>Ga0207866_1000140_pt1 | contig 119970 bp, 97 predicted proteins | sample HigsolmetaAR203D_FD_184835 | JGI IMG/M metagenome (GOLD analysis project Ga0207866, IMG submission 184835) | Ionic liquid and high solid enriched microbial communities from the Joint BioEnergy Institute, USA - AR20-3-D (SPAdes) (version 2) ...
CTACCATTATACCACGAAAACGGGTGTAATCGTGAGAACGGAAAAGAAAACATCGTATTTTCCAAAGTATTTCGCAAAAATTGATTATCTGTCGCACGATCGTTGTGCACAGTTAATCGACAGCTTCCCAAGAGGCGCTATTTTGCTCATTTTGCCGCCTGCGAAATTCTAGTGGAACCCGGCGCTCTTATTGAGCCTCCGCAGTCCGTTTTTGACCCGTCTGGAACCGGATAAGGCTTCTCAGATCCGTTGCGCCAGCCATTATGCCGATTCCTGGCTAAATAATGTCTGTCAGTTCCGTAAACCTGCCTGTCCCACCCCACGACACATCCGCCGTTCGCTGCCGCATCGCCGCCTGTCCATCGAAACACATCGGGCGTCCGCCGCCGGCTCACCGCCATTCTACAGGCAGCCGATCTTGCAAACCACCCGCCAACCGCACCACGAACCCGCACCCGCCAACCGCGCCACGAGCCCGCAGCTTCACCGCCAGCCCTCCGAAACGGCTGACCGTCACCGCCGCGGCAAAATCGTGCGCACGGCGAACCGTTCGCCGGCGATCACCTCAAGCCGGCCGCCGGCGAGCCGCGTCCGCTCCTCCATGCCGAGCAGCCCCAGCCCCTTGCGCAGCTCCCCGCCTTCCGGCACGGCGCCGTTGTTGCTGACCGTCATCCGCAGCTCCTCCGGCGCGTATTCGAGCTCGACGGTCACCTCCGTGGCCTCGCCGTGGCGCAGCGCGTTCGTCACCGCCTCCTGCGCGTTGCGGTACAGCACGATCGCATCGCTCGGATAGAGCGGATAAGACGCGCCGACCGCCCGGAACCGGACGGCGGCGCCGCTCGTTCCGGCCAGCTCCCCGATCAGCGTCTCCAGCGAATATTCGCCGCGGGCCGCTTCCGCCGGCTTCAGCCGCCGGACGGTCGACCGCAGCGCGTCCATCGCGCCCGCGAGCTGATCGCGGACTTCCCTGACCAGGTTCATCGCTTCGCCGCGGCCGCCGTCGATGCGGATCGCCGCTTCGAGCATCATTTTCAGCCGGATGAGGCGGTGGCCCAGTTCATCGTGCAGATCGTGGGCGATGCGGTTCCGCTCTTCGAGCTGCGCGAGCTCCTGCACCTTCGATGCGTAATCCAGCGCCGTGCGGCGGGCTTCCTCCAGCTCGCGATTCCGCGTCTGCAGCTGAATGTACAGCGCCTCGATCTCCCCCCGGTCGACCGCCGTCTTCCGGATATGCATCAGGAGCAGCACAATAGCGGCATAAGTCAGATTGGCCGCCGTAAGCAGCTCGACCGTAAAACGCGTCCAGGCCGCCGCGTTCATCGCGATCCCCGCGAGCGTCGCCCGCTGAAGGAAATCGTCCGAACGTTCCGGCGGGGTGTACAGCGCCGCGGTGACGGCCAGCGGCAGCAGCCCGCCGTATTGCCAGCCATACGCCGCAAGCGCCGCCGTCTCCAGCAGAAACGGCAGCGGAAACGCGCGGAAGCCTTCGCGGTTTTCGAACCGGTCGCGCAGTCTCATCACCAGCAGCAGGACAAGCAGCAGCATGACATACAGCGCCTCGTCCGTCACGCGATCCGACATCAGGATGGAAGCGACGCCCGCAACGACGACCGTCAGATAACGAAGCATGAGATAGGCTGCGTTCAAGGATACCGTACCTTTCCCGTCTCGTTGCTCCCATTATAGCACGAGTCGGCGCGGGTGACGGCGCGCACCATCAAAGGTGACTTTCGTCATCCCCGCTTCATGACTTCATCCACCTGACCGGACGCCTCCGATTGCGCTACGCTGGAGTCAAACAGAACCGCATGCAGGGAGGAAACACGATGAGTCTGGTTCGACTGCGCCAAGTGGTCAAACGATACGGCACGAAGCTGTCGGTCGATCATCTGTCGCTGACGATTGAACGCGGCGAAATCTTCGGACTGCTCGGGCCGAACGGCGCGGGCAAAAGCACGACGATCAAAATGATCTGCGGCCTGCTCCGCAGCGATCAGGGCGAGATCGAGGTCGACGGGGAGTCGGTGCGCCGCCATCCGCTCTCGGTCAAATCCAAGATCGGCATCGTGCCGCAGGAGATCGCACTCTACGAGCATTTGACGGCGGTGGAGCATCTGCGCTTCTTCGGCAGACTGTACGGGCTGCGCGGCAGGCAGCTCCAGGAGCGGATCGACGAAGCGCTCGCCTTCGTCGGTCTGACGGGCCACCGGAACGATCGTCCCGGATCGTTCTCCGGCGGCATGAAGCGCCGGCTCAACATCGCCTGCGCGATCGTCCACCAACCGAAACTGATCATCATGGATGAGCCGACCGTCGGCATCGATCCGCAGTCCCGCAACCACATCCTCGAATCGGTTCGGGAGCTGAACCGGCGCGGCGCCACCATCATTTACACGAGCCACTACATGGAGGAAGTCGAAGCGATCAGCACGCGGGTCGGCATCATCGACCACGGCAGACTGATCGCGCTCGGCACCATCCGGGAGCTGCTGATGCAGGTGGAAGAACAGGAGAAGCTCGTCATCGAGACGGAAGGCCTGACCGATCTGGCGGTCGAGGAGATCAAGCGGCATGCGTCCGTCCAGCGGGTGGAGCGCCGGGACGGCGTGCTGGAAGTCTATCTCCGGCACGCGCAATCGTACCTGCAGGACATGCTGTACATTCTCGCCAAGCATGAGGTGCGCATCGCGTCGCTCCGCAACGAGACGCCGAACCTGGAGACGCTGTTCCTGACGCTCACCGGCCGCAATCTGCGGGACTAGGAGGTACGGACGATGCGAACGATCGGAACGCTCATACACCATGAACTCCGCCGCATGATACGGGCCAAGGAGACGTTCTGGCTGCTCATTTTCATGCCGCTCCTGCTCATCTTCATCCTCGGGAACGCGCTGTCGGGCTTCTTCGATCTGGAAGACCGCGAGGTCGATCCGATCGAAGTCGGTCTGGTCGTGCTGGACGAAGCATCGGACGACATGGCCGGGCTGCTCCGCACGGAGGAGATGGCGAAATGGCTGTCCGTCCGCGGGTTTCCGGACAGGCAGCAGTTGCTGGACGCGCTGGAAGACGGGGAGATCGAATACGGCGTGGCGGTGCCGGAACATTTTACGGAGAATGCGGCATCGGGCAGCGCGGCGGTCTGGGAACTGTATCCCGGTAAAAATGGAGACCACAACCTCGTGGCAGAGAGCGTGATCGGGGGGCTGCTCGACCGGATCAACTTCGTCCAATCGGCCGCGGCCGCGCTCGGCAATCCGCAGGCGGCCGAAGCCGCCGCCCGGGGCGCATCCGGCGCGGAAGGCTCTTATGTGAACGTCACGGCGCCGGACATGAGCGGGCGCGACTACTCGGCGCTGGAATATTACGCCGCCCAGATGCTCGTCATGTTCCTGCTGTACTCCGGCATGGCCGCCGGACTGTCCATCGTCGATGAGAAAGAGTCGCGCACGCTGAACCGGATTTATGCCGCGGCCGTGAAGCCGATTCAGGTGCTTGTCGGCAAGATTGCGGGTAACGGGCTCGCCGCGTTCGGCCAGGCGCTGGTCATTATCCTTTTCACCTCGACGGTGTACGGCGTGGACTGGGGAGACCGTTACGCGCATCTGCTCGCGGCCTGCCTGCTCACCGTCATCGGGTCCGTCAGCCTGGCCGTCATCGTCGCCGCCTTCACGAACCGGGCGCGCACCGTTCAGGCGATCTTCATCGCGCTGACGATGGTGATGACGTTCCTGAGCGGCGGCTTCTCGAGCGAAATCGGCGGCTTCCTGGAACGGCTGGGCACATTCACGTTCAGTTACTGGGCGTCGCAGAGCTTTATCCATCTCATCCTGAACAGCGCGGATTCCATCGTGCAGGAACGGCTGACCGTGCTCGGCTTGATCGCGGCGGGGCTGTTCCTCATCTCGGCCTTGCTCGGCAGAAAGGCGGTGTCCCATGAATAGCTGGTTCATTGCCGCAAATCTGATCCGCAGAACGATCGGCAATGTGAAAGGATTTCTGCTCTTCATCCTGATGCCGGCCGTGATCGTCTCGACGATGACCGGCCTGGTCTCCTCGTCGGGCGACGGCAAGTCGGCCGTCGGGTATGCCGATCTGGACGGCAGCGAGCTCTCCCGCTATGTGCTCCGGGCGCTGGAGCAGACGGGACGCTACGAGCTCGTCCAGGCGGAGACCGACCGGGAAGCCGCAGACATGGCGGCGGATCGCGACGTCTCGGCGAGCTTCGTGATTCCCGCCGGTTTCGAGGCCGGCTGGCTGGCCGGACAGAAGCCCGAACTGGTGCTGATCCGGCTCGCCGTCGACGAGGCGTCCGTGATGCTGGAGCTGGATCTGGACGGCATCGCCCGCAATGTGGTCGACGCGGCCGCCGCGGCGGAACAAGCGGGAAGCGGAGATGTCCGGCGCGATGCGCTGGCGGTGCTGGACCGGCATCTGCAAGGCCTGGTCGGCAGCGTGAAGATGAGTGAAACGCGCGACAATTCGTGGAACTACCTCGGCATCGGATTTACGCTCATGTTCCTCATGATCCTGATCAATCAGAGCGTCTCCGTCATCGCCGAAGACCGCCGCAACCAGACGATGGCGCGCGTCTATGCGGCGCCGGTGCAGAGCTGGCATATTGCGGTCGGCAATTTCTTCGGCAGCGTGTTCATCGGCACGCTGCAGGTGCTCGGCATCTCCGCCCTGTCGCACCTGGTGTTCGGGTACGACTACGGCGTGCCGGTCTGGATGGAGCTTGTCGTGATGGAATGCTTCATTCTCGCGTCGCTCGGCATCGCCAGCGCGGTCGCCGGATTTATTCGCACGACGAACCAGCTCAACATCATCAACAACCTGATCATGACGCCGACGTGCATGCTCGGCGGCTGCTTCTGGCCGATCGAATTCATGCCGTCGTTCATGCAGAAGCTGGCGAACTTCGTGCCGCAGAAATGGGCGATCGAAGCGATCAACCTGGGCGCCGACGGAGCGGCGCCGGCCGAGCTCGCCCTCCCGCTCGGCATCCTGCTGCTCTTCGCGGCGGTGCTGCTCGGCTTCGGCACGGCGGTGCTGCGTCCGGCGAAGTAGCGAAGCAAGCGCGCACGATGCGCCGCGGACGGGTTATAATGGCGGTGAGCATGATGGGATGTGCAATTTCGCCAGGGGGGGGACGCGGGTTCATGCGGTACAGCGGGATTCGGGACGGCCTTTTCATCCGGAGGATCAACCGTTTCGTCGCCGAGGTCGACATCGACGGAAGCACGGAGAAGGTGCATGTGAAGAATACCGGCCGGCTGGCGGATTGGCTCGTGTCCGGGCGCCGCGTCGCCCTGGCGGACGCCGGCCGGGACCAGCCCGGCCGCAAGACCCGCTATTCCCTGATCGCCGCGGAGCGGCAGGGCGGCTGGGTGAACATCGACTCGCAGGCGCCGAACGCGGTCATCCACGAGGCGCTTCAGGCCGGACGCATCGTTGAGCTGCCTTCCGTTCGGTCGCTGCGCAGGGAGGCGGCGTTCGGCGGGTCGCGCTTCGATTTTCATTTCGATGACGGCGTTCGCGAAGGATTCATCGAAGTGAAAGGGGTGACGCTGGAGCGCGGCGGCACCGCCCTGTTCCCGGACGCCCCGACGGCGCGCGGCGCCCGGCATCTGGAGGAGCTGGCGAAGGCGGCGGAGAGCGGATATGCCGCCTTCGTCATTTTCCTCGTGCAGATGGAGGGGTGCCTGCGGTTTGCGTCCCATGAAGCGGAGGACCCGCGCTTTGCCGAAGCGTTGAGGCAGGCGGCGCGGGCCGGCGTGCGCATCCTGGCCTATGACTCCGTCGTGTCGGCGGACGAGATCGTCATCGGCGGGCCGCTGCCGGTTACAGGCGTCCCCCCGCCTCCCTGAGTCCGCGGCGGGCCTGCCGCCGGTATTCGCCGGGCGATTTGCCCGTCCATTTCTTGAACGCGTTCTGGAAGGCGCTCGGTTCGGTGTAATGGAGCAGGAACGCGATTTCCCCGATGGAAATGCCGTCCTGTCTCAGCAGGCGGATGGCCGTCTCCTGGCGCAGTTGCGTGACGAGTTCGCTGTAGGTCGCACCTTCCGCCCGCAATTTCAATTGCAGCGTGCGCTCGCTGACGCCGAAATGATCCGCCGCCTGGGAGAGCGTCGGCAGGCCGGTCGGAAGGGAGGCGCGCAGCCACTCCAGCACCCGCCCGGTGAACGCGCCTTCGGCATCGCCCGCTCTGGCCTGCATATCCTCCGCAACCGTCTCGAACATCGCCCGCAGACGCTCGTCCGCATAGAGAATCGGCCAATCCAGCACCTGACGGTCCAGGCGGACGGCATTTTCCCCGGCGCGGAAAAGGGGCATCACGCCGAACGTCTCGAGATACGGCGCGGTGTCCGGCGGAGGTTCGTGCATGAACCGGACCTCCCGGACGGCCGGGCGCCGGCCTCCGAACCGCCGCAACATGGCGAGGACGGAAACGGCCATGTCCTCTGCGCAGTGGCGTACGGCCAAGGCAGGGGCGTCGAAGGTGAAGCGGATGGTCAGCACTTCGCCTTCCGCCTCCCAGGCCAGGCTGAACCCGTCGGACAAGATCGCATAGTACCGGACATAGGCGTCCAGCGCTTCCCGGATCGTCCCGGCGTGCATCATCACATAGCCGAGCACGCCGAGATCGGCCGGTTCCATGTATTCCTCCATATGAAGGCCGATGTGGTCATCGCCCGTCAGCGCCGCCGCTTCATTCATCAGCCGGGACAATTCGGCCGCGGGAATCCGGGCATCCGCGTCCCGCAGCAGACCGCTGTCGAACGACGCCGCCCGGCAGAACGCTTCGGGATCGAATCCCCTGTCCGCCACATATTTCAGGATCGGAAACACCATCGACACCGCCGTGTAGCCGCGCCGCAACCGCCGTCCCCCCTCTTCTTTTGCGCCAATTCACAATTCTGTTGCGCTTCCCATCATCGCGCGTTCATCGGTGACGGGATATGCTTGAAAACAGCAAGTTCCATATAGCATAGCATCAGACGATGCGAACGCCAAGGAGGGCAAGATGGGCAAACGAATCTTGTTGATCGTCGGTCATCCCGATCCGGAGAGCTACTGCGCTGCGCTGGCCGCGCGCTACGCGGCGGGAGCGGAGAGAAGCGGCGCGGATGTCCGCGTGCTGGAACTCGGGAGGCTGGCTTTCGATCCGGTGCTGAAATTCGGTTACCGGCAGCGCATGGAATGGGAAGACGATCTGGCCGGCGCGCAGGAGGCGATCCGCTGGGCCGAGCATCTGGTGTTCGTCTATCCGAACTGGTGGGGTACGATGCCGGCGCTGCTGAAAGGCTTCATCGACCGCGTTTTTCTGCCGGGATTCGCTTTCCGCTACCGGGAGCGCGGCAAACTGTGGGATAAGCTGCTGAAAGGCCGGTCCGCCCGCCTGATCGTGACGATGGACACGCCCCCCCTGATCAACCGGTGGATGTACGGGCACGCCGGCCACAAGGTCATGAAGCGGAACATTCTGCAATTCTGCGGCATCCGCCCCGTCAGGGTCACCGAGATCGGCCCGGTGCGGGGTTCGACGGAGCAGAAGCGCAGCGCCTGGTTGGACAAGGCGGAGCGCCTCGGCGAACGCCAGGCCTAGACGGACGGTTCGTGGGCGGCCTCCGCCTCGGCCTTCGTGCGATGGACCGTGCCGAACCGGTGCTCGGGCGGCGCGTAGATGGTGTACAGCTTCAACGGCCGCGGGCCGATGTTCGTGACGTTGTGCCAGGTGCCGGCCGGAATCATGATGGCGTCGTCCTCGGACACGCGCCTTGTGAAGTTGAGGTTGTCTCTCCGGGGACCCATTTGCACCAGGGCGAATCCTTCCTCAATCCGGATGAACTGGTCGACATTCGGGTGCACCTCGAGGCCGATGTCGCTTCCCGGCTCAATGCTCATCAGGACAACCTGCAGATGCCGTCCCGTCCAGATCGCTCTGCGGAAGTCGGTATTCCATTCGGCGGCCTTCTCAATGTTGATCACATGGGGGTTGCCGCCGTAATCCCGCAGATCGGGGCGCTGCCTGTCTTCCTGCCGGCCGCCGCCGGAGCTGCCGGAGCCTCCGCAGAGACACGGACGCTCGTACGCCGGATAGGCCGGGTAGAACCCGCTGTAGGACCATGCATGCGGCCACTGCGCGCCGTAGTAGGGATGATGAGAGTAATAATAGGCCAATTTCGCTCACACACTCCTTTGTTGACAGGGATCGGTGTCGGAATCTGCAAGCATCATATGCATCTGCCCAGATGGGTGTGAGCGGAAGATGAGATTACCTTGGAAAAGCTCCATCTGGTGCAGAAATGCACCACATTTCGACCGAGACCTGCTCCATCGCTCCGCATCTGGTGCAAATATGCACCAGATTGGGGCCCCAAATTGCCGGTAAAGCTTCATCTGGTGCAGAAATGCACCATATTCGAAGAAACCCGTTCAATCGCTCCGCATCTGGTGCAAATATACACCAGATTGGGGCCCCAAATTGCCGGTAAAGCTCCATCTGGTGCAGAAATGCACCATGTTCGAAGAAACCCGTTCAATCGCTCCGGATCTGGTGCAAATATGCACCAGATTGGGGCCCCAAATTGCCGGTAAAGCTCCATCTGGTGCAGAAATGCACCATGTTCGAAGAAACCCGTTCAATCGCTCCGCATCTGGTGCAAATATGCACCAGATCGGGCCAGTTTGCCGCTGACTACGCCGGTACGCGCCGCCAGCCGCTCATGCCGTTAACCCTCCACCGCGCTCCCGGCCGCGCTCTGCGCCGCCGGTGCGGTGAACCGCATCCGCGACGCGACCAGCGCACACACGATGAGCAGCGCCCCCGCAAGGCCGTACGCGGCGAACAGCGTCGCCTGCTTCACGAGCAGTCCGGAGCAGCCGGTGCCGATGAGCACGCCGGCCATCATGAGCGGCAGCATGATGCCGTTCGTCCGCCCGATGTAGGCCTCCTCGACTTCCTTGATCATCAACGCGCTGAGCACGACCTGGAAGAACGTCATCGTCACGCCGGTCAGCAGCCTGACGCTTCCCGTCAGCACCGGCCACAGCGACAGCACTTCGACGAAGGTGCCGATGCCGAAAATGACGAGCGTCCACGGCACGATCCGGCCGCGATGCCGGTCGATCCAGCCGGACAGCCCCGCCGCCAGCGCGCCGCCGACCAGCAGCCCCGTCCCCTCCAGCATCGCGAACCATTGCACCGCTTCCTTCTGCAGTCCGAGCCGCTCCATGACGACGAAGACATCGAGCGGCGCGACGATGCCGGAGGCGAGGCCGACAAGCAGGAACATGACGGCCGCAATCTTCAGCGTGCGGTGCCCGGCCACGTAGCGGAATCCCTCTCTGAGGTCCTTGAGCGGCGAGGTCTTCGGTCCGCCGTCCCGCGCGCGCGGCGAAGGCAGCAGCAGCTGCACGAGCGACGCCGCGGCGAACACGACGGCGAGCGCCGAGAGCGACCAGTTGATGCCCAGGCGCGTATAGACGAGGGTGCCGACCAGCGGCCCTGCGATCATGAACAACGCCGCCATGCTCTGGGTGAAGCCGATCGCCGCTTCGACGTGCCGCTCCGGCACATGCCGCTTGAACAGCACCGCCGAGGACGGCTGGGAGAACTGGCTGACGACGGCGGACACGATCGTGGCCGCGAACGCGGCTTGCCACCACCCGGCCGCCACCATTCCCAGGATGATCAGGACGGATGCGGCGCTCAGCGCGTCGCCGAGGACGACGGTCCGCTTCGGATTCCACCGGTCCGCGAACGTGCCGCCGATCAGCGAGAACACGAAGATCGGCAAATATTCGAACGTGGTCAGCAGCGCAACGGCCGCCGGATTGTTGCTCGTCTGCTCCATGATGTAGAAGAGCAGCGCCATGTTCCGGATCCAGATGCCGGCCTGCTGCAGCAGATCGGCGCCGGCCACGACGAGAAACACGCGGTTGCGGAACAGCTGTGCCATGCGGCATTCTCCTTTGCCCTTCATTTAATCCGACCGGTCGGTTTAATTAAAGGCGGACGAACGGGTTGAGGCTAACCAGCATCGGCCGGCCGCCTCCTCCGGAGACAAGCAGCCCCCTCCTACTTCGCGCTGATCCCGCGGACGAACAGCTCCGCCGCCTTCCGATAGATCGCCCGCATCCGATCGCGGGGCACCTTCTCGTAGTAGGCCATGCCGAGCCCGCCCATCGTGGCGGCGAAAATATACGCCAGCTCCGCCGGATCGTCCCGCTTGAACGCGCCCGCCGCGACGCCCTCCTCGATGATTGCCTGGATGACGGGATATTGCATCTGCGCGAGCTCGATCATTTTCTCGAACGTCCCGGTATCCACGCCTTGGCTGGTGAGGAACTCGTCGACGACCTTCAGGAACGGATCGTCGAAATCTTCCTGCCAGTAGTCGGCGAGGGCGTACAGCTTCTCCACCGCCGGCATGTCCGGCTTCTCGATCTTCCGCCAGCCCTCGATCCACTCGATCGTCTTCTGCTCGAAAATCTCCATGAGCAGCTGCTGCTTGCTCTTGAAATGGTAGTAGATGCTGCCCTTGCTCACGTTCGCATGCTTGCGGATGTCCTCCATCGAGGCCGCGTTGTACCCTCTGCGGATGAACAGATCCCGGGCGCCTCTCAGGATCTGCTGCCGCGTGCGCTCGGTTTCTTCGGCGGTTTTTCTGGCCACTTGATCGTCCGCTCCTTAATAATCTGACCGTTCGGTTTAATTAATATATACGACAGAAAAGCCCTCCGGCGCAAGAGGCCGAAGCGGCTTCATGGCGGACATGCTCATTCTTCCAGCGGCTGCGCGTTCCGCAGCGAGAACGAATACCATGCCGCGAGCATGCTGACCGCCACGCTGAGCGCTCCGGCCCATCCGAGCTGCGCGGCCGTGCCCGCGCTCACGACCCAGCCGCCCGCGCCGGCGCCGAGCGCAATGCCGAGCTGGAGCACCGAGTTGTTCAGGCCGAGCGTCAGGCCCGATGTGTTCGGCGACAGCGAGACGAGGTAAAGCTGCAGCACCGGCGTCGTCATGTACGCCGACCCGATCCATACGGCCAGCATGACGTACACCCCGCCCCGGATCGACGCCGCCCACGGAAGCAGCGCCAGCGCCGCGGCATGCGCGGCGAGACTCGCCGCCATCATGCGGACGACGCCCCACCGGTCGGCGCCGTATCCGCCGATCCGCGAGCCGATCACCGCGCACACGCCGCATACGAACAGCGCGGCGCTGATCTCGGACACCGTCAGCCCGGCCACCTCGTCGAGAAACGGCGCGATATAGGCGAACACGATCTGGCAGCCCATGGCCCAGAACAGCGTGATCAGAAGCGCGCTGACGACTCGCCGGTCGCGCAGCGCGGCGGCCTGCGCTCCGAGCGACGCGGCCTCCCGGCTTTCGATCCGCGGCATGAGCGCCGCAAGCCCGATCATGAGCGGCACGGACACCGCCGCGATGAGCAGGAATACGAGCCGCCATCCGAGGTGCTCGCCGATCAGCGTGCCGATCGGCACGCCGAGCACGAGCGCGGCGCTGGCGCCCGTCAGAATGATGCCGATCGCGCTGCCCTGCCTGCCCGGCGCGGCCATTCCGGCTCCCGCCGCCAGCGCGATCACGGTGAACACGCCCACGCTGACCGCCTGAATGACCCGGGATGCGGCCAGGACGACGTAATGGGGCGCCGCGAAGGCCGCCGCATTCCCGATCACGAAGACGAGACACGACAGGAGCAGCAGCCTGCGCCGCTCCATGCGGGCCGCTGCCGAGATCAGAACGGGCGAACCGAGCGCGACCCCGACGGCGTACAGCGTGACCAATTGCCCGGCCGTTCCGACGGACACATGCAAATCGTCCGCAATCATCGGCAAAATGCCTGCCACGACGAGTTCCGAAGTGGCCATGATGAACACGCTGACCGCAAGCAGATAGATGACGGCATGATGTTTCATGTTAATCCGTACCTCCCTATTTTATTGAATGATCGTTAAAAAATATCGCAAAAAAAGCCGCTTTCAATCAAAAATCGAAAGCGTAACTTGCACGATGTCCCCCAGCACCGCCATATCCCGCACGGTCTTGGCCGTCACCATCAGCCCGCCGTGTGCGTTGTGCAGGAAGCGGGCGAGCGCGACGAGATTGTGATGCCGCTCGGGCAGGTCCCCCTGCTCCCTGGCCCGGACCAGCGCATTGTAGTACGCCTTCTCGGCGCGCAGCCGTTCCTGCTCGATCCATGCGGCGATCTCGGGATCATGCGGAGCGAGCTCAACGGCCGTATTGGCGATGAAGCAGCCTTTTCGGCAGTCCGAGCGGGCAATGCTGTCCAGTGCATCGCGGAACACCTTCACGATCGCTTCTTTGCCCGAAGGCGTCTGTTCGAGGATCGCGATGGCGTCGCTTTTGCGGACATAATGTTTGAGCGCCGCCCGATACAGGTCGCGTTTGCTTCCGAAGGTGTTGTACAAACTCTGGGCTTTGACGCCGAGATTCTTCACCAGATCCTGAATCGACGTTTTCTCGTAACCGTGCTGCCAGAAATATTCCATCGCCCGATCCAGCACCGCCGCCTCGTCGAATGCCTTGTGTCTGGCCATGAGCGCCATTCCTCCTTCTGAAGGGAGTGTAGCATTAATTTAATGATCGTTCAATAAAAAATATGCAACGCCCCGCCTTAAATGAAGAGCCGCACACGGAGACGGTCTCCCGTTCCCTGTACGGCTCTTCCCCTGACGCCCGCAGGCATCATCCCGGCAGCACGATCGTGTTGAACGACTCCGGTTCCATCTCGAACACGTGCACATGCGCGCCGTCCGACAGCCGGAGCGTGCGGGCATCCTTGAACGGGTTGGAGATGACGACGACCCGGTCCCCGTTCGGCGCGGCGAAAGCGGAGGCGTTGCCGGTCCACATGCCTTTGAGCCCCAGCCGAACCGATTCCGGCGAGACAAAATGCGAGTAATGCTTCATGACGTAATACTCCGGATTGAACACCGGCTGCGCGGTCTCCGGATCGGCGGTGATCATCGCGTTCTGCTCCCAGCCCCACGTGCTTCGGCCCTTCGGCTCCAGCACCATGTTCCAATACACGTAGCTGCTTACGCCGTTGAAGAAATAATGCTGGAACAGATTGAAGACGTACCGGGCGTACTCCCACGTGTTGTTGCCGTCGCCGCATTCATTCTCGGTCTGCATGTAGCGCAGTTCCGGATAGCTGGCCACCGTGCGCTGGATCGCGTTTTTGCCGGCCCACTGATAACCGACGCCCTTGATGTATTGGTACGCCCCGGGATCGCTGAGCACGGTGTGGGCATAGTCATCGTAGTCCGTCGATATTTTCTTGGTGTAGATGTCCCACATGTCCGGCGCGTTGATCGTGCCGAGCCAGATCTCGGCTTCAATCCCGTGCCGCTCGAAGGCCGGCCCCAGATAGTCGCGGATGAAATCGCGCAGTTGCTCGCCCGTCCAGACGCAGGACGGGAACTTCTGGTCCGCGGCCACTTCGTTCTGCACATGGATCTGGTGAATCGTGATGCCTTCTTCCCGATACGACTGGACGAACTTGACGAAATAGAGCGCATAAGCCTCCAGAATCTCCGGCTCCCACCGCAGCGTGCCGTAGTTGTAGGCGCGCGGATGCTTCATCCACGTCGGCGGGCTCCACGGCGAAGCGAACAGCTTGAGCCCGGGATTGCGCTTCAGCGCTTCCCGGATGTACGGGATCAAATATTTGCGGTCCCGCTCGATCGAGAAATGCGCCATCGCCAGATCGCCGTCGGTCTCGTTCAGGCTGTACCATTCGAGCGCGTAATCGCTGGCGCCGATCGGCAGGCGGCACATCTGAAGCTTCAGCTCGCCGTCGGGCGCGAACAGCGCGTCCAGCACCCGGTTCCGCTGCGCTTCGGACAGCCGGTTCAGGGCGACATAGCCTAGTTCGTTGAAACAGCCGCCGAACCCTTCTACAGTCTGGAACGTCTCGCCCGTAATCGTCAGGTTGGGATTCCCGGCTTCCGCCGCCTGCACGCCGCTCCCGGCCGTCTTCTCCTGCCACATCGCCTGTCTGGTGCTTGAAAACCACCGAATCTTGCTTCGTTCCATGCCCGGTCTCCTCTCTGTTCAGTCCTTCCCCTGCTGCTCTTCGAGGATCAGCACGCCCCATGGTTCTGCAGTGACGCGCTCGCCCGTCCGCACCGTCCGGCCGGACAGCAGCTCGACCGCATCGGCGTGCGGATAGTCAAACGCCGCGGCTTCGCCGGAATAGTTCAGCACATACCGGATGGCCCGCCCGTGCCGGTTCACGCCGGATTTCACGATCAGCGGGAAGCGCAGCTCCTGATCCTTGCCCCACAGCCCGGCTTCCTTCACGGCCTGCTCCAGCAAGCCGGCCATGACCGCTTCGCCGGCCATGCATCCGATATAGTAAGCGATGCCTTCGCCATAGCGGTTCCGGGTAATCGCCGCATAGCCGCCCCAATACGGATGATCGTAATACGCCAGCACTTCCGCCGTCGTCGGCTGAATCAGCTCCATCCATGATTCGATGCCGTGCTCGTCCCGGCCGACACCGAACGGTTCGCCCTTGAACGCCGCGCCGCCCGGCTCGACGAACAGGCTGTAGCCGATGCCGCAAGCTTCGCCGATAATGCCCGGCTGCACGCTCATCCTGACCTTCAGACACTCGTCGGCAAAACCGCTCTTGAACGTATAGACGACGCGCCCGCCGCCGGCCGCATACGCATTCAGACGATGCAGCAGCTCATCCGAAGCGGCGTACAGCGCCGGGACGACGATGAGCTTGTAACGCTCAAGATCCTCGCTGCCGGGATGGATGAAATCGACGCCGACGTTCATCTTGTACAGCGCGTCGTACATCCGCCGGACGATATCGTTGTACTTGATCTTCCCGCCGGGCATCGGGAACCATTCCAGCGCCGTCAGCGACTCGTTGCTGACCAGGATGGCAACCCGATTCCTCATCCTCAGCCCCGCCAGCCGGTCGGACAATCGCGCGAAATCCCGCCCGATCGTCTGCGCTTCCCGGTATACGGGATTCGGCTCGAAATCGTGGCTGAGCAGCCCTTTCCAGTACGTCTCGAACGAGTTGTGGATCGAATGCCAGTGCCAGTAGGACACCATGTTCGCGCCCGAAGCGAGATGGCTGAACGCCTGCAGCCTGAGCTGCCCCGGATAGGGCACCCATTGGGGGAAGCCCTGCGCCTGCGTCTCCATCACGAGATAATTCCCGCCCCCGGCCATCGAGCGGGCCATGTCGCCGCAGAACGAAATTTCCGCTCCCGTAAGCTGATCCTGCGACGGATGGTAGATGTCGACCGCCACGACGTCGAAGGGACGCGCCGACTCGAAATGGTCCACATCCGGCTGCACGCCGTACGAATACCCGCGCCATTCGAAATCGAAGTTCTGCGTCACGAACTGGTCCGGCCGCTTGTATTCGTTCACGATGCCGACCTGCCAGGCGAGAAAATCCGTGACGAGCTTGCGCTGGAATTTCGCGAATTCCGCCCCCAGGCTGCCGTTGATCGTGCCGACGGCGGAGGGGAAATCCTCCCAACGGTCCACGCGGTTGCTCCAATAGTCGAGCCCGAACCGGCGGTTGATCTCGTCCAGCGAGCCGAACTTCTCGCGCAGATATTTCACGAACTGCAATTGCACATTCGGACCGGCCGTATGGTAATGCTTCGTCTCGTTGTCCGTCTGGTATCCGATGACCGCCGGGTGATCCTTCACCCGCTCCAGCAGCTTGCGGATGATGCGCTCGCCGTAGTACAGATAAGCCGGATGCGTGATGTCCATGATCTGCCTGGGGCCGTACTTGCCTCGGCCGCGCGGCGTTTCCGCCAGCACGTCGGGATATTCCTTCACCAGCCACGCCGGCACCGCGTACGTGGGCGTGCCGACGATGACGCGGATGCCCGCTTCGTGCATCGCGTCCAGCACCCGGTCCACGGAACTGAAATTGAACACGCCCTTCTGCGGCTCATACGTGCTCCACGTCGATTCGGCGATCCGGACGACGTTGATTCCGGCTGCTTTCATCATCTCGATGTCCCGCTGCAACCGTTCATAAGGCATGTATTCGTCATAATAGGCGACACCGTACAACAGCCGGTCCATCAAACCATCCTCCCCGTTCATGCTAGCCTTTGACCGCGCCTTCCGTGATGCCCTGCATGATGTACTTCTGGAAGAACGCATAGAAGATGACGACCGGAATTGCCGTCAGCACCAGCGAAGACAGAATCAGCGACCAGTCGTTGTTGTACTCGCCGAACAGCATGCTCGTCGACAGAATGAGCGTGTACCGCTCCACGTTCGTCAGCATGAGCAGCGGCAGCAGGAAGTCGTTCCAGATCCAGAGCAGGTCCAGGATCGCGATCGTGACCGTAATCGGCAGGAGCAGCGGAAAAATGATCCGCGCGAACGTCTGCAGCTCGCCGCACCCGTCCATGCGCGCCGACTCCTCCAGCTCCCGCGGCACCGACTTGACGAACCCGTGATAGAGGAACACGGCCATGTTGACCCCGAGGCCGATGTAGATGAACGCCAACCCCCAGGTCGTGCCCTGGAACCCGAGATTTTTGGCCATCCGGGTAAGCGGGATCATGATGGAGTGGAACGGCACGAGCATCGACGCGATGAACAGGAAGAAAATGAACTGGCTCAGCTTCCCCGGCGTGCGGGACAGCTTGTAGCCTGCCAGCGACGCGCAGACGATGATGCCGGCGATGCCGATCACCGTCACGACCACCGTGTTCAGCGCGCTTTGCAGCATGTTGATTTCATGGAAGGCATTCGAGTAGTTCTCAAAGTGCAATTTCACCGGAAGCGTCAGCACCGATTTGAGCATCTCGCCCTGCGTCTTGAACGAGTTGACGACCGCCATGTAAATCGGAAACACCGCATACACCGCGCAGACGGCCAGGAAAAGCGTGATGGCCAGATTGCCGTATTTTCGCCGTTTCACGCTTCCACCTCCCGTTTCTTCAGCACATTGACCTGGATGACGGTAATGATCAGCACCATGAGGAACAGAATGATGGCCTTGGCGCTTGCATATCCGTAGCGGAAGTTGTTCGAGAACGCTTCTTCATAAATGTTGAGCGCCATGACCTGGGTGCTTCTGCCCGGTCCTCCGCCCGTCAGGCCGTACACGACTTCGAACACTTTGAATGCGCTGTTGAGCGTCATGAACAGGCAGATCGTGATCGCGTGGGTAATCATCGGCAGCGTCACCTTGAAGAAGGTCTGCAGCGGCGTCGCGCCGTCGATCATCGCCGCTTCCTTCACCTGCTCCGGCACGCCCTGCAGCCCGGCCATGTAAATGATCATCATATAGCCGACGCCGTTCCAGAGCGACACGGCCAGAATGGAGAAGAACGAATATTTCGGATCGCCGATCCACGACTGGTCCAGAAACGTCAGACCCGTCTTGACCGCAAGCTGGGGCAGCACCTGGGAGAAGACGAACGTCCACATGAAGGCGCTGATGATGACGCTGATCATGTTCGGCATGAAGAAGATGGTGCGGAAAAAGGTTTTCAGCCTTTTTCTCGATTCGATGAACACCGCGAACAGAAGGGCAAATGCGTTCTGCAGGACAACCATGAAGAGGACATATTTCAGCGTGAACCAGATCGAGTCTGTGAAGTACCGGTCATCCCGCAGCGCTTCGACAAAGTTGCCCAGGCCGACAAAGCTGTACGTGCGGTTCAACCCGTTCCAATCCGTAAGACTGTAATACATGCCTCCGTAAGTGGGGATCAGGAGGAACACCAGGTAACAGATGAAGGCGGGCGCCACGAACAACAGCAGAGACACGGCGGATTGATATTTTTTGATCATCTTGAACGCTCACCTTTTCCGGTTGGTTTCGAGAAATAAAGACAGCGCGAGGCTGTCTTTATTTCCCTTATTCCACTTGCGGATCCAACCGCTTATTTGTTGATCTTGTTGAAATCCTTCCATGCTTTGTCCAGCGAGGCAATGATGTCATCCTGCGTGGCCTGCCCGGTGTAGTAAGCCTGCAGCACTTTGCCGGACTCGTCCTTGACGGCCTGCGGGATGGACGGGTCCTGATAAGCCTTGCCGGCCTTCACATATTCGGCCGCCTCGTTCACCCACGGATAGCTTTCGAACGTATGGTTCTTCGCCACCGGATTGAACTTCAGGCTTTGATAGAACTCGTTCGTCACCTCGTCATCGAGGATGAAGTTGATGAAATCAAGCGCGACGTCCTTGTTCTTGCTTTCGGGCGACACGACGAACGTCGTCGACGTCGACAGGTTGATCATGGTCGCTTCCGGATTGTCATTGATCGGCAGCGGCGCGACGCCGATCTCGAAGTTCTCGTCGGCCGACAGAATCGTCTCCGCATGCCACGGACCGTTCACCCACATGGCCGCCTTGCCTTGGGCGAATTGGGCCGAACCTTCGTCCGGACCGATCTCCATGGCGCGGTCGGTGCCGTTGGCGTTGACCAGATCGATGATTTCGAAGATGCCCTTCATCTCGGAGAACGAGCCGTTGTCCTGGTACATCCGGTCGATGAAGTCCTCATTTTCCGAATGCGCCAGAGCGCCCACCGTCAGCGGCACGAACAGCTGCGGCATCCAAGCTTCCTTGTAGGTGAGCAGGAACGGCGTAATGTTGTTCTGCTTCAGAATTTCGATCGTTTGCTTCATTTCGCTGATTGTCGTCGGCGGCGTCAGACCCAGATCGGCGAAAATTTTCTTGTTGTAGAGGTAGCCCCACATCAGCGTTTCCATCGGCACGCCGACCACTTTGCCGTCGATTGTGACGGACTCCTTCACGCTGTCGAGCAGCTTGTCGACGAACGGCTGATCCGACAGATCTTCCAGGTAGCCCGCCTTGTAGAACGTCGGAATTTCGTTGATCGCATGGACGGTGAACACGTCCGGCGCATCGTTGGAAGCGAGGCGGGTTTTCAGTATTTGCGGCGCATTGTCGGCGTTCGGCATTTCAAGCTGGATTTTGACGTCGATGTTTTTCTCCGCTTTCTCTTTCTCGACGAACTTCTGGATAAAAGCGTCATACTCGTCCTTCAGCCGGGGCTGCGGGATGAACAGCTTGAGCGTGACCTCGCGGGCCTTCACGCCCTCTCCGCCCCCTTGCGGCGATGAGGAAGATGAATTGCCGTTGTTCGCATTGCTTCCCCCGCAGGCGGCCAGAAGCACGCTCATCAGAAGGAGCAGGCTTGCGACAACCAGGCTGCTTTTCTTCATTTTCGGTGACCTCCCTGATGGATGTATGGGTGACTGCACGTTTCAGTATAGAAGCCGGGAGCGGTCACGTAATTCAAGAAAATTAACCGCTTTCATTGGACTTTGTTAACCTGGACGATTGTACCGGATTTGCGAAACTCGCCTGGCGTGACGCCGAATTGCTTCTTGAACAGACGGTAGAAATACGCGACATCCTCGTACCCGACCAGCCCGGCCACCGCCTTGATCGGCAGGCTGTCTTCCGCAAGCAGCGACATCGCCCGCTCCATCCGCAGCTTCAGGATGTAATCGGACACGTTCCATCCGGTCTCCTGCTTGAACGCCCGGCTCAAATATTCTTTGCTGACGAAAAAGCGCCTGGCGATCGATTCCAGCGCCAGCGGCTCCGCGTAGTGCTGCTCGATGTACTGCCGGACATCGCGCAGATTGATCTTGTTCCGGTACTTGCGGTCTTCCTGCAGCTTGTCAAAGGCCTGCTCATAGAGCTCCCGCAGCGCATCGACGGTGGTGCGCCAATCGGCGGAATCGGGATCCCAGCGGCGATTCGGCTCGCGGATTTCAAGCCCGTGCAGCACGATTGTCTCTTCCCATTGTTTCCACAATTCGTGATAGACGCGATGGATGAGCGCCCGCGAATGCTCATGATCCCGGAACTTCAGGTACAATTCCTCGAACGCCCCGCACAGAGCCTCGCGCTCCCCTTCCGTCAGCAGCGCGGCCATCCGCTTGGCGGCCGCGTCGATGGCGGCGACCGTCTCGCGGTCCAGGACGCCCGGCGTCTGCCATTCCAGCCGCGCGTCAATTTCCTTGCGGCATTTGCCCAGGGCCGTGTTCAGCTCCTGCGGATCGATCGGCTTCAGCAAATATTCGTGCACTTTGCTGCGGATCGCCTGCCGGGTATAGACGAAATCGTCATAGCCGCTGATGACGATGACTTTCGTGCCGCCGCAATGTTCATCCAGGTATTGCAGCAGCTGCACCCCGTCGACGCCGGGCATGTGCATGTCCGTAATGACCAGCTGCGGCTGATGGCGGCGGATAATCTCCATCGCCTTCCGCCCGTTGTCCGCCTCGCCGATGATCTCCATGCCGAACTCTTCCCAGCGGCCGAATTGCTTGATGACTTCCAGCGTCCACGGTTCGTCATCGACCAGAACTGTCTTGATCACCGTTCATCCCGTCCTTCGTACTGTAAGGAATCGTGACCGTCACCGTTGTCCCTTCGCCCCGCATGCTGTCGATCCAGACGCCGTACGGCGGTCCGAAATGCATCCGGATGCGCGCGTTCACATTCCGGAGGCCGATCCGCTCTTCGTTCTCCCATACCGGGTCATGGCTGGCCTGAAGCTGCCGCTGCAACCGCGACAATCGCTCCGGCACAATGCCCGCGCCGTTGTCCCGCACCGTGATGACGACCGTGTCCCCGATTCTTGCGCAGATGGCCCGGACATGCCACTCGTCGCCGATTTCCGCTTCAAGGCCGTATTTCACCGCATTTTCGACGATCGGCTGGAGCGACAGTTTCGGAATGGTGCAGCCTTCAAGCCCCGGCTCGGCTTCGACGGCGAACCGCAGCTTGTTCGGATAACGCCGCTCCTGGATATACATGAAGTTGCCGACATGCGCAAGCTCTTTGCCCAGCGTCGACAGATCCGACTCCCGGACGATATAGCGGAACATGTCGCTGAGCGCGCGGATGACCTGATAGATTTCATGCGGCGGTTTGGACATCGCCATGCCGCCGATCATCTGCAGCGTATTGTGCAGAAAGTGAGGATTGATCTGGGCCTGAAGCGCTTTCAACTGGGCTGTCTGCCGCTGCAGATTGAGCACATACTCCGTCGTGATATGATCCCGAAGCCGCTCGGTCATGCTGGCGAACTTCGCTTCCAGCATGCCGATCTCGTCAATTCTGGATTTGCCGGGGCGAACATCCGCCGGCCCCGTCGGCGCCAGCACATTAAACCGCTGCATCGACTTGGCCAGCCGGACGATCGGCTTGGAAGTCTGCAAAGCGATGAAGACGGCTATGCCGGCGGATGCGAGCACGGAGATGAAGCCAATGACCAATCCGTACTGGCCGGTCTTGTTGGCGCTCGCATTGATCAGACTGGCCGGCACGATCTTGACGACGAAAAGCGGCCACGAAGGAGCCGCGCTGTAGAACACGTAATATTCGCCGTGTTCGACGACGCCCGCTTCGCCCGCCGCTTCCGCGCCGCGAAAAATACCGGCGAACGCGGCCGGTTCAAGATCCGCGTCGCCGTATCGGTAGAGCGGATTGCCTTCTCCGTCGGCAATGTATACCAGGCTCTCGTCTTCCGGATTGGCCATGTTCAGCACGCCGCCGAGCATGTCCCAGCGCACATCAAGCAGGATACCGCCCTGCTTGCTCCGGTCTTCGAACCGGTTGATCGTCCGCATCAGATAGAACCGGCCGGGCTGCGACGGATGGTTCACGATCTGCACGTCCAGCCGGTTCTCGAACATCTGCTGCCACGGTTCGGGGATCGACTCGGTGTTGGTGATGGCGAACTCCTGGTTGCTGACATAGAACAGTTTGTTCTTCGTCATCGTGTACAGCTCGATGCCGTGCAGACTGTCAATCTCCGAATACAGCGTGGAAGTAAGCAGATCCATCAGGGCACTCTGCGCCGAGAACTGCCGGCCGAGCGAATCGGAATCGAGCAGGTCGATATTGTCCACGTACGCGGGGCTGTAGAGGATGGAATAGATCAGATTGTTCAGCCGCCGCAGCCGTTCGTCCAAATATTCGCCGACCCAGGTCAGCCTGGAACGGTTGGACTGGATGATTTCCTCCTCCATCGAATCGTGGGCATTCCGCATGGCCAGCAGCGTGACCACGATGACCGGAATGGCCGCGATGAGTACCATGCCCAGCATCAGTTTGTTGCGTATGCTTTTCCTGAAAGGCTGCACCAGCCATCGGAACATGTTCCGCACCGCCTGTCTTTGCCGCATTCAGCCCCTTCATTATACGAGGATTTTCGACTCCGGTGGATACTCCTTTTTATGACTTGGCAGCGCTCAATTTCCGGTTCAGCCCGGCAATCCAGTCATCCAGCTGCCGCTCGGTCAGCTTGCCTCCGCTGAACGACAAGAGATTGCGCAGCGGCAAATACCGGATGATCGCCTCGAACATGCCGCCCGCATCCTGCTCCGCGGCCCCGCCGAACGGATTGAACGCGTCCAGCAGCTGCCGCGCAGCCACGGTCCAGGGCTTCGCCTGTTTCACCGCCCCCTCGAAGCTCGCCAGATAGATTTCCCTCAGCGTCCGCTCGTCAAGGACGGCGTCGACCGACATCCGGCGATGCTCCTGGTTGTTGACGGCGAAATGCTTCAGCGAGGTGCCGACTCCCTGGCTCTGCACGCCGCGAATGTGGCTGGCCGCCATTTCGGAAGACAGGTAAGGATCCTCCGAGAAATATTCGAAATTGCGGCCGCACAGCGGGGAACTCTTCGCACATTCCCCCATCCTGGATATTAACTTCCAGTGTAGGGGAAAACCGGCGGCCGGTCATTTCATTAGATTAACCGCTTTCATTGGATAATGTTTACCTGATGCTTTGCGACGCACGCCGGTTCATTCAGCTCGCCGATGCATGCGCCCCCTGTCACCCCGTTACGGCATCCCGGCCCTTGAGCCCGCGGACGGACCAGGCGGCGAAGAGCAGCCCGTACCCCGCATTCATCGTCCAGAACAGCGCCTCCTGCAGCGGATCAAGCGCATCCCGGCTCAGCACATGCATGCCGATCGTCAGCAGCGAGTACGGAAAACAGATCCCCCATTTCGCCACATACAGCCCCAAGCCGATGAGCACCGCCGCCAGACTGAAACCGACGGGCACCGCGAAACTGCGAATCCGGAGCGACAAGCCGAGCTGCAAGGCGCTGATGGACAGGCAGGCGTACCATCCGCGCAACGCCCACCCGATCGTCTCCGCCGGGAACGGCCCGGGCAGCGCAAGCAGCAGGCCCGCGATCCCGTACAGTCCCATGAACATCGCCTGCGCAAGCAGGATCAGCAGCGAGGCGGTGAGCCATTTCGCCATGAAGACGGCGGCGACCGGCACCGGAGCGGTCAGGACCAGGTTCCAGTTGCGGTTCAGATGCAATGCCGATCCGGGAATGCCGCAGTTTGAGCCATTCAGCCGACAAACTCTGTTTCATCGCACTCGCTCCTCAAATTTCTTTCCGGGCAACATGCAGGTTGCCGAAGATGAAGCACAGAAAGGCCGTCCCCAGCGCCGCCGCCGCGATGCGGCCGTCCCAGGGCTGCGCCGCGAACGTCCCCGCGGATTCGGCATACCGGTACGTCACCGGGGCAAGGTCCAGATAGTACGACCAGATCAGCCACCGCCGGACGCCCGCCGGAAACAGCGGCGCGGTGAGCCCGATGAAGCCGCCGAGCATTCCCAGGCACAGTGCGGACGCCTGGTTCTTGGCGGCCATGGCGATCCATTGCTGGATGGCCGCCGCGGCGAGCGTCGCCAGCATCGTCCCGCCGATGAACCGGAGCAGCCATGCAGCGGGCAGCCCGCCCGAAAACCCCTGCGCCAGACCGTAGACCGCCATCACCGCCGCCTGCACCGCAATGGCGAGCAGCAGCAGGCTGCCTGCGCACCCAAATTTCGCCGCATACAGGCGGCTGCGGCCCACATTGAGCGCGGCGAGCAGCTTCCACGTGGAGCCTTTGTGCTCCATGTCGCACATCCGGGAGATGACGATGGCGGTGATGAGCGGCATGAACAGCCCGTTCAGGGAAGCGGTCATGAACAGGATCGACGCCCACACGGCCTGGTCCGGATTGCGGGAGATCGACAGGCTGTTGGACATGCACGCCCACAGCATTTCCGCCGCGAGCAGGAGCAGGATCATGGGAACGATTTTCTTGCGGCGAATTTTGTAGTATTCGAGCTTGAGCACCCGCATCACAGGCTCCGCTCCCTTCCGGTCAGCTCCAGGAAAATATCCTCCAGACTGCGCCTGCGCTCCTCGATCCGGGTGACCGGAATGTCCCGGGCCACCAGCAGCCGGTTGATCTCCGCCACTTCCCGGTCCGCGAGCGGGCCGAACACGAGCCGGCCGCCGCCTGGGACCGGGCGATAGCCGTGAGCGGCAAGCAGCCGTTCCGCCAGGGCATTATCCCCGGTATGGAACCGGATTTCGCCCCGGCTTCGGGATCGCAGGCTGTCGAGACTGCCCTGGAACACCATCCGGCCTTCGTTGATGATGCCGACCGAAGTTGCGATCTGCTCGATTTCCGCCAGCAGGTGGCTGGACAGCAGCACCGTCATGCCGTAGCGCCCGGGGAGCGTCTTGATCAGTTCCCGGATTTCCTCCATCCCCGCCGGGTCGAGGCCGTTCGTCGGCTCGTCGAGGATGAGCAGCCGGGGAAACGCGAGCAGCGCCATGGCGATGCCCAGCCGCTGCTTCATGCCGAGCGAATAGGCCTCCGCTTTCTTGTCCCGGTGTTTCTCCAGCCGGACGATCCGCAGCGCTTCCTCCACATTGCGGTCCGGCAGGCCCCGCAGCCGCTGCACGACTCTGAGGTTCTCCAGACCCGTCAGATGGCCGTAGTACGAAGGCGATTCGATGAGCGAGCCCGTCTGCCGCAGAATCGCGGAACGTTTTTCTCCCAGGCTTTCCCCGAAGATCCGGATGGCCCCCGCGGACGGCTTCACCAATCCGAGCAGCATTTTCAGGGTCGTCGTCTTCCCGGCGCCGTTCGGCCCGAGAAAGCCGTAAATTTCCCCTTCGCGCACCTCCAGATCGAGCTCGTGGACGCGGTTCTTCTTCGTCAGTTTGCGGGTTTGAATGACAGCAGCACGCATGCGCGATCCTCCGTTCCGTTTTCGATGTTCCGGCTTCTGCCGCCACTGTATCAGGCCCGCCTTACATTCTTCTGAACCCAACCTTACGGCAGCCTTAAATGATCCGGCGCGCGCCTCGCTCCGCCCGCGCTTCATGTATAATCTCTGGTAGAACCGACAACGGGTGACGCAGATGGACAACGTGAAGGACCGAAAAATTCTCATCGTCGACGACGAACCGGAGATCCGCGCGATGGTCGAGCGGTTTCTGCGCAGGGAGGGGTTCTATCGCATCCACACCGCCGGAGACTGCGCCTCGGCGCTGTCGTTGTGCCGGTCGGTACGGCCGGACATGGCGATTCTGGATGTCATGCTGCCCGACGGGGACGGTTTTTCCCTCCTGTCCGCGATCCGGCAGTTCTCGGACATGCCCGTACTGTTTCTGACCGCGCGGGGGGAAGACGAGGATCGGCTGCTGGGACTCGGACTGGGGGCGGACGACTATATGGTGAAGCCTTTTCTGCCTCGGGAGCTGGTGCTGCGGCTGACGGCGATTTTGAAACGGGTCTATTCTTCTCCGGTGGAGAAGCGGCTGGTTGCGTTTCGGCTCGGGGATGTGCTGGTCGATCTGGACAGCGCCGTCGTGCGCGGACCGCGGGGAGAGCAAGCGCTCACCGCCAAGGAGCATGCCCTTCTGGCGAAGCTGCATCAGGAGCGGAACCGGATCGTCACCAGCGATGCGCTGTGCCAGGCCGTCTGGGGTGATGACAGTTACGGCTATGAGAATACCCTCATGGTCCATATCCGGCGAATCCGCGAGAAAATCGAGCCCGATCCTTCGAATCCCGTTCATCTGCTTACGGTGCGGGGGCTCGGCTACAAACTGCTGGTGAAGGAGACGGGCTGACATGGACGGCATGATTCGCATTCTGCGCCGCTATGTCGCCGGGGCCATCCTGCTCTCCATCCTGCTGCTCCTCTTCAACTTCATCCTGCTCGGCACGCTGGTGTTCAAGGAATTTCGCCGGCAACCGTCGCCGGAGGGCGTGGTCAGGGAAGTGGCGGAGCGCTTGACGCGCGAAGGCGGCCGTTATGCGCTTGGAGATGAAGCCGCCCGGCTGCTTCGGCGTCATCGGGCCTGGGCGATGCTGCTCGGCGAGGACGGCGGCGTGAAGTGGGGAGAGCGGTTGCCCGACGATGTGCCGCGAACCTATCGTTTGACCGACGTGGCCAAGTTTTCGCGCTATTATTTGGCGGAATATCCGGTCTATATTTGGGAGCATGCAGACGGACTGGTGATCGTAGGCTTCCCGAAGAACAGCTACGGGAAGTATCAGTTCAATTGGGCTGCGGACTGGGTGCGCTCGGCGCCGTGGCGGCTCCTGGTGCTGCTCTTGCTCAACGCGGCGGTGGCGCTGCTGCTCTCCATCATCATGGGGCTGCGTCTGGTGCGGAGCATCCGCCCGCTCGTCACGGGCGTCCACAAGCTGGCCCGGGAGGAACCGGTCCGCCTGGACACGCGCGGCCTGCTCGGGGATGTGGCCGGGAGCATCAATACGGCGTCGGCGATTCTGCAGGAGAAAACCGCCGCTTTGAAGGCTCGGGATGAGGCTCGCTCGAACTGGATCGCCGGCATCTCCCACGACATCCGCACGCCGCTCTCGATGATTCTCGGCTACGCCAGCGAACTGGAGGAAAGCCCGGAAATTCCGGAGGAGCATCGGCGGCAGGCCGGCATCATCCGGCGCCAGGGCGAGAAACTGCGCTCCCTCGTCCGCGACCTGAACCTGGTCTCGATGCTGGAGTACGACATGCAGCCGCTCCACCTGGAACGCGTCCGGCTGCCCTCGCTCGCGCGGCAGGCGGCGGCGGACATGCTGAACGGCGGGCCGGACGAGCGGTATGCGATCGAGCTCAGGCTCGCTGACGAAGAGGCGCTGATCAACGGGGACAAGAAGCTGCTGCTCCGGGCGATCGGCAATCTCCTGCAGAACAGCGTGAATCACAACCCGGAAGGCTGCCGCATCGCCATCGAGACATTCCTGTCCGAAGACCGGACCCTCTGCCGTCTCGTGGTTCGGGATGACGGGCGCGGCATCCCGCGGGAGCAGTTGGCGGAATTGACGGAGCTTCCGTATTCGTCCAAGCGGAAGCAGCCTCCCCGGCACGGGCACGGCCTGGGTCTGCCGATGGTCGCCCGAATCGCGAAGGCCCACCACGGCAGACTTCTGCTCGACAGCCCGGATGGGGGTGGCTTGACCGCGGCGATGGAATTTCCCGCGGAGGGGGCGTGAGGCCGGATGCGGCCGTCAGGGCGCCACGCCGATCCGGCCCCCGCTCGGCGCCAATAACGGCACGGCGTGCCGTTAATCGGCCTGCGCCTGCCGTGCGCACAGGCAATAACGGCAAAATCTGCCGTTATTGGACGCAGTCAGGCCGATCCGGCGCCCGTTCGGCGCCAATAACGGCACGGCGTGCCGTTATTCGCCCTGCGCCGCCCGCACGCACGGGCATTAACGGCAAATTATGCCGTTAATTGCCCGCATCCTTGCCTTCGGCAAGTCAACCGCCCGCTTCCGCTTCCCCGTTGATCGCCGACACCGCGATGGCTTCGATCCGGATTTCCCCGCCGGACAGGTGCCGCAGCTCGATCGTCCGGGACTCGCCCGGGAACAGGTCGAAGAAATTGTCCGAGCAGACGACTTCCTCCTGCGGAATATCGAGCATGACGAAGCGCGCGAGCCGGTCGGCCGTCACCGTGATCGTCCGCCGTTCGGCGGATCGCTCAACAGACAGCTGCGCCGGCGGGAAGCGGAGATCCTTGAAATCCCGCAGGTAATACACATTGTCCGGGAACCGGCCGCCGTGCGACCTGAGCCGGACGGCGACCGCATCCGGCGCGGCGCCGCCGAGCAGCTCTTCCTCGGCATATTCCGCGAGCTTCCGGGCTTCATTGGGCCCGACGGAAACCGCGACCGCTTCGGTCCGCACCACCCTGCCTTCAAACGTGACGACTTCCAGCACCAGCTCGTCTTCCACCGCCTCCTGCAAATCGTTGACCAGCCAGACGGCCAGCGGCTTGCCGGGATCGTGATCGATCGATGCCGCGACCGGAGCGAAAAATTTCCGCGCGTAGTAATAGGACGCTTTCGGCAGCAGACCGTAATCGATCAGCGACCAGCTCGTTCCCGGCCAGCAGTCGTTCAGTTGCCAGATGAGCGCGCCGGCGGTGAACGGCTTCCGGCGCCGGTAATGCTCGATGCCGTATTTCAGCCCTTCCGCCTGCGTCAGCATGGAGTAGCGGATGTACTGGTCCAGATCGCGGGGAACGCCGGTGTACCCTTCCATCAGCAGCATGCCTTTTTCGTGGAAAATGTCTTTGTTGCGGTACGCCATCTCCTCGCTCTGCCAGTAAAACCCGCCTACCGGAATGTACCGTTCGAGCGTATGGCGGTTGGACGAGGCGTGCATGCCGAATTCGTTGGAGAAGCGCGTGCGGTCCTTTTTGTAATTTTTGAACGACACGCCTTCCACCGAAATGTCCTGCAGCACGGGCTCCCCGAACTTGCGCGGCTCCACGTTGCCGTGCCAGACCTGCCAATTGTGGCGGTTGCCGACATCCTCCGCGTTATGGTCGCTGCCGCCGTAAGGGGTGCTCGGCCGGTAGATCCGCGCGGGGTCCAGCTCATGCAGCAGTTCCGGAATAAGCTCGTGCCAGATTTTCCGTCCGTACATCGGCGTCGTGATGCGGCCCGCCGTCTTCTCCCGCTCGTAGAGCCAGTCGATTTCATTGTTGCCGCACCAGAGGGCGAGGCAGGTGTATTTCCGGAGCCTGCGGATCGCCTTGACGGCCTCGTCGCGCACGTTCGCCATGAAGCTGCGGTTGTAGTCCGGGTACAGCGCGTTCGCGAACATGAAATCCTGCCAGACGAGGAGGCCCAGCCGGTCGCATTCGCGGTAGAAGATATCCTTCTCGTAAATGCCGCCGCCCCAGACGCGCAACATATTCATTCCGGCATCCCGCGCCAGGGCGAGCAGCTTCTTGTAGCGTTCGTCCTCCGCCGCTCCGATGAAGCTGTGCACGGGAATCCAGTTGGCCCCCTTGGCGAAAAGGCGGACACCGTTCAGGCGGAAACAGAACAGGTTCTCCCCGCTTTCATGCCGCTCCTCCAGCACGATCTCCCGGATGCCGAAATCGTGTTCCGCCCGGTCGAGAACCCGGCCTTCGGCGTCTTTCAGCGCAACCGTCAGCCGGTACAGGAACGGTTCGCCCAGATCGTGCGTCCACCACAGCTTCGGCCGGTCCACTTCGAGGACGATCGTCGCCTTCTGTCCCGGCAGGCGGACGTCGGCAAAAAGCGACCGCCCGTCCGCCGTCAGGCCGGCGCATCCGGTGACGGACCGCCCGTCCCCCGTCAGGCTGACCTCCACGGTCAGCGGCTCCCCGCCGCCCGGCCGGCGCAAAATCTCCGCGTCCACTTCCACGACCGCCCTGCCGTCCAATACGGCGGCTGTGCGGGGAAAGACGGAGAAGATCCGCGCCTTCCTCCATTTCCGCAGATGAACGTCCTTCCAGATGCCGACCGTCGCGAGGCGCGGCCCCCAGTCCCAGCCGAAGTTCATGGCGGCCTTCCGCACCCAGATGCGGTCTTTCTCGAATCCGCACCAATAGGATTTCTCTTTGTCCTTGACCGGAAGATGCACCGGATCGAACCGGACCGCGAGGACGTTCTCCCCTTGGCGCAGCAGCCCGGTGACGTCGAACGCGTGCTCCACCAGCATGTTCTCCGTGCGGCCGAGTTCCAGGCCGTTCAGGTAAACGGTCGCAAACGTGTCGAGCCCTTCGAACAGCAGCTCGACCGCCTCGTCATCCTCCGGCTCCCCGTCCCAGGCGAATCGGGTCCGGTACCACCATTCCTTGTCCTCCACCCAGCGGCATTTCATGTCGTTGTGCCCGACGAACGGATCGTCGATCACTTTCTTTCGGACCAGGGTGGAGTGCACGTCTCCCGGAACCTTCGCGTCGAGCCAGAAATAATCGGCAAAATCGGGCGAGGCGATTTCCAGAGGCGCCCGGGTTCCCGGTTCAAACCACTGCAGCTTTGCCCGCCAGTTTCATTCCCATTCCCTCCGCGTTCCTCCGTTTGACGACTCGCATTCACACGCCGCCGGCATACCGCCGCAGCACCCGGTCGACGGCGGCCCCGTACGCTTCGCCGAACAGGATCAGGTGCACCAGCAGATGGTACAGTTGATAGATCGGTTTGCGCTCCTCGTATTCGGGGGCGACGGGGTACGCTTCCCGGTAGGCGGCGTAGAATCGGGGCGGGAACCCCCCGAACAGCTCCGAGAACGCCAGATCGCACTCCCGGTCGCCGTAATAGACCGCCGGATCGATCAGCCAGGGGCGTCCGTCCGCGCCGGCCAGCCAGTTGCCGCTCCACAGATCGCCGTGCAGCAGCGACGGGGCGGGCCGGGCCGGCAGCCACCGGTCCAGACGGTCCATCAGCTTGTGCAGCCCGTCCCGCCTGCCGGTCGGCAGCAGTCCGCGCGCTTCCGCCAGCTTCGCCAAGGGCAGCAGGCGCGAGTCACGGTAGAAGGCCGGCCAGGAGTCGGCCGGCGTGTTCACCTGCGGCAGCAGCCCGATGTAATTGTCCGTGCGCAGCCCGTACCGCCCGTCCGGGCTCGTCGTGCGGTGCTGCGCGGCGAGGCCGGTCCCGAGCGCTTCGATCGTCTCCGGGCGGGCCGGACCGGTCTCGATCCATTCCAGCACGAGCATGCCGCCCGCTTGTCCGGGGATCTCCCCGGCATAGAGCGGCTCCGGAACGGCGAGCGCCCCGGCCTGCCCGAGCAGCCTGAGCCCTTCCGCTTCCCGCTGAAACAAGCGCGCCGGCATGTCCCGGCGCACCTTCACGAAGAGCCGCCGCCGCTCCGTGTCGATGCGGTAAGACTCCCCGATATCGCCGCCCCTCGCCTCCCGGACGGTCACGATCCGCTCGCCCGCCATTCCGGGGACGGCCCGGGCGACGGCTGCCTGGAGTTCGTCATCATTCATCCGCGCATCCCTCCTGTCGCGCCTCTTCACGCCGTGCGGACGATGTCTGCGGCGTCTCGATGGCGTGGTGAAACGCAATGCACGCTTCGCCGGTTTCAGCATTGTACGCCCTGGCCGCCCCGCCCATCTTCGCCGCAAGCTGCCGCACGATGTAGAGCCCCAGCCCGGCATGGCCGCCTTTGCTGCCGCGGGCTTCCGCGCCGCGATAGAACCTGCGGAACAGGTTCTCCAGATCTTTCTTGCTGAACGGCGGCCCCGTATTGCAGATTTCATACTCGGCCCGGTCGGGGCGGACACGGACGGCGATCCGGATACGGCCGCCCGGAGGCGTATGCTCCAGACTGTTCGTAATCACATTGTCCAGTATCCGCTCCGCCATTTCCGCATCGAACCGGACCGGCGCATCGGCATCGCCGCGGATGTCCGCCTCGATGCGGATCCGGCGCTGCCGCGCCTCCAATTCATAGTGAGACAGCTTCTGCCTCAGGAACGGGCCGATCCGGACCTCGACCGGCCGGACTTGCAGGCCGGGGCCTTCCAGTTCGGCGATGTACAGCATCCGCCGGACGAGCGCGGAGCATTTCTCCGCATTCTCCCGGATAATGTTCAGGTATCGGGCCTGTTTCGCCGTGCGCGCCGCTTCGGGATCGTCCAGCAGCGCTTCCGCATAGCCGAGAATGAGCGACAGCGGCGTCTTCAGATCATGGGCCAGCGCCTCGGTCATGCTGCGCCGCTCTTCCTCCATTCGCCACTGGGCGGACAGGGAGCGCTTCAGTTCGTCCTTCATCTCGGAGAACGCGGCGCTCAGCCGCCCGAGCTCATTGTCGGCGCGGTAATCGAGCTCGAAGTCGAGATTCTTGTTCTTGATCTGATGGGCGGCCGCCATCAGCATCTGCAGCGGCTTGTTCACGCGGGCGGCAAAACGTTTCGTGAAGAACAGAATCGCCAGCACGAAATAGATGAACGGCGTCGCGATCATGACGATAAGCAGCGCCGCGATCCAGTAGCGCCCGCTGTCGCTTGCCGGCGACACCTTCAGCTCATAGGCAAGCAGCACGGCGCCGGACAGCCCGTCCTGACCGCTCACGACGGGCACGGCCCGGACGAATCTGCCCCTGGCCGGGAAGGTCGTGTTGAGCCGGCGGATCAAGTCTTCCGGCTGCGCGACGTAGGCCGCATCGCTCGAGCCGTACACCCGGTTCCCGGCCGCGTCGAACACCTGATAGTCCATGCCGTCCCGCGGAATGACCCGCTCCAGCCGTTCCCGGGCGGCCGGATCGATCAGCGCCCCGCCCTGCTCCCGGATGTACGCTTCAATGCCCGGTATTTGAGCCTCATAATAATTTGCGGGGTTAATCTTTTTGTACAGCAAATAACTGAACAGCCAGATCCCCGCCGCATACGTCACGATCGTCGCCAGCAGGCTGGAGACGACGATCAGCACGATGGTCAGCCGGATTTGCGATTTGAGCGGTTTGTCCTTCACGAGCGCGCGCTCCTTCAGCAGGCATTCAACGTTTGTTCCACTTGTAGCCGATCCCCCACACCGTGGCGATGTACTCCGTATCCGGGTCGACGGCTGCGAGCTTGGCGCGGATTTTTTTTACATGTTCGACGACGGTGGACGAATCGCCTTCCGCATCGAAGCCCCACACTTTCTCGTAAATTTGCTCGCGGGAGAACACCTGCCCGCTGTGCGTGGCGAGCAGTTCAACCAGGTCGTATTCCCGCCGGGTCAGCGGGACGGGCTTGCCGCCGATCGAGAGGGTCCGCTCTTTCAGATCCAGCCCCAGATCGCCGAAGTACAGCTTCGACCGCTTCCGCTCGGCGTTCAGATACTGGGCCCGCCGCTCCCGGCGCAGATTGGCTTCGATGCGCGCCATCAGTTCGCGCAGGCCGAACGGCTTCAGTACGTAATCGTCGCCGCCGAGGTTGAACGCGGCGATCCGGTCCATCTCCGACTGCTTGGCGCTCAGGAAAATGATCGGGCACATCACCTCGTCCCGGATCGCCCGGCACACCTCGTAACCGTTCAGATTCGGCATCATGATGTCGAGAATGATCAGATCCGGCTGCTTCCGGGCCTGCCGCACCCCTGCCTCGCCGTCGCTCGCGGTGAGCACCGTGTGCCCCCGCGCCTCCAGCTCCTCCCGCAGCAGGGAGACCAGGTCTTCTTCATCGTCGATGATCAAAATGCAGGCCATCCCCTCACCCCTCAACATCGAAAAAGCTTGCGTCCGTCCCCCATCATCAGTCTTCGCCGCGCCTCCCTTCCCATCGGCCGAACCACGCCACGCCGCCCATCGCAAGTACGGCGAAGAGCAGCAGGGCCGGCAGCAGTCCGCGGGTCAACGCATCCGGCTCCGCCGGGATCTGCGCCAATCTGACCGGCCATGCCCACGGCACAAGCGGCCAGATCCGATCCCCGACGCCGGTTGCGCCGACGATCGCCGCCGTCAGCAGCCCGGCTCCTCCGATGCCGACGCTCGCGCCCCATCCGAGGGCGAGGCCGAGCCACTGGTGCAGCGCGATCTGCGGCAGCGCGCCGGCGAAGGCAAGCAGCGCGCCGCCATGGAACAGCCCGGCATCCGCCGCGGCAAGCCCGGGGATCAACCGCATGCCGAGCAGCAGCATCGTCGCCGCGCACAGCAGGCCGCCCGCGTTGATGAGCACAAGCAGCAGCAATCTGGCGGCATAGACGACCGGTCTGGATGCGGTGGAACCGAGCAGTGCGCTGTAATGCCCCGCATGTTCCTCCTGCAGGCTGAACAGTCCGGCCAGCGCTCCGATGGCCAGCGGGAACAGCACGGTCCAGACTTCGAGGAAAACGCCGGGCATCCGCTGCGCCGCGTTGACCGGCAATTGCGACATATACCAGAGGAAGAGCAGCGCGTACGCCGCGGGAGCGGTCATGACGGCCCAGCGGAGCGGCGTCCGCCTCGTCTTCATCCAATCCGCCCGCAACAGGCGCAGCATCGTCACGGCCGGCATGCTTCGATACGGTTTCCTTCGGCGCAGTTCCGTCATGGTCACCGCACCTCTCGGCCCGCAAACCAGCCGGCGGTCAGCGCGGAAGATACGATGAGAAACAGCAGCGATGCCGCGATGCCGAGCGGGATGGTAGAAGGCTCAAGCATCGGATCGCCCGGCTGAAGCGGCACGCCGTTCGGATGCACGCCGATGAGCGGCGCCATGAGCCGGGTCGGCCAGCTCCACGGCACGGCGATCCAGTACGGCTTGGCCGCCGCAAGCACGCCGGCCGGCATCGCCGCGATGCCGAGCGCAAGGCCCCCGAAGGCGCCGAAACGGGCCGCCGCAAACAGATGGATCGGAATAAGGCTGAGCGAGACCAGCCAGATCAGCAGACTGGCCGCCGCGATCTTCATCAGCGGAACGCTTCCGCCTGCCGTCAGGAGACCGGCCGCTGCGGCCGCGATGATCAGCACGACGGACGACAGCAACTGATAATAGCCTAGCACAACAATTTTGCTCAGCCAAAGCTTCCCGGGACTGATCGGGTTGGCGCGGAGGCTGCGGTAGTTCCCCGCTTTCTTCTCCCGGTTTTCCGCAAGCACGCAGAGCAGCGAAACCCCGATCGGGACGAACAGCACCGGCCACCAGTTGAAGATCATGGCGAGCAGCGCGCGCCAGGGCAGCATGGTCTGATCCGGCAGGTAGAAGCGGATGACGGCGCCGTACAGCGCGAAGAAGAGCGGTGCGGCCAGCGCAAGTTTCTTGGCGAAGCTGCGCTTGTATTTCAGCCGTTCGGCGGCAATCAGGTTCTTCATCTTGCGCCCGCCCTCCTGTCGGAGGCGCGGACGACTTCCATGAACAGCGCCTCCAGATCGGCGTTTTTGTCCAACGGTCCCTGATAGCGCAGTTTCCCGCCGCTGATGATGCCGATGTCGTCGACGATCTGCTCGACTTCGTTCAGCGCATGGCTCGACAGCAGCACGGTGATGCCCTGCGCGGGGAACGAACGGATCAGTTCGCGAAGCTCCTGGATGCCGAGCGGGTCGAGGCCGTTCGTCGGCTCGTCGAGAATGAGCAGCCGGGGCCGCTTCAGCAGCGCGATCGCGATGCCGAGCCGCTGTTTCATGCCGAGCGAGAAATGCGCGGCGCGCTTCTTGCCGGTGTCCGTCAGATCCACCGTCTCCAGCACTTCATCAATGCGGCGCTCCGGCAAACCCAGCATCATCGTGTGGACGTTCAAATTCTCCCGCGCGGTCAGGTTGCCGTACAGCGCGGGCGATTCGATCAGCGCCCCGATCTGTTCGAGGCTGCTTCGGCTCCACGGCTTGCCGTCGAACCACATGGCCCCGCCGGTCGGGCGCAGCAGCCCGGCGATCATTTTGAGCAGCGTCGTCTTGCCGGCGCCGTTCGGCCCGAGCAGGCCGTACACGGTGCCTTCGCGGACGGCGAGCGATACTTCGTCGACGGCCGCCGCATGTTTGAACCGCTTGCTGATGCGGTCGGTTCGCAGGATGCAGGTTTCGTTCATGCGCATCATCCCTCGTTTCATCGATGTTCCGTGCCATGAACGAAGCGTATCAGGGAAAAATAAAGAAACGCTAAAGTGTGCGGAAAATTGTGCGGATGCGGATCGGCGTGCAACGGGAAAAAGGGCGCGGAAGCGCGGGAACGAAAGTCGGCGGGACGACGGCGCCGACTTGGAGCGGACGCGGGAGCTGGAACGGAACCGCGTTCCGTAACCGCCCCGCCCGCGCACGGCAACTCAACACCGCAGCCAGACGCTCATCTCGCCGGGCTCCCGGTTCCCCCACAAGTAGTACGGGATCGCCTTAAGCCGCATCGGCCGCGACGCGTTCCGGAGCGGCCGGTACGGCGCATCCTCCGGCCAGTCCATATCGGCCGGCACCTCGCCGCTCCCCTCGACGACGACGCAGCCGCCCAGCAGATCCGGCACGAACGCAGCGCTCAGCGCGGGATCGTCCGCCAGCGACAGCGCGGCGAGCGGCGCGCCGTTGTCCGCCTCCTCGACGCAATACACGAGCGGGCCGCGCTGGATCGCCGCCTTGCCGGCGTTCGCGCGAATCTCCGGACGCGCGCCGATCAACACCGTCTCCATCGGCAGCAGCCATTCCACACGATCGCCGTCCGACCATTCCCTCTCCACGACCGCATAGCCGTTTTCCACGCGGTACGGGCAGGCTACTCCGTTCACCGCAAGCCGCGGCTCAGCCGTCTGGAACCAGTTCGGCACGCGCAGCGCCAGCGCGAACCGCGCTCCGCCCGCTTCCCCGGGAACGGACAATTCGAACTTCACCGTGCCGTCCCACGGCAGCCCCGAGCGCTGGCGCAGCGTCACGGCACGTCCCGCCATTTCAAACCCGGCTTCGCTGCCGATGTACAGGTGAACGTACACCTTGCCGGCCGCCTCGTCGATATCGTAAATGTGATCGTCCAGCGAGCAGAGCAGCCGCGCCACGTTCGGCGGACAGCACGAGCAGCCGAACCATTTCTGGCGCACCGGCTTCACGTGGCGGCGGTCCGGATTCCGCATGCTCGCCTCCGGCCACACCTCCAGCGGATTGACGTAGAAGAAATGCTTCCCGTCCCGGGCCATGCTGCCGAGCACGTTGTTGTACAGCGCCCGTTCCATCACGTCGGCGTACTCGCTCCGCGCTTCCAGCCGGAGCATCCGCCGCGCCCAGAAGATTAAGCCGATCGAAGCGCACGTCTCCGCATATGCGAGATCGTTCGGCAGGTCGTAGTCGAACGTGAACGCCTCGCCGAGATGCGTCGACCCGATGCCGCCCGTGATATACATCTGCTTCTTCGTCGTGTTGAACCAGAGCCGTTCGCACGTTTCGCGCAGCCGAACGTCGCCGGTCAGCCGGGCCAGATCCGCCATCGCGCTGTACAGGTAAACGGCGCGGACCGCGTGGCCGACGGCCGCCGTCTGCTCGCGCACGGGCAGATGGGCCTGATACACTTCCAGATCCGGCATCCCGGGGTTCCAGATCGGCGTGCGGCCTCGTTTCCATTCCGCGATAAAATAATTCGGCTGTTTCCCGCGCTCATCGACGAAAAACTTGCTCAGTTTCAGATACCGCTCCTCGCCCGTTGCCCCGTACAGCTTCACGAGCGCCAGCTCGATCTCGGGATGCCCGCAGTACGCCCGAAGCTGCCCTTCGCCGGGCCCGAACGTGCGGTCGATCAGATCGGCGAACCGGCAAGCGATGTCGAGCAGCCTCCGCTTGCCCGTCGTCTCGAAATAGGCGACCGCGGCCTCGAACATATGCCCCGCGCAGTACAGCTCATGCGCTTCATACAGGTTCGTCCAACGCTTGTCCGGTTCACGAATCGTGAAATACGTGTTCAAATACCCGTCTGCCTGCTGGGCTTTCCCGATCAGCCCGATCACTTCGTCCGCGATGCGCTCCAGCTCGGGATCGGGCTTGAGGCGCAGCGCGTACGCCGCCGCCTCCAGCCATTTGTAGAGATCGCTGTCCTGAAAAACAAACCCGCCGAACTCGCCTTCCTCCAGCCCGGCCGCGATGCGGAAATTGCGGATCGCATGGCTCGGCTCCGCTCCTTCGATCCGGTCGTTCAGCGCTTCCCACTGATAGGGAATGACCGTGCCCGTCACCAGCTCCTGATAAGCGCTCCAGAAGTCGTCGCGAATCCGAATGGCTGCTCTGCTCATACCGGCTCCACCTCGGGGATGATAAATTTTGACTCTTCACGACCACGAGTATATGCGGTATTGTCAAGAAGGAACAGCATAAGAACGCGCTTATTCTTATAAAAAATGAGACTGAATTCGGAGAGATCCATGAGCGAGACAACCGTCATCGAACTTGCGACTCCGCCGCTGCCTTATTATTGGGAGTCCGGCTGCGCGGTGTACCAGGCCGGAGACCGGCATCCGAACCGCGCCGATTTCGGGCTGTTCGATCTGCTCGTCGTCGCATCCGGCACGCTGCACATCGGGGAGAACGGGCGGGAATGGAGCCTGAGCGAAGGGGATACGCTGCTGCTGCTGCCGAAGGGAGCGCACTATGCGGTAAGGCCGTGCGAGGAGGAGACGATGTTCTATTGGCTGCATTTCGAACATGCGGACTGGCGTGAAGTTCCCGCGCTGCCCGAAGCGGAAGCGCCCGCTCCTTCGTCGCCCTTCGACCGGCCGAAGACGATCCGGCTGCCGAAGCATGCGCCGCTGTCCGATCCGCGGCTCGCGTTCGACAAGATCCGGCGGCTGCTGGCGCTGCCGATCGGAGAAAGCTTCTGGGAGAAGCAGCAGCTCCTGTTCCAGCTGCTCGCCCTGCTCGAACGGGAACAGGCCGGGTCCGCCGAGACACCGGCCGCGCGGGTCGCCGAGCGCGCCGCATTCTGCCTGCAGCAGCGCTACAGGGAAGCGATCACGAACGAGACGCTCGGCGAATGGCTGCACTATCACCCCAGCTACATCGTCCGCTGCATGAAAAAAGTCTACGGCGTCTCGCCCGCCCGCTACCTGCAGCAATATCGCATCGAACAGGCCAAACGGCTGCTCATCTCGACCGCATGGCCGGTCGAACGAATCGCGGACGAGGTCGGTTTCCGCCATGCCCCGTACTTCTCGGCCTGCTTCAAGCGCGGTACGGGCATGACCCCGCAGGAGTACCGGAGAAGCGCGCATAGACGCGGCGCGCTGCGAAAATAGGCTTGTCCGGCGGCAGCCGGCTGACCGCTCATAATGCGGCAGCCGCTTCGCGGAGCAGCCGTGCCAGCAGCCCGGCATCGACCGGCTGCCCTTCCCTGATTTTCATCATTCTCCGTTCCGGCGTGAATACTCCTCCTCCATTTATTTGTCCCGCGTATCAGCACCCGCGCCGAGCATCCGCAGAATGTACACCATGCTCAGCGGAATGACGGACATGTTCTTCAGGAAGAACAGCGCGGCGGTGTACACCTGATCGTAGTCGTACTCCTCCATGCCGAGCAGCACCTTGTATCCCTTCATGAAGGCCGGATTCAGCAGCCATTCGAGCGTGGTGTTCATGAGCACGTACAACCCGATGATGAAAACCGCGATCTGGGCGAGGAACGTCACGGGCCAGTTCCGCTCCAGTTCGATCTTCAGGCTGCGCTGCCATCGCTGCCACAGCGCGGAATCGAACACGTCCCGAAATCCGGAGCGGTGCATGAGCGCGAGGATGAGCAGAAAAAGCACCACCCGGGTCGATTCGACGGCGATTTCCATCCACAGCGGCGTATTCAGGTCGTTCCACATCTGGATGAAGCGGAACGTCGACGGGATCAGCGAGAGCAGCACGAGGCTGAGATGCCGGTAGAAAAATCCGATGCTCCAGACAAACAAACGGACTCCGTCAGATACGGCATTACGGATTGTCCTGTCCATGAGTCAACTCCCGGGCGGAAAGTATTTCTGGCACCCAAGATAACGTCAAGCGAGCCTGGTGTATTGTAAGAATCGGAACAGCACTTCCCCGCGCATCCGAACACTGTTCAATCCATGGAACACGTGCTATATTTCGTCATAAGCAGAATGTCCTGGAACGAATGGAGGCGAGATCCGGTGAGCAGGCTGACCGTCAGACGTTTGACGCCGCGGATGGAATTGCGGAAATGCGTGAAAGACATCTGGGTGTTCGAAAGCGCCGGAGGCCTGTCCGAGGAGGAGCTGCAGGTCGTGGTTCCCAACGGCTCCGCCAAGCTGATGCTGTATTACAAGGGAGATTTCACGGGGCTGGTGTGTCAGCGCGCATACAAGCTTCCGGAACACAAGCTGTTCATCCTGGGGGTGTCCGACTGCGCCGCGGTTGCCGAGTTCGACCGGGACAAGCCGTTCGGCTGCATCTGCTTCGAGCTTCATCCCGCCGGCGCCTACAGGCTTCTCGCCGTTTCGCATCATGAGCTGCGCAACAACCTCGTGCCGTTCGAGGAGATCGACGGCGGACCGGTCTACCGCATGTTCGAAGAGCGGATTGTCCTGGCGTCCGACCCGGCGCAGAAAGCGATTTTGCTGCAGGATTATCTGATCAGGCTGCTCGCCCTGACGGAGCCGGACGCGAAATTCGAATACAGCATCCATGCCATCCGGAACTCGCGCGGTCTCCTGCCGATCGCGGATCTGTCGCAGGATCTGGGGGTAAGCGACCGGTGGCTGCGCGCGAAATACGCGGAGCGGCTCGGCCTCAGCCCGAAAACGTTCGCTTCCATCGTTCGTTTCCAGCATTGCTTCCAGGCCTTGATGCGCGACAAGCGCGGCTTCATGGAGAACCGGCAGTTCCAGGATTATTACTACGATCAGGCGCATTTCATCAAGGAATTCAAGCGCTTCATCGGCCACTCGCCGGCCAGGTATTCCTCGCTGCAGAACGAGGTGGGCGAGATTATTTATACGGACAATCCGTGACTCCCTCGGCCAAGACGCGTTCATTCAATACGGCGAAGAGCTGGCCGCCTCGAGATGAAGAAAAGCAACGTCTACAACATCCTCTCCCGCGCCCGTTCGAAAATGAAGGCGACGGAGTGGTATTCGGACTTGGAACGAACTTCACGATTCGTTCGGCGGCCTGCCGTTCATCGCGATGGATCCGGGCGCCGATCTGCTGTTTGACGACGGCCGGCTCAGCGGTTCGACGGCGGTTGTCGATCCGGACAGCGGCTCCGCCGTCCACGCAAAGCCGCTCGCCGTTCTGGAAGCGCCGGACCTTTCTGCCATTCACACGTACCTGCGCGGCAAGAACGTCCCGGTTCCCGGGATTGCGGACAATTGGGGCAGCCGGTATTTCACCTTCGTCGATCCCGACGGCAACGGCGTCATCGTGCGGGAAGCCGCGGGCTGAGCCGCTTTTTCTCATCTGTTTTTAATGTGCGCGGCGTACAATGGGGGCAGCCATTCCTGTGAAAAAGGAGGGTTGCCCCCATGCGCGTTTTGGCCGTGGAAGACGACCGCCGTCTGCTGGCGACGATCGTGAACATTTTGCGGGAGGAAGGCTATGAGGCCGACGGGGCGGAGACGGGCGACGACGGATTGTATCTGGCGCAGCAAGGCATCTACGATCTGCTGGTCGTGGACATCATGCTGCCCGGCATGAGCGGGCTCGACATCGTCCGAACGCTGCGCGCGGAAGGCGCCGCCACTCCCCTGCTGCTGCTTACGGCCAAAGACAGCGTCGAGGATCTGGTCCGGGGCCTCGACACGGGCGCGGACGACTACCTGACGAAGCCGTTTGAGATCCGCGAATTCGCGGCGCGGGTGCGCGCGCTGCTGCGCCGCCACGGAGCGGCCGAACCGAACGGGGATGTGCGCTACAACCGTCTGACCCTGAACACGAAGAAACGGGAAGCCGCCGTCGACGGCGAGCCGCTCGAACTGACGCACAAGGAATTCGAGCTGCTGCTTTTTCTGCTGCGGAACCGGGAGCAAATTTTGACGCGGGACCAGCTGTTCTCGCGAGTGTGGGGGCTCGATACGGAGATCGGCTGCAACGTCGTCGATGTGTACATCTACTATCTGCGCAGGAAGCTGAAGCCGCACGGTTACGACCACGTCATTCAGACGGTTCGGAACGTCGGCTACATGCTGAAGGAGAGCAGGCCATGTTCGCCAAAACCCGGGCCCGGCTGACGCTGCTCAATGCGGCCGTGTTCCTTGTCGTGCTGGCGGTGATCGGGACGGTCGTCTATGCGCTGCTGCGCGCGCAAATTTATGACCGGCTGGATGCCGGGCTCATGGCCGCGGCGCAGCGGTTCGCCCCGGCGGATGAGCCGAGCCGCCGCTACGAGCAGCAGCTGGGCGCGCCGGCGGGCGAAGCCGGAACGGCGGCACGTCCGCCCCTGGAGCGCGGCCCCGTCGTGCTGCTCTGGGACGGACAGGGCGTGCCGTATCCCGCTTCGCTGGCGGATGCGGGGTACGAATCGTTCTATGCGCAATTCGGCGCGCACCGGTCGGCGGAAAGGCCGGTTACGGTGAAGATCGGCGGCCATTATTACCGCACCTTGTTCCTGACGCTGCCCTCCCCGTTGCTGCTGCATCGGAGCCACAGGCCGCCGGGCGGGGCGGATGCGGACGGCGGCGCAAACGGCGGCGCAAACGGCGGGACGAGTTCAGCGTTTGTCGGCGGCAGCGATTCCGGCGGGACGGGTTCGGCGTCCGGCAGCGGCTCCGGCGCGGCGGACCCGGCGTCGTCTTCATCACCGGCAGCGCCGATCCCGATCACGCACGTTCAGGCCGTCGTCAACATGGATGCCGAGCAGGCGATGCTGAACAGGCTCGCCGACTGGTTCCTGATCGGTCTCGGACTGGGCGGCGCACTGACCGTTCTGGCCGGCCTGTACCTCGCCAATCAGGCGCTCAGGCCGATTCGCCGTTCCTGGGAGCAGCAGCGCCGGTTCACCGCCGACGCTTCCCACGAGCTGCGCATGCCGCTGTCGATCATCCAGGCGAATGCGGAGCTGATGCTGATGCATCCGGATCGCTCCGCGCTGGAACACAGCGAGCAGATCTCGATGGTGCTCGCGGAAGCGAAGCGGATGGCCAAGCTGACGGACCAGCTGCTGCTGCTCGCCAGGTCCGATTCCGGCCGGGAGGAGCTGCTGCTCGGCGACGTGCGGCTTGACGAGCTGATCCGCCATGTGATGCGGCTGTTCGAACCGCTGGCGGAACTGAACGGGGTGCGGCTCGAGGCGGAGCTCGCCTCCGGCGTCGAGCTGACGGGAGACCCCGACAAGCTGCAGCAGCTGCTCGTCATCCTGCTCGACAACAGTTTGAAGCACACGCCCGCCGGCGGCGCGATCCGGGTCGCGCTGACAAGACGCGGCCAGCAGGCGGTCATGGTGGTGGAAGATACGGGCGAAGGCATTGCCGGGGAGGACTTGCCGCACATTTTCGAGCGGTTCTATCGCGGGGACCGGTCGAGAAGCCGCGGCGACGGCGGCACGGGCCTCGGCCTCTCCATCGCCCGCTGGATCGCGGAGAAGCACGGCGGCGCGATCACGGCGGCAAGTCAGCCCGGGCGCGGCACGACGATGACGGTCCGCCTGCCGGCCGCGCCCGCGGGAAAGCGGATCGGGCGGTTCAAGTAGGTTTATAATCTGATTTTTATTTGCCGCTGCCATAATGGTCTCCGAAATCTGCGATTCAGGAGGCCATGAACGATGAAGCTTGTGTTGAAACACCGACGGATGCGGAAAATCGCCGGCATGCTGCTCATTGCCGCAGCGATCGCCGGATGCGAGTCCGGGGCCGCGCGAGGCGGGCAGGCCGCGGGAGAGCCCCTTGCGACCGGAGCAGGGCCCGGTCCGGAGAGTCCGGCCGAGCAGCTCGACGCCGCCGTACGCGGACAGGTGGCGGAGGCGTTGGCGCAAGTGCTGGCGGAGTATTATGTCTACGAAGAGATCGGCCGTGAGATGGCCGAGGCGATCCGGAACAGGCTGCAAGAAGGCGCGTATGACGGCATCCGCTCGCCGGTCGAATTCGCCGACGCCCTGCAGGCCGATCTGCGGGAGATATCCCGCGACGGGCATCTCGGCGTCCGGTATGAGCCGATGTCGCCTGCGCCGGGCGGCGCGGAGCCGGGAGGACCTGCGCCAAGCGGTCCCGCGCCGAGGGCGGCGAAACCGGGCGGACCTGCGCCGGGCAGTCCCGCGCCGAGAGCGGCGGTTCCGGGCCCGGCCGTACCGCTTCCGCGCGATGCGGGACCGATGGCGCCGGGCCTGACCGCGCCCGAGCCGGATGGTCCCGCCAAGCCGATCGGTCCGGCGCCGAAGGCTCCGCTCGCCCCGGCGCCCCGAACGGCCGGGCCGGACGCGGCGGCGCTGCCCGATGTGCGCATCCTCGACGGCAACATCGGCTACATGGCGGTGAACGCGATGCCGCCGACCGAAACGGCCATGCGGGCGATCGCGGCGGCGTTCGCCCTGCTGAACGGGACCGACGCGCTCATCCTCGACCTGCGCGGGAACACCGGCGGATCGCCGGCCGTCGTCGGCCTGATCGAAGGGTATTTGAGCGAAGGCTCGCCCTATACGACGAACACGGTGCACTGGCGCAACGGCGACCGGCCCGAGCGGCTGCGCACCGCCGATGTCGGCGATCTCGCCTACGGCAGCCGGAAGCCGGTCTACGTGCTCACTTCGCCGGCGACCTTCTCCGCGGCCGAACAGCTCAGCTACGATCTGCAGGCGTTCAAGCGGGCGACGATCGTCGGCGAGACGACCGGCGGCGGCTCGCACACGTCGAACATCGGGCCCGTCCCGCTCGGCCACGGCTTCGTCGCGAATATCCCGACCGGCTATCTGATCAACGCCGTCACCGGCACGAACTGGGAAGGGACCGGGGTGCGGCCCGACGTCGAGGTCCCCGCCGAAGAAGCGCTCGCTGCAGCCTGGTCGCTGGCGGCGCGGACGCTGGCGGACAGCGCGCCCGACCCGGCGGCCCGCGCCGGGCTGGAGCTGCTCGCCGAGGCAAAGCTGAGCGGCGAACCCGATCTCGAGTTCGCCGCTCTGGAAGGCGAATATGCGCCGGTCCAAGGCGGAGGTCCCGGCATGCCGGCGGCGATCCGCCGGGAGGACGGCGCGCTGCGCATCCGGATGCGGGCCGGCTCCTTCGTCCGGGACGCCGCCCTCGTCCACGCCGGCGGCAACCGCTACACGCTGGATGGCTATCCGAGCGGCTTCTCCTGCGCCTTCGTCAAGCGGGAAGACGGCATCCGGCTGCTCGTGTCGGACGCCGGCCGTCTGACCGTCCTCGGCAAACCCGGGCGGTAACGTCAGCGGTCGGACACCGCCCCCATCAGCGCGTAAAAATAAGCGGCCTCGCCCGTGCTGTAGTAATGGTACCAGGCTTCCAGCGCTTCACCGGACATGACGTCCAGCCGCCGCATCACCTCGCGCGCCAGCAGCAGCGCGCCCGCCGAACCGGTCGTGATCAACCGGCCGTCGACCACGACCGGTTCGTCCCTGTAGAACGAGGCGCCCCGGCCGCATATGGCGGCCACGAGGCAGCCGCTGTCCAGCAGTTCGGCCGTCTTAGCAAGGATCGGTCTGTGCCGCGGATCCTGCCAGGTGTCGGCGCCGGGCAGGAGCAGCACGGCGCACGTCTCGGGACGAATGTCTTCGACGGTGAGATCGGGTACAATGGTGAAGCTGCCCTTGGTGACCACCGGTTCCCCGGACGCGCCGACGGTTCTGACCGGAAAGCGCCCGCCCGGACGCTTGAAATATTGGCCCGAGTTGAGCTCCGCCGTCACGTGGCCGAGCTCCCAGTCCGCGAGTGCAATCAAGCACATAGACATATGCATGTTCCATGGACGCTGCCTCCCTCATTCCGTCCGGATTTCAATCCGCGTCAGGGGGAGTCCGAGAAATTCGCCGTAACGCCGGGCCGCTCCGGCGACGCGTTCTTCGGTGACGCCCGAATTCTCGAACGGATGGACGGCCAGCTCCACGCCTTGCTTCCCGATCGACCTCCGCCAGATGCCCGCGATTTCGCCGCCGACCACCAGCATCGGAGCGTACACGCCGTTGCCGCCGGGGACGACCTTCGGGGCATGCTCCGGCTTGAGCATCGCGCTCCTGTCCTTGTAGCCGAGCAAATATTCGTCGTACCCCGCCAGCAGCGCGATCCCGGGCATTTCCGGTCCGTTCCCGCGCTTTTCGCCGCCCGACCAGTAAGCCGTACCGCCGATCGTTTCGGAAAAAAGCACCCCGTCCGCCGCCGCGACCGCTTTTTTCGCCTCCGTGATCGTCAGCCCCGCCCACCAGCCGAAATCGTGCAAAGTCGCCGGACCGTGACCCGTGAAATACCGGACCGCAAGCTCCCGCAGCGCTTCTTCCCCGGACAGGTCGCGCGGGTTCGGCGCCCAGTCCTCGAGCGGCACGAACGTCTGCTGTTTGCCTTCCAGCGGCCCCAGGCAGATCAGCCCGGTCTGGGCCAACACCCACAGGATGTGGTAACCGCGCTGCGGCTTCGTGCGGATCCCCGCCTGCTCGAGCAGCTCCATCAGCTCGGCGCGGGTCATCCGCTTCCGCTCCCTCAGCGCGCCCTCGATCAGCCGCCCGCATTGCGCGATCAGCCGGTCGTCAATCTCGAGCTGCTGTTGTCTGCGCTTGTTGCGGGCGAGCACGCGGGGAGCGGACATCCGGACCATCCAGCGCGCGTCTTCCGCGGGCACCGCATGCAGCGTGCCGCGCAATGCCCAGGTGAGCACGATGCGCCGGTCGGCGATGGCCCGCTCGACATCGACGAGGGTCGCGCTTTCCGTGCGCAGGCCGATCGCCCATGCCGCCTGCGCGTAGTCCTGCGCCTGCAAGGCGCCGAGCCGCCGCACAACTTCGGCGGGCGTCTCCGTTTTCAGGCCGCTGATGAGCAGATTCCGCATTCTGCGGGAGGCGATGGCGGCATGGAGCATGGCATCCACTCCTGATCATACGGATTTCCGGTGTTTGCGGTATGATCGTATCGCGCGGGGGCGCCGGCTGTATTGTAAATTTTTGTCCCGGGTAGTCAAAACATCGGCAGGTGGCTGGGGTGCATGCTCGCGGTGAGGCGGTATTTGGTCGGCGTCTGGCCCGAGAAAGCGCGGAACTCTTTGATGAAATGCGCCTGATCGTAATAGCCGCACGCATAGGCGATATCCGCCCAATGGATGTTCTCCGGCTGCCGGATCAGACGCAGGGCCTTCTGGAACCGCATCAGCCGGCAGAAGCGCTTGGGCGTCATGCCGACTCCGCGCTTGAACTGTTCGATGAACCGCTTCGGGCTGAAGTTCAGCCGCTCGATCGTGCCGCCGACCGACAGGCCGGCCGGAGCACGGCGGAATTCCGCCAAGGCGTGCGCCACGGCGGCGTCCGGCGTCAGGTCGGAGTGAATGCGGGCGAGCAGCCAGGTTTCGAGGATAAGAAAACGTTCGGGGAGCGACGAGGCGTACAGCAGCTCGTCCCGCAGATCGGCCGCGCCGGGACCGTGCAGATCGGTCAAATCGAGGATCAGGCCGGCCGCTTCGCATGCGGGAACGCCAAGGAACGCGGCGGCGGCGGCCGGCTTGAACTGCGCGCCGATCATCGTCCGCTCGCCCGCGTTGTCCATGATGAAGCAATCCGAGCGGGGACCGATGACGACGGCGTGGCCGAACCGGCCCGCGTCAAGCCGCCGATCCCGCATCGGATCCGGTCGTCGCGCAAGTTCACGACCAGTTGGATCACACCCTCCGGGAGATTGCGCTCCTTCGCTCCCGGAGGGTTGATTCCCGAGAAGAACCAGAGGAAATCCACGAACCGCGCGAGCGGTTCGCGGGGAATGAACGTTCTGTAGATCATATGTCCATTATACACCAGGCTCCGGCAGTTCACGATACGTGAAATAGTCGAAGTCCGCATGTTTTCCCTGTCCGCTCAAGTCCTGCACGCAGATCCCCAGGAAGGCGCCCGTGAAGCCCTGGTCGATCATGCGGCCTTCGATCTTCGCTTCCACGTTCTCGTCGGAAATGACACTCGCGTCCAGCTCCGGCCCGATCGGCGTCCAGTCCTGCCCGTCCCGCGAATAGAGGAACTGCAGCCGGTCGTAACGGAGCGACGCTTTCAGGTGGACGCGCTCCCACCCGTCAACGGACACCGGCTGCTCCAGCGGCTCGTCGTACAGCCCGCGGTCGCTGCACATGATGTTCAGGCATTTGCCCAGCTCTTCGTCGCGGCTGATGTACAGGTAGTAGTAGTTTCGCGTGTTGTAGTAATGGATGAGGCCCGCCAGCTGCTGGAACGTGTCCGGCTCGAACTCGACCGCCGTCTCCGCTTCCGCAACGAACGCTTGCTGCCGGCGCGCGATCAGGCTTTGCCGATGCTTGGAGGAGAGCGATTCCCGCCCGATCAGCCGCAGGTATCCCGACCGCGCGGTCAGCGACGCCCACTGCTCGTCGAGCGGCTCGCGCAGCGTCTGGAAGTGGATGGAGATCCGCTCTCCGTCGAAATGGTCCGTCTCCGGCTCGGGCGGGAACGGATGGTCCGGCAGGTCGGGCGCGGGCACGACCGCCTTCGGGCTGTTCCCGCCGCCGGCCGGGCGCAGCCAGCCGTCCTCCGTCCATTCCACGGGCAGCAGCGCCGTCTCCCGGCCGAGAATGCAGCGCTCCGACGGGCGGAGCGGCCGGCCGCACAGGTAAGCGAAGTACCAGTCGCCGGTCTGCGTCTGCACCAGGCTGGCGTGACCCGCCCGCTGCAGCTCCAGTTCGGGTTTGTTCGCCGCGGTCAGGACGGGATTTTCGGGATCGACTTCATACGGACCGAACAATGATCTTGATCGCGCGACCGTCACCGCGTGGTTGAAACGGGTGCCGCCTTCGGCCGTGACAAGGTAGTACCAGCCGTTGTGTTTGTAGAGATGCGGCCCTTCCGTGAGCCCCAGCGGCGTGCCGCGGAAAATGTTGCGGATCGGTCCCACAAGGCGCCGCTCTTCCGGTGAATACTCCTGCAGCGCGATGCCGGCGAACTTGTTTTTGCCCTTGCGGTAGTCCCAGATCATGTTGACCAGCCACTTGCGGCCGTCGTCGTCATGGAACAGGGACGGGTCGAACCCGCTGCTGTTCAGGTAGATCGGCTCGGACCACGGCCCTTCGATGCTCGGGGCGGTCACCAGATAATTGTGGGTGTCCTTGAACGGCCCGACGTGGCTCTTCACATCCGTGAATACGAGGTAGAACAAGCCGTCGGCGTAGCTCAGGCAAGGCGCCCAGATTCCGCCGGAGTCGGGATTGCCGAGCATGTCAAGCTGGCTCCGGCGCTCGAGCGGCCGGGCGGCCAGGCGCCAGTGGCGCAGGTCGCGGGAGTGGTGGATCTGCACGCCGGGGAACCACTCGAACGTGGAGGTCGCGATGTAATAGTCGTCCCCCACCCGCAGGATGGACGGGTCCGGGTTGAAGCCGCGCAATACGGGGTTGTGGATCGTCTTCAATGGAATTCCCTCCTTTACTCTATCATGTCATAAAGCCGGTCCGACGCGTCAATCATCATTTTTTAGAATGTCGGTCCGATGCGCCAAATTCCGAAGTCGTGCTGCTTCAAAATTTCCGACCGGGTCAGCTTGCCCGAGCAGACGGCCAGCAGCTCCCCGTACAGCCGGCCGCCGACTTCTTCAATCGTCTCCGTCCCTTCGATCACCGTGCCCGCGTTGAAATCCATATTGTCGCCCATGCGGCTGTACATATGGGAATTCGTCGCGATCTTGATGACCGGGGCGATCGGCGAGCCGGTCGGCGTTCCCCGGCCGCTCGTGAACAGGACGACCTGCGCCCCGCCGGCCACCATGCCGGTGAGCTGCTCGATGTCCTGGCCCGGCGTATCCATCCAGACAAGCCCCTTCTTGCTCGGCCGCTGCGCGTAGTCCACCAGCTCCTGCAGCGGGCGGCTGCCCGCCTTGGCCGCGGCGCCGAGCGATTTCTCCTCAAGCGAGCTGAGCCCGCCGCGGATGTTGCCCGGGCTCGGGTTGCCCGTGCGGATGTCCACGCCCATCATGAACGCGCGGCTCTCCATCGCCTGAATCACTTCATATACCCGTTTGGCCACCCGGTCATCGGCGGCCCGGGCCGCGAGCAGATGCTCCGCGCCGATCAGCTCGGTCGTCTCCGCGAGGATGGAGGTGCCGCCGGCGTCCACTACAGCGTCGCTGACCCAGCCGACGGCCGGGTTCGCCGAGATGCCCGAGCAGGCGTCCGAACCCCCGCATTCGGTGCCGACGATCAGCTCGCTGACCGGCACCGGTTCGCGCATGAGCCGCGAGGCGTCCGCGACCATCGCCGCCGCGATTCTCGCGCCCTGCGCGATCGCCATCAGCGTGCCGCCGTGGTCCTGGATCGACACCACCTCGACCGGCTTGCCTATCTTCGCGATTTCCTCCGCCACGCTCCGCGCCTGGTGCGTCTCGCAGCCGAGCCCGAGCACCACGACGCCGTAGACGTTGGGGTTCGCCCCCATGCCGGCGTAAGTGCGGAACGTCTGCTCGAAGTCGACGCCCACCTGGGCGCAGCCGTGCTGGTGGATGAACGACACCGTTCCCGACACGAGCTGCGTGATCTGATGCGCCGCCTGGGCCGCGCAGGTGATCGTGGGCAGAATGAGCACGTGGTTGCGCACCCCGACCCGTCCGTCCGGCCTCCGGTATCCCCAAAATTGCCCGTCATGATTTTGCAAGTTGATCCCCCCTGCCCCGAACCCCTTCGAGATTGTGAATGTGGACATGCTGCCCCGGGCGAATGTCGGATGTCGCGCGCCCGATCACTTCGCCGTACTTGAGGATGGACTCGCCCGCCGCGATCGGCCGAACCGCAAACTTGTGGCCGAAATCGATCGGCTCAAGCACTTCAACTTCGAAAACGTGCTCAGCCTGGGCCCGATGGCCGTATCGCTCTTTCTGTCCTTCACGGATTACAACATGTTGCAAGCGCCCGACTGGGTCGGGTTCGACAATTACGCCCGAATGGAATCGGACCCCCGCTTCCTGAAAGCGTTGGAGGTGACCTTCACCTACGTGCTGCTGGGCGTGCCGCTGCAACTGTTGACAGCGTTTTCGCTCGCCCTGTTCCTGAATCGCGGCCTGAAGGGACTGCCCCTGTTCCGGGCGATCTTCTACATCCCTTCCATTCTGGGGCCGAGCGTCGCGGTGGCGATTTTGTGGCGGCAAATGTTCGGGCTGGAAGGCATTTTCAACGAACTCCTGTCCATCTTCAACATCGCGCCGAAAAGCTGGGTGGCGGACCCGTCCACGTCGCTGTACACACTGATTACGCTGCTTGTGTGGCAGTTCGGATCACCGATGATTATCTTCCTGGCGGGGCTGAAGCAGATCCCCGAAACGTTGTATGAAGCCGCGGCCATCGATGGCGCGGGACCGTTCAGAAGGTTCTGGAACATTACGCTGCCGTCGCTGACGCCGATCATCTTCTTCAATCTGGTCATGCAAATCATCAACGCGTTCCAGGCGTTCACGCCGGCCTACATCGTAGGCGGCGGACAGGGCGGCGCGATCGATTCCACCCTGTTCTACACGCTGTACCTGTACATCAAGGCGTTTACGGAGTTCAAAATGGGCTATGCCTCGGCGCTGGCCTGGGTGCTGCTGGTGATTTGCGGCGTGTTTACCTGGTTGTTGTTCCTGTCTTCGAGAAAATGGGTTCATTACGAAAGCTGAGGGGAGTACGGACATGTCCCGCGTCTATGCCGCGAACAAAGGCGCCTCCGTCATCAAGACGGTGATCGCCGTCATTGCTTCGGCCGTCATGCTCTACCCCTTGCTCTGGATGCTGGCCAGTTCGTTCAAACCGCAGCATTTGATTTTTCAGGATCTGAGCCTGTGGCCGGATGTTTTCACGCTGGAAAACTACATCAACGGCTGGAACGGATTCACGAATCTCACATTCGGAACGTTCTTCAAAAATTCGTTCATCGTCGTCCTGTTCTGCATCATCGGGAACCTGCTCACTTGCTCGATGGCCGCCTATGCCTTTGCAAGGCTTGAGTTTACGGCCCGCAACTTCTGGTTCGCGCTCATGTTCGGGTCGTTGCTGCTGCCGCACCATGTGGTTCTTATTCCGCAATACATCCTGTTTGACAGTCTGGATTGGATCAACACGTACATGCCGCTTATCGTGCCAAAGTTCCTGGCTTCGGACGCCTTTTTCATCTTCCTGATGGTGCAGTTCATTCGCGGGCTGCCCCTCGAACTGGATCAAGCGGCGAAAGTGGACGGTTGCGGCCACATCCAGATTTACGGCCGGATCATTGTGCCTTTGCTGCTGCCGGCCATCGTGACAACGTCCATCTTCACGCTGATATGGACATGGAACGATTTCTTCAGTCAGCTGATCTACATCAGCGATCCGCGAAAACTGACCGTCGCGCTTGCGCTGCGGTCGTTCATGGACACAATGGGCCAATCCTCCATGGGTTCGCTGTTCGCGATGTCCATTCTGTCGCTGGTCCCGATCTTCATCTTCTTCCTGGTGTTTCAGCGTTGGCTGATTGAAGGCATCGCGACTTACGGTGTGAAAGGTTGATGCATGCCGAACCGTTCAATGGCGACATGGAAATCACAACTTTAAGAAAAAGGGAGAATTGCTTGCATGCACTTGGAAGGCAGAACCGTGTTAATCACCGGCGCAGCTACCGGCATCGGCAAGGCGATCGCCCTGAAATTCGCATCGCACGGCGCCAACATCGTCATCAACTACTCCAAGTCCGAGGCGGAAGCGGAGGACACGCTGCGGGAAGTGGAGCAGCAGGGCGTGAAAGGCCTCGTATGCCGGGCAGACGTCTCCATCGACGAACAGGTCCGCGGCATGGTCGAACAGGCGGTTCAAGCCTTTGGCCGCATCGACGTGCTGATTAACAACGCGGGAACGACGCAGTTCGTGGCGCTGTCTGATCTGGACGGCATGACCGAGGAAATCTGGGACCGGGTATTTGATGTCAACGTCAAGGGCGTTTTCTTCACCAGCCGCGCCTGCGCACCGGAGCTGGTGCGCAACCGGGGGTGCATCATCAACATCACCTCGATCGCCGGCTTCAGCGGGCACGGCAGCTCCTTGGCCTACGCGGCGTCGAAGGCGGCGGCGATCAGCATTACCCGGTCGTTCGCCCGGGTGCTGGCGCCCCATGTCCGGGTCAATTCCATTGCGCCCGGCGTCGTTGTCACCCGTTGGGTAGATGGGCATGACGACCACATCCAGAACTTCGCAAAAGCGACTCCGTTCGGCCGCGCGGCCACGCCGGAGGACGTGGCCGACGCTGCCTGGGGGCTGGTGTGCGGCGGGCAGTTCATTACCGGGCAAACCCTTGTGGTGGACGGCGGTTGGAGCCTCAACAGCATTGTCTGATGTTCCGCCTGCCGCTCTGCGAAAGTTGAGCATACAGGGTTTGAAATCTTTTTTCAGCGGAGGGATGTACCATGGCCACATTGTTTATGGGTGAAGGATTCGGCAGGCCCATCATCATCCATCTGAAGCGGGGGGACCTGCTTCTGGAGAGCATCCGCGACCTGCTTGCGAAGGAGGGGGTGAAAAATGCGGTCTTGTTCGGCGCGGTGGGTTCGATGCGCAAACTGGTCTACCACCTGCCCACCAGCACCGGACCGACTTCGGATGACCGGTTCATTACCGTGGAAGGCAACGGCCCGATCGAGCTGGGCTCCCTGTCGGGGAACGTCATTGACGGCGACCCCCATCTTCACATCGTCGCCCAGGACGCAAAAGGCACTTATGTCGGCCACCTGGAGGAAGGCACCGAAGTACTGTTCCTGGCGGAAATTATCCTCGCCGAAATCAAAGACCCGGGCATCCATCGCGTAAAAAATGAACACGGAGTCGTCTATCTGGACCGAAAACCGCAATGATCGCGCTGTTCATGACCATTTGCTTTCTCACCTTTGAATCAACCATAATACTACAACTGGAGGTAATCCCGCATGGCCATGACTGACAAAGAATTGATTCAAGAGATTCGAAAATGCCGGCTGGCTGACCTGTCTGACGGAATGGACGCGCTCGGGCTGGTGAACGTCGGCTCGATGTCGACCGAGATGCGCCCGCTGCGCCCCGGCATTTCGTTCGCCGGATTCGCCTGGACCGTCAAGCTCGTTCCCGCACAAAAGACGTTCCATGCCTGCAAGACGGTCGAAGAGTACAAGAAGATGAACGGCGAATGGTGCTCCGACGTCTACACGTTCGCCAAAATTTTGAAGCAGGAAGACATGACCGACAAAGTGCTCGTCATCGACCAGGGCGGCTATCCGGGCGGCGTGCTCGGCTCCGAGAACACGATGGACTACAAGCTGCGGGGCGTGGTCGGCTACGTGGTGGACGGCGGCTGCCGCGACTCCTACGAGTGCAACCGGCAGCAGGCCAACGTCTTCTGCACGAAGCGCACGTTCCACCACGTGTCCGGCCGTCTGGTGCACGGCGGCGTCAACATTCCCGTCGAGTGCGCCGGCGTGACGGTCAATCCCGGAGACATCGTGTGCGCGGACGACGACGGCGTGCTTGTCATTCCCCGCGACCGCGCCGAAGAAGCGCTCATGTTCGCCAAGGCCATTCTCGAAGACGATATGAAAGTGCGGGCTCAACACTATGAAGCCCTGGGCTTCGAGCCGGACGAAACGTTGAACAGGTTGAACGATTGAAGATTGGAGTTTTGGAAAGTGAGCAAGGATTACAAGTTTGAACCGATTGAAACGCACTCGCTGGTCGTCGAGCTGACCAAGCGCCTTCTGAATTACATTCTTTCGGGCAACGTTCGCCCGGGCGATAAGATTCCGGCCGAACGGCAGCTGTCCGAAGCGCTGGGCGTCGGCCGCTCGGCCATCCGGGAAGCGATCAAGGCGCTGTCCGTTCTCGGCATTCTGGAAGTCCGCCAGGGTTACGGCACCTACGTGAAACAGACGAGCTCCTCCCTGCTGACCCAGAGCATCGAATGGGGGCTCCTGCTGGGAGAGAAACATACGATGGATCTGGTGGAAGCCCGGATGCTGTTCGAGGTGGACATCGCCCGCCTCGCCGCCCAGCGGTGGGAAGGATCGGAACTGGATGAACTGCGGGACATTCTCGCCAGGATGAAGAACGCCAGCCTGTCCGAGTTCGTGGACGCCGACGTCCAGTTCCATATGAAGCTGTGCGACATGGCGAAAAATACCGTTCTGAAAAACGTGCTGTCCAGCATCCGCACCCTGCTGCGCACCTGGATTCAATGCGTCATCGACAAAGCCGGCGAGACCGCGTTCTCGTACGAAGACCACCACGCCATCTACCTGGCGGTCTCCGAACGGGACCCCGACGCCGCGGCCAGAGCGATGGAGCATCATATGAGCGATGCTTCCAAACGGCTGATCGAGGTGCTGCGCGAAGCGGACGAAGCGGACAGCGCATCCTGAATCATCCATCCTGGATATTGAAGGAAGTCAGGGCCATGAACTATCGATTCTCGATCCCAACCACGGTGGAGTGCGGAACGGGCATTTCCGGACGCGCCGGCGAATTTCTGCGGGCACGGGGCGCCAGCCGCGTGTTCGTCGTCACCGACGCCGGCATCCGGAATGCCGGACTGCTGGAGCCGGTCCTGCATTCGCTCGAGGAACACGGATTGAAGTACGACATCTTCGATGAGACCGAGCCCAATCCGAGCGCAGAGAGCGTTATGACAGGATTGGAACGGCTGAAGCAGAAGCCGCATGACCATATCCTCGCCCTTGGTGGCGGAAGCAGCATTGATACCGCGAAAGGTATCGGCATTATGGCGACCAACAAGGGGCACATTCTGGATTATGAGGGGGTGAACCGAATCCCGCATCCCGGCCTCCCCGTGGTGGCCATCCCCACCACGGCCGGCACCGGCAGCGAAGTGACCGCTTCGACGATCATCACCAATTCGCAGACCCATTTCAAGGCTGCGGTGATCAGTCCGTACATTTTCCCGCAGCTGGCGCTGCTCGACCCGCAGCTGACCGAGAAACTGCCGCAAGAGTTGACAGCCGCCACCGGCATGGACGCGCTGACTCACGCCATTGAGTCGTACACGTCCAAGACGGCAACACCGTTCAGCCGGGCGCTCGCCATCGAAGCGATTCGCATGATCGGGCAGAATCTTAAAAAAGCGTACTTTGTCGGCAACGACCCGGCCAGCCGCGAACAGATGCTGGTCGCGTCGGCAATGGCCGGCATGGCATTCGCGCAGTCCCGGCTGGGCAACGTGCATGCCATATCCCACACGCTGGGCGGCGTCTTCAACATCCCGCACGGCATCGCCAACGCCGCGCTGCTGCCCTACGTGATGAAGTACAATCTGCCCGCTTGTCCGGAGAAAATGAAAGATATTGCGGAAGCGCTGGGATGCCGCGTCGACGGCCTGCCGCTTGATGAGGCGGCGGAACTGGCCGTGCAAGCCGCAGTCGAGTTGAACCGGGCGCTCAATATTCCGTCCAACATTCGCGAGCTCGGAGTCGATTTGAAAGCGCTCCCCAAACTGGTTGAAGATTCGATGCGAAGCGGCAACGTGCTCGTCAACCCGAGATGGACCCGGTCATCCGACATTGAACGCATCATTCGGAACGCATATGAAGGGAATCTGTCGGTTTAACCCTGTCGATTGCCTTCACATTTTGCCGTACTCATGTGGTCCACACCGAAGAATGGAGTGATTGTTTCTATGAAACGGAAGCAAGGCATCGCATTCTTACTGGCTGTTCTGTTGTTGGTGCTGTCGGCGTGCGGCGGAGGCGCCAATGAACCGAAATCCAATTCATCATCCGAAACCGGCGGCTCCGACTCCGGATCCTCAGCGTCAGGCAACAGCGCGCCGGAGAAAGTGGAACTGCGCATCTCCTGGTGGGGCAACGCCGAACGCGCGAAGTTGTACGACCAGATTCTGGATATGTACGAGAGCGAAAATCCTCACGTGACGACCGTTCGCGAGTGGACAAGCTTCAACGATTACTGGCCGAAGCTCGCTACCCAGGTTGCGGGAAACAACATCCCTGATATTTTCAGTCTGCACGTATTGTTGTATGGCGGCGACTACGGCAGCAGGAACGTCCTCGAACCGCTGCAGCCGTATGTGGATCAAGGTCTGATCAATCTGGACGGCTGGGATCCGGCCGTAATCGACGCGGGCAAGCTGGACGGTGTTTTGTATGCGCTTCCGAAAGGTGTAACGTCCAGCGCCCTGATCTTCAATACGACAATGATCAAAAATCTGGGACTCGATCTGCCGGAAATCGGCACGCTCAGTGAATTCAAATCCTATCTGCAGCAGCTTCGCGACAAAATGCCGGCGGACCAATATCCGATCGTTGACGCCAGCTTCGACGACCACTATGTCGAATCGTTCGTCCGGAGCAAAGGCAAATCGTTCCTGTCAAGCGACGGCAGCGGCCTTGGCTTCGCCAAGGAAGACCTGATGGAGTTCTGGAGCATCTGGGAAGAATTCCGGCAACTCGGTCTCACCGTTCCGGTCGGGATGACTGTCGAGAACACCGGACAGCCCGCGGAGAATTCGCTGTTCGTCAAGCAGCGCGTGGCCATCGACATGAAACCGAGCAACCACGGCAAAATCTACAGCCGCAACCTGCCCGATGTCGAAATCAACATGCTGCGCACGCCGAGTGCGGACAACGCCGTGTTCAGAAGCGGCGAGAACCTGCAGGCGCCGTCCTGGGTCATCAGCAACAAATCGCAGCACAAGGAAGAAGCGGCCAAACTGATCAACTGGTTCGTGAACAATGTGGAAGCGCAAAAGATCTACAGCCTGGAGAACGGCATCCCCGGTTCCACGGCGATCCGGGAGGCGCTGAAGCCGAACTTGCATCCGATGGACATCGAGGCGATCAATCACGCGGAAACGATCTCGCCCGATTTGCCGCCCACGGATTACCGCCAGGAAGGCGCTTCGGAAGTTTTCACGCTGTACAAGAAATACCTGGAACAGCTCGCCTTCGGCCGCATGAGCGTGGAACAAGCGGTGGACGGCTTCTTCCAGGAAGCAGAAACCATTCTGAAACGATAATTTGATTCTCGGAAATGGCTTTGCAGCCCCGGCTCCGGCCGGGGTTGTCACGCTTCTTCAGTATGAATGCGACGAGGTGCTCCCTCTATGACGTTTACCAGCATCATTCTTCGTCTGGAACTGGACCATCGCATGGCCGCCCTCGGTGATGCCATCGACGTGATCACCGCCTCCGGCGGAGACATCACATCCATGGACATGGTGCGACCCGGACGCGACAAGTCTGTATGCGACATCACGATTCATGTCACAGATACGGCGGAGACCGCCGTACTGGACGCCGTGAAGCTGTACCCGGGACTCCGGCTGATCCATGTGTCGGACCGCACCTTTCTGATGCATCTGGGCGGGAAAATCTCGATTCAGCCGACCGTCCCCATCAAGAACAGGGACGACCTTTCCCGGGTATACACGCCCGGCGTGGCGCGCATCTGCACGGCGATCCGGAACAATCCGGACAGCGCCTACACCCTCACCATCAAGCGGAACACGGTCGCGATCATCACCGACGGAACGGCCGTTCTCGGCCTGGGTGACATCGGTCCGTCCGCTGCGCTTCCGGTCATGGAAGGCAAGGCGATGCTGTTCAAGCAGATGGCCGGCGTCGATGCCTTCCCCATCTGTCTGGACACGAAAGACCCGAACGAAATTGTGGATATCGTGAAAAAAATTTCTCCCGTCTTCGGCGGCATCAATCTGGAAGACATCGGCGCCCCCCGCTGCTTCGAAATCGAACGCCGGCTCGCGGAAGAGCTTGACATTCCCGTGCTGCACGACGATCAGCACGGCACATCCATCGTGGTGGCTGCCGGACTGCTCAACGCGCTCAAGGTGGTCGGCAAGCGTCTGGAAGACATCCGCGTTGTGGTCAACGGCATCGGAGCGGCGGGCGGTTCCATCTGCCGCATGCTGCTGTCCATGGGGGTGCGGCGGCTCGTCCCCGTGGATCGGGACGGCGCGATCGTGCATGGCGGCCGATATGCCAATCCGATGTGGCAATGGCTGGCGGAGCAGCCCCAGGTGGAACGGAAATCCGGCACGCTGCGCGAAGTTCTCGCCGGGGCGGATGTGTTCATCGGCGTGTCGCGGGGCGGGGTGCTGCATGCGGACGATATCCGGCAAATGTCGCCCGATCCGGTAGTGTTCGCGCTCGCCAATCCGGTTCCTGAAGTTGAGCCCGCTGAGGCGCGGCCGCTCGCCCGCGTACTCGCCACGGGGCGCAGCGATTATCCGAATCAGATCAACAACGCGCTTGTCTTCCCCGGCATATTCCGGGGAGCGCTCGATTGCCGCGCCCGGCGCATCAACGACCGGATGAAGCTGGCGGCTGCACGGGCGATAGCCGGCGTCGTCTCGGACCATGAGTTGAACCGGGACTACATCATTCCCGGCGTCTTCAACGAAAGGGTCGTGCCGCGGTTGCGGCGCGCCGTCATCGAAGCAGCCATCGAAACCGGAGAGGCGAGGCGGATTCCGCCGGATTTCCGCAATGGCTCCACGGGTTGACGCGGATCTGTTTACAACAAACCCGTACGCAATGTAATATAGACTCAAAGATCATAAAACTATATTTTATATTATAAAACTTTGAGTCAAGGAGTCATTGCGACATGCCGATCATCCAGGCGCTGGACCGGGCGCTGCGCATTCTCGACCTGTTCGACGAGCACACCCCCGAGCTGAAACTGACCGAGATCAGCGCGCGCATGCAGCTGCACAAAAGCACCGCGCACGCGCTGCTGCGAACGCTGCAAATCCACGGCTACATCGAGCAGGACGAGGAGAGCGGCAAGTACCGGCTCGGCCTTCGCTTGCTGGAAAAAGGACAGATGCTGCTGCAAAATCTCGACATCCGCAACGTAGCCAGACCGCATTTGCAAGCCCTTTCGGACGCGACCGGGCAGACGGCGCATCTGCTCATTCTGGACGGCCGGGAGGGGGTGTACATCGACAAGGTGGAAGGGGCGCAGGCGGCCATCCGCTATTCCCGCATCGGCCGCCGGGTGCCGCTGCACAGCAGCGCCAGCGGCAAGGTGCTGGCCGCCTTCCAGCCGCCGGACGCGCTGGAGCGTCTGCTGGCCGGCTACAGCTACGTGCGGCACACGCCGAATACCATCGATTCCGAAGCGATGTTCCGCCGGGAGCTGGATGAGGTTCGAAAGAACGGCTGCGCCTTCGACCGGGAAGAGAATGAACCCGGCGTCCTGTGCATCGCGGCGCCGATCTTCGGCCATGACGGGCAGGTGCTTGCCGCCATGAGCCTGTCGTGCATGACCGCGCGGGTGGACGAGGCGGAGGCGCAGCGGCTGGCGGAACGGGTGCGGAAGACGACGGCGGAGATTTCGGCCCGCCTCGGGCACCGCTGACGGAGAGCTGCACCCCCTCAAAAAAGATTATTTGAATGGAGTGAACCAGATGCGCATTATTCGTTACATCGGGGACGACGGAGCTGCGCGCCTCGCGGCGGTGACCGACGAGGAGCAGGCTTTCCCGCTCCGGTCGCCGGATTTCATGGCGCTGGTGCGGGAAGCGGACGAGGCGGGGATCACGCCGCTGGAAGCGGTGCGCCGTCAGATCGCGGGCGCACAGCCGCTGCCCGGCGACTGGCGCGAGTTGAACCTGCTGACGCCGGTGGATGCGCCCGAGGTGTGGGCGGCCGGCGTCACTTATGAGCGCAGCAAAGAAGCGCGCAACGAGGAGTCGAAGGGCGCCGCAACCGGCGACGAAACGTTCTACGACAAGGTGTACCGGGCCGAGCGGCCGGAGATTTTCTTCAAGTCGACGAGCGCCCGCACGGCGCGGCCGGGCACACCCGTCTGCATCCGCAGCGACTCGGACTGGCAGGTGCCCGAGCCGGAACTCGGCATCGTGCTGGACCGCGGCGGCCGCATCCTCGGCTACACGGTCGGCAACGACATGAGCTGCCGCGACATCGAGGGCGAGAACCCGCTCTATCTGCCGCAGGCGAAAATCTGGCGCCGCTCCTGTTCCATCGGTCCGGCGATCCGGCTGGCCGAAACCGTGCCGAATCCGTATGACCTGACGATCACCTGCCGCATCTATCGGGACGGTCAATTGGCGGTGAACGAGTCGGCCAATACGGGGCAGCTCCGGCGGAAGCTGGACGAACTGGCGTCCTTCCTCGTGCGGGACAACGTCGTGTTCGACGGCACCGTGCTGCTGACCGGCACCTGCATCGTGCCGCCCGACCGGTTCACGCTGCAGCCCGGCGACCGCATCGAGATCGACATTTCCGGCATCGGCACCCTGATCAACCCTGTCGCGGCGGCGGACGCCGCAATCCAGGATTAAGTCTCACAATCGGGAGGAATCATCGATGGCTAATGCCCCTGTTTTCCAAAACTACATCAACGGCGAATGGCGCGGCTCTTCCACCGGGGACACCGTTGCCAGCGTGAACCCGGCCAATCGCCATGACATTGTCGGCATCGTCCCGAATTCGAGCCGGGATGACCTCGAGAGCGCCGTGGCCGCGGCGGATGCGGCCCGCACGTCGTGGCGCAAGCTGGCGGGACCGGCGCGCGGCCAGCTGCTGTACAAGGCCGCGGACATCCTCGAAAGCCGGATCGACGACATCGCCGAGACGATGACGCGCGAGATGGGCAAAACGTTCGGCGAAGCGAAGGGCGAAACCGCGCGCGGCGTGGCCCTGCTCCGCTATTACGCCGGCGAAGGCATGCGCAAGGTCGGCGACGTCATCCCGGCCACCGACGCCTCGGCGCTCATGTTCACGACGCGCGTGCCGCTCGGCGTCGTCGGCGTCATCACGCCGTGGAACTTCCCCGTCGCCATTCCGGTATGGAAAATCGCCCCCGCCCTTGTCTACGGCAACACGGTCGTCTGGAAACCGGCGACGGAAACGGCGGTTACCGCGGCCAAGGTGGCGGCCTGCTTCCATGACGCCGGGCTGCCGGCGGGCGTGCTGAACCTCGTGATCGGCAGCGGCTCGGTCATCGGCCAGGGCATTGCCGACCACCCCGGCATCCATGGCGTCACATTCACCGGCTCGAACGCGGTCGGCAAGCGCATCGCCCAGGCGGCGCTCGCCCGCGGCGCGAAATACCAGCTCGAGATGGGCGGCAAAAACCCGGTCATCGTCCTGAAGGACGCCGATCTGGAGCTCGCGGTGAACGCGACGATCAGCGGCGGCCTCCGCTCGACCGGCCAGAAATGCACGGCCACGAGCCGCGTCATCGTGGAGAAGGAAATTTTCCCGGCCTTCCGGGAGAAGCTGCTGGAGAAGATCGCCGCGCTCAAAGTCGGGGACGGCATGGAGGCGTCGACCTGGCTTGGCCCGTGCGCGAGCGAGAGCCAGATGGAGACGGTACTCGGCTACATCCGCAAGGGTGTCGAAGAAGGCGCCGAACTCTTGTGCGGGGGCGAACGGCTGCAGGAAGGCAAAATGGCGGACGGTTTCTTCGTGGCGCCGACCGTTTTTGACCGGGTGACGCCCGAGATGACGATCTTCCGGGAAGAGATTTTCGGGCCGGTGCTGGCGCTGGTGCAGGCGGAAAATCTGGAAGAAGCGCTCCGTCTCGCCAACGATTCGGAGTACGGCCTCAGCGCATCCATTTTCACGCGGGACATCGGCAGCATCCTGACCTTCATTCAAGACATGGACGCCGGGCTCGTGCGGGTGAACGAGGAGACGGCCGGCGTCGAACTGCAGGCGCCGTTCGGCGGCATGAAGAGCTCCAGCTCGCATTCGCGCGAACAGGGCACGGCCGCGATCGAGTTCTATACCGCCATCAAGACCGTTTTCGTGAAGGGTTGAGGAGCGGCCGCCATGTCTTCCGTTCTGGAAAAAATCCTCGGCCGCCCGGACGACGACGACTATCGCATCGACACGCACGCGCCCGGTCCGGACGGATCGCTGCCGCTGACGCCGGAGATGCTGCGCGAGAGCCCGAGCGGCGACCTGTTCGGCTGGTCGCAGAACGTCGGCATGGGCTGGGACCCCGCCCGGCTGCTCGGCCCGCAGGTGCTCATCCTCGGCACGCAGGGCGGCATCCGCGATGAGGACGGCCGGCCGGTGGCGCTCGGCTACCATACCGGCCACTGGGAGGTCGGCCTGCTGATGCGGGAAGCCGCGGAAGAAGTGGCCGGCCTGGGCGGCGTACCGTTCGCCGGGTACGTCAGCGACCCGTGCGACGGCCGCTCGCAGGGCACGACCGGCATGTTCGACTCGCTGCCGTACCGCAACGACGCGGCGATCGTCATCCGCCGGCTCATCCGCTCGCTGCCGACCCGGCGGGCGGTGCTCGGCGTCGCCACCTGCGACAAGGGGCTGCCGGCGATGATGCTCGGCTTGGCCGGCACACGGAATCTGCCGTCCGTCATCGTGCCCGGCGGGGTCACGCTGCCGCCGACGCGCGGAGAGGACGCCGGCAAAATCCAGACGATCGGCGTCCGGTTCGCGCGCGGCGAGCTCTCGCTGGAAGAGGCGGCCGACCTCGGCTGCCGGGCGTGCGCCACGCCGGGCGGCGGCTGCCAGTTCCTCGGCACCGCCGCGACCGCGCAGGTGGTCGCCGAGGCGCTCGGCCTGACGGTGCCGCACGCGGCGCTCGCCCCTTCGGGGCAGCGGGTCTGGGCGCAGATGGCGCGCCAATCCGCCCGCGCGGCGCTGCACATGGCGGAGAGCGGCCTGACCACGGGCCGCATCCTGACCGACGCGTCCATCCGCAACGCGATGGTCGTGCACGCCGCGTTCGGCGGCTCCACGAACCTGCTGCTGCACGTGCCTGCGATCGCGCACGCGGCCGGCCTGCGCGTGCCGGACGTCACCGACTGGACCGCGGTGAACCGGTCCGTGCCGCGCCTTGTCAGCGCGCTGCCGAACGGGCCGGTCCCCCACCCGACCGTGCGCGTCTTTCTGGCGGGCGGCGTGCCGGAGGTGATGCTCCATCTGCGGCGGCTCGGCCTGCTCGATGAGACCGTCCTGACGGTGACCGGCGAGACGCTCGGCGCCGTGCTGGACTGGTGGGAATCGTCCGAGCGGCGCCATCGGATGCGGCAGCACCTGCTGGAGCGGGACGGCGTCGACCCGGACACGGTCATCTATCCGCCGGAGAAGGCAAGCGCCGCCGGCCTGACGTCGACCGTCACCTTCCCGGTCGGCAACATCGCGCCGGAAGGCTCGGTCGTCAAGTCGGCGGCGATCGATCCGGCGCTGGTGGACGAGGACGGCGTGTACCGGCACGTGGGCCGGGCGAAGGTGTTCACCTCGGAACGGGCGGCGATCCGCGCGATCAAGGAAGGCCGCATCGTCGGCGGCGACATCCTCGTGCTGATCGGCTGCGGGCCGTCGGGCACCGGCATGGAGGAGACGTATCAGCTCACGTCGGCTTTGAAGCATTTGCCGTTCGACGGCAAGGTGTCGCTGCTCACCGACGCCCGGTTCTCCGGCGTGTCCACCGGCGCCTGCATCGGCCACATCGGCCCGGAGGCGCTGGCGGGCGGACCGCTCGGCAAGGTGCGGGACGGCGACTGGATCGACATCCGCATCGACCTGAACCGGCTGGAAGGCCGCATTGACATGGTCGGCGACGGCGAAGCTCCGGCGACCCCCGCCGAGGGGGCCGAGGTGCTGGCCCGGCGCGGGCCGCACCCGGACATGGCAAGCCATTCGCTGCTTCCGGACGACACGCGGCTGTGGGCCGCGCTGCAGGCGGCCAGCGGCGGCACGTGGCGCGGCTGCGTGTACGACGTCGACCGGATCATCGAAGTGCTGGAGGCGGGCGCGAAGGCGCTGGCTGCGGCGCAGGACAACAACGGCAGAACCGGCTGAAGACCGGCGTTAAAATCCGGCCGCGCAAATCTAACGGAACTGACAGCCGTTATTTGCTCCGGACAGATGCGATTCCCAAGTCTTGCGGAACTCAGAGGCGTTATCGCTGCCCGGACAGGCAATATATCGCCACCACAGACCAAATAGGTGCTTTCAGTTCCGTTAGATTTTCCAAAGGCGCAATTTCGGCGAAATAACGCCTCCTGGTTCCTTTAGCGCACCGTTCGAAGCGTTTACGGGGCACATGAAGCCGCAGGGCTTGTGAAATCAACGGAGCTCTGGCTCAGTATCCGCCGTCGCCCTGGCCGGACGACGCCATCGCCGCGCCGGAACTCGTGCCGATGCGGGTGGCCCCGGCGGCGATCATGCGGCGGGCGGTCTCGAGATCCCGCACGCCGCCGGACGCTTTCACGCCCATCTCCGGTCCGACCGTTCGCCGCATGAGGGCGATGTCCTCGACGGTCGCGCCGCCTGGTCCGAAGCCGGTCGACGTTTTCACATAATCCGCCCCGGCCGCGTTGCTGATCCGGCAGGCTTCGATCTTCTCCCCGTCCGTAAGCAGCCCCGTTTCCAGGATGACCTTGACGACGGCCCGGCCGCAGCACGCGGACACCACGCCCTCGATGTCCCGCTTCACGGCGTCGGCATCGCCGGATTTGAGCGCGCCGACATTCATCACCATGTCGATTTCCGTGGCGCCTCCGGCAATCGCGTCGCGCGCTTCGGCGATCTTCGCGAACGTGGTGGAAGCGCCCAGAGGAAAGCCGATGACGGTCGTGACGCCGACCCCGGAGCCGGCAAGCAGCTCGGCCGCCAGCGGCACCCAGTATGGATTGACGCATACCGTGGCGAAACCGTACATTTTCGCCTCTTCGCACAGCCGGACAATGTCCGGGCGGGAAGCGTCCGGTTTGAGCAGCGTATGATCGATTCTCCTGAATATCTCCTCCGGGGGGATCCGCATGGCTTGATCCATGACCTCGTGCCTCCTGTCGTCAGAACCCTCGTCCATGAACGGGAGAGCGGCCGTTCATTCTCCCGGCCCCCGATCAACGACCGGCTGCCTTTCGACCGGCGGCCTCCCGGCCGGAACCCGCTCGGCCTGCTGCCCCGCCTCTCCCGCATCCGGCTCTCCGTCCGGCTCACGCTCCAGCAAGGTTTTGGCCGTGAACTGGTCGGTGATCAGCACGTTCGGGTACTTCCCCCGCAGCGCGCCGTACACGGCCTCGACTTTGCACGGGCCTCCCGCCACCAGGATCGATTTTTCCTTGCGGCGCAGTTCGGACAGATCGATGCCGATGGTGCGGCGGTCCAGCTCTTCGCTGCAGAGATTGCCGTTCATGTCAATGTAGCGGCAGCAGATGTCGCCGACCGCGCGGGAATAGACCACCTGCAAATCTTCGAAGTTGAAATAACCCGCCCGAATCACCACCGAATCGTTGTCCGGAACGCCGACGGTGAACACGGCGATGTTGGTGTTTTTGCCCATATCCAAAATTTTGCGGATATGGCGGTCCGCCTCGATCGCCTGTTTGACCAGCATATGATCGACGATGGCGGGCAGCGGGAGAAAATGGGGCGTCGTGTTGAACGCCTTGCCGAACAGATGTACGATTTCGTAAGCGTACGTATCGGTCTCCGAATAGCTGACGCCGCCGTTCATCTGCACGATGCGGACGTTTCGCACGTGCTTGCTCTGCAGATTGACGGCCACTTCATGCAGCGTCGTGCCCCACGTGACGCCGATGGAATCGCCGTCCTTGACGATGTCGTGCAAATATCCGGCCGCCGCTTCGCCCAAATATTTCTTCACGATCCGGTTTTCGTTCTGCGGCGCGGAGACGACGACGGCCTTCTCCAGACCGTACCGCTCCTCCAGCCCGCGCGCGAGGATCTCGTTGTCCTGCGTCGGGTCCAGAATCTTGATCTGCACGATGCCTTCTTCTTTGGCCATCTGCAGCAGGCGCGACACCGTCGGCCGGGAAATGCCCAGCTTCTTGGCGATTTCCTGCTGGCTGTAGTCGAGCTGGTAGTACATTTTGGCCGCATCGACCATTTTTTTGAGCTTATCCGTTTCCATCCCTTACGTTCTCTTCTTTCCCATGCTATCTCTCGCCCTTCCGGTACGGCTTGCCGACGGCGCCGGGCGCCACCGCGCGGCCCACGAATCCCGCAAGCACGAGCACGGTCAGGATGTACGGGAACATGTAAATGAAATCGACCGGAATATAGTTGGTAATCCCGTACACCTGAAACACCGATTTCAACGCGGATGCGATGCCGAAGAACAGGGCGGCGAACATGCCCGCCACCGGCCGCCATTTGCCGAAGATAAGCGCGGCGAGCGCGATGAAGCCCTGTCCCGATATCGTATTGTGCGAGAAGTTGCTGGTCGTGGTCAGCGCGATCGTCGCGCCGCCCATCGCGGCAAGCGCGCCGCTGATCATGACCGCGGCGTACCGGACGCGGTACACGTTGATCGCCACGGAGTCGGCCGCTTTCGGATGTTCGCCGACCGCGCGAAGCCTTAAGCCCGCGGGCGTCTTGTACAGCACGAACGCCATGACGGCGACCAGCAGGAACGCGATGTAGCTGGTCGGATACGCGACGAACAGCGCCGGTCCCAGATAGGGGATGTCCGACAGCGCGGGGACAGCCCATTTCGAGAATACGTTCTTCAAGGTCGGCGTCTGGGCCGCCCCGTTCAGCAGCATTTTGCACAGGTAGATGGTGGCGCCTGCCGCCAGCAGGTTGAGCGCGACGCCGCTGACCACCTGGTCGGCCCGGAACGTGACCGAGGCCGCCGCATGCGGCAGCGCGAACACGGCTCCCGCGGCGATGGCGCAGACGAACCCGATCCAGGGCGCGCTTCCCCCGAGCCCCGCATTCGTCTCCAGAAAGTAGGTCACAATCGCCGCCGTGAACGCCCCGACCATCATCATGCCTTCCAGGGCGATGTTGACCACCCCGGAGCGTTCGGAGATGAGGCCGCCCAGCATGGCGAATACCAGCGCCGTGGCGAACACGATCGTGGTCTGAATCAAGTCGCTGGCTACCTGAAGCACCGCCATGCTAATGCACCGTCCTGTTCTTTTTTCTGAACCGCCGGATCAGCAGCTCCACCATGCCGCCGGCCGCCACGAAGAAAATAACCAGCGCGATGACGACATGAATCAGTTCTTCGGGAACGCCGGCGCCGAATTTCATGCCGGACGCGCCGTAGGTCAGCACCCCGATCAGCACGGCGCCGAGCACCACCCCGACAGCCGTGTTCCGCCCGATCAGCGCGACGGCGATGCCCATCAGGCCGTAGCCCGGAAACGCGGCGTTGATTGTCTGGTAATGGAACACGCCCATCACTTCGCAGGCGCCGCCGACGCCGGCGAACAGGCCGCTGATGAACATCGCCTTGACGAACGTGGATTTGACGTTGATGCCCGCGTATTCGGAAGCGTCCGGATTGAATCCCACCGCGCGGAGCTCATAGCCCTGCCTTGTCTTCCACAGCACATAATAGAACAGCACGGAGAGGGCGAGTGCGATCAGGATGCCGTAGTGAATGCGCGCGTGGTCGAACAGTTCGGACAAGCCCGGCGATGACAGCCAGGCGCTCTCCTGGATATACTTCGAGCGCGCCATCCCCTTTTCAAGCAGGGCGGTGCGGACGATGTAGTTCGCTGCGTGCAGGGCGATCCAGTTGAGCATGATCGTGGTGATCACCTCATGCACGCCGCGCGCCGCCTTCAGATACCCGACGATCGATCCCCACAGCCCGCCGGCCAGGGCGCTTGCGGCAAGCGCCAGCGGGACGTGGAGAAACCAGGGCGCATCCAGCAGCACCCCGACGCAGGCCGCGGCGACGGCGCCCATGATGAACTGCCCTTCCGCCCCGATGTTGAACAGTCCCGTCCGGAACGCGAAGGCCACCGCCAGACCGGTGAAGATGTACGGCGTAATCTGCCGGATCGTCTCGCCGAAGTTGTACATGTCCCCGAACGCTTTCGCGAACAGGGAGCCGTAGGCCAGGAACGGATTGTAATGGCCCGCCAGCATGATGACGGCGCCGAGGATCAGTCCGATCAGGATGGAGACAACGGGGATCAGCGTCGATTCGCTGAACAGTCGTTTGACGAATCCGGTCATGCGGTCTCCTCTCTTTCTCCCTTGTGGCCTCCGGACATCAGGAGACCGATCTCCTGCTCATTGGTCTTCCGCGGGTCCAGAATGCCGACGATCCGGCCTTCGTACATCACCGCGATGCGGTCCGACAGGTTCAGGATCTCATCCAGTTCCAGCGAATACAGCAGCACCGCCTTGCCTTTGTCGCGCTGTTCGATCAGCTTCCGGTGGATGAACTCGATCGCGCCCACATCGAGGCCGCGCGTGGGCTGCGTCGCGATGAGCAAGTCCGGCTCGCACGCGACTTCGCGCGCGACGATCACTTTCTGCTGGTTGCCGCCCGACAGCGCTCTGGCCGGCGTTTTCTCGTCCGGCGTCCGGATGTCGTATTCCCCGATCAGCCCGGCGGCGTGCCCGAAGATCTCGTCGTACCGCAGCAGGCCGCGTTTGCAGAACGGGGGAGCGTAATAGTTTTTCAGCACCAGATTTTCCCCGACGCAGAAATCAAGCACGAGCCCCCGCTTCTGCCGGTCCTCGGGAATATAGCCGACTTTCGCCTCCGCGATCCGGCGCGGGCTTTCGTTCTGAACCGCCCGGCCCCGCAGCCGGATTTCCCCGGACGACGCCTTGCGCAGTCCGGTGAGCACCTCGATCAATTCGCGCTGGCCGTTGCCTTCCACGCCCGCGATGCCGAGGATCTCGCCGCTCCGCACCTCCAGCGACAGCCCCCTCAGCGCCTGGCAGCCCCGGTCGTCGAAGGCCGTCAAGTTGTCGATCTCCAGAATCGTCTCGCCCGGCTGCGCTTCCTTCTTCTCGATGACGAAGCTGACGTTCCGCCCGACCATTTTCGCCGCCAGCTCCTCGGCCGTCGTGTCCCGGACGGGAAGGCTGTCCACCACCCTGCCGCGGCGAATGATCGTGACCCGGTCGGCGATCGCCATAATCTCCTTCAGCTTGTGGGTGATGAGGATGATCGTCTTGCCTTCGTCGGCCAATTTGCGCATGATCGCCATCAATTCCTGTATTTCCTGCGGCGTCAGCACGGCGGTCGGTTCGTCGAAAATGAGAATGTCCGCACCCCGGTACAGCGTTTTCAAAATTTCAACCCGCTGCTGCATCCCCACGGAGATTTCCCGGATCGTCCGATGCGGATCCACATGCAGCCCGTACTTGTCCGAAAGCTCCCCGATGCGGGCGAGCGCCTTCTTGTAGCTGATCATCACGCCTCTGCGCGGTTCGGCTCCGAGGATAATGTTCTGCAGGACGGTATAGGGTTCGACCAGCATGAAATGCTGGTGAATCATCCCGATCCCGAGGTCGATCGCCTTCTTCGGATCGGTGATCTTGACCGTCTGTCCGTGGATGCGGATTTCGCCTTCATCCGGCTGGTACAGGCCGAACAGGATGTTCATCAAGGTCGTCTTGCCCGCCCCGTTCTCGCCGAGCAGGGCGTGGATCTCGCCCTTTCGGACCTGCAGATGGATATCATCGTTGGCGACAATGCCGGGAAAGCGTTTGGCAATGCCCTTCATTTCCACGGCGAATTCGTTCGGCACCGGTTCATCCCCCGCTTGTGACGGCCGGGCGGCCGGGACGCATCCGTCCGCTTCCGCCCGACCGCAGTCTGGATCTGCTGTCTGTTACTCCGACGGCACCACAATTTCACCGCTGACGATTTTCTGCGCGTATTCATCCACTTGCTTCAAGACATCTTCGGGAACGTTCGGGTTGTTCTCCGGCAGGCCGACGCCGTTCTCCGCCAGGCCGAGCTCGGTCAGCCCCGGCTGGAACCGGCCGTTCACCAGATCGGCGCTGACTTGCACGACCGCCTGGTCCACCCGCTTCATCATGGAGGTCAGCGTAATGTCATGTCCGAAGGTGATGGACTGGTCCTTGTCCACGCCGATGACCCAGACGTCGCCTCCCGCTTTCTTGCGCTCGATGCCTTCGTTGAACACGCCGTCGCCCGTCGCGCCCGCCGCGTGGAAGATGATGTCCGCCCCGTCGTTGTAGAGGGTGGCCGCGGCCGCCTTGCCCTGGTCCGGCGCGTCGAAGGCGCCCGTGTAGTTGATGATGACGTTCGCGTCCGGATTGACGGCTTTCACGCCGGCCGTGAAACCGGCCTCGAACCGCTTGATGACGGGGATCTCCATGCCGCCCACGAAGCCGATCTTGTTCGTCTTGGTCATGAGGCCCGCCACGACGCCGACGAGATACGAACCTTCATGCTCCTTGAACGTGACCGAAGCGACGTTCGGCGCGTCCACCACCTGGTCGATGATGGCCAGCTTCGCGTCCGGATTCTGGTCGGCGACCTGCTTCACGGCGTCGCCCATCAGGAAGCCGATGCCCCAGGTCAGATCCGCTCCGTTCTTGACGAACTGGTTCAGGTTCGGCACGTAATCGGCATCGCTCTGGCTTTGCAGGTAATCCACCTTCGCGCCGTATTCCGACTCGAATTGCTGCAGGCCTTCCCAGGCGCTCTGGTTGAACGAGTTGTCGTTCACGCCGCCGACGTCGGTTACCATGACCACGTAATATTGTTTCTCCTCCCCGCCGGACGTTTCGTTCGATCCGGTCTCCGTCTGTTCGTTCTGCTGTCCGCCCTGCGTTTCCGGCGGCTGACCGCCGTTGTTCTGATTGTTGTCCGACTTTCCGCAGCCCGCCAGCACGAAGGTCAGCGCGAAAACTGCGGCAATGATGGCCATCCAGCTTCTTCTGCGCCAAATTGTCATTTGCAAAATCCCCTCTCCTGCTTAGTCATCACTTGAAACGAGAGTCATGCGGTAAATGTCCTTCGTCGTTGCCCGGATCGGTTGCGCCACGGTCCGCCCGACTGTTCACCCCCCTTGTCTGGTTAAGACGCCGTTATGCAAATTGAAAAATTGATAATATCCGCGATGAACAAACGTTCACTTCAAATTGCGCGAGGAATCGGAATTTTCAGTTATTTATTTGGGGATAAAACCATGCTAAGTAAAAAAACTTGTTATTATGCTGAACGTATGTAAATATAGAAATTTTTATTTTGTTCCAGTATATCCGAGACAGCCGGCCATGTAAATATTGGTTACATCGCCGCAGCACCGAAGCCAAAAATAAAAGAACGTGCCATGCACGTCCTTTTCAACGTTCGCGATGCTTTTTGGATGCTTTTTAATGGAACTTCGGCAGCCAGTCGCCGTGCGCCTCGATCAGATCGTCGCACAGGGCGACGATGTCGTCGATCGACAGCTCGGCCGACGTGTGCGGGTCGAGCATCGCCGCGTGATAGATATGCTCCTTCTTCCGCGTAATCGCCGCTTCGATCGTCAGCAGCTGCGTATTGATGTTCGTCCGGTTCAGCGCGGCGAGCTGCGGCGGCAGATCGCCGACATACGTCGGCGTCACCCCGCTGGCGTCCACCAGACAGGGCACCTCGACGCAGGCTTCCTTCGGCAGATTCGTGATCAGCCCGGTGTTCATGACGTTGCCGCCGATCTTGAACGGCACATCCGTCTCGATCGCTTCAAAAATATAGGACGCATACTCGTTCGAACGCTGGTGCTGCAGATTGACGTTGTTCACGAGCGACTCCCGCATTCTTTTCCAGTCCTCGATCTGCTTCACGCAGCGGCGCGGATACTCGTCCAGCGGAATATTGTACTTCTCGATCAGCTCGGGATAATTCTTCTTGATGAAATACGGGTGGTACTCGGCGTTGTGCTCGGACGATTCCGTCACATAATAGCCGAAGCGGAACATCAACTCGAAGCGGACCATGTCGTCGTGCTTCTCTTTCTGCTTCTCCCGCGCCCGCCGCTTGATCTCGGGGTACAGGTCCTCCCCGTCCTTCGTCACTTCCAGCAGCCAGGCCATATGGTTGATGCCGGCGATCTTCCATTGCACGCCGGACGGGTCCATGCCCAGCGACTTGAACAGGTGCGGGACGCAAGCCTGCACGCTGTGGCACAGGCCGACGGTGCGGACGCCGCCGTATGTATTCATGACGTTCGTCAGCACGGCCATCGGGTTCGTGTAATTCAGGAACAGCGCGTCCGGGCACACTTCCTGGATGTCCCGCGCGAAATCAAGCATGACCGGGATCGTCCGCAGGTTCCGGAAAATGCCCCCGATCCCCACCGTGTCGCCGATCGTCTGGCGCAGCCCGTATTTCTTCGGCACTTCGAAGTCGGTGATCGTGCACGGGTCATAGCCGCCGACCTGGATCGCGTTGACGATGTATTTGGCTCCCCGCAGCGCTTCCTTCCGGTCGGTGTACGACTTGATGCGGCAGGTGCTGCCGGTCGTCGCCTTGAGATTGTTCAGCATGTTCTCCGAGTCTTTCAGCCGCTGGTGGTCGATATCGTACAGCGCCAGCTCGAATCCTTGCAGGGCCGGGGTCAGCATGCAGTCTCCGAGGACGTTTTTGGCGAAAACGGTGCTGCCGGCGCCGAGAAACGTGATCTTCGACAATGCGCTCATCCTCCATTCTGTAAGCGGTAATTTTGACTCGATTATAATGCCGGAACCGCGATCACACCATGGAAGTATGCCATCTTGATATGGAGAAATGTAGGGATCAATCTCCATTTGACACCCGCCCTCCCCCGCGGTACAATCAAACTGTTCATTCAGTAATTCAGTAAATCAGTAAAACTACCAATCCACCGAGGCGATCACGCATGAAAATCCCCACCAACCTGAAACACAAACCGGTCATCGTCTGCGAAAACTACGAGAACGTCGACGGCAAATACGCCTATCGCTCGGACGCCAAGGGCCTTTCGCTGGGGCTGGCGCAATGGAACGACCGCGGCAAACTCGATATTTCCGCCAAGGTCTGGCGGCATACGGGCGGGAAATGGTCGAGGCAGTCGGAGGAATTGCCGCTGCACCGCGTGCTGGATCTCGCGATTCTCGTCTGCCGGGCGCAGCTGCATTTTCAGGACGCCCACCGGTACGAGAAGCTGTATGATCCGGAGAGCCCCCGAATCGACCGGGTCGGCCTGCAGGGCGACGCCATGACGGTGGAAGTGTGCACGGACAACGAGATGATCGAAGAGGACATCCGCCTGTTCAGCCAGGCGCTGAGCCAGGAAGGCGAAATTCTCGGCGAGCGGCTGCGCGTCTTGTCAAGATTGCTGAAAGAGATGGGATATTGAAATGACCAATCGAAGAAAAGAACTGATCGAACAGTACAAACAGACGAAACCGGACATGGGCATCTTCCGGATTCGCCTGAAAGACGGCGGCAAGTGTTTCATCGAAACGTCCCAGAATCTGAAGGGCAAAATGAACAGCACGAGATTCCAGCTCGACGCGGGGAATCATCCCAACCAGGAGCTGCAGCGGGACTGGAAGCAGTACGGCGAGGGCCGCTTCGAATTCGAAGTGCTCGAGCTGCTGCCCTACGCCAAAGACGAATCCAAGACCGATTACACCGAGGAACTCGAGATCCTGAAACAGATTTGGGAAGAGAGACTGCTTCAACAGCAGTTCGAATTCTACAAGAAAAAAATATGACCGGCGGCCGCGGCGCATTGCCGCGGCCGTCTTGTCTTGCAGCGCATTCCTGCGAACCGTGCTGTGCAAGCCGGCTTTCAAACTTCCTTCCGCCCCTCCCGCCGCAAGTCAAAATTTTTTCAATCGGATCAAAAAAGTGGCAAGGCATGCCGCGCGCTTTCCCCTACAATGGAACACAACAGCCGAGAACAGAGAGGTGAACCGCGGATGGAAGCCGCCCCGATGCTGAGGAAAACGGCGCCGCGCAAAGCGCGGACAGGACGTCTGCAACGAAGGGAATCGCTCGCCGGTTGGCTGTTCGTCGCGCCGATGCTGCTCGGCATTTCCATCTTCACGCTGTTTCCGATTCTCATCATGCTCATCCTCAACTTCGCCGACTGGGACTTCGTGCTCGGGCTGGAGAAGTTCGCGTGGGCGGGGCTTGACAACTTCGGGCAGCTGCTGGACGACAGCCGTTTCCACAAGACCTGGATGAACAACATGATCTTCATGTTCACCGTGCCGGTCTGCATGGCGATTTCGCTGCTGCTCGCGATCATCATCAACAAGCACGTGTTCCTGAAGGACTTCTTCAAGGTCGCCTACTTCATGCCGTACATCTCGAGCGTCGTCGCCGTCGCCGTCGTCTGGCAGGTGCTGTTCCACCCGTCGAAGGGGCCGGTGAACCAGTTCTTGCGGATGATCGGCATCTCCGACCCGCCGCGCTGGATCGCGGACCCGGACTGGGCGCTCATCTCCGTCATGATGATCTCGATCTGGATCTCGATCGGGTTTAACATGATCGTGTACATGGCGGGACTGCAGGCGATTCCGAAGGATCTGTACGAATCGGCCGAGATCGACGGCGCGGGCGGCTGGACGAAGTTCCGCAAGATCACGCTGCCGCTCATTTCGCCGACGACCTTCTTCCTGCTCATCACCGGCATCATCTACACGTTCAAATCGTTCGACCTGATCGCCGTGCTGACGAAGGGCGGGCCGGCCGGCTCGACCAGCCTCATGGTCTGGTACATGTATGAAACCGCCTTCTTGAATCTGAAGATCGGCTACGCTTCCGCGATCGGCACCGTGCTGTTCATCAGCGTGCTCATCATCACCCTGGTTCAATGGGCCGGCCAGAAGAAATGGGTGAACTACTAAAGTGGAGGAACCGGGAGTGAACGCCATGTTGAACCTGAAACTGCCCGACATCCGCAAAACCGTCGTCACGCTCATCATGCTCGGCTGCGGCATCCTGTTCCTGCTGCCGTTCTTCTGGATGATCTCGGCTTCGCTCAAGTTCGAGAACGACGTGTTCACCTATCCGATCCAATGGATTCCGGACGAGTGGAACGCGGTGAACAACTACCGGAAAGTCTGGTTCGGCGACCATCCGTTCTGGCTCTACTACCTGAACACGATCAAGGTGGCCGTGCTCACGACGCTTCTCTCCGTGACGGTGTCCGCACTGGCGGCGTACGGGTTCTCGAAGGTGAATTTTCCGGCTGGCCGGTGGTTGTTCCTGATCGTGCTGGCCACCTTCATGGTGCCGCAGCAGGCGGTGCTCGTCCCGCAATTCATCCTGTACCGGTCGCTCGGGCTGTTCGACACGCACGCCGGCCTCATCCTGCTGAACAGTTTCAGCGTGCTCGGCACCTTCATGCTGCGGCAGTTTTTCCTGGGCGTGTCGAACGATTACATCGAATCGGCGAAAATCGACGGCGCCGGGCACTTCCGCATCTTCACGCGGATCGCCCTGCCGCTCGTCCGGCCCGCCATCTCCACCTATGCCATCTTACGGTTCATCTGGACCTGGAACGACTACCAGAACCCGCTGATCTTCCTCCGGACGGATCACCGGTTCACCCTGCAGCTCGCGATGCAGAAGTTCACGACGATCAACGGCGAGTACTACTCCCTGATCATGGCGGCGGCCGTATCGGCCATTCTCCCGCTGCTCATCGTGTTCGTCATCGGCCAGAAACACGTTATCGAAGGCATCTCCTTCGGCGGCGTCAAGGGTTGAAGAAAAGTCAAATGATTTTGAAAGAAGTAAAAGAATGCGCATGTGCCCGCCGACCGCCGTCGGTAAATTGAAGTTGAACGCCACATCTGCATGGAATGGGGAGGTTTTGGCATGAAGAGGACTCTGGGGTTCGGATTCGCCTGCATCGTCCTGGTGCTGGGACTGCTCACCGCATGTTCCGGAGGGGGGAACAGCAAACAGCCGTCTTCGGGGCAAAACGATTCCGCCGGAACGAGCACGAACGCGCCGCAAAACCAGACGGACAACGCGCCGGCCGACGAGCCCGCGCAGGAACAGGTGACGATCAAGTTCCACACCCACGGCGTGGAGCAGCAGTACAACTGGTCGGAGACGATCGCCGCGTTCGAGGCGAAATATCCGAACATCAAGGTCGATCTCGTCACGCTCAGCGAGAAAGGCGACTCCCAGGAAGCGCTGCAGAAACTGGACCTGGCCGCGGCGAGCGGCGAGCAGCTCGACGTGCTCATGTTCTCCGATCCCGCTTCCTACGCGCAGCGGGTCAGCATCGGCATGGTGGCGGCGATCGACGAGTTCATCGCGAAGGAAGGATTCAACGTCGCCGACGAATATCGCGTCGACACGACGCTGGGGGGCAAAGTGTACGCCCTGCCCGGCAAGTTCAACCCGTGGTACGTTCTGCTGAACAAGGATCACCTCGACACGGCCGGCCTGCCGGTACCGCAGGACTGGACCTGGGACGATTTCGCGCGGTACGCGAAAGAGCTGACCACGGACGATCACTACGGCACCTATTTCCACGGTCCGCAGAACGGCGGCTGGATGGAGTTCATGAAGCTGCATCTGGGCAACCGGCTGGACGAATCGACGGAGTTTCTGAAAGATGACGGTTCCTCCAACCTGGACAGCCCGCTTTTCCGCAAGACGCTCGAGCTCAGATGGCAGATGGAGAAGGAAGACAAGTCGGCGGTGCCCTACGCGGACATGCTGTCGCAGAAGCTGCATTACCGCACCCAGTTCTTCAATCAGGACGCGAGCATGATCCTGATCGGCAGCTGGATGAACAGCGAGCTCGGCGGCACGGAGCAGAACCCGCTGGACCACCATGTGGCGGTCGCGCCGTATCCGAAGAACGATCATTCCGATCCGATCGGCGTCACGCCCGTCACGACCGATTTCATGGCGGTGGCCGAGAAGTCGAAGCACAAGGAAGAAGCGTACACGTTCATCCGCTGGTACACGACGGAAGGGCTCGCCAACTACGGGCGCAACATCCCGTCCTGGACCCGGGTGGACGGCAGCTCGCTGGAGAAGATCATCGATTCGATCCTGGCGAACACGCTGAAGCCGGAGCTCGTCGACAAGGCTTCGCTGATCCACGTCCTGTCGAACTCCAAGTCCGGCAAGATCATTCCGCCGGTCTCGTACCAATCGGAAGTGTACAAGGCGCTCAACGAAGAATTCGAGCTGTTCATCCTCGGCGAGCAGAATCTCGACGACACGCTGAAAAACATGCAAGACCGCGTGCAAAAAATTATTGACTCGAACAAGTAAACCTTCGCCAATGCTGGTACAATGGACGAAGAAGGAACGGAATTCCGGGGACGGACCTTTCCGTTCCTTTTGTCTACGGGGGGGCTGGACACGATGACCCGATGGATCCGGGCGCTCAAGTCCCGTTCGTTCCGCCTGAAACTGATGATCACGTCGGTGGCCTGCATCCTCATCCCGACCTGCATCACGCTCGGGGTGTCCAATGTGATGACCGAGAAGGCGATGAAGGAGCAGGCCGCCCAGAATGCCCGAAACACGCTGCAGCTTGTGGACGGCTATGTCTCCAGCCTGCTCGATCTCATGCTGTATGTCATCAACTACATCCAGGTGGACGCCGAAGTCAACGTCGTGCTCCGGGAGCAGGCGGCCGAGCCGCTCGAGGAAGACGCGGAATTCCGATACCGGCGGTTCGTCGACGAGTACTACACCGTCATCAAGAAGCTGGACAATCTCTCGATCGCGGGCGGCGAGCAATTTTTCATCACGATCCTGCTGCCGAACGGCAAATCCTACACGAACTACGCGAAGGATGAGCTGGATCCGGACCGGTGGCGGGACGAGCCGTGGTTCGAGGAGCTTCGGAAGCTGAGCGGATTCGACACGTACTGGGTCGGCACGCAGCCCACCATGTTCCGCACCTTGAAGAAAGATCATCCGCACCAATTGTCCATCGCCCGGCCCCTGCGCAACAACAGCAGAATTTACGCCTATGTCATCGTGACCGTGCTGGAGGACAACATCAGCTACATTTTCCAGCAGAGCGCGGGCGGCCGGGAGATCGCCCTGATCGACGGGACCGGGCGGATCCACTCCCACACCGATCCCGCCAAGATCGGCACCGTTCTGGACGAGGCGGCGCTCAAGACGTCCGGCTTCATCCGGCTGGACGGCGAGGCCGTTCTGGCCGTGCGGGAGGAACTGCGCTACGCGGACTGGTCGCTGCTCCTCCTGTCGCCGTACAAGGAAGCGATCGCCGGCGTCCGCAATATGAACAAGGCCGTCTTCCTCAACCTGCTCATCTCGTTCTTCACGTTCATGCTGCTGCTCATCCTGCTGATCGGCACGTTCACGAAGCCGCTCAAGCGGCTCGGACGGCTGGCCGAGACGGTGCAGCGGGGCAACCTGCAGGTCCGCTCGCACATCCGCGGGCAGGACGAGATCGGCTATCTCGGCTCGTCCTTCGACCAGATGCTGGACCGGATCAACGAGATGATCGCGGAGATCACGGCGGAGCAGACGAAGAAGCGGAAAGCGGAACTGGCCATGCTCCAGGCCCAGATCAACCCGCATTTTCTGTTCAACGTGCTGAACTCGATCCGCTTGAACATCCTGCGCAAGGGGGATCGCGAGAACGCGGAAGTGATCAGTTCCCTCTCCCGGCTGCTGCGCATGACGATCGAGCAGGACAAGGAGAACATCAGCCTCCGCGATGAAATGGAACTCGTATCGCACTACGTGCGGCTCATGAACATGCGGCGGAAGGAAAACGCGCAGCTCGTCCTCGACATCCCGGAGGAAGCGCTTACAGTCCGCGTGCCCCGCTTCTTCCTGCAGCCGGTGATCGAAAACGCGCTGATCCACGGCCTGAAGCAGCGCGGGGGCATCATTCGTGTCGGCGTCCGGTTCGAGCCGGAGACGATGGTGATCGCGGTCGAAGACGATGGAATCGGCATGGACCGCGAGACGCTGGAGAAGCTTCGGCGAAGCACCGCGTCATCCGGCGAGCGGACCCGGGAATCGGATAACCGGCAAAACTTCTCCGGCATCGGCCTGTCCAACGTCCGCGAGCGCCTGCGCTTCATCTACGGCGAGCATTCGGCGATGAGAATCGACAGCGCGGAGGGCCGGGGAACGGCGGTGACGTTCCTCATCCCCCGTCAGGAGGTGAACGCTGCCCATGTACAAAGTGATGCTGGTTGACGACGACTACCCGGTGCTGGAGTTTCTGTCGGAATCGGTGCGGTGGGAAGCGTACGGCATGGCGCCGCCGACCTTGCACATGGACGGAGAGGAAGCGCTCGGCCACGCGATCCGCGACATGCCGGACATCGTCATCACCGACATCGGAATGCCGGACATGGACGGGCTGACGCTCATCGAGCGCATACGGGAGATGAACCCGAACGTCCGGGCGGCGATCCTGTCCTGCCATTCCCAGTTCCACTACGCCCAGCAGGCGATGAAGCTGAAAGTGCAGGATTATCTGCTGAAGGATACGCTCGATCCGACGGAACTTGACGCCCTGCTCTGCCGATTCAAGTCCTCCCTGGACGAGGAGCGGCTTGCGTGCCGGCAGCGGGAGCAGCTTCGCCGCATGCTGGACCGGAGCCGCGAGAAAATGAAAGAGGCGTTCATCCGCGGCACCATCCATCAGCCGATCCTGCATCCGGAAGCGTGGCTGCAGGAGCTGAAGTCGTTCGGCCTGCGGACGGACGACGCGGTCTTCCTCCCGGTGCTGGCACATGTCGATCACATGCGGCAGGCATGGAAGCGGTTTCTGGACGAAGATGTGCTCCGCTACGCCATCCACAACGTCATCGACGAGATCACGTCCGGGCGCCCGGAGGTCGCGCATTTCTCCTACAGCGCGCGGCGGTCGATCTTCGTCTTCGCCTTCGAGCGGAGCCTGAAAGTCAACCCGCACGACGAAGCCGCGGCCTGCGTCCGGGACGTACTGCACCATCTGAGGCGCACCCTGAAACTGTCGATGTCGTTCATCATCGGCGAACGGTGCGCCGCGCCGCGGGAGCTGCAGAAGGAGCTGGCGGACCTGCTCGACTGCGGCGGCCAGCGCTTCTATCTGGAAGAAGGAGCCGTGGTCAAAAAACATCCGCCGGCCTATGCCGGCATCGAGCTGTTCCGCTACTACGACCGGGCGAAGGAAGAGTTCCGGAACACGCTGCTCGACCGGCAGGCGGACGCGCTGTCCGCCGTCGTCCGGCGATGGATCGGCTTTATCCGGGACAATCCCCGTCCTCCCGAAGTGATCAAGGACTGGGTGTTGAAGCTGGCGCTCGATCTCAAGCTGAAAGTCCAAGCGTTGCAGTATTTCCAGCCGCCCTTCACGGCGGAAGCCCTGCACCGGGAAATCTTCGAGATTGACTCCCTGTCGGAATTGGAAATCTGGCTTGTCGAATACTTAAAGTCGCTACGCCCCGTCGTCGACGGCATCCTGCAGACCGGCAGCCGGCCGGAGATTCTGCAGGCCTTGCAATACGTCACCGCGAACATGGACAAGAAAATCGGGCTGGACGACGTGGCGGCCCATCTGCACATGAACCCGAGCTATTTCAGCCGGATGTTCAAGAAGGAGACCGGCGAGACGTTCACGGACGTCGTCATCCGGATGAAGATGGACCGGGCGCGGGAGCTGCTGGACACGACGGCATATTCGGTCGGGCAGATCGGCGACATGCTCGGGTACGACAACCAGAGCTATTTCATCAAGACGTTCAAGTCCATCGTCGGGGTCACCCCGATGGAATACCGGAGAGCGGGGGCGGCGGCGAGATGAACAAGGAAGCGATTTTTCGCATCCTGCGCGGCGCGCCTGCGCCTGCGGACAACAGCCGGCTGCTGTTCCCGGACGGCGCCGCGGCGTGGCGCGAGCGGGCTTTCGCCCATTCCGATATCCGGCGCATGGCGGAGGAAATGAAGGAAGAAGCGGACCGGTTTCTCCAGCGGCCCCTACCCCATTTGCCCTGGTCGCTGTTCAGGCGGTTCGAAGTGGACGGCTCCCGCCTGCCCTACGAGAAGCCGTACTTTGAGAAGCGGACGCGGCTGACCGTCCTCGCGATGATGGACGTGCTGTACCCGGAAGACACCGCGTACCGGGAGGCGCTGTACGATACGCTGTGGTCGATCTGCGACGAGTACACCTGGTGCCTGCCTGCCCACTTGACGGGCCGGGACCCGGAGACGCACGTCGATCTGTTCGCCGCGGAGACCGCCTTCGCGCTGGCCGAAATTCTGACCCTCACCCGGCAGCACCTGCCGGAGCGAATCGCAAGCCGCATAGACCGCGAAGTGCGCCGCAGAGTGCTGGATCCGTACCTGAACCGGGGGCCGTTCGGCTGGGAGGACGCGCGGCACAACTGGTCCGCCGTATGCGCCGGATCGGTCGGAGCGGCGGCGATCTATTTGATGGATGACGCTCGGGAACTGGCAGGCGTGCTGGAGAAGGCGCTGGCTTCTCTCGACTGCTACCTGGACGGATTCGCCGATGACGGGGTCTGCCAGGAAGGGTACGGCTATTGGGCTTACGGGTTCGGGTTTTTCGTATATTTTGCGGATCTGCTGAAGAAGAGGACGCACGGCGCCATCGACCTCATCTCCCGGGACAAGGTCGCCGCCGTCGCCCGCTTCCCGCAGCATTGCTTCATGAGCGGACGCAAGGTGGCGAACTTCTCCGACACGCTGCCGGAAGCGGAGCTCGACCTCGGACTCTTCCATTTCCTGCACGCGCGGTTCCCGGATGTCGCCGTGCCGCAGGCGGGACTCCGCGGCCCGTTCAGGCCCGACCCTTGCGGCCGGTGGGCGCCCGCGATCCGCGGCATCGTGTGGCGCGATCCGGAGCTTGCCGGCGAGCCGTGGGGCGGGATGTCCGTCTGGTTCCCGGACGCCCAATGGCTGCTGTCCCGCCATGCGGAGAACGGGCGCACCTGGTTCTTCGCGGCCAAGGGCGGCCACAACGGCGAGCCGCACAACCACAACGACATCGGCCATTTCATCCTGCACGCGGACGGCGACACGTTCCTGATGGATCTGGGGTGCGGGGAGTACACGGCGGATTATTTTGGCGCGAGGCGGTATGCATTTATCGGCAACAGCTCGCTCGGCCACTCGGTTCCGATCATCGGCGGCGCAGTTCAGCGGGAAGGCGCGGAGCGGCGCGCCATCGTGCTGGAGGCGGCCACGGGCGCGGAAGAAGATGTGCTCGCGCTCGACATCTCCGGAGCTTATCCGGACGCGCCGCTTGCTCGCTGGGTGCGCACGTTCGTCTGGCGCAAGACGGGCGTTCCGCATTTGCGGCTGGAGGACGCGTATCGATTCTCCGGCAAGCCGGTTGAGCTGGTCGAACGGTTCATCACACCCTGCCCGCCGGAATTTGCCGGAAACGGCTGTGTTGTCCTGAGTGCCGGCGGAGGACGCGGAGTGTGTATCCGTTACGACGGCGGCTTGATGGCCCCGGAAGCGCGGACGATGGAGTTTGCCGCGCATGACGGCGGGACGATGATGTTCCACGTGCTGGATTTCAAGGTTCGCGCGCCCGAATCGGAAGGACGGCTTGTGTTTGCATTTTCGTTTATTCCATGAACGGAGGAGAGAATGGCCCATGACCGCGCATGCCCCCTGGCTGGACGAAGCCTGGAACAAGGTGTACGAGAAAGTGACCCGCACGTCGCAGACGATCGGCAGCCGTTTCCCCCATGCGACGCGCGACGGCAAATATGTGCTTGAGCGGCCGCATTGGTGGACCGCCGGCTTCTGGCCGGGGCTGCTCTGGCTGCTGTATCGGGAATCCCGGCACGAGCCGTTCCGGCAGATCGCCGAGGAATGCGAGCGGCAGCTCGACCAGGTGATCGACGATTTCTGCACGCTGGACCATGACATCGGGTTCATGTGGACGCTGACCAGCCTGGCACGCTACAAGCTGCTCGGAGAGCCGGATGCCCGGCGCCGCGCGCTGCACGCGGCCAATCTGCTGGCGGCGCGGTTCAACCTGCAGGGACGGTTCATCCGCGCCTGGAATCCGTGGCATGAGAACGAAGACAACAGCGGCTGGGCGATCATCGACTGCATGATGAACCTGCCGCTGCTCTACTGGGCTTCCGAGGAAACGAAAGATCCCCGTTTCCACCAGATTGCCCGGGCGCATGCGGAGACGGTGCTGTCCACGTTCATCCGCGGCGACGGCTCCGTTTACCACATCTACACGTTCGATCCGTTCACGGGCGAGCCGGCCGGGCCGCTTGGCGGGCAGGGCTATGCGCCGGAATCGGCATGGGCACGGGGCACGTCCTGGGCGCTGTACGGATTCGCGCTCACCTACCGCTATGCGAAGGAGCCGAAGTTCCTCGACGCGGCGAAGCGGGTCGCGCATTTCTTCCTGTCCCATCTGCCGGAGGACTTCGTCCCGCACTGGGACTTCCGCCTGCCGTCCGAAGCGCCGCGCCATCGCGATTCGTCCGCGGGTGCCTGCGCCGCCTGCGGCCTCATCCTGCTCGCGGAGCTTGTGCCGCCCCATGAGGCGCCGGTGTACCGGCAGGCGGCGGAGAAGATTCTGCACTCCCTGTACGTGAACTACGGCACATGGGATGACCCGGGTCAGGAAGGGCTGATCCTTGCCGGCACCGGCCATTTCCCGGCGGGGCAGAACATCGGGGTGTCGCTCATCTACGGCGACTACTACTTCGTGGAAGGGCTCTCCAGGCTGAGAGGCAATACGGAGCTGTTCTGGTAATTTGCACACAGTGGCACGGGGGAGGGGAACGTTTTGCCGCAGCTTCAGGATCGGACGTATTGGCTGCAGACGATGCTCAGGATCGCGGAACCGGTGCTCGCACATCTGGCGGAGGGACGGCTTGCGGCTTCGCTGCCGGTACAGGGGCCGCCGGACCGGCAAGTGTACGCGCCGTTGGAGGCGTTCGCCCGGACGCTGGCCGGGATCACGCCCTGGCTGGAGAGCGGATCGGAGGACGGCTTGCGCGGGCGGTTCGCGGCGCTCGCGAGGGAAGGGCTGGATCAGGCCACCCGTCCCGATTCGCCCGACCGGATGAACTTCGGCGAAGGCGGCCAGCCGATCGTCGACGCGGCGTTCCTCGCCCAGGCCATCCTGCGCGCGCCGACGGCGTTGTGGGCGAAGCTGCCGGACCGGGTGCGCGGGCAGGTCGCCGCGGCTTTGAAAGAGACCCGGAGCCGGAAACCGTGCTTCAACAACTGGCTGCTGTTCTCCGCCCTGATCGAGGCGGCGCTGCGCCGGATGGGGGAAGACTGGGACCCGATGCGGGTCGACTATGCGCTGAAGCAGCACGAGCAGTGGTACGCCGGCGACGGCGCGTACGGGGACGGGCCGCATTTTCACTGGGACTACTACAACAGCTTCGTCATCCACCCGATGCTGATCGATCTCTTGGCGGAGGTCGGCGCGGAGGACCCGGAATGGGAAGCGATGCGGGAGCCGGCGCTGCGCCGCGCGCGGCGGTACGCGGAAGTGCTGGAGCGGCTCATCTCCCCAGAGGGCACCTTCCCGCCTCTCGGCCGCTCGCTCGCCTACCGGTTCGGCGCGTTCCACCTGCTCGCCCAGCTCGCCCTGCGGCGCCGGCTTCCGGATTCGCTGCCGGCGCCGCAGGTGCGCGCCGCCCTGACGGCGGTCATCCGCAACATGATTGAGGCGGAGGGCACCTTCGACGAAAACGGCTGGCTCCGCATCGGGTTCCGCGGACACCAGCCGTGGATCGGCGAGCCGTACGTGAACACGGGCAGCCTCTATCTGTGCACCGTCGTCTTCCTGCCGCTCGGCCTGGACGCATCGGACCCGTTCTGGAGCGGCGAGCCGATGGACTGGACGGCGAAGAAGATCTGGTCCGGCGGGCAGGCGAAGATTGACAAGGCGCTGGACGGGTAAGGGACCGGGGATTCGCTGACCGCCGGCATGGCCTTACTGCGGCAAAAAGCGATCCGCCGGATCGCTTTTTGCCCTTCACATTCGCCCTCAATGGTCCGGGACGATCGGAATTTCGATGCGCGAGTCGTACTGTCCGCCGAAATGGATTGTCTGCGCGGCCGCCCTCGTCTCCGGGATCAAAGACCACGTACCGGCGATGTTGGGATGGGCGTGATAAGCGGGAAAATTCGATGACGACACGTCCACCCGAATGCGGGATCCCCGTTTCATCGTCCAGGTGATCGGCCACATCCCGATGACGACCTCCACCGCATCGCCCGGCGTGTAAGCAAGCGGTCTCGACGCGCCGTTGCGGTAAGCGAGGCTGGTGATGCCGTCCCGGATATTGACGGCGGTCCCGTCCGGGAACACCTCCATGACCTGGACGGTGAAGGCCGTGTCTTCCGCATCGGAGCTGACGAACAGGCAGGCGCGAATCCGGCCCGCGATGCGCAGATCTTCCGTCAGCGGCTCCGACAGGAAGCTGACGACGTCGGGCCGCGCCCCCGGCGGCGGCTGGACGACACTGGCCGGCGGCACCGCGTCGGGATCTCCGGTCAAATAATGCATGACCGCCGCGCCGCCTCTCGTCGGCACCGGATCTTCCGGATCGTAACGATACGATGCGGCCGCGGGTTCCGCCGGCTTCCCCGGCGACAGCGTCCGGGCCGCTTCTCCGGCCGGCCTTGGATCGAGATGAAATGTCCGCAGCCCGCCCGCGCCGATGCCGCCCGTCCATGCCTGCCAGCGGTTCTCCCGGATGATGTAGGTTTGGATGCCGGGCGCAAGCTCCGGCTCTTGTCCTTTCAGATGATGGTTGAACCAGGCGAGCGCGGCTTCCCGCTGTCTGGGGCCGAACCGGTCGTGGCCCGGATAGTCCAGATCCCCGGACACCCCCTCGGTGTGGATCCACGGGCCGACGATGAGCGCGCTCTTCGCCCGGACATCTTCCGGCAGCTTGTCGAAGCTGATCACGGAAGCTTCGAGGTTGTGGTCGAACCAGCCGGCCGTCATCAAGATCGGAACGCGGGTGCCGGCCGGCTTGTCCTTCAATTCGGCCCAGAAGCCGGTCTTCCAATACGGACTGTCGGGACTGACCTCGGTCACCCAGTCCCGGTACCACGGCAGCCTGCGGCCGAACAGCCGCTCGTCCATCTCGACATGCGGGCGGACGGCCAGCGCCTCCCGGTACAGTCCGGGACGCCTTGCCGCCTTCGGCACGCCGGAATTGCCGATCGCCCAGGACGTATAAATGTCGTGCCGGAACATGCCGTTCATGTAATTTTGCCGGTATCGCTCGATGCCGGTGAAGCCGATGCACATCGTCTTCACTTCCGGCGGCAGCCGGTCGGCCATGCACCATTGCAATACGCCGCAGTAGGAAGAACCGTAAGTGGCCGCATTTCCGTTCATCCACGGCTGCCGGACGAGCCACCCGAGGCTGTCCAGCCCGTCCCGCTCCTCATGCACGAACGGAACCCACTCACCCTCCGAAGCTCCCGTTCCCCTGCACTCCTGAATGACGAAGACATAGCCGCGGGCGGTCCAGAACTTCGCCTGTTCATGCCAGAACGGGAGCATCCCCGGATACGGCGACCGGCTGAAAATGACCGGCCAGGGCCCGCCGCCTCCGGGAAAATGCACGTGGGTGGCCAGACGCACGCCGTCCGACATTTCCACGAAATACGTTTTGCCGCCGAATTCATTCATCACGATCCCGCCTTTCCTTCAGACACACCCGCTTCAGCGCGTTGAAAAAACTCAGTAAGCGTCCAGGAGCAAATCGTCCGCAACCGTCAATTCCGGCTCCGTGCAGGCGCGGACGTCGTCGACGGTATAGCCTTCCGCAACTTCCCGAAGCAGCAGGCCGTCCGGCGTCACATCGATGACGGCCCGGTCGGTGATGATCCGGTTCACGACGCCGCGCCCGGTCAGGGGCAGCGAGCATTGCCGCACAATCTTCGGCGATCCGTCCTTGCTGACATGTTCCATGACGACGATGATGCGCCTCGCGCCGTGCACCAGGTCCATCGCGCCGCCCATGCCCTTGACCATTTTGCCCGGAATCATCCAGTTGGCCAGGTCGCCCGTCCCGGACACTTCCATTCCGCCCAGAATGGCGACGTCGAGATGGCCGCCGCGTATCATGGCGAACGATTCCGCGCTGTCGAAGAAGGCGACGCCGGGCACCGCCGTGACCGTCTCCTTGCCCGCGTTGATCAGATCCGGATCGACTTCCGCTTCCGTCGGATACGGGCCGACGCCCAGCAGTCCGTTCTCGGAATGGAGCATGACCCGCTTGTCCGGCGCGATGTAATTCGCCACCAGCGTGGGAATGCCGATGCCCAGGTTGACATAGTCCCCGGACGCGATTTCCTTCTCCGCCCTCCTGGCCAGCCGCTCTCTCACGGCCATGCGATCCGTGCTCATCTTCCTCTCCTCACTTTCCCGCGAAATGCGGTGCATTGTCAAGCATCCGGCGGATGAGCCGCAGAGCCGGTCCGCTCGTCAGGCGCGTACCGTCCGGCGCTCGATCCGCTTCTGCTGCCGGCCGACGATGAGCCGCTGCACGTAGATGCCCGGCGTATGGATCTCGTCCGGGTTGAACGTCCCCGTTGCGCAGAGCTCCTCCACTTCGGCGATGGTCACGGCGCCGGCCGCGGCCATCATCGGATTGAAGTTTCGGGCTGTTTTGTTATAGACCAGGTTGCCCATGCGGTCCGCCCTTGCCGCGCGGATCAGGCTGAAATCGGCGCGCAGCGCGTGTTCCAGCACATATTCCTTGCCGCCGAACACGCGGGTTTCCTTGCCTTCCGCGGCCGGCGTGCCGACGCCGGCGGGCGTGTAGAACGCGGGGATGCCCGCGCCGCCGGCGCGAATTTTCTCGGCCAGCGTCCCTTGCGGAATGAGTTCCACCTCGATCTCGCCGGCCAGCACCTGGCGCTCAAACTCCTTGTTCTCGCCGACATAGGACGCGATGATCTTGCGGATCTGCCGTCTCTGGAGCAAGAGGCCGAGTCCCCAGTCGTCCACGCCGCAGTTGTTGGAAATGACGGTCAGATTCCGCACGTCCCGTTCCGCCAGCGCGAGAATCAGGTTCTCCGGGATGCCGACGAGTCCGAACCCGCCGATCATGAGCACGGCGCCGTCCGGAATATCGCTTGTCACGTCAAGAAACGACTCGTATACCGGTTTCATCCGTCAACCTCCTTTCCGGTTGCAATCCGGCCGTTCCACCACGGCGGCGATGCCCTGACCGCCGCCGATGCACAGCGCGGCTAGACCGTACCGGACCTTCCGCCGCGCCATCTCGTGCAGCAGCGTGACCAGGATGCGCGCGCCGCTGGCGCCGATCGGATGGCCCAGGGCGATGGCGCCGCCGTTCACATTCACGATGGCCGGATCGAGCTCCAGTTCCTTCCGGCAGGCGAGCATCTGGGCGGCGAACGCTTCGTTCAGTTCGGCGAGGCCGACATCGGCGAGGCCGATCCCGGCCCGAGCCAGCGCCTTGCGGACGGCGGGCACGGGCCCCAGCCCCATGACGGCCGGATCGACGCCCGCCGAAGCGACGGACCGGATGACCGCCATCGGCTTCAACCCGAGCTCCCGCGCCTTCTCCGCGCTCATGATGACGGCCGCCGCGGCTCCGTCATTGATGCCCGAGGCGTTGCCCGCGGTCACCAGGCCGTCCGGCCTGAACGCCGGGCGCAGCGCGCCCAGCGCCTCCAATGTCGTGTCCGGCCGCGGATATTCATCCGCTTCGAACCGGACCGTCTTGCCGCCGCGCGCCGGGATGTCCACCGGCACGATCTCCTCGCGGAACCGCCCGGCCCCGATCGCTTCGGCGGCCTTCCGCTGGCTTTCCCAGGCGAACCGGTCCAGCTCCTCCCGGGTCAGGCCTGCCCGCTCGCACAAGTTCTCCGCGGTGATGCCCATGTGATGGTCGCCGATGGCGCACCACAGGCCGTCGCTGATCATGCTGTCGACGAGCGCCCGGTGCCCCATGCGCAGGCCGCCGCGCGCTTCCCGGACAAGAAAGGGGGCCCGGCTCATGTTCTCCATGCCGCCGGCGACGACCGTCGTCAGATCGCCGCACCGGATCGCCTGCCAGGCCAGTTGCACCGCCTTCAGTCCCGAACCGCACACCTTGTTGACGGTGACGGCCGTCGTTTCCTGCGGCAGTCCGGCCGCGAGCGCCGCCTGGCGCGCGGGATTCTGTCCTTCGCCGGCCTGCAGGACGTTGCCCATGATCACTTCGTCGACCGACGCGGGATCGATCCCGGCCCGTTCGACCGCCGCCCGGATGACGATCTCGCCGAGCCGCGCCGCCGGCACATCCTGCAGACTGCCCATGAACTTGCCGATCGGCGTTCGGACAGCGCTTACAATTACCGCTTCAGACATGGATGGATTCAGCTCCTTTCATCAGCGACCGGAATCTCGATCCGCGACGGATATCGGCCGCCGAGATGCACCGTCTGGCGGGCGACACGCGTGTCCGCCTGCAGCGCCCAGCATCCGGACCTGTTGGGATGGACGTGGTACGCGGGAAAATTCGAGGAGGAGACGTCAAGCCGAAGCCGGCAGCCTTTGCGGATCGTCCAGGCAATCGGCCACAGCTTGATGATTACCTCCACCACGCTGCCGGGAATGTATTCGACCGGCAGTTTGACGCCGTTGCGATACGACAGGCTGGTAATGCCGTCCCGGATATTGTAGGCTTCGCCGTCCGGCGTCACTTCCATCAGGTTCACGGAGAACGCCGTGTCCGGCGCCTCGGAGCCGACGAACAGCCGCACTTCGACGGAACCCGCAATGCGCAGGTCCTCATCCAGCGGATCAGACAGGAAGCTGATGACGTCATCCCGGTATCCCGGCGGTTCCTGCCGCAGGCTGGCCGGCTTCGGCGCGTCAGGCGCGCCGGAGAGATAACGCAGCAATCCCGCTCCGCCGCGCGTCGGCACGGGGTTGTCCGGATCGTACGTGTACCCGATCCGCTCCTCCAGCGGAGACGGCGCGCCGGCGATCCGGTGCGGCACGCTGCCGTCGCCCGCCAGGTACAGGATGCGGCGGCCGTCCGGTTCGAAGCCGCCCGGCCAGCGGCGCCAGCGGCCTTCCCGCACGACGTAGGTCATCGTCTCCCCCGCGGGCACCGATTCCCCGGCTCCCCGGAGGTGCACGTCAAACCACCGGACCGCTTCGGCCAACAGGTTCCGTTCGCCGTCCGGATATTCGAGATCCCCCGCGGGCGAGAGGGTGTGCACCCACGGCCCGACGATCAGGCGGCTGACGGCCCGCGTGCCCTCGGGCAGCTTCCGGTAGTCCATGAGCATGCCGTCCAGATGGTGATCGAACCAGCCGGCCGCCATCAGCACGGGAGTTTGAATATATTTTGGGATCTCCCGCAGTTCGGCCCAGAATCCGGTCTTCCAGTAATCGTCCAGCGGGCTGGTGTTCGTGATCCATTGCCGGTACCAAGGCAGCTGCTTGCCGAATAGTTGCTCGTCCATTTCGATATGCGGGCGGATCGAGACGGCGCGGGCGAACAGATTGCCGGGCTCGAGCGGTTCGGTTCCCGCGTTGTCCAGCGCCCACCCGGTGTAGACGTCCTGGCGGAACATGCCGTTCATGTAATGGCTCCGGAACCGTTCCGTCGAAAATCCGGAGAGCACCATCGCCTTCACTTCCTGCGGGAAACGGTCGGCCATCGCAAGCTGCACGGCGCTCAGATACGAATGACCGTAGGTGCCGATGTTGCCGTCCATCCAGCGCTGGCGGACGATCCATTCGATCGTGTCCAGACCGTCCATCCGTTCGTTCACGAACGGCGTCCATTCCCCGCCCGACCGCCCCGTCCCCCGGCAGTCCTGGACGATGGCCGCGTACCCGTATTCGTTCCAGACGGAAGCCGTCACTTCGAGCATCGGCAGCATACCGGCGTAGGGGTTCCGGATGAGCACCACCGGCCACGGCCCCGGCCCGGCCGGCAAGTAGGCGCGTGTATAGAGTTCCGTCCCGTCGCGCATGGCGACGCGATGGACGGTCATTGGCCCGGCCTCATGCCGGGGTTCCGGCAACCCTTTCCTGATCTGGCCGGCAAAAAGTTCAAGAACAGACATCCCGGTCACCTCCCGTCAGGCAATCGCCGGCTGCCGCGCCCGGGTCGCCGCCGGTTCGCGCCAGCGCTTGCAGAATATACGCGGACGCTTCGGAGAGCCCGGCCTCGTCGACGCACGTCCGCACCCCCATGGCGTGCAGCATGCGGATCAAATCGCCCGTCGCCACGTTGCCCGCGGCGCCCAGCGCATACGGACAGCCGCCCAGTCCGCCGCAGGACGCATCGAAGGTCCGAATGCCCATCTGCAGCGCGACGACCGTGTTGGCGAGCGCCAGCCCGTTCGTATCGTGGAAATGAAGGGCGAGCCTGTCCGGCGGCACCCGTCCGAGCAGCTCCTCCAGCACCGCTTCCACCTGGCGGGGATGGCCGATGCCGATCGTATCCCCGAGCGACACTTCGCGGACGCCCATTTCCAGCAGCGCCTCCGTCAGCCGCACGACCTGCTGCGTGTCGACCGCTCCCTCATAAGGGCAGCCGAACACGGTGGACAAGTAACCCCGCACCGTCTTGCCGGCCGCCTTCGCCGCCGCCGTCACTTCCCGCAGCACGGGCAATGTCTCGCCGATTGACTTGTTGATGTTCCTGCGGTTGTGCGTTTCGCTGGCGGACATGAACACCGCCGCTTCATCAATCCCCGAGCGCAGCGCCCGCTCCAGTCCGCGCATGTTCGGCACCAGCGCCGCGTAGGTGACGCCTTCGCGCCGGCGGAGTCCCGCGGCGACCTCCTCCGCGTCGGCCAGCGGCGGAATCCATTTCGGACTGACGAACGATGTCACTTCGATGTAGGACAGACCGGCATCGGCCAGCCGGCCGATCCAATCGAGTTTGACGGCGGTCGGCACGAAGCCCGGTTCATTCTGCAGGCCGTCGCGGGGGCCCACCTCCCGGATCTGGACACATTCGGGCCATCGGGACGCCATGGTCTTTCCCCTCCTTCGTCCGTTTCCTCACGCGGTCCGTCCGGCCGGGCTTTCCAGCACGACACCCCGTCCGGCCAGATCGGCGACTTCTTCATCCGAGTAACCGAGTTCCCGCAAGATATCCCGGGTATGCTGTCCGAGCAGCGGCGGTGAGCAGCGGACTTTCACCTCGCGTTCGGAATACCGGATCGGCGTCCGGATGACCGGAAGCTGTCCGAACACCGGATGCTCCACCTCCTCGATCAGACCGTGATCCCGGATCAGGTCGCTCGTCACCAGCTGCTCCACGTTCCAGATCGGACCGTGCAGCACCCCGCGGGCCTCGAAGATTCGGCACCACTCGTCCGTCGTGCGGGTCGAGAAGATCGCATTGAGCCGTTCCGTCAGCTCTTCGCGGTACTCCAGGCGCAGCCGGTTCGTGCGGAACCGCTCGTGGTCCGCCAGCTCCGTGCAGCCGATCGCGCTGCAGAAAGTCTGCCAGGCCTCGTCGCTCTGCGCGCCCGCCATTACCCAGCCGTCCCGCGTCGGGAACGCCTGATACGGCACGACTTCCGGATGCTGGTTGCCGAACGGCCGCGGCGACTGCCCGGTGGCCACATACTGCGCGAACCGGGTGGACAGATTGAACACCATCGTATCGATCAGATTGAGCCGGATGTGCTGCCCGGCTCCCGTCCGCTCCCGATCCACCAGCGCGGCGCAAATGGCGCCGAACGCCATGTACGCGGTGGAAATGTCCGCGACGGGAACGCCGACCAGCATCGGTTCGCCGTCCAGTCGGCCCGTCAGGCTCATGACGGCGCCCATTCCCTGCACAATCGGGTCCATGCCCGGCCGCTTGACGTATGCGGGCGTATCGCCGAACGCCGAAATGGAGCAATAGACGATCCGCGGATTGATCGCGCGAATCTGTTCGTAGCCGACCCCGAGCTTGTCACACGTGCCGGGCCGGTAGTTCTCGATGATCACGTCGGCCTCGCGCGCCAGCCGGTGGATGATGCGCACGCCCTCCGGCTCCTTGAGGTTGACCGCGATCGAACGTTTTCCGTGGTTGTAGGCCGCGAACAGGTAACTTTCGCCATCCTTGAAATGGCTGCCGGCCTTCCGGACCTGATCGCCCTGCGGCGGCTCGATTTTGATGACATCGGCGCCCAGGTCGGCCAACATATTGGCGCAGTACGGGGCGACCAGCCAATGCGCGATCTCGATCACCTTGATGCCCGACAACGGTCCCATCTTGCCAGTCCTCCCAATGTTGCTCTGTTTGTTTCGGCGGTCTGCGGCGACCTCTCCGACTCCTTACGGATCATTGTAAATATAGCGTTTTCTTATGTAAAATACGTAATTATAATGTTTTTATAGGCATTTCCTATTTTATTGCGAAAGCGGTGAAGTCTCGCCCATGCGGACCGAACAGTTGCAATATTTTGTGGAAGTGGCCCGCCAACAGTCGTTCTCGCTCGCAGCCGAACGATTGCACATTGCCCAGCCGAGCATCAGCCAGGCCATCAAGGGGCTGGAACAGGAACTGAACGTGCAGTTGTTCACGAGATCGCGGGCGGGCGTCCGGCTTACGCCCATCGGCCGCGCGCTGCTTCCCAAAGCCCAGAACATTCTGAACATGGTTGAAGAATTGTGCGAGGAAGCGCGCTCCGAGACCGATCAGATCGAAGGCCGGCTGCAGATCGCCGCCATCCCGAGCATGATGAACACGTTCCTCAGCGAGACGCTGTCCCGCTACAAGAAGCAGCATCCCAACGTACGCCTGGAAGTGAAGGAGGCGGGCACCAACCAGATCGTGCAGGAGGTGCTGGCCGAACAGGTGAACATCGGCATCGTATCGTGCCAGCCCGGCGAGACGTTCGATCCGCGCATCGAATTTGCCCCTCTGCTGAGCGGCACCTATGTCGTCTATGTCGGCCGGCACTCTTCCATCCCGCTGCAAAATCCGGTTCCCCGCGAGCTGATCGCCCGTCAGCCGCTGATCACCCTGCAGCACGAATACCGGCAGGTGGATTACCTGCGGAAGCTGCTCGGCACCGATGACCTGAACATCCTGGTCTCCCTCGGCTATACGGAAGCGGCCAAGAAGATGATCAGCGAAGGCATCGCCATCGGCTTCTATCCGGATTTCTCGGTCGGCCAGGACCCCTATGTCCAGTCCGGCGACATCATCCCGCTCGACATTGCGGACAACGGGCTCTCCCTGCGGTTCGGCTGGATCCGGTCCCGGCAGCAGCGCTTCTCGCTGGCCGCCCGGAAGTTCGTCCGGGTACTGAAAGAGGTCATTGACGCCCGCGGCTGACGAACCAAGAACGGCTGCCTCGCGACGCCGCGGTTCCGGCATCCCGAAGCAGCCGAAAGTTCGGCAAGCTCACGTCGAAGAGACGAGACGGTTCAGTTCTTCCAGCAGCGCGTCCAGATCCGTCGCCGATTCGCGGTTGAAGCTGGCGATGTTGCGCAGCGGCATGTATTTCAAGAACGCTTCCAGCATGACCTTGAGCTCCTCCGTCGGCGCGCTGCCGAACGGGGCATTCTTCTCCAGCATCCGTCTGACGTACGGCGCCGTCCGCTCGTCCGCCAGCAAGTCGCCGATCAGCGTGTTGCGGTGAATGACCCAGGGCAGCGTCACCGTCGACTCGACATAAATGGAGCCTTGCAGCCGGATGTCCCGCGATGACGCGCCGACGATGATGTCGAACTCCCCGCTCTCCACACGCCAATCCCGGATGGCCGGCTCGTAGTAGGCGAAGGCGCGTTTGCCCAGCCTGAACGTCACCGTCTTCCGCTCGCCGGGCTGAAGTTCCACCTTGGCGAACCCTTTCAATTCCTTGACCGGACGGATGACGGAGCTTTCCCGGTCGCGGACGTAGAGCTGTACAATCTCCTTGCCCGCCCGCTCGCCGGTGTTGGCAATCGTGACGCGCACTTCGGCCGTCTCCCCGTCGCTCATCCGCGCGCGGTCGATCTCGATCTTCTCGTAGGCAAACGTCGTGTAGCTGAGGCCGTGCCCGAACGGGAACAGCGGCTCGATCTCCTTCGCGTCGTAATACCGGTAGCCGACGAACAGCCCTTCCCGGTATTCGACACGGTCCCCTTCACCCGGGAAGAACAGGAACGAAGGGTTGTCGGACAGCTTGTGCGGGAACGTCTCCGCCAGTTTGCCCGACGGATTGACGTCGCCGAACAGCACGTCGGCCACCGCGCCGCCCATCGCCTGGCCGCCCAGATAAGCCTCCAGCACCGCCTTCGCGTTGCCGAGCCACGGCATTTCCACGGGCGCACCGTTGCACAAGACGACGACAACCCGCTCCTGCACGCCCGCCACCGCTTCGATCAGCGACTGCTGATTGCCCGGCATCCGCAGATGGGTGCGGTCGAACCCTTCCGACTCCCAACTCTCCGGCAATCCGGCGAAAATGACGGCGACATCGGCCGCGGCCGCCGCCTGCAGCGCCTCTTCCACCAGCCGGTCATCCGCCGCATCGTTCGCCAGTTCGTAGCCTTGCGCATAGACGACTTCCGCGGCGGGTCCCGCCGAACGGCGGATTTCGTCGAGCGGGTTGTCCAGCCGCGTCGGCTTGACGTGGGAGCTGCCGCCGCCCTGGTAGCGCGGCTTCACGGCGAGCTCGCCGATTACCGCGATCCGGCCGGACTTCTCAAGCGGCAGCGTGCCGTCTTCGTTGCGCAGCAGCACCATGCTCTCGCCGGCGGCCCTGCGCGCCAGCCGGTGATGCGCATCCGCATCATAGCTTGCACCCGGCTTCCTGCTGTCTACCGCCCTCAGAATGATGGTCAGCAGCCGCTCGACGGCCCGATCCAGCACGTCCTCCGGCAGGCTGCCATTCCGCACCGCTTCCACGACTTTCCGGTCGTTGATGCCGCCATTGCCCGGCATTTCCAGCTCCAGACCGGCCGCAACGCCCGCCGCCCGGTCGTTGACGGCTCCCCAGTCAGAGACGACGAATCCTTCGTGGCCCCACTCTTCTTTCAGGATGCGGGTCAGGAGCTCCGGATGTTCGGATGCGTAGGTGCCGTTCACCTTGTTGTACGAGCACATGACCGTCCAGGGCTGCGCCTGCCTGACCGCGCCTTCGAAGCTGGCCAGATAAATCTCGCGCAGCGTCCGCTCGTCGACGACCGCGTCGACCGACATTCTGCGGTGCTCCTGGTTGTTGACCGCGTAATGCTTGAGCGACGTGCCGACGCCCTTGCTCTGGACGCCGAGGATGTGATGCGCCGCCATTTCCGACGACAGGTACGGATCTTCCGAGAAATATTCAAAGTTGCGTCCGCACAGCGGCGAGCGCTTGATGTTCGCCCCCGGCCCGAGCAGAATCGCCACATCTTCGGCCTGGCACTCCTCGCCGAGCGCTTCGCCCACCTCGCGGATGAGGCCGCGATCCCAGGAGCTGGCGAGCGCCGCCGCCGTCGGGAAGCAGGTCGCGGCGAACAGCCCCAGATTGTCGGCGTCTGCCCGCTGTTTCCGCAGGCCGTGCGGTCCGTCGGTCATCATGACGGACGGAATGCCGAGCCGTTCGATCGGCTTCGTCGTCCAGAAGTCGCGTCCCGACAGAAGCGAGGCCTTCTCTTCCAAAGTCATCTGCCGCACGAGCGCGCGGACATCCCTTGTTTGCGGCGTTTGCGAATCCATCGAACCCCTCCTGTCAACTTTCGATCAAATCCGGTCTGCGGCTCAGCCTTTGACCGCGCCGATAACCAAACCTTTCACCAGATACTTCTGGAAGAACGGATAAATGCACAGAATCGGCAGAATGCCGATGACCGCCATCGCCATGCGCACCGCGTTCATGGGCATCTGGGCCAGCGATTCCGACGAACGTCCGCCCAGATCGTTCTGCATCAGAAACTGGATGTTGCTCAGCATCCGGTTGAGCAGATTCTGGATGCTGTACAGTTTCGGATTGGTAATGTAGATAAGCCCGTTGAACCAATCATTCCAGTACGCGATCGTGAGCATCATGCCGATCGTGGCCAGAATGGGCAGCGACAGCGGCAGGATGATCCGGCTGAAGATCGTCCATTCCGATGCCCCGTCGATGTAGGCCGATTCGATGACCGCGCCCGGGATCGACATTTTGAAGAACGTGCGGATGATCAGAATGAAGAAGGCGTTGGTCAAAAGCCCCGGCACAATGAGCGCCAGCAGCGTATTTTTCAGGTGAAACACTTCCGTGTAGACCAGGTAGGTGGGCACCAGTCCGCCGTTGAACAGCAGGGTGAACACCACCAGGAACGACAGCACGCGCCGCAGCGGCATTTCGTCCCGCGACAGCGAGTACGCCAGCAGGGACGAGATCAGCAGGCCCGTGATCGTGCCGACCGCCGTAATGAGCACCGTGATGCCGTAGGCGCGCGCCAGCGGCGTCAGCTGGCCCCACAGATACCGGTAAGCTTCGAGACTGAAACTGTCGGGGATCAGGGAGTAGCCGTTGAGAATGATCGACTGCTCGTCGGAGAACGAAACGACGAAGAGCAGGATGAACGGAAACAAACACGCTGCGGAAAGCGCCGCCATGATCGCGTGGAATAATGTTTGCTGTACCGCGTTCGTTCGCATCGTGACCTCTCCTTCCGCATCAGAACAGGGCTTGGTCCCTGCTTCTTCTTCTGACGAGCCAGTTGGACAGCAGGATCAGGACGAAACCGACGGCCGACTGGTACAAGCCCGCTGCCGACGACATGCCGATGTCGCCAAGCGTCATCAGACCGCGGTACACATACGTGTCGATGACATCCGTCGTCGGTTTGAGCGCGCCCGAGTTGAGCGGCACCTGGTAGAACAGCCCGAAATCGGAATAGAAGATCCGTCCGACCGCCAGCAGCATCATGATGGTGATGGTGGGCGCAATGAGCGGCACGGTGATGCGCGTGATTTGCTGCCACTTGCTGGCGCCGTCGATGACGGCGGCTTCATAGTACTCGTGGTTGATGCCGACAATGGCGGCCAGGTAGATGATGCACAGGTAGCCGACGTTCTTCCACAGGTTCACGAAGGTCAGGATATACGGCCAGTAGGCCGGTTCACTGTACCAGGATACGGGATCGATGCCCAGCAGCGGCAGGATGGTCTTGTTCATGAAGCCGTTCTCCACATTGAGCATCGAGAGCGCGAGGTATCCGACGATGACCATGGAGATCAGGTAGGGCAGCAGGATCAGGCTCTGGTACAGCCGCGACATGAAGCGGCTTCTGATCTCGTTCAGCACGATCGCCACGGCGATCGCCACTACCGTGTTCAGGACGATGAACAAGCCGTTGTAGAGGATCGTATTGCGCGTGATGGTGTAGGCGTCGTCCGTCCGGAACAGGTACTCGAAGTTTTTGAAGCCGATCCATTCATGTCCGAACAACAGGTTGAACAGACCTTTGCGGGAATAGTCGATTTCCTTGAACGCGATGGTCACGCCGAGCATCGGCAGATAGTTGTTGATCACCAAATAGGCGAGCCCCGGCAGTGCCATCAGGATGAGCATGCGATGTCGGACGACCCGTTTCCGGAACTTGCGCCATCGTGATTGGTTCATCAGGTTCCCTCCGTCATGGCTTGCAATCGGAAGGGCCCCGATCGCCGGGGGCAGCCGGGGCCCTTCGTGGCCAGTTGCCGAAATTTTTACTGGTTCGCAGCCAGGAATTCATCCAATTGCCGCTGCTTCTCGGCGATGATCGTGTCAATTCCGGCCTTCTTCAGATCTTCGATGAATTTCGGCAGCACATTCGGATCCACGGCGCCGGACTCAAGACCGGCCTTGTACTCGCTGATGACGTTGCTTACGGCCGCCACCTCTGTCTTGACCTTGTCGGCATCGAACAGGAAGCCGAGCGCGGGCGAGTAGACGGCGTTGCGGTTGAACGCCTTCAGATTCTCCCACTGGTTCGGGTCCCAGCCTTCCCATACATACGTCAGGGAGTTGTTGCCGATCAGCCATTGGTTGAACACATAGCCGCTGCTTTCCACGCCGTCCGGCACGCGCACCTGGCCGTTGTCCGTCCTCACGTAGTGCTTGCCTTCGATCCCGAGCGTCAGCAGGTTCATGATGTCGGCGTCCGTATAGAGCAGGTTCATGAATTGCATCGCTTTCTCCGGATGCTTCGAATTGCTCGGAATCGAAATCATGAACGCGACGGGACCGGAAGAACCGCCCACCGCCGGCGTGAGGCGCACGCCTTCGATCTCGTAGCCGATCAGGCCGGTCTCCTGCGCTTCAAATCCGGGCTTCATGTTCGAGAAATAGCCGAATCCTTTGCCCGCCTTCATCAGCGCGACGTAGCCTTCCTGGCTCGTTGCCGCATCGGACGCGATGTAACCCGCGTTGTACCACTTCCGCGCCAGTTCGACCGCTTCCCGATACTGCGGCGTCTCGTACAGATTGACGACCGTCGTGTTGTTGTCGTCCAGCATCAGCACGCCCATCCCGTCTCCGAGATTGTCGACGCGGGAGGCAATCATGTCGTTCACGACCGTGTTGCTCGTGTTCCGCTGCACGAGCGGAATCATGCCCGGCTCCTTCTCCTTGATCAGCTGGAAGATCGGCTCCAGATCTTCGAACGATTTGACCTGGCTCAGATCGATCTGATGCTTGTCCAGCAGATCTTTGCGGGCGTTGAAGCCGTAATCCGCGACCAGCTCCCGGAAGCTGGAGACGCCGTAGATTTTGCCGTTGATCCGCGTGCCCTCATAGAACACCGGGTCCATCGCTTCCATGATCCCCTGGCCGTATTGCTGCAGCAGATCGTCGAGCGGGATCAGCTGATTTTTCGCCACCATGCTGGAGTAGTTCATGAACGCCGAAGTGACGAGCAGATCGAGCTGTTCATTGCCGGCCAGCACGAGATTGATCTGCTGGTTCCAGGCGGCCCAGTCAATCAGCGTGAACTTGACCGTGGCGTTGATTTTCTGCAAAGCGATCTTGTTGATTTCTTCCTGGACCAGCTCCAGGTCGTTCATGGGCGTGCCCGTATTCGGCATGGCGAAGATCAGTTCGACCGGCTTTTCGCCGGATCCGGACGATTGTCCGCCGCCCGACGAACCTTTCGAGTTCCCGGAGCCCGAGCCGGATCCTCCGCCGCACGCCGCCAGAAGCCCGGCGATCAGCAGCAAACTCAACGTGAGAGCCCATAATTTCCGCTTGTTGCTTGCCACTTGGCATACCCCCTTGGGTGAAGTTATCTCGAATTATAGAGTCGGGGGGCGGGGCCGGCCGACCACTCATCCGACTTTCTGTTTTCACAATCTTGACATGTTCAGCCGGTGTGCCGCATTTGCCGGCGAAACTCCACGGGGGTCAGACCGGTCGTCTTCTTGAACAAGGTGGAGAAATACGACAGGTTGGCGTAACCGGCGGACAGGGCAACCGCGCTGACCGGCTGATCGGAATGGGTCAGCAGATGCTTGGCGTACTCGATCCGCTGCTGCTGCAGATAGTCGGAGATTGACATGCCGGTCTCTTTCTTGAACAGGCGCGTCAGGTAATCGGGATTCAGATAGACGTGCCGGGCGATCTGTTCCCTGGACAGCTCCTGCTCGCCGAGCTGCTGCCGGATATACTGCTTCGTCCGTTCGATGACGGACCGGTTCGCTTCATCGTGATGCAGCCGGTCGACCGCCACTTCGACGACAAGCCCGGCCCATTCCCGGAACGTATGGACGGATCGCAGCACCTCGTCCGGCCGGTCCGTAAGCAGGTTGCCGTCAAACACTTCATGAGCCTGTAAGCCCTTCCAATACAGCACAAAGAATACCGCCTGCACGAAGTCCTGATAGATGCGCTGCAATCTGGACGCGTCGAGCGTGCGGCGCTCCCGCGCGTCTTCCAGATACCGCGCCAGATCGTCCAGAAGCCGTTTCTTCTCGCCGGCTTTCAACCATTCCACCCACAGTTCGATCGGCAACGGTTCGATCGGTTTGGGGGCGCCGTTATGATCAACCAGCAAGATCGCTTCGTTGACCCGGGTGACATTATCCCGGTCCATCTGCTGCAGTCTGCGGTACATCTCCGCCATCTCGTGTGATTGGACGGGCTTTCCGATGTAACCGCACAATTCGCAGCGGAAATACAACCTGCACGACTGGATGAATTCCTGACAGTCGCGCTGCAGGCGGACGGCCGCCTGTTCGTCACAGGATTCGCCTGACGGGATCAGGACGAGCATCTCGCCGTTTCCGACGCGAACGATCGCGGCGTCCGGCAGGTTTCCGCACAGCTTCTCTTCGGCAGCTTTCCGCAGCGCGTATTCCATGATCCGTTCATCGCGCTCCGACAACGTCACATGCCAACGTTGAACCCGAATGTACACGGGCACGTAGCGTGTCAAGGGGTTGTGAAGCACGTGACGGCGTTCCGCATGTTCGCGGATCTTGTCCGGGACGGAGGGCACGGTCTTCTCGACGATGTCCTTCCAGAACAGTTCCTTGCGCATCGGCCGGTATTCTTCCCACAGACGGGCATACCGCCGGCTCGTCTCCTCCAGCATGATCCGCTCCCGCTCCTTCCTTCGCTTCTCCAGCGCCCGGGACACGACGGATTCCAGATCTCCGTAATCCACCGGTTTCAGCAGATAGTCAAAGCAATGGAGCTGAAGGGCGCGCTGCGCGAATGCGAACTCCGAATGACAGGTGAGAAACACCGTCACCGTCTCGGGCCGATGCTCGCGCACCCATGCGAGCAGATCCAGCCCGGAACCGTTCGGCATCTCGATGTCGCAGATCATCACGTCAATGGACGTGTGTGAGAAAACTTCCTGCGCCTGCTTCAGGCTGTGCGCCGTACAGACTTCCCGGATACCGAGCGTCTCCCATCGAACGCCCGCCTGCAGTCCGCGCACGGCGTGCACCTCGTCGTCAACCAGCAAGATGCGACACATGCTTCGTTCCCCCCTCGTTGCCGATCGCAAGTTCCATCGTGACCACGGCACCGCCCTCGGCGCCGTTCTCGAACGTCAGGCGGTAGCCGGAAGGATACAGCAGTCTCAGACGGCGTCTCAGGTTCCAGATGCCGATTCTTCCCCCTTCGTCCTGGACCAGATCCCGATCCTGCCTCAGCAGGTCCAACACTTCCGGCGGGAACCCCGGCCCGTTGTCCGTAATCCGGACGAGAAGCCTGCGCTCGCTCCCGGTTCCGGCCGCCGACACACGAATCCGGATATCCAGCGTGTCATCGAGATTGAAGGCGTGCTTGATGGAATTCTCCACGACATTCTGAACGACCAGAGGCGGAATCGGACAATTCAGTGCATCGTCGTCGACGTCAATCCGGAACGTGAGACGCTGCGGGAACCGCAATTGCTGAATGCGCAAGTAATTGCGGGTATGGGACAGCTCATCGCGCAACAGAACGTAGAACGCATCACTCTGAAAGATAAATCTGAAATAGGCGACCAGACATTTGGTCATCTCCTGGATGATCGCATAATCCCGCACGGTGGCCAGGTTGTAAATGATATTGAGCGAATTCAGGAAGAAATGGGGATTGATCTGCAATTGCAGCTGCTTCAACTCGGCCTTCTGGTGATTCAGTTTTTCCTCATACACGTCAATCTTCAAATGCCGGATTTCCTCGATCATGCGATTGAACGTATGGTTCATGAGACGAAACTCATCGGAAACGGCGCCGAGTTCCAACCGGGTCTTCCAATTGCCGTCGCTCAGTCTGCGCATCGCCGAAACGATGCGCAGAATCGGCAACAGGAACACTTTGCGCAAATACCATGCCAGCATGAGCGGGAAGATACAGGCCCCGATCGTGACAAAGTAAGTCAGGCGTTTCAGATAAAGCAAATGTTGAAGGATAGCGCTTTCAGGAATGACGGCGACCAGGTGAAACGCTCCTTTCTCCGACCGCTCGCCGAGCACCAGATAGGACGAGTCGTCTCCGGACATCCGGAACGTGTTTTCCTCGTAATTCAGAGCAATGCTTTCCAGCGCCACCTGATCGGCATGCTGCATCGGCTCCAGATCCAGTGTCGCGAGCAGGGCGAAGCCTCTGTCCCCGTCATCCGGCAAATCCAACGGCTGAACCAGCTTGTCTGCCCTGACCCACGCGCCGAGATAGGTGGAGCCCGTCTTCACCAGACGATAAACGTAATACTTGCCGGACTCCGATCGCCAAATCTGCCATTCGGGCGCAATCGGCTTCTGCAGACCGGAGTCCAGCATGAAAAGAATTTCGGAGCGCATCTTGCTGCGTTCTTCATAGGTGCTGCCGAAGTCCGAACGCCCGACCAGCAGCACATCGTCGTTCTGCCCGGAATAGACGAAGAGGATATCCGTATTCCGGTAATTTTCAATGGAGTGCTTCAAAGTGTTGAACAGGCGCAGCCGGGCCATATCATATTCCAGCTCGTTCGCGGCACGCATTCTGTCAAGCCGCTGCACATCGACATTGCTCACGGACAGGTCATACAAGTAACGGTCCAATTCCTCCAAATCCGCATCGAGCCCCCGCATGTGCAGGCTGAGCAGTTTCTGATTCGATTTGGCGACCTGTTCCCGCACCACTTTGGCGGCGGACAGATGGAGAACCCACTGCAGGCTGACGAGCAGTACGCTGAACACGAGAATCGCCGCTGTCAGCTTGACTCGCAAGGAATTGAATGACATTCCGGATCCACGCATCCCGATCTCCTCCCGCGATGAACGGATGTCCCCATTCTAGCATTAACCGGTGCCGCCGTCCGCAGGAAGAAACAGCATGCCGCATGGAAGCCGGAAGCTCATCGGTTGAAGCGCCGGCGCACCCCTTTGGCAATTTCCGTCATACAGTCTTCCGCCTGCGGATACTGTCCGATCTTGTCCATGAACGCATGGTCGACGCCGTTGTACTGGATGACCGTCGTGTTTACCCCGGAGCGGGCCAGCTTGCGTGCATAGGCTTCGTTCTCGAAACGCAGGAAGTCGAACTCGCCCGTGATGATGAGCGTATCCGGCATGCCGTGCAGGTCGGCCAGCAGCGGGGACATGTAAGGATCCGTCACTTCGGCGCGGCCTTGCAGATACAGATCATGAAGCTGCGGGCCCTTCCGCTCCCCGGAGCCCATGAAGCCGAGGGCGCGTTCGATATATTCCCGGTGATTGCGGATCTCGTAGTTGTCCAGCGACCATTTGTATCCTTCCACTTCCGCTCCCGCCATGTTGACCGTCGGATAGATCAGCGCTTGATATTTGATCAGGTTGGTCTGCTTGTCGCGGTCCATCAAGGCGCACACCGTCGACAGGTTGCCGCCGGCGCTGTCTCCGGCCACCGCGATCTGTTCCGGATCGACGCCGAGCTCGTCCGCATGATCGTGCACCCACCGGACTGCATCGAAGCAGTCGGTCAGCCCGGCGGGATACGGATGTTCCGGCGCCAGCCGGTAATCGACGGAGACGACCACCGCGCCCGCGTGATAGGCCAGGCATTTGCACGGATTTTCCACCGTCTTGAGCGAGCCGCCGATAAAGCCGCCGCCATGGAAGAACACGACGGCCGGACGCTTCCCTTCCACCGGCGGCGTGTAGATGCGGACCGGAATCTGCGTCTCGCTGCCTTCGATCTCCCGGCACTCGGTCTTCACCGCGCCGCCGGTCACATCGCGGTTCTCCCAGCCCATCATCTTCCGCATCATTTGGGCAAATTCCACGGGATCTTCCGGGACCGGCGGGAATGTCTGCCCCTGCATCCGGGCGGCCGTCTCCTGGTGCACCTGGAGCACGCGGGGGTCAAGCTCGCCCCAGCCTTCCTCCGAATCCGGAATCGGCTTGACGATGAATTCGTAGCCGTCCCGCTGTTCCGTGCGGGCTTTCTCACGCAATGCGGTCAACAATTGCTCGTAGGTCATGCTGGATTCCTCCCCGGATATTTTGAATTCTCATTCTAATCCTAGCAGCAAGGACACGCTTGCGGTAAGCCGACCTTTTATTTTACGAATCACGACTATTTTCCCGGGCGGTTGTCCCAAACATCGCCCGGAAGCACAAAAAACCAACCGATCCGCTCACGCGGCGATCGATTGGTTTGCGGCTTGATATCGGATGAATTACAGCTCAACCGAGCGGCTCCCGCGGGTGGGTATGACGGCTATTTTCAGGAAAATGCTTCGATGGCTTACGGCTCCACCGCCTCCGCCAGCAGCCGGTCCAGCTCCCGGTCGTGCGACTCGCGCTGTTCGCCGCTCCACCGCAGAAGCTCCGCCATCGCGGCCGACACCGCGTCTTTCCACCGCAGCACGCCGGGGCGGTCGAAGAACAGCCGGCCCGTCCGGCGAATCCAGAAATCCGCCGGCGTGGCGGCCATCTCCGCCAAGACGGCGTACCGCAGCTCCGCGGCGAGCGCGAGCGGCAGCCCGTGCCGGTCGGCGAAATCGCGCGACCCGCCCGCCAGCTCAAACAGCCGGGGCGCGTTGGAGCCGTAGCGCCGCGCGATCCGTTCCGCCTCGTCCGCGCCGAGCCCGGCGGCGATTCCGGCTTCGGTCTGCCGCCGGACATACGCCTCGTACCCGGCGCTGCCCCCGACATCGCCGCCCGAGATCGCGAGCGTCCGGGTGCGGCTCGCCGGCAGCGCCGGCAGCCCGTCCGCCTGGCGCCGCCTGGACACGAGATCCACGACCCGCTCGGCCATCTTCCGGTAGCCGGTCAGCTTGCCGCCGGCGATGGAGATCAGGCCGGACGGGGACAAGAAAATCTCGTCCTTGCGGGAAATATCCGACGGATTCTTGCCTTCCTGCCGGATGAGCGGCCTCAGGCCCGCCCAGCTCGACTCCACGTCCCGGGGCGTCAATCCCAGCGAAGGGAACATATAATTGGCCGCGTCCAGCAGGTACGAAAGATCATCCTCTTCCATGCGCGGATGCCCCGGATCGCCGGCGTAATCCGTATCGGTCGTGCCGATGTACGTTTTGCCGTCGCGCGGGATGGCGAACACCATCCGTCCGTCCGGCGTATCGAAATAAACGGCCTGCCTCAAGGGGAACCGCTCCTGGTCAAACACGAGATGCACGCCCTTCGTCAGGCGGAGCGTTTTGCCCTCTTTCGAGCGATCCATCTCCCGGATGTCGTCCACCCACGGACCGGTCGCATTGATGATGTGGCGGGCGCGCAATTCGTATTCTCCTCCGCCGATCCGGTCCTGCACGACGGCCCCCGACAGCCGCGAACCGTCATACCGCAGCCCGGTGACGGCGGCGTAATTGACGGCCGTCGCGCCGAGCTCGACCGCCCGCTTCAATACCTCCAGCGTCAGCCGGGCGTCGTCCGTCCGGTACTCCACGTAGTAGCCGCCGCCCCTCAGCCCTTCGCTCCGCAGCAGCGGTTCGCGCTCCAGCGTCTCCCGCGCGTTCAGCATTTTGTGCCACTCGTCTTTTTTCACCCGGGCCAAATAATCGTACAGCGTCAGCCCCAGCCTGCTCGTGAACGGCCCCAATTGCCCGCCGCTGTAGAACGGCAGCAGCATCCACTCCGGCGTCGTCACGTGCGGCCCGTTCTCGTACACGACCGCCCGCTCCCGGCCGGTCTCGGCCACCACCTTGAACTCGAGCTGCTTCAAATACCGCAGCCCGCCGTGGATCAGCTTGGTCGAACGGCTGGACGTGCCGGCCGCGAAATCCTGCATCTCCACCAGCGCCGTGCGCAGGCCGCGGGTGACCGCGTCGAGGGCGATGCCGGCGCCGGTAATGCCCCCGCCGATGACGAGCAGGTCGACCGTCTCCCCCGCGAGCGATTGCAGCATCCGCTCCCGCTCGAGCGCCGACCAGCCGAGATTCATGTCCCTCATCATGATGCGCCTCCCCGGATGAAAAATAAAAACCACGTCCGTCCCCCGCCGCATCCCGATCCGGAACGGCGAAGGTCCAACACGCGGTTTCTCCAACTCTCCAACCGAAATCAACTTATTCACATCTATTATACATTAATCCGTCGAACAAGGATAGCCCAAACTTGCGCCATCCGCCCACAGCTCCGGCCTCGATGTCGTCACTGCCGCCGCCCCCGCATCCAGCGCCGCCTCCGCTTCCTCCCGTGAGCGGATAAGGCCGCCGGCGATGACGGGCACGCCGGTGCGCTTACGCACTTCCCGGATCCACTGCGGCAGCAGACCCGGTAGCACCTCGATCAGGTCGGGTTGCGACCGGCGCGCCAGCTCGACGCTCGTGTCGATCGCGCCCGAGTCGATCAGAAACAGCCGCTGGATCGCCAGCACCCCGTTCGTTTCATACGCCTTCACAACCACTTCTCCGATAGACGGCAAAAACCTGCCGGCGCGGTATTCGCTTGACCTGCCGGCAGGCCGGATCACGGCGCGTACACGCGAATTTCGACCACTTCCGCGGCCGGGCTGCCGTTCGTCGATTCCACGACCAGCCGGAGCCGACCGGTCCGTACCGGACGGCGCAGGCGGTGGACCCGTCTGCGCTTCCGGTTGTCCCGCTCGCGCGCCACGACTTCCCATTGCCCGTCGACCCACGCCTCAATGCGGTAGTCCTTGACCAGCTCGGGCATGATCTCGAACGGCGTCCGGTGGTGATGCAGGTTGATCAGGTCCTTGTTGACGTCGTCGTTGAAGACGATCCGGATCTCCCCGACCGTCTGCTCCCGATCCCATTCCAGCTGCAGCCAGGGTGATTGGGCCGCGCCGGCAAGCGGTTCGGAGACCCACATGTGCGGGCCGCCGTACGGGCGCAGCCAGCCGTCCGTCGCCTTGTCCGGTGCGAACGCCCTCGTCTCCGGTCCGACGGCGAAGCAGACGCTCCGGTATTGGAAAGGCTTCGCCGCCCACTTCACCACCAGCTGGCTCGCGTCGTGGTCCTCCAGCTGTTTCGCCGCGCGCGTTTCGCCGGTATCCGCTAGCGTCAGCGTGCCGGTGTGGGACCTGTCGGACACGTAAACGTGCACCGACGGGTTGGCCTTGACGATCACGAAAGCGTTCTGCGGCTGCCCGGGCCGCCACGGCAGGCGGAATGCCGCCCATTGCCCGCTTCCCCGCGCCACGGCGGCCCTATCGCCGGTGATCAGGCGTTCGGGCACGTAGTTCTGCGGCTTGGCCGGGCACCACAATTCCGCCTGCAGGACCGTGTCCTCGTCCGCGTCGACGAGCAGGCGGAATTCCCGGATCTCGGGATCGACCGGCACGATGATGCCGAGATCGTGCCGCAGCGGCGCTCGCGCGTCCCGCTCGTCCACCTCGATCCGCCGCCTCCACCCGGACGCGCTCACCTTCGCCGCCCGCGCGAGATCCAGCGGATCGGCGTTCCGCACGCCAAGGAGCGAAGCGTCCGCCTTGAGCAGCGTCTGCTGCAGCTCGGCCAGATGATCGCGGCCGATCTCACGCGGCGTCACGCCCTTGGACACCGCCAGCGCCGCGCCCGTTCCGGCGGCCTCTCCCAGCACCGCGCAGGTCGCCATCACCCGGGTCGTGCCGAACGCGACGTGGGTGGCGCTGATGTTCCGACCGGCGAACATCAGGTTGTCGACGTTGCGCGAGTACAGGCACCTGAACGGGATGTGGTACACGCCGTTCGTAAACATGTGCTTCGAACCGCTCTCCGAAGCATACATCCCCTGCGGCGGGTGCAGGTCGATCGACCAGCCGCCGAACGCGACGCGATCCTCGAACTCCCGCTGCTCGATCAAATCGTTCTGGTTCAGCACGTAGTCCCCGACAAAACGGCGGTACTCCCTTTTGCCGGGAATTGCGCCGACCCATTCGAGCGTCAGGTTGTCCGCATCGAACTTGCCGGAATTTTTGATATAGTCCCAGATGCCGTAAATGACGGACCACAACTCGTCGCGGATCCGCTCGTTGTCGTGGACCGTGTCGAGCTCGCCTCCCCATTCGATCCACCAGTAGTGGCAGCCCGAATCGCCGCTGCGGATGACGCGGTTCATCGGGATCGGCGTTTTCGTGATGTCTTTCGCGAAGCCCGGCGGGATGTATTTCACGGGATGGCCCGCATCTTTCGTATAGAACAGGATCGTGCTGCCCAGGGTAATCGCGTCCGCCTGCTCCTGCGCCCACGGCTCATGGAACTCCTCCCGCGATTCGCGGCCGATGCGGTATTCGGCCCCGGCCAGAAAGCCGATCAGGCCGTCGCCCGTGCAGTCGAGGTAGATCGGGCTCTCAAAGCGGATTTTTCGCTCCGATCCCGTCATCCAGCCCGTGACGGAGCGGATCGTCCGCCTGTCCCGGCCGCCTTCGGCTTCGACCTCATGCACGTCGGTGTTGAGAAAGAGTCGGATGTTCGCCTCCGCCCGCACCATCTCCAGCACGACCAGATCCCAGATGTACGGGTTGCCGTCGGGATTGCGATACTGGTTCTCGAGGAACAGTTCGCCCATGATGCCCGTCTCCCGCGCGTACCGCTGCACGCCGTGGGCGGTGGCGCCGCACACCCACACGCGCACTTCGCTGCTCGAGTTGCCGCCCAGCACCGGACGATTCTGGACGAGCGCGACGGTCTTGCCGAGCCTGGCCGCGGCCACGGCCGCGCATACGCCCGCCAACCCGCCGCCGACCACCGTAAGGTCCGACTTCACCGTTTCATGCCGCATCGTCATCCATCCTTCCCGGCCTCATGTCAATTGGTTCCTGCAAACTCATCCCTTCACCGCCGTATTGGCGACGCCCTGAATGATGAACTTCTGCCCGATCAGAAAGACGAGGATCATCGGCACAATGCCCGCCGTCGCCGCGGCCATCATCCCGTTGTAGTCCACCGTGTTCTCCAGGATGAAGTTCTGCAGGCCGAGCGGGACGGTGTACAGGTTCTCGCTGATCAGGAACACGAGCGCGTTCTCGAAGTCGTTCCAGTGCCACGAGAAGTCAATGATCGCGAGCGTGGCCAGCGCGGGCTTCGCCAGCGGCAGAATAATCCGGAAGAAGATGCGGAAATGTCCCGCACCGTCGATGAACGCCGACTCGGAAATTTCCATCGGAATGCCGATAAAAAACTGCCGCATCATGAACACGCCGAAGATCGTGAACATCCCCGGCAGAATGAGCGCCCAGTGCGTATTATAAATGCCCATCCAGTCGAACATGATGAACTTCGGCACGAACAGGACCTGCGGCGGGATCATCATCATCGACAGGTAGATTATGAACATCGCTTCCCTCCCCCTGAACGGAATCCGTGAAAAGCCGTAGCCGGCCAGGGCGGACAGGAACGTCGCGCCGAACGTGGCGATCGCGGCGACTTTGATGGAATTCAGGTAGTACGTCGCAAAACTTTTCGGCCCGGTCCAGACTTTCACGTGGTGGCTCCAGTTGAACTTGTCCGGAATCCATTTGAAGGGAAAGACGAACACCTCGGACGGCGATTTCACGGACGTGCTGATCATCCAGAGGAAAGGCGTCACCATCAGGAAACCGAAGAACAGCATGACCAGCGTCATGAGCAGCTTGCCCGGCCGGACGGAACGTCTGCCCGAAGGGAGGGCCATCGTCACGGGTTTCGAAGATTGCTGCGTCAGATCCATCATCAAGCCCCTCCTTTCAGTAGTGCACCCATTTTTTCTGTCCGACCCACTGGACCAGCGTAATGACCAAAATGATCATGAACAGCATCCATGAGATGGCCGAAGCGTAGCCCATTTCGTAGTACCGGAACGCGTTCTGGTAGACGAACAGCGACAGGATCGTCGTGCTGCTGCCGGGACCGCCCTGAGTGGTGGCCTGGATGATGCCGAACGTCTTCATCGTCATGATCAGGCCGGTGACGAGCAGCAGGAACGACGTCGGACTCACCAGCGGCCAGATGATGCGGCGCACCGTCTGCCACGTCTTCGCCCCGTCGATCTTTGCCGCTTCCAGCAGCTCGGGGGAAATTTCCTGCAGCGCGGCCAGGTAGATGATCATGTTGTAGCCGAGCATGAACCAGATCCAGATGATGTCGATGGCGTACATCGCGCTGGATGTCGTCGACAGCCAACCCGGCGGGTTCTCCACGCCGATCGCGCGCAGGAACGCGTTGATCGGTCCCATGGACGGCTGGAACAGCAGCATCCAGACGAACGCGATCGCGACGCCGCTGGTGATATAGGGCATGAAGTAGAGCGCCCTGAGCAGATTTTTGACATACACATACCGGTTCAGGATGACGGCCACAATGAACGCCAGCAGCATGGACACGGGCACGGAAGCGAGAAAAACGGCGGTGTTCTTCAGCGCATCATAGAAGACGGAGTCTTCGAACAGGCGCCGGAAGTTGTCCAGGCCGACGAACTTCATCCCCGGCCGCATGAACCGGTAATCCGTGAACATCAGCCAGAAGGAGAAGACGGTCGGCACGATGAAAAAGACCAGCACGCCGAGCATGTTCGGCGCGATGAAGAGCCAGCCCGTCCACTGCTGCCTGCGCATCCAATTGCTGTTCAAATCTGTCTCACACTCCCTTGAAGAAACGGGAGGAAGACGCCGGACGACCTTCCCCCGTTTCTTGCACGGTCTGTCTATTTCAGAAAATCGTTGTGCTTGTCGACCATGTTCTGGATCGTTTGATCGACGGACTGCTCTTTCAGGAAATATTTTTCGTATTCCTGCGCGCGCAGGTCGATCACCTGGTTGGGCACGTCGCGGACGTAAGTCGGCGCGTCGTAGCCGTACAGGACGTACTCCAGCGATTCCATATCGTAGGTGTCGGCGACATCGCCGAGCAGGTTCTGCATCGCCGTCTCCATGTCCGCGTCCTTCGACGCGGGCAGCCGGCCCCCTGCCGCCATCGGCGCCATGCCGCCGTCGGCGTACCACTTCAGGAACTCCCAGGCCTCCTCGACATGGGGCGATTTCGCGTTGATCGAGACAAAGTCGCCCAGCCCGCCGCGGTTGATGAAGTCGGCCTTGTCCTCGAACAGCCGCGGCACCGGCGCGAACGCGATCGTGAAGTCGCGTGGAAAATCGGTCATGTTGTTCGAGCTGCGGAACAGCCATTCGCCGATGTTCAGCATGGCCGCTTCACCGTTCAGGAACATGCTGTCCACGGGCATCTGCGTCGTCAGCTGCTCGCCGAGCGGGGGCGTCGACTTGTCTTCGTGCATCATCGCGTACAGCGTTTCAAGCCAGTGCCGGATCATCGGATGGTCGAGGTTGGACGTGCCGTCTTCCTTCGTATATCCAACCCGCTCCAGCACGGAATCCATCGGGTCCATGAACGGCTCCATGTGCTGCAGCCAGCCGTACACGCCGTCCCGGGTCAGCTGTTGCGCGTAGGCGCGCATCTCATCCCAGGTCCAGTCTTTCGGCACGGAGAGATTGGCGGCATCCAGCATGTCCTTGTTCAGCGCGACGAAAAAGGCGTTTTTCTTGGTCGGAATGCCGTAATATTTGCCGTCGATCTTCCAGTGCGCGGCGTCGGGACCCATCTTGGCGTCGATGTCGTAATCGTTGAACCGGCTCAGGTCCAACGCCACGCCGGCCGCGATCCGGTCCTTCAGCTGCGTCAAGGTGTAGTTGACGAAGATGTCCACGTCCTGACCCGTGAGGAGCGCGGTGTTCAGCTTCAGGTTGCCGTCGTCGTCATTGACGAAGCGCACGTACTCCACCTGAACGTCGGGATGCTCCGCGTTCCAGGCGTCCACGACGGCCTGCGGCCCCGACTCCGGCGGCACGCCGCCCCACATTGTCAGCTTGACCGGCTCCCGCTCCCCTTCCTTCGATCCTTCGTTCGACCCCTGATGCTGTCCGCTTGCGCCGGCCGATGCTTCCGTGCCGTTCACGTTGCCCGATCCCGAACCGGAACCGCCCGAGCAGGCGGCCGTGATGCCGATCACGAGCAGCAGGCACGCCGCAAGCAGGAACGTCTTGCTTCTCATCTTCAGACCTCCTCATGTTCGTCGTGGCTTGCAGTGCCATCTTAACAAGCGCCGCGGGTGTTATAGAATGAACAAAACTAACGGGATCATGAAACAAAAAGATACAATTGTTCCGCGCGCGTTCCGCCCCCGAATCGTAGTTTTGTTCTATCCGGCGGCAAGCAAATCGCCCATGCCCCGGAACAGCGGCCGGAACAAAGGCGATCATGTCGGGATCAGTAATCGATCTTCAGCGGTATGGAATAGTTCTTGCCGTCAAATTCGAAACTCGCCAATTACGGATATGGCATCTCCCCGCGATGACTTGAGCCGGACGGGTTCGCCGTACACGATGGTTTCGTTCGGCCGGAACGTTGTCGTCAGACCGATGCTGTCAAACATATGGAAGCCCTCGAGCGGATCTTTCGGTTCTTTGGGTTCGACCACAAACGAGATCAAGGGACTGGCATGACGAATCCGAATTTCCCGGTCCCCTTTATACTTTAGCTTTCTCGTCATGATGGCGGTGTTGTCGTCAAGGGTTTTCAGCTCGGCAATCAGCTCGAACGGTCCGTCGCGGGCCGCGAGCGGGACTTCGTTCCGCCCGTTTCATCGCCGCTTTCGCAGCTTGACAGGATGCACGCCATGCCGATGATGTACACGAGCCGGAGCAGCCGTCCCATGCCGTTCCCACCTCACTGAAAAAAAACAAGCGTTCCGCTGCATCCCATGATACAACAGAACGCTTGTCGTGGACATCATTTCGAGTTCTCAATCAAATTTGCTCAGCAGATTCCAGATCACCATCGCCGTCTCGGCCCGCGTCGCCTCATCCAGCGGCGCGAACCGGTCCGCGTCCTTGCCGCGCATCAGGCCGAGCTCGATGACCGCGTTCACCGTATACCGCGCCCAGCCCGAGACATCAGCGCCGTCCGCATATCCGTCCAGCTGATCGCCGGAGGGGACGTGCGGTTCGCCCTTCCTGTAGGCATACGCGCGCGCCAGCATCGCCGCCATCTGCTCGCGGCTGACGGGCTCATCCGGGGCGAACGATCCGATCGTCAGGCCGTTCACCAGGCCCGCCGCATGCGCGGCGGCCAGCTCCTTCGCGTACCACGCGTCTGCCGCCACGTCCGTGAACGGCGCCGGTTCGTCTCCGGCCGAAAGCCGCAGCGCGCGCGCCAGCAAGGCGGCAAATTCCGCGCGGGTCGCCCGGGACGCGGGCGCGAACGCGTTCTCGCCGACACCCTTCACGATATGGCGGGCGGCCAGCTGCTTCAGCGCCGTGTGCGCCCAGTGATCCGCCGGCACGTCTTCGAACGTCATGTCGTATTCCATCACGGCGTACAGCCCTTCGCGGGTCACGTCAGCGCTGATGAGGCCCGATTCGCGATCCAGGTCGCCGCCGACGTATTCCCACAGCCCCGTCTCTTCGTTGAACCGGTACACCCCGAGCAGCGTTTCATCCACGCCGTCCCCGTCATAGGCGAGGGTGATGCGAACCGGCGCCGGCTCCGCCGTACCGTCCACGGACGCACCGCCTTCCGTGAACGTTACCCGGTACACCCGGCTCGCCGGGCGCACATCGGCGTTGTCGCCGATCCCCTTGCCTACGATCGGCGCTGCTTCTGTGTCTTCCAACGGCTCCATGCGGACCGGCTCTGCCGTTTCGCCGTCGGCCGGCTCCTCCGGTTCGGCGTTGTCCTCCGGTTCTTCGGTCGCGTCAGCCGGCGGCGTTGGCGGCGTACTGACCGCCCGCGTCGCCGCGGTGACCGCCGGGCCGTCCGTACTCCAGTTGCCGGCCGCGTCTCCCGCTTCGACTTTGAACACATACGTCGTTCCCGGCGTCAAGCCCGTTACGGTGAAGCTGTTCCAGCCACCTGCCTCGGTCAAGGCATCCGCCGCGATCGGCTCGCCGGGCACGCCGTTCCGGTCGATCCGGTAGGCAGTCACGCCCGTGTCATCCGACGCGCCTCTCCACGACCAGGTCATATGCGTCGTTCCTCTGTTCGAGACGGTCAGGAAGCCCTCCGTCCATATCGGAGCCGTCGTGTCGGCGGAATCGTCCGGCTTCCCGGGTTCGGCCGGGTTGCCGGGATCATCCGGACCGCCCGGGTCCGTACCGCCCGGATCGTCCGCCGGCAGCGTGGTCACGGTCACAATCGGGCCGTCCGTGCTCCATTGGCCGTCCCCGTTGCCCGCCTCCACTTTGAACACATACGTCGTATCCGGCGTCAGGCCCGTCACCGTGTAGCCGTACACGCTGCCGGTCACCGTCAAGGTTTCGGCCGCCATCGGCGCGCCGGGCATGCCGTCCCGGTCGATCCGGTAATCGGTGACCGCTTCCCGGTCCGCCGCGCCGAACCAATTCAATTTCACCTGGTCCTTCCCGATCTCCGATGCGACAAGCCCGCCATGAAGCCATGTCGGCACCTTGGTCTCCGAATCAACCGGGATGCTCGTAACGGCAATCCGGGACGCCGCGAAGCTGCGGCCGTTGGTCCGGAAGCCGACCGCCCCCTGCCTGATCGAATCGTCATTCGCTTCCAGCACGAGAACGCCGTCGATGTAAGCCTTGATGCTGTCCCCTTCGACTACCGCCTTCACGTCGTACCATACGTCGTACGCGTAATCGAACGGAACTTCCGCCAGTTTCACAGCCGAGCCGTTTTCCCATTTGTAGAGCTGTGCAGTCTTCACATCGATGCCTTCGGAAGGCCGGATGAGATGATCCATCCGGAAATGATAGAAATTGCCGGAATCCTTGTAGCGGAACACGATGCCGCCGGCGCCGCCGCCCTGGCTCGCGTTCGGGGTGTGCGTGATCACCCTCGCCTCGACGACGTAATCGCCCCAGGCCGGGTCGCCCTCATAGGTCAGGCCGCTGCCCGACGCCCCGTACGCGGTCTCACCTCCGTCCGCGCGGACGGTCCAGGTGCCGTTCGCAACCTGCCATTCGGCATTGTCGCCGGCAAAGTCGGTGTCGTACAGGACCCCGTCGACCCGGACGAGGATGTCCGCCGTCTCCGCGGCGCGGATCTTGCCCGACAAGTCACGGCCGATCACCTGCACGCCATAGGCACCGTCCGGCAGTTGGTTCACTTCCGCCTGCCATGCTCCGTCAACCGACGCTTCGACCGGAATCACCCGGCCGTTGATTCTCAGTTCCACTTGCTCGAAGCCGGAGCTGTGGCCCGAGATGATGACCGGCAGCGAGGCGAACTCGGCTCCGGGCAGCGCCGCGTCAAACCCGATTTCGGGTTCGACCACCTTCAGCGCGAGGACGTTGGATTCCACCGTCACACCGTCCAGCGTCACGATCGCCCGGACATTCGCCGTGCCCGTGCCGATCGCGGTCACCCGGCCGGAGTCATCAACCAACACCGCCGCCTCATTGTCGCTTTCATATCGGATGTCCGCCGTAGTCAAATCGGCGGCGATGTCCCCCATCAACCGGCCTTCGACGCTCAGCGCCGTCCGCTCGCCGACCAGCAATTCGGCCTGCTTGCCGACCGTCAGATCCACCTGCTGCAAAATTTTCTCGTACTCGCCGTTCGTGAGTACATAGTCGTGGCCAGCAGCAATTTCGAACTTGAACGATTTCCTCACCGCATCGTAGACAAACGCCACTTCCTCCCCGGCCGTCGTATCCGTGATCACCAGCGTGTCGGGGTTCCAGCCCGCGTTGTCGTTCCGGATGACGGAAGTGCTGGTCCCGTCGGGGTGGGTGAACGTATAGCTGGAGCCGCTCGCCGCGATCGGGAACACCTCGGCGAACAACTGCGTGCCGTGCAGCTCCCGGCTGACGATCACCCCTTTGCCTCCGATGAAGACGGGGATTTTGTCAATCGGCAATTCGTAGTTCTCCAGCACGACCGGGCCTTCGTATACGGTTCCGGTTTCGAAATCGATCCATTTCCCGGCCGGGAGATAGACATCCCGCGACGTCACGCTGGCATAGTCTTCGCCGTAGGCCGGCGCGGCCAGCATGGAAGGCCCGATCATCCATTCATATTGCCGCGTGGTGCGGTTGGCCAGATTGTACGTGTTCGGATCATCCGGAAAGGCGATGGGCAGCGGCGTCATCGTGTGCGGGAAGCCCGTATGATAACTGTCGACGGCCGCGCTGTAAATGTACGGCGCGTACATCGAGTGGAAGTCCACCGCCTTCTTGACGGCCGCTTCATACTCCGGATTTTCCATCTTCCAAGGCCCCAGGCCGACGGAAATTGCCGGAGTGAGGGCGCCGAACATGGCATTGCGCACGAAGTAGCGCTTCTGATCCTCGGTAAGCGGCGTCGTCAGGTATTTGCCGGCGATGATGTCCGCATACACGTTGGGCGCCCCGCTGGCCGCATAGTTCAGGGCGTTGATGACCGGCCGGTCCTGATTGAACCCGTGCATCGTATCCTCGAGGCGGATGATGTCGCCCGGAATCGAGTACGCCGCATTGCGGACCATGACATAATAGCCCTCTTCCATCAGCCTCGCATTGCTGCGGTTCCAGAGCCCGTCCTGATAGAGGCGGGAAATCATCATCGTGTCTTCCTTGAAACCGTCCACCCCCCACAAGCCCGCGCCGTTTACATACCAATCCAAGGCCTCTCCATTGCGCGTGTCCAGGAGATAGACATTGCCTTTCGGGAAGTTCACCGAGAATTTCCGCGGCGCCCCGTTTTCGTCCTTCAGGAAATACCCGTTGTCGATTCCTTCGTAGGTGTAGAGACCGTCGTGGGGAAGGTAGTGGTAACCACCCTCTTCGGCGGGCGCTTTGAAATTCACCCGCAGCCCCAGGAAAAACTTGAGCCCGTTGTCTCTCAAAAACCGCTTGAAACCGTCCACATCGGGGTACCGGGGATTCGGCAGCCCGTCGCCGCGCGGCGCGGCATCCGGCTCATCGTCCCATATGCCGAAACTCGTGGTTGCCCCTTCGTTCGGATTGCTCCGGTCGCCCTTCCAGAAGCCGGATCCGACGACCGCCCATTTCAAATCGTACCCTTTCGAAAGGTACGTCTGGAGATCCTCCGTCACCGAGCTTTGATACGTGTTCCAGCCGAGGGACCCGAACGCTTCATAGCCGACCTCAAAAAAGTTGTACTTCGGCAAATAGTCCGGATACCCCTCCGCGTGGCGAACCGTCTGGTAGTCTTTGTAGATTTGCTTCATGTCGCCGGTAAAATAGTAAAGGTGCTTCACATCCGCAACGCCGGCAGCGCCGAGCTTGTTCTCACTGCCGTTGATCGTGACGCGCTTCCTGCCCTCCTCGAACAGCACCTGGGCAAAGCCGTGGGCCGGGAAGATCGTGAAATTGGAGATGAACCTTTCCTCTCCGCCCTTGTTCGTCATGTCGTTGCTCGAGAAGCCGTATACATTCGTGCTCTGCCCGTTCCGGCCGTAGTCGCCGAGCCCGTAAGCCGGATTGAGCGGCGCGGTTCTTGCGTCGATGATGTAAGTGTTGTCGGCCGCTTCTTCGCTCACCGACCAGCTGCCGCTCCGGATGTTCCACCCGTCCAGGACTCCGTCCTCGAACGTATCCTCGAACAGGGTCTCGCCATCCGCCCGCACCGCGATATTTTTGAAGCTGACCTGGTCCTTGTAGGTTCGCATCCCGACGGCGCCGCTCACGAAGGCATCCGCGGCGTCCGTGCAGGAAAATTGCTCGACGCCGTCCAGATACACGGTTATGACGCTGCCCTCAACTTCCGCTTTCAAGCTATACCACTGATTGGCGGCCAGCGGCACGGAACGTTTGTCAAGAACGGTGAACGCACCGTCCTTCTTCTTCAGCAGCTGGATTTCGCCATTGCCGTGGTGAAGCCGCAAATGATAGAAGTTGTTGTCATCCTGATAACGGAACACGATGCCCGAAGCGGACGAACCGGGCTGCTGGTTGCCCGCCTGCATCGCGGCTTCGAACGTATAATCCGTCCAGCTTTCTTCACCGGCCGTGATGAATGCTTCACCGGCCGCATCCTTCTGATTGAGCAGATTCCCGGAATTCGGCCCCGGATCGTCCGCCTCGTGTTCGGGGATGATTTCGAATTTCACGTAATGGTCGAACAAATGCACATTCACGAGCGCCTTCACGCCCAGACCGTTGGTCACCTGCATGCGGACGACGGACGCGTCATGGGACAGCAATTCCGTGGACACCGCGTCGCTCAGCGCATCGCCTCCGGGCGCGGTGAAACGGATTCCGGAGACGCCGTGCCGGTCCGCGATCACCGTTCCGTCCGGTTTTATGAACGCATACTTGAAGCCGTTCTTCTCAATTTCCACGTGATAGTGATCCTGCCGGATCAGAATGTGTGTGTCCGTTTCGACCACCGGTTCGTATTCCGCGGCAAACCCGGGAACCACCGGAGCCGCCAGGCCGAGAAGCAGACTGACAACCAGGATCACCGACCATTTCGCCCTGTAATTTCCTAACAAATCCACCACTCTCCCCAGGTCTCAAATTGCGGCAAATCAAACCGTGTAAGCACCATCATTATAACGGGGGCAGGTATCCGCGGATAATAAACAAAACTATCGGACGGATGGAAGAAAAGTGAAGATTATCGATGAAAGACAGAGGAAAGCAGATTTGTTCTATCCGGGAGGAAGGAAACAGCGGCTTTTCACGTCACGACCCGTTCACGCCGGCCGCAGATGCTAGAGTAAAGGGCTGGGGATTCCAGCCCCTCCTCATCAAACCGTACGTGAGGTTTTCCCTCATACGGCTTTCCGATGTTCGTCCTTCATGTGCATGCAACTAGCAGAGCTTCTTTAGTCCACAGACATTGGCAATGTGTTTCACTTTGTGCCAGCAACTACGCCAGTTCCGCCGCTGGTGCTTTTTCGCGTACCAGCGCGTCAACCGCATA
>Ga0207866_1000141_pt1 | contig 119588 bp, 110 predicted proteins | sample HigsolmetaAR203D_FD_184835 | JGI IMG/M metagenome (GOLD analysis project Ga0207866, IMG submission 184835) | Ionic liquid and high solid enriched microbial communities from the Joint BioEnergy Institute, USA - AR20-3-D (SPAdes) (version 2) ...
TTATGCTAAGATGGGAGTAGCTCATGAATGGATCCTCCTGTACGAATGGGTGTTGTGGTGACTTCCATTTTACACGAATCCATCCATGGGCTCCTTTATTTTTATCTGTCGCACTTCATATTACAATCTGTCATCCCTATAAACGTACTTCCCTGAAAAGTGTTGGAAATCCTTCCCGAACCCGGGATTACGATCCCGTGGACCGGTAATGCCGGACGCCGATGCGCCATGCGAGAAGACACGGCGCGAGGAACAGCAGCGAAGCGAGCGGCATGGTCATATACAGCAGATCCGGACCGTCCGTCCGGTCGAGAATGTAGAGCAGCGGCAGGTAGCTGACGGCGCCGAACGGGATGATGAAGGTGAAGAAGCGCGTGACCCATTTGGCATAAATGTTCATGGGATACTGTGCCATTTCCCGTCCGCCGTTCGTGAAGAGGTTCCCCACTTCAACGCCTTGCACGGTCCAGAAACAGAACGCGGCCGCGAGGATGAAGATGCCGCTGAAGACGATCACGCCGCCGACGATCATGAGCATCAGCGTCATGATTTTGGCCGGCGTCCAATGGACGGAGAGCCCGGTCACCGCAATTCCGAGCACGACCGCGCTCTGCAGCATCCGGCCGAAACGGGTAAACTCGAAGTTCGAGCCGAGCACCTGGACGACCGTGCCGCGCGGCCTCACGAGCAGCCGGTCAAACTCGCCGGCGACGATCAGGCGCGAAAATGAATCGAAACCGCGCACGAAGCACTCCGCCACCGAGAACGACATATGAATGACGCCGTAGCAAAGCGCCGTTTCATGGAACGTCCAGCCGCGCAGCTCGCCGAACCGCTCGAACAGGAAGTACATGCCGGCAAATACGGTGAACGGAATGAAGAATTGGCCGATGCAGAGCAGGACGAATGAAGTCCGGTATTGCATCTGTGATTTGAACAGGATGGACATATATTTGATGTAAAGGCGCATGCCGCGCATCACCCTCCCTGTACGACAACCCGCCGGAGTGCCCGTCCCATCAGCCATTGTCCGGCCGCGACAAGCACGGCGAGCCAGAGCATCTGGACCCCGATTCCCGCAAGCGCATCCTGCACCCCGATATGGCCGGTGTATACCCGGAACGGGAAGTCCGCCGTCCATCGGAAGGGCAGCAAATAGACGATGTCCTGCAACCACTCCGGCATGAACGGCACCGGCAGGATGACTCCCGCGAAAAATTCACCTGCCACCGTGGCCACGATCAGTGAACCGACCGGCGACATCGTCCAGAAGACGGAAATATAGACAAACATCGAAATGGCCGCAACAAGCAGGAGACCGCTGCATAGCGCCGCGATGAACAAGAGGAGAGCGCTTGGCGATGCGGGCAGCGGGAACCGGTACGGTTCGGGCAGCAGAAAGACGACGACCATGATGGGCAGGCTGCGAAGCGCTGCGATGGATAGCCGCATCGCAAGAAGCTTGGCATACCAGACCGGATAGATCCGCCACGGCCTGCAAAGCTCATACGCGATGTTGCCGCTGGTAATCTGGGCGAACAGTTCACCATCGTACATCCAATACGCAACGAACGCGTAGAACATCTGCGTCAGCCAAATATAGGCGGTCACTTCCTTCAGCGTCATCGGCTGTGCCCCGTCGCTGTGCTCGTAGAACGCGATGAAGACCATGATGATGACAAGACCGAAGAAAAACTGCGTAATCATGCCGGCCGCGGCTGACGCCCGATACTGCATGCCCCTCAGCAAACGCATTTTCAATATGGAAAGCGACGCATTCATACGCGATGCTCCTTGTAGAGTTGCAGGATGAGCTCGTCGACGGGCGGCGAGCCGATGTCGACATCACCCAGTTCCCCGCCGGCCGACAGCCGGTTGATCAGATCGGTGATGTTGATCCGGTGGGCATCGAAGGTGTAGACCGCCCGGTTGACGGAGCGGGACAGGCACTCTACGCCGGGGATGTCGACCGGATCGGCGGCTTCGAAAGTACCCTTGTACTCGACCGTGATCGTCTTCCGCGCGCCGTAGCGGCTGCGCAGTTCGGACAGATTGCCGTCGTAGAGCAGCGTGCCCTTCCCGATCATCAGGATGCGGTCGGCAAGCGCCTCGATATCGTGCATGTCGTGGGTCGTCAGGATGACGGTCACGCCGCGTTCCCGGTTGATCGCCTTGATGAAACGGCGAACCGCGATTTTGCTCTCGGCGTCGAGCCCGATCGTCGGCTCGTCGAGGAACAGGATCGCCGGGTCGTGCAGCAGCGAGGCCGCGATCTCGCAGCGCATCCGCTGGCCCAGGCTGAGCTGTCTCACCGGCGTGCGCAGGATGTCGGCGAGGTCCAGCATGTCGGTGAGACGGTCGAGATTTTGGCGGTAGATGTTCGGCGGAATGGCGTAGATGTCGCGCAGCAGCTCGTACGAGTCGATGACCGGCACGTCCCACCAGAGCTGTGACCGCTGCCCGAATACGACGCCGATGTGCCGGACGTAGCGGACGCGGTCCTTCCAGGGCGTGAAGCCCATGACCGTGCAGGAGCCGGCGTCCGGAACGAGCACGCCGCACATGATCTTGATCGTCGTCGATTTGCCGGCGCCGTTCGGGCCGATGTAGCCGACAATCTCGCCTTCGCGGACGGTGAACGAGATGTCCTTCAGCGCCTCCACGATCGTGTGCTCGCGCGCGAAAAGCGCCTTGACCGCCTCCCGGAATCCCGCCGACCGCTTCGCCACCTTGAACGATTTGCCGATGCCCGTGAGCGTGATGAGACTCAAGTTTTCACCCCGTTTTGTCGCGGACAGTTGTTGTCCCGTGATTGCAGAGAAAAATATAGCGGGCGGGGTGAAAAAAGTATAGACTTATATTCAATCGTGATTTATCATATTATTATCAGGGACGAAGACCGTACCTTTACTTGAAGACTGCCAAAAACGGGAATCCGGCGCGATGGTGCCGGTTTTTTTGTTGTTTTTCGCTCGTCCGCCTTCGCAAACCCGAGAATCAACGCCATCATCTCTTGTTCGGTCCGCATGCGTCGCCCTCCCGATATCCCGGTTCACAACCGCCATGCAGCTATTGTACAATAAGTACAATTTTTGGGAGGGATGTTCATGAGAATGGCGTTCGTGCTGTTCGACGGCATGACCTCGCTGGACTGGATCGGCTTTTTCGAGGCGGTCACGCGGCTCCGGCTGATGGAAGGCGGCGAGAACGTGTCGTGGGATTTCTGCGCCGTGAAGGAGGAGGTCGTCGATGACCGGGGCGTCACCTATCGCGTGAACCGGGTGCGCCCGGATCTGTCCGGCTACGATCTCGTCTTCCTTCCGGGCGGCATGGCCACGCGCACGCTCCGGCACGATGACGATTTCGTCGGCTGGATCCGCACGGCGGAACCGGCGGAATGGAAGATCTCCGTCTGCACGGGCGCGCTGCTGCTCGGCGCGGCGGGTTTTCTCCGGGGCAAAAAAGCCACCACGAACGCGTCCGCCCTCGATCTGCTCGAACCGTACTGCGCGGAGGTCGTGAAGGCGCGGGTGGTGCGGGACGGCAACGTGGTCACGGGCGCCGGCGTTGCCACTGCCGTCGATCTCGGGCTGTATGTCGTCGAAATGCTGCGGGGACCCGAGGCGGCGAAGACGATTCAGGAGCGGATGGAATATCCGTATTACCGCGGGTCCGGGGGAGCCGAGATCTACACGGTCTAGCAGGGATTCGGAAAAAAAGGTTTCCGCCGCACCGAACCTCCTTCTTCTCCGCGACACTTGTATGGATGAAAGGCAGGTGAAGCCGCATGGCCGACATCGGGGTTCCGCAAGCGGCGGATGGCTTGCTCGGACGGGACGTGCTGGAGAAGCTGTACTATTTTGCGCTGAGGAAAACGGGAAACCGCCACGAGGCGGAGGATCTCGCGCAGGAAATCGCCATGCAGGCGCTCGCGAGTGTCGCCCGCGGCAACCGTCCGGCCGACTTCAACCGCTGGCTCTGGGCGGTGGCGCGCAACCGCTTCGCCCGCTGGGCGAAGGAACGGCGCAGGCGATCCGGGCTCGTCCATGACGACGAAATCCTGTCCGCGCAGCCCGATGGCGTTCCGTCCGCCGAGGCGTCGCTCGTCCGGGCCGACGAACGCGCGGCGCTTCGGCGCGAGCTGGCGCTGCTGACACGGGATTATCGGGACATCGTCGTCGCTTACTATTTCGCCGGCGAGCGGATCGCGGACATCGCGGCGCGGCTCGGCGTCCCTGAAGGCACGGTCAAGCGGCGGCTTCACGATTTGCCGGAAAGCCATCCGGGAGGGGATCGAAATGGCCAGGGAGACGGGCGTGCGCAGCTTCAAGGCGGATGAAGTGAATTTCAGCGCAAGCGGCCGAATTTTCCGCGACGGCGCGCCGTGGCGGTTGATCCATCGGCTCATTCCGAAGAACATTCTGCTCGCGGCATACCGGAATCCGATGACACTGGAGGAACTTGCCCTGGAGCTCGGCGTCGCGATGCCGTACATGGAAGAAGAAGTGCGGCTGCTTGCGGAAGGGACGCTGCTCAGGGAAGTGGCGAAAGGCCGGTACGAGACGGATTTCATCATCCTGGACAGGGAGACGCAACTTGCCGTTAACCGCAGGCTGGAACGGCTCGGAACGGCGTTCACGCCGCTGCTCATCGAGTGGCTCAACGCGGCGATGGAGGATGTGTGCCGCTTGATTGGACGGCGGTTTGAGCGCGGGTTTCTCTTGTGGACGCTGATTCCGATGGCGGTGGACATGTTCGCCCGGGAGACGCATCGCCTCCACGGCGTTCCGGATGCGTACACATCCCGTCCGGACGGCGGGGAATGGGATATCGTCGGATACGAGAAATGTGATTGGCCGTACGATCTGGGCAGCATGCACAACGGAATCGGAGACGAATCCGCAGGCTTGTTCATCTACCGGTTCTCCATCCCCGGCCTGTGGGAGCAAGCGGATGCGCCGGACGAATTTGAAGCGCGCGTCCTGATCGGCGCCATCCGCGCCGGACTGACACGGGACCGGCTCGGCCGCGTCGAGGCGGACACGATCCGCAGACTGGCCGAACGGGGATGGATTGCCGACGACCCGAAGCGGATCGTGCCGAACTTCCCCGTCTTCCGTCGGGAAGATTTCGAGGCGGAAGCGCTCCGGAAGTATGAAGCTCTTCCCGCCTGTCGCGAGCTGGTGGACATGATGGGCGAATGTTACCGGGAACTGCACGGCATCATCGGCAAGTGTTGCCCCGCCCGGCTGGCCGAACAGCTCAAGTTCGTGACGGGCGAGCAGTTGTGGAGCATGCGGGTGATCTGCCTGCGCCATGCGCTGGCCGAGGGGCATATCGCCATTCCCGACGATCCGGAGCGCAACAGGATTGGCGTTTATATGAAGCTGGCATAAACGGAAGGGGGCTTCCCGTCGCAACGGGAAGCCTTGCTTGCGGGGATCACGATTGCGCCGCGGACGGACGGTTCACCCGCTCCGCCGGCCTTGCGTCTTCGGCAAGGCCGGCCAGATGCGCCTGCCACAGGCTGAAGGCGAACACGAGCGCGATCGACCAGAACCAGCCGTGGATGCCGAGCGCGCCCGCGATGAAGCCGCCGGCGGTCGGGCCGGCGAGGCTGCCCATGAACTGCCAGGCGTTCGCGATCGTGTAGGTGCGGCTCTCCATCCCGGGCGCAACGTGCCGGCGGATCTGCGCCTGGATGTTCGGCAGCATGCCGGCGACGCACAGGCCCGTCAGAAACCGGCAGACGACGATGACGCCGTAGCTCGAGGTCATCGCCTGCGCGGCGCTGAGCGCGATCGCGAGCCCCGTCGCCGCCTTCAGCAGGACGGGCGGGCCGATCCGGTCGGCGACGCGGCCGAGCAGCGGCGAGAACAGGATGACGGCGAGCGATGTGACCGCGAGGGCGAAGCCGAGGCTGAGCCCCCCCTCCCACCACCGGCCTTCCGCGCGCTCGATATGGAACGCGAGCAGCGGATTCGTGCCCGTGACGCAGAAATTCGTGCAAAACGCGGCGAGCAGCAGGTGAGGGAACGGCTTCCGCCTCCAGATCGCGGCGATGTCCTGGAACAGGTTCGCCGTCCGGCCCTCCGGCGCCGGTTCCCGCGGCGGCTCGCGGATGAGCAGCGCGACGATCGCCGCGCCCGCCGCGAGCAGCACGCTCATGAGCGGGAACGTCTGCCGCGGCGCGAGCGCCGACATCGCGGCGGCGCCGATGATCGGACCGAGCACATGGCCGCTCTCGCCCATCATCTGCATGAGCCCGGCCGAGAACGCGACCCGCCCGCGCGGCGCGCCGGTCAGCACGAGAATGTTGGAGAAGGGCAAAATCCCCGTGCAGCAGCCCTGCAGAAACCGCAGCAGCGTCAGCTCGGCCGGATGGCCCGCGAACGCCATCAGCGACGTGACCGCCGCCATCCCGAAGCCGGACCAGACCATGATCGGCTTGCGGCCGATCCGGTCGCCGAGCCGGCCGAGCAGCGGCAGCATGACGATCATCGCGAGGAAATTGGCCGAGAACGCGATCCCGGTCCAGGCCGTGAGCGCCGACCCGGTCAGACCCAGCCCGGCGAGATGGCGCGAGACGATCGGCGCGTACATGCCGTGCGACGTCGAGATCAGGAGCTGCACGGCAAGCAGCGCGCCGAATTGCCGACGCCAGCCCGGCGCCATCAGCCGAAGACGCGGTTCAGGAACGCCGCCGTTTCGGAAACCGCGATGTCAAGCGCGGGCGTCGTTCCCGCGTACGGGTCGGCTGCGCCGAACCGGTGATTCGCGCCGGGGATGGCGACGAACGACTGGTGCGGAGCGAGCTCCCGCAGCGTCCTGAAATTCTCCAGCAGCCGTTCGCCGTCCGCCTCGCCCTGCACGACCAGCGCGGGTTTCGCGAGCGAGACGAACGCGCGCCGCGCGTCGAACCGGTCGCCGTTCCGGTCGAGATCGTCGATCAGCGCGAGCTGCGCCGCCGTCAGCTCCCGACCGTCCTCCGCGGCCGGGCGGATCGGCGCGCCGCCGCCGTTCCAGACGACGGCTGCCTTCACCTCCGCCACCTCTTCGGCGAGCAGCAATGCGGTCGTTCCGGCCCGGCTGTGGCCGAGCACGGCGAGCCGCTCCGGATCGGCCTCCGCCGCCAGCGGCAGCTTCCCTTCCGAGAAAGCCCGCACGATCGTCCGCCAATCCGCGAGTTCGCGCGACAGCGTGACCGTCTCCGCGGCCTTCCGCTCGTCGCCCGATCTGGCCGCGGCGATGCGCGCGAAGTTGAACGTCACCGTGTAATAGCCGTGCCGGGCGAAGCGTTCCGCGACATCGGGCCAGAATGCCCAGTCCTTGTGCCCGCGGAAACCGTGGCCGAGCAGCAGCGCCGGCTTCCGTCCGCCGCCCGCGATCGCCCGCACCTCGCCTTCCAACACCGTGCCGTCCGCCTGCTCCAGCCGGAACGGCTCGAAGGTGACAGCCGTTTGCGTGCCCATCGTGCTCTCCCTCCTATTCCGCCCGCAGGATCCAGTCTTCGATCTCGAAGTCGTTGTCCGCGAGCTTCTCTTGCACCAGAAAATCCTTCGTACTTTCGAGCAGCGCCAGACCTTCGTCGGTAAACGGCGTGTTTTTGATGATGGAAACCGGACTGACCTGCTTCACCCGTTCGGGCGTCGTGTTCTGAATCTGCGCCGCAAGCTCGTAATACTCCTCCTCGTGTTGCAGCAGATCCTCGAGCGCCTTCAGCCGGATCTCGTTCCAGATGCGCGGGAAATCGGGGAACCGCTTCAGAAAATCTTCCGACGCCACCGTCACGCTCGTCCCGTACAGCTCGGGGTGCTTCGTCGCATCGTCGATGTGGATGAAGCCCTGCTCGATCTGCTTCAGCGCGCTCACGCCGTTGTTCGTCATCGCGTCCACCTCGCCGCGGGCGAGCGCCGCTTCGCCGTCCGGACGCAGCATATGGACGAGCTTGTAGTCCGTGACGCCCTCCTTCTCGAGCAGCCCGACGAGATACCGGTGCATGAACGAGCCCTTCTGCGTGGCGATCGTCTTGCCCTGCAGTTCCTTCACCGTCTTCGGCCCGTCCTTCTTGCCGATCAGATAGCCGATGCTGTCCGTCGACACCTGCGCGATGAGCCGCGACTTCGCCCCCGACGAGCGGGCGAGGATGGCCGGCGTGTCGCCGAGGGTGCCGAAGTCGATCCGGCCGCTGATGAGCGACTCGCTCTGGTCCGGACCGTTCGGAAAACCGACCAGCTTCACCTCGGTTACGCCGTATTTCTTCAATTCTTCCTGGATGATGCCCGTATGGAAGCCCCAGCCTTCGGCGCCGGTCGGCAAATTCAGGTCGTTCAGGCCGATGTAGCCGTAGGTGATGACGGACGGCACGCCGCCGCCAGAACCGGAATCACCGTCGTCCGAACCGCCGCTTCCCGCGCCGCATGCCGCAAGCAGCAGCACGCCTGCGGCCAGGAAGACCGGCGCCGTCGCGCGGAGCCAAAGGGCTTTTCTTCTGTTTCGTCTTCTGGTCGCGTTCACCTTGACAAGATCCTCCTGTTCGTCAGCCGATGCCGCTCTTGACCGACAGCAGATACAGATATTCATGCTGCGCGACGGGCGTCCGGCCCGGGCCCCAGCCGACCTTCTCGCGATAGCCGCCGATCAGGCGGGCTTGCTCCAGCTCCTCCTCGCGGACGCCGGTCCGCACCTCGGCCTCGGGCGCCACGTAGAGCGCGTCGACCGGGCAGTACAGCTCGCACATGAAGCAAGTCTGGCAATCCTCCTGCCGCGCGATGACCGGGACGCCGTCCGTCCTGTCGAACACGTTGGTCGGGCAGACGTTCACGCATTGGTTGCAGGCGATGCATTTCGATTCGCTGATGATCTCGATCAAACCAACGCCGCCTCCTTGCCGACCGGCTCCTGCCGGACGGTGATCGCGTCCAGACCGCCGCTGACCAGCCGGTGCTTCTGCGTCTCGTCCAGCGTGCGGTAATCTTCCCGCTTGTGCATGCCGCGCGTCTCGGTCCGCCGCAGCGCCGTGCGGTACATCCACCGCGCGGTCGCGGTCATCGCCGCCGCCTCGCGCGCCTTGACCGCGTCCGTCGTGAGCGGCACGGCGCTCGAGCGGATGTCGCGCCACAGCCCGTCGAGCCGGACGAGCGAGTCGTTCAGCCGCTCCTCCGTGCGGAACAGGTTGCGGTCGAACGGCATGACCTCCGACTGGACGGCGCGGATGAATTCCCGCGTCCGCTCCGGCGTCTGCCCCTCCCGGCCGCCGATCGCCTGCGAGGCGAGCCCGCGCAGCCGCCGCCCGAGGCTGCGCTGTCCGAGCCGAAGCGCATAGTCCGCCGCGCCTTCGCCGGCGAATGTGCCGGACGACATCGCCCACGCCGCGTTGTGCGAGCCGCCGCCGGTGAAGCCGCCGCAGATCAGCTCGCGCGTCGCCGCGTCGCCCGCCGCGTACAGTCCGGGCACCTTCGTCGCGCACGTCTCGTCCGTGATGTGGATGCCGCCGGTGCCGCGCACCGTGCCCTCGAGCCGGAGCGTCACCTCGAACAGCTCGCGGAACGGATCGATGCCCGCCCGGTCGAACGGCAGGAAGAAATTCGTCTGGTTCACGCGCAGCAGCGGCTGAATGTCCTCCGGCGCCTGGTCGAGCCGCGCGAACACGCGGTGCCCTTCGAGCAGCTTGCGCGCGATGACCGAGCGGCCGCGCTGCGAGCCCGCGCCTTCGATGACGGTGCCGTCCTCGTAATAGAACGTCGCATAGCGGTAGTACGCGGTCTTCGTGACGGACGAGAACACCGGGCAGATCGCGTAGGCGTTCGAAAACTCCATGCCCGACAGCTCCGCTCCCGCCTCCGCCGCCAGCAGATAGCCGTCGCCGGTCAGCACGTTGCAGCCGAGCGCCTTGCTGAGGAATGCGCACCCGCCGGTCGCGATGACGACCGCGCCCGCGCGCACCGTCCACGGCTCGCCGGTCTCGAGCCGGATGCCGGACGCGCCGCCGACGCCGTATTCGTCCGCCAGCAGCTCGAGCGCCGGGCTGTGGTCGAGAATTTTGACGCCGGCCTTCTTCACGAGCTTGCGCATCAGCCGCATGTATTCCGGACCCTGGAGCCCGCGCTTGTGGTGCTCGCCGTGTTCGTTGCGCGGGAACGGATATCCCCATTCCGCCAGCCGGTTCATGTTCGCGTAGGTTTGGTCGAGCACCCGGTCCATCCACCGGTTGTCCGCCAGGAATCCGCCCAACGCGTAGCGGCTCTCCTTCGCCTGCCGGCGCAGCACGGGATCCGGCTTCACATACCAGACGCCGGTGCCCGACGGCGCCGTCGCGCCGCTTGTGCCGCAGTACCCCTTGTCGACCAGGACGACCTTCGCGCCGCGCGACGCCGCGGCGAGCGCCGCCCAGGTGCCGGCGGGACCGCCGCCGATGATCAGCACGTCGGCCTCCAGCGACAGCCCGTTCAGACTTGCGGCAAGATTGCTCATGGTTTCTTCCTCCCTCGATTTGGTATCTATGATTTATCCGTGATAGCTGTCGCGCCAGCGCAGCAGCCTGCGCTCGAGCAGCCTCACGAATGAATCCAGCAGTTTGCCGACGATCGCGAAGATGACGATCCCCGCGAAAATGATCTCCGTCGTCCCGTTCTGCTTCGCGGTGTTGATCAGGAAGCCGACGCCGTTCGTCGAGCCGAGCAGCTCCGCGACGACGAGGCCGAGCCACGAAAGCGCGAGCGACAGCCGGAGACCGAGCAGGATGCCCGGCATCGCGGCGGGGATCATGAGCCGCGTGAGCCTGGTCCGCCGATCGAACCCGAGGATGCGGGACACCTGGACCAGTTTGTCGTCCACGCCCCGGATGCCCGTCAGCGTGTTGATGTACAGCGGGAAGAAGGCTCCCTTCGCGATCAGGATGATCTTCGACGTCTCGCCGAACCCGAACCACAGGATGACGAGCGGCGCGATCGCGAGATGCGGGATCATCCGCAGCATCTGCATGCTCGGGTCGAGCACGTACTCGGCGCGCCGGTTGAAACCGGCGAGCAGCCCGAGGAGAAGTCCGAGCCCGCCGCCGAACAGGAATCCGACGGCCGCGCGCCGGACGCTGATGCCGAGGTGGCGCGCCAGATCGCCGGAGACGAACAGATCGCGGAACGCCTCCAGGATGGCGAGCGGCGTCGGCAGGAAGAACGGGTCGATCAGCCCCGCGTCGCCCGCGAGCTGCCACGCGGCGACGACGGCGACCGGCAGCGCGGCGCCAACCGCGAAATCCGAGCCGGCCCGGCGGATCGAGCGGCCGCCGCGCAATCCCCTTCGAACGGTCGCGGACGCGTCCCGCATCCGGCCCGGGCGCAGCGTCTCGATGTTTTCGCTCATGACAAGCCTCCTTTGCGATAAATGCGTCTCCGCGTCATCCCTTGTACCCCTCCCGCCAGTGCAGCAGCCGACGCTCGAGCAGCCGCACGAACACGTCGACCAGCACGCCGACGAGCGCGAACAGGATGATGCCGACGAAGACGACCGGCGTCTTGTTGAACTGGCGCGCGTCCGACATCATGTAGCCGATTCCGGAGGTCGACGCGATCAGCTCCGCGACGACGAGCCCGAGCCAGGCAACGCCGAGCGACAGCCGGACGCCGAGCAGGATGTTCGGCATCGCCGACGGGATGACGAGCCGAAACACCTGCTTCGCCCGGCTGAACCCGAGCACGCGCGCGACCTCGAACAGCTTGTTGTCCGCATTCCGGATGCCCAGGAACGTGTTGATGTAGAGCGGGAAAAAAGCGCCCTTCGCGATCAGCAGCACCTTCGACTCCTCGCCGATCCCGAACCAGAGCACGAACAGCGGCGCGACCGCGAGATGCGGGATCATCCGGATCATCTGGATCGTCGGATCGAGCGACCGTTCCGCCCGGCGGAACAGCCCGACGAGCAGGCCGAAGAACAGGCCGAGCCCGGCGCCGAGCAGGAAGCCGAGCGCCGCCCGCACGAAGCTGATGCGCAGATGGGTCCACAGCTCGCCGCCGAGGACGAGGCGCGCGAACGTCTTCGCGATCGTGAGCGGCGTCGGGAACAGCAGCGTCGAGATCCAGCCGAGATCGCCCGCGATTTGCCAGCCGCCGAGCAGCAGCACGGGCAGGATCGAGCCGAGCGCGACGATCGTCAGCCGGCTCGGCTTCCGGTTCGGCGCGCGTCCCGGAGCCGGACCCGGTTCCCGGCCCGAAGCCCGGTCCGGTCCCGACCCCGGCTCCCGTCCCGATTTCAGGCGCGGCTCCCGGGGAACGGCGGTTCCGATCGAATCAGCCATGCGACAACCTCCTCTCCTTTGCGGCGGCCGGTCACAGTCCCGCCCAGTCCGCGGCGACCGGCTCCTCCGGCTTCTCGAACTCGCTCAGCACGCGAAGGCGCATCTCCTGGAACGCGCCGCTCGCCTTCTTGCGCGGATACGGCAGATCGTTCGCGATGACGCCGCGGATCGAGCCCGGCCTGGGCCGCATGATGACGATCCGGCTCCCGAGGAACACCGCCTCGTCGATGTCGTGGGTGACCAGCAGCATCGTCGTCCGGTTCGTCTGCCAGACATCGAGCAGCACCTCCTGCATGTGCGCCCGCGTGAACGCGTCGAGCGCGCCGAACGGCTCGTCGAGCAGCAGCACCTTCGGGCTGCGGAGCAAGGCCCGCGCGATCGCGACCCGCTGCGCCATCCCGCCGGACAGCTCGCGCGGATACGCCTTCTCGAAGCCCCGCAGCCGCACGAGCCCGATCAGTTCGTCGACCCGCTTCCGCACGTCGGGATCGCGAAGCGACAAGTTGGCGGCGATGTTCCGCTCCACCGTCAGCCAGGGAAAAAGCCGCGGCTCCTGGAACACGAACCCCTTGTCGATGCCGGGCCCGGCCACGCGGCGCCCCTCCAGCAGCACCTCGCCCTCGTAGCCGTCATCGAGCCCCGCGACGATCTTCAGCAGCGTGCTCTTCCCGCACCCGCTCGGACCGATCAGCGTGATGAACTCGCCTTCCCGCACCCGGAGACTGACGTCGTCGAGCGCGTGGACGCTGCCTTTCTGCGTGACGAAGGTTTTGCTTACATGCCGAATTTCGAGTTGATCCGTCTGTCGGTTCAAGCTCACGCTTTTCATCCTCTCCTTGTCCCAAGTAAGAACGGAGGCATCTCCGCAACGAGTTGCCTCCGTTCAAACGGTCGGTTTGTTCGATTGTTCAGTGATACAGGCTGCGCCCGGCGTCCGGATGGCCGAACACATACCGCCGGATCCGGTCGGTCAGGCCGCCCTTGCCGAATTTGATGAACTTGCCGTCTTCTTCGTCGTACTCTTCGCTGCAGGCCTCGAGGAACAGCAGGATGAGCCGCCTGCGCTCGCCGATGTCGCGGCATCCGTTCTCGAACAGCCAGACGTCGATCGTGTTGTAGACGCCGCGGTTGACCCGGAAGCGATTGCGGCAATATTCCGCGAACTTGTAGTCCGGCCAGTGGATGAGTTCCCCCGCGGTATCGGCCATCGGCATTCCCTCCCCGAAACGGACGTGGAGACTTTCCGTCTGCGTCCGCAGCAGAAAGTCTCCACTCGAATGGTCGACATATTTTGATAATTCCAATCAGGTTAGTCGGTATAGGTTCGTGAGCTTCACTTTAGCATGGGGCGCGGCGGTCTGTCAACCCTTTTTTCTGGAAAAGGTTCCGGGTACGTCCGCCATCTTGCAGGCCCCCGCCCTCACATCGCCGCGTTCGCGTCAAGCGGCAACTGCCAGTCGATCTCGGGCACGCCGTTCTCCCGCAAATACCGGTTCGCGCGCGAGAACGGCCGGCTGCCGAAGAAGCCGCGGTACGCGGACAGCGGGCTCGGATGCGGCGAGCGGATCAGCAGATGGCGCGGGTTCGTGATGAGCTGCGCCTTGCTCTGCGCGTGGCTGCCCCAGAGCAGGAACACGACCGGCTCCGGCTTCCCGTTCAGCGTCTCGATCACGCGGTCCGTGAACGTCTCCCAGCCCATCCCGCGGTGCGAATTCGGCTGATTGGCCCTCACCGTCAGCACCGTGTTGAGCAGCAGCACGCCCTGCTTCGCCCAGCCGACGAGGCAGCCGTGCTCCGGCACCGCGCAGCCGAGATCGTCGTGCAGCTCCTTCAGGATGTTCTGCAGCGACGGCGGCTGCGGCACGCCCGGCTTCACCGAGAAGCAGAGGCCGTGCGCCTGCCCCGGTCCGTGATACGGGTCCTGCCCCAGAATGACCACCTTCGTGTCGGCATAGGACGTATAGTGCAGCGCGTTGAAAATATCGTACATGTCCGGGTAGATGACCCGGGTCCGGTACTCCTCGACAAGAAACTTCCGCAATTGCAAATAGTACGGCTTCGAGAACTCCGCTTCCAGATATTCGGCCCAATCGTTCCGCAAAATCGCCACGTGCCTCTCCTCCCGCTACCATTATCGGCGCGGCGGGCGTTTTTGTCCACATTGTCGAACTTTTGTCACTTCCATATGCAACCAAAGCGACGGACGTTGCGTTCATAAAAAAGGCCGCGCGGGAGCGGGATGCCCGATCCGTTCCGCGACGGCGAACACCAAGATTCGGACAGGAGAGAGGAACCAGCATGATTCACACCGCAGGCAACACCGCAAAAAGCACCGCAAGCAACGCCGCAAACGCCGCAATACCCGCAAACCGCGCATCCGCCGCAACGGGCGCCGGGATCAGACCACATGCGCGGCGCCTGTCAGCCCTTGCGCTCATCCTTGCGCTGCTGCTGACCGCGTGCAGTTCGGGCGGGAGCAAGGAGAGCGCAGGCGAACCGGTGACGCTCAAGGTGATGCATTGGAACGACCAGACGTTCCATTCCGAGTACGGCATGCTGTATTACGCGCTGCATCCGAACGTCGAGTTCGAGGTCGTGAGCACCAACAAGATTCAGACCTTCGAAGGAGAGAGCCATGAGGACAAACTGGATGATTTCATCCGCAGGGAGCAGCCGGACATCCTGATGCTGGACATGGAGCAGTACCGGAGGTACGCCGCCGAGGGCCGTCTCGTCTCGCTGGAAGCCTACATGGTCCGGGACAAGGTCGATCCCGAAGGCTTCGTGCCGGGCTTCATCGAGCTGATGCGGGAGAAGGGCGGCGGCGAGCTGTACGGACTGTCGCCGCATTTTGCCGGGCAGGCGGTCTATTACAACAAGGATCTGTTCGACCGGTTCGGCATCGAATATCCGACGGACAAGATGAGCTGGGAAGAGCTGCTCAATCTCGCGGCCCGGTTCCCGACCGACGGCGCGGGCGAAGAACGGGTCTACGGGCTCAATCTCGGCTACCACACCGATCTGTATGCGTTCGGCGCGCGGATCGGTTCGTCCCTGGGGCTCCGCGAAATCAGCCCCGACAAACAGGTGCTGGTCGATTCCGACGCGTGGGAGCGGGTATACGAGACGGCGCTCAAGGCGCTGCGGTCCGGCTCCCTGTACCAGGCCGATTTCTCCGATTTCGTGGGAAACTACGAGGATTATTTGCTGCGGGATCCGTTCATCAGCGGCAAAGCGGCGATGACGATCGAAGGCACGTACCTGATGCAGCAGATCCGCGAAGCCGAAGAATTCGTTCCCGACCGGGCCGTCAAGAACTGGGATCTGGTCACCCTGCCGGTCGATCCGGCCAATCCCGACTACACGAATGATGTTTCGTACTACAACATCCTCGCGATCCATGCCGATTCGGCGAACCGCGACGCGGCGTGGGAGTTCATCCGCTACTTCCACAGCGACGATTACGCGCGGGTCATGTCGAAGACGAACAACGGCACGCTCACGGTCCGCAAGAACCCGATCCGGGACGACGAAGGCCGGAACATGGCCGCCTTCTACCTGCTGAAGCCGACGGGCGCCAATCTGTACGACGGCTACGACAATCTGCCGGAAGATTTCTTCATGCAGTACTACACGATCGGCACGGAAGAAATGCGGGCCGTCACGGAAGACCGGAAGACCGTGCGGGAAGCGCTCGCCTCCATGAAGGTCCGGCTGCAGGCCATTCTGGACGGAACGGCGGAAAATCCGGCGGACGGCGGCGCGTTCCCGGGATCGGACGAGACCGGCGCAAGCGAATAGGCGATAACAGCGAAGGCTGCCCGATCGGGCGGCCTTCGTTTTCTCCTGATGCCCCTTGTTTTCCAGATGAAACCAATCGCCCGGCTTTTTCGTCTGATAATCTATGGGACAACGCCCGCACGCATCCGGGAACACACAGCAACGGCACGGGCGAAAAGACAAGGGGGAGAAACAACATTGAAGAAGCACAAGTTGAAACGGCGGCATTCGGCTTGGATTGTCCTGTCGCTGGCGATGTCCGTGATTCTCGCGTCTTGCGGTTCCGATTCCGCAGACGGCGGCCAGGGCGGCGAACCGGCGACGATCAAGGTCGCTTACTGGAACGAGCAGTCATTCAACCAGGAGTACGGCATGCTGTTCTACGCGACGCACCCGCACATCGACATCCGGGTGGCCAACACCACGGCCGTCCAATTCTCCGAGGGCGACGACTACAACAAGAAGCTGGATGAATTCTTTGAGCAGGAGAAACCCGACGTCCTGATGCTGAGCCTGGATCAGTACGAGAAGTACGCCGCGGACGGACGGCTCGCATCGCTGGAGCCGTTCGTGACCCGGGACAAGTTCGACCTCGAAGGGCTGATCCCGGGAATGGTCGACCTGCTGCGGGAGAAGGGCGGCGGCGAACTGTACGGCCTCTCGCCGGAATTCTCCTCGCGGGTCGTCTATTACAACAAGGACCTGTTCGACCGGTTCGGCATCGACTATCCGACGGACAGGATGAGCTGGGAAGATCTGCTCAACCTGGCGGCCCGGTTCCCGACCGACGGATCGGATGAGGACCGGATCTACGGCCTCCATCTCGGCACCACGGACCTGCAACAGATTGCCCAGCAGATCGGGCTGACGTACGGCTTGCGCTTGGTGAATCCGGCCGACAATCGGGTGTCGGTCGATACCGAATCCTGGATCCGCGTGTACGAAACGGCGCTGAACGCGATCCGGTCGGGCACGCTCTACCAGGAAGACATGTCCCGTTTTCCCGAGAACATGACCTATGAGGATTTCCTGCTCCGGGATCCGTTCATCGGCGGCAAAGTCGCGATGACGATCAGCTACTCCTACCTGCTGGAACAGATCCGGGAGGCCTCGGCAACGGTGCCGGACAGGGCGGTAAAAAATTGGGATCTCGTCACCTTGCCGGTCGATCCCGCCAATCCCGACTTCTCGTACGAGTTTTCGTTCGGCAACATTTTCGCGATCAACGCGGAATCGTCCAATCGCGATGCGGCGTGGGCGTTCATTTCCTACATCCACGGCGACGACTACGCGCGGGTCAAATCGAAGGTGTTCAACGGCCGGTTCCCGGTCCGAACGGCATACATCCGGGACGAGGAAGGGCGGAATATGGCGGCTTTCTACGCGCTGAAGCCGTCGGGCCACAATTGGATAGCGGGATTCTCGGATCTTCCGACCGAATTCTACATGCACTACTACACCATCAGCACGGAAGAAATGCAGGCCGTCATGAACGACGAGAAAACGGTGCGGGAAGCGCTCGCCGACATGCAGACCCGGCTGCAGGCGGCGCTGGACGAGGCGAAGGCCGCCGAATCGGCCGGATCGTCCGAATAAACGGGCGAAGGCACAGCCCCATCGGGCTGTGCCTTCAGCCGTTTTCCAGGCTCATTGCGCCTGCAGACGGTCCGCATATACGGCCATCGCGTCGCGCATGAACGCGGCGAGTCCTTCGCCGAACCTGTCGATGCTCTTCGTGAACCGCTCGTCGTCCACGTACAACTGGCCGAGATTGCGGAACGCTTCCGGCGAGTAGCTGCCGATCCTCTGCAGCAGATTGTACCATTCGCCGATCGCGGCCTGCGCTTCGTCGGAGTCGGGCGCCGTGTGCCGCAGGTCCGCCAGCTTCCGGTAGATCGCGGTCATATCCTCCTGCAGCGCCTCGGTTTCCTGCGGCGTCAGGCTGCGGATCTTGGCGTTCGAGCCGTCGACCGCCTCGTTGCCCCACCGCTTGCGGGCTTCTTCCTCGTACGGGTTCTTGCTGAAATCGAATCCTTCAAAACGTTCGTTCACCGACATTTCCACTTCTCCCTTCAGGTGTCTGATCGTCTTTTCGAGCGTGCCCAGCATATTGTCCAGCCGCTTCCTCTGCTCGAGCAGCCATTTCCGGTGAAGCTCGAGCGCCTCCAGACGGTCGAACTTCGGATCGTTGATGATCTCCTTGATCCGCTTCAGCGGAAATCCGAGCTCGCGGAAGAACAGAATCTGCTGGAGCATCTCCAAATTTTGCTCGGAGTAAATGCGGTAACCGGCTTCCGTCACCCCGTCGGGCACGAGCAAACCGATTTCGTCATAGTGATGGAGCGTGCGCACGCTGATTCCGGCCAGATCGGCCACTTCTTTCACCCGCATCTTTCGGTTTTCCCTCCTTTCGCAACCCACACTACAGCATCACGCATCGTGAGGGTCAACAGGTTTCTGAAAAAAAGCTTTCGCGGTTATTTCCTGTATCGGACAGTTCCGAACGGTCTGCGAATTTGCGGTTTCGCGAGAATAGATTGCCCGGAAACGGCAACAATGGTTAACAGAATCGAAGGGAGTGTATGCCAGTGATTTCGGAGAAGACACGTGCAAGATGGACACCGAGCGAAGACGAGACGCTGGTGGGCGTCATCCGCCAGCATGTGGAATCCGGTTCGTCGCTGACAGCGGCGTTCGCGGCGGCCGCGGAGCTGCTGCCCGGCCGGTCGGCGGCGGCCTGCGGCTTCCGCTGGAACACCGAGCTGAAGAACCATTACACGCTGCCCGTCCAGCCGCGGCGCGGCCGGCGCCAGCGTCAGGCGGCCGCCCAGGCGTCTCCGGCCGACAGCCGCGCTTCCGTCCAGGCGGACAGCGCCGGATCCGCGAAGGGTACGGCGAAATCGGCCGCGCTTCCCGCCGCGCTCTCGCAACTGCTTGACGCCGCGCCGAAGGTGCAGGTGCTGTTCGCGAATTTGTCGCAGGAGCTGTCGAGCTGCCGTGACCGCATGAAAATGATCGAGAAGGAGAACAAAGCGCTTCGCCAGCGCATCGCCGCGCTGGAAGCGCTCAGCGACGCGGCCGCCCAGGCCGATCTCGAGACGCTCTACCGGCTCCTGCAGCGGGCAAGGCAGTTGAACCTGACGAGCCCCGCGCCGGAAGGTGCCATGGTCTACGAGCGGCTGGACAGCGAAGTGAACACGAATATCGGCTGAAGGACCCGGGCAACGTACAAGGAGCAGCATGACCTCCATGCTGCTCCTTGCGCTTCTCTCATGATGCGATTGGCGATCAGTGCGCGAGTTTCAAATCGTAGCGGTCGGCGTTCATGACCTTGACCCAGGCCTTGATGAAGTCGCGGACGAACTTCTCCCTGTTGTCATCCTGGGCGTACACTTCGCAGACGGCCCGCAGTTCGGAGTTGGCGCCGAACACGAGATCCACCTGCGTCGCGGTGTACACGACGTCGCCCGTTTTGAGGCTGCGCCCTTCGTACACGCCTTCGCCGGCCGGTTTCCATTGAATGTTCATGTCCAGCAGATTGACGAAGAAATCGTTCGTCAGCACGCCGACGCGGTCCGTGAACACGCCGTGCTTCGAGCCGCCGTAATTCGCGCCGAGCACGCGCAGGCCGCCGAGGAGCACCGTCATTTCCGGAACGGTGAGGCCGAGCAGATGCGCCTTGTCGATCAGGAGTTCCGCAGGATTCGCCTGGACGCCCTTTTTCACGTAGTTGCGGAAACCGTCGGCGAGCGGCTCCAGCACCCTGAAGCTCTCGACATCGGTCTGCTCCTGCGTCGCATCGCCGCGTCCCGGATTGAACGGCACCTTCACGTCGAAGCCGGCGTCGCGCGCCGCCTTCTCGACCGCCGCGGTGCCGCCGAGCACGATCAGATCGGCGAGGCTGACCTTCGGATCGAGCTCCTCCTGAATCGCTTCGAGGATGCGCAGCACCTTCGCGAGCTGTTCTGGCTGATTGACTTCCCAGTCCTTCTGCGGCACCAGGCGGATGCGCGCGCCGTTCGCGCCGCCGCGGAAGTCGGTGTGCCGGAACGTGCTTGCCGAGGCCCACGCCGTCGTGACGAGCTCGCTCACCGTCAGGCCGGAGTCGAGAATCCGCTTCTTGATGTCCTCGATTTGCGCGTCCGTCAACGTATAGTCGACCGACGGCACCGGATCCTGCCAGATGAAGTCCTCCTGCGGCACTTCCGGACCGAGCAGGCGGGTGCGCGGGCCCATGTCGCGGTGCGTGAGCTTGAACCACGCGCGGGCGAACGCCTTGGCGAACTCATCCGGATGCTCGAGGAAGCGGCGGGAAATCTTTTCATACTCGGGATCGAACCGGAGCGCCAGGTCCGTGGTCAGCATCATCGGCTTGACGCGGACGGACGCATCTTCCGGGTCCGGCGCCAGATGCTCCGGCTTCGGATCAACCGGCTCCCATTGCCATGCGCCGGCCGGGCTCTTCGTGAGCTGCCATTCATAGCCGAACAGGTTCTGGAAGAAGCCCATGTCCCATTGCGTCGGGTTCGACGTCCAGGGACCTTCGAGGCCGCTCGTGATCGTGTCGCGGCCTTTGCCGGAACCGTGCGAGCTGATCCAGCCGAGGCCCATGTGCTCGACCGGCGCGGCTTCGGGATCGGGACCGACCTTCGCGGCGTCGCCCGCGCCGTGCGCCTTGCCGAACGTGTGGCCGCCGGCGATGAGCGCCACGGTCTCCTCGTCGTTCATGCCCATCCGGCCGAACGTCTCGCGGATGTCGCGCGCCGCCGCAAGCGGGTCCGGCTTGCCGTTCGGGCCTTCCGGGTTGACGTAGATCAGGCCCATCTGGACGGCCGCCAGCGGATTCTCGAGCTCGCGGTCGCCGGAATACCGCTTGTCGTCCAGCCATTCCTTCTCGGCGCCCCAGTAAACGTCCTCCTCCGGATGCCAGACGTCGACGCGTCCGCCGCCGAAGCCGAGCACAGGCCCGCCCATCGATTCAATTGCGACGTTCCCGGCGAGGATGAACAGGTCGGCCCAGGAAATCTGGTTGCCGTACTTCTTCTTGATCGGCCACAGAAGCCGGCGCGCCTTGTCGAGGTTCGCGTTGTCCGGCCAACTGTTCAGCGGGGCGAACCGCTGGGAGCCGGAGTTGCCGCCGCCGCGGCCGTCGCCGATCCGGTACGTGCCGGCGGAGTGCCAGGCCATCCGGATCATCAGCGGACCGTAGTGGCCGTAGTCGGCCGGCCACCATTCCTGGCTCTCGGTCATCAGCTTGCGCAGGTCTTCCTTGAGCGCGAAATAATCGAGCTTGGCGAACTCCTTCGCGTAGTCGAAGCCCTCGTCCATCGGGTCCGACTTCCGGTCATGCTGGCGCAGAATGCTCAGGTTGAGCCGGTTCGGCCACCAGTGCTTGTTCGTGGTCGCTTCGGGCCGGTGGCTCGTGACGCTGCCGTGCGTGAAGGGGCATTTGCCGGTGCTTGCGGTCGTATCCATTTACATCACTCCTAATTGAAATCAAATTTCACTTGAGAATAATTCTAAAGTAAATCGGGCGCGGAATCAAGTCCGTTGCGGACGGCGGCAGGCGCTTCATTTTGCCATTCGGACTGGACGCATCGTCGGTGAAGGCATGCCTTATCCGGACAAGCCTGAAATTTTTGCGGCGGGCTTGAATTTATATTCATTAAGTTGTATATTTATTGAACATCAGAACTGCGGCATGATCCCGCGGGGAGGATCGGGAAGTGGAGAAACCGGACATGATCATTGTGAGTCAGGGGAACGCCGGCATCGCCGCGATGCCGGGAGGTCAAGCGCTGCTGGACGTCTGGCGGGCCGGGCGCATCAGCGGGCGCGAGTTGGAGGAACGGCTGAAGGCGATCCGGATCGCCCACCTGCTGCGCCAGCAGGAGGCCGGCGTCGACTGGATTCCCGTCGGCGATATCACGCCGGGCGATCGGATGCGGGAGCACGCCTCCGCGTTCGGACTTGCGCCGGAACGGCCGGCGGAGGCGGGCGCCGGGGCCTGCGCGAAGACGGACGCGGAGCCGCGCCTCGTCCGCAATCCGTGGGCCGGCGCGTTCCGCGAAGCGCGCGCGCATCTGAAGGCGCTGCCCGTGCCGGTCATGATCGGCCCGTACACGTTCGCGAAGCGCCTCGAAGCGGAAGCCGGAGCCGAAAGCCGTCCCGGGGGATTCGACGCCGGCGATCTGCTCATGCGGCTGACACCGGCGTATGCGGAGGCGCTTCGCGGCATCGGCGAGGCCGGCGCCGAGTGGGTGCAGCTTGAGGAGCCGGAGCTGGCCCGGCCGGTCGCGCCGGCGGATTGGCCGCTCATCGGGCTGGCCTATCGGATGCTGCGCGACGCGGCGCCGAAGCTGCGGCTGATGCTGCAGCTCGCCGGCAGCGTGCCGGACGATCTGTCGCGGCTGCACGCGCTGCCTGTCGCCGGCATCGGCCTCGACTTCACGCCGGACGGCGGCCGCGCGCTTGCGGCCGTGGCGAAGCACGGCTTCCCGGAAGACCGCGTGCTCGGGGCCGGCATCATCGATGGCCGGCGCATCTGGCGGTCGGACCTCCGGGCGGCGTGCGCGCTGCTGGAGGACCTGCGGCGCCTCGCGCCGCGGGTCCGGCTGGCGCTGCAGCCGTCTTGCAGCCTGTCCCATGCGCCGGCCGCGTTCCCGGACGGCCTCGCGCCGCGCGGGCTGCCGGCGTATGCGCTGGCGACCGCCGACGTGAAGCTCGGCGAACTGCGCGTGCTGCGCGCCGCGCTCGCCGAAGGACCGGAAGCCGTTCGCCTCGATCTGGCGGACAGCGACGTGCTGCAGGAGATGCTGCGCGCTTTGCTGCCCGTCCCCCCTTTGCACGCGGCAAGCCTCGCAAAAGCAACGGCCGCCCGGCCCGCATGACGCGGGCGCGGCGGCCGTCATTCTTTTTTTCCGCGATCGGGCCAGTAATCGACATCCATGAACGGCAAACCCCGGGCATCCGGCCAGACATACGCCCAGCCCTCCAGCGGCTGCCCGGACGCGTCGCGGACCCAGATGCGCTCGTAATCGTTCGCCGACTCCGGTCCGGCGAAGTCCTCCAGCGCGTCCAGATCGGCCAGCGCTTCGGGCCTGACCGTCAGCCACATCCCCCGGACGCGGCCCGACGCCGCCCCGCCGCCCCGCACCAGCGCCGGCCAGGCGCCGCAATCGACGAGCCGGCCGGCGACTTCGCCCGGCCGTGCGTCAAGCAGCCAGCGCGCCGCGACGGCGTGATGGGATTCGCCCGGAAGCAGGGTGCCGTAGACAAACACAAAGACAGCGCGGTTCATCGTTCGCCGCAGGCCTCCGACGCTTCTTGGCGATGTGCCTCATACCACTTGACGAACGCGTCGGCGGTCACCGGGCGGGTATAGTAGTAGCCTTGCGCCTCCTCGCACAGTTCCGAGCGCAGGAAGCGGAGCTGCTCCTCGCTCTCCACCCCTTCGGCCGTCACCCGCAAATTCAGATGCCGCGCCATCGCGGCAATCGTCGACACGATCGCCGCGTCGTTCCCGTCCCGCTCAAGATCCGCGACGAAGGAGCGGTCGATCTTCAGCTTGTCGATCGGGTAGCGCTTCAGATAGCTGAGCGAGCTGTAGCCGGTACCGAAATCGTCAAGGCTGATCTGCACCCCGACTTCCTTCAGTTTGCGCAGCGTCTCGTAGGCAAATTCGACATCGGCCGTCATGCTCTCCGTGATCTCGAGCCCGACCCAGCGCGGCTCCAGTCCGGTCTCCTCCAGAATCGCGCGGATGCGGTCCGCGAGGTCATGCTGGTGGAACTGGCGCATGGACAGGTTGACGGACACGATGAACGGCGGCAGTCCGGCGTCCTGCCAGGCCTTGTTCTGGGCGCAGGCCGTGCGGAGCACCCATTCGCCGATTTCGTTGATGAGCCCGGTCTCCTCCGCGATCGGAATGAACACGCTCGGCGGAATGCTGCCGCGCTCGGGATGTTTCCAGCGCAGCAGCGCCTCGACGCCGGTGACGCAGCCGTTCTTCAGGTCGACCAGCGGCTGGTAGACCAGATAGAGCTGGCCCTCGTCCAGCGCGCGCCGCAGGTCGTTCTCGAGCCGGAACCGCTCCTGCGCGAATTCGCTCATGCTCGGATCGTAGATCCGATAGGCGTTCCGGTCCGACTTCGCGCTGTACAGCGCGGCGTCCGCGTGCTTGAGCAGCAGCTCCGGCGAGTCCCCGGCCTCGGGTCCGACCGCGATGCCGATGCTGACCGTGATATGGTACCCGGTGCCGTTGAACATGATCGGCGTCTCGAACTCCTTCAGCAGGCGCGACGCCATCTCCTCCGCCTCATCCGTCTTCTCCAGTCCGGGCAGCAGCACCGTGAACTCGTCTCCGCCCATCCGGTAGACATGCGTCGATGGCGCGATCGCCTGCTTCAGACGTTCCGCGGCGGCGACGAGCAGTTGGTCCCCGCTGGAATGGCCCAGCGTGTCGTTGATCGTTTTGAAGCGGTCCATGTCGAGCAGCAGGACGGCCAGCCGGGTGCCCGATCGCCGGGCGCGGTTCAGCTCCGCCTCCAGCCGCTCCGTGAGCAGCCGCCGGTTGCCGAGTCCGGTCAGCTCGTCGTGGAACGCGAGGTACTGAATCTGGGCTTCCGCCCGCTTCTGCTGCCGCATCGGGCCCTCGATCGTGACCAGATAGATGCCCTGCATCAGGAAGAAATAGCCACCCGCCTTGAAAATCTGGGCCAGCAGCATGTTCGCGTCCAGCTCCTGGCCGACGAACAGCATCTGCAGATTGGCGAACCAGAGCAGGCACATCGCCTGCACGACCTTGAGCAGCGCCTGCGGACGGGTGGTCCGGTTCCGGTACAGAATCATCGCCCCGGCGGTCGCGTAGCCGCCCAGGATGAGCACGATGGCCGAAATGCGCAGCGCGTGCAGTTCCTGTCCCGCGAACAGCGCCGATTCGCGCACGAGCGCCACATGGGCGATGATGGCCGATACGACGACGCCGCACAGGGGGGAGAGCCACAGGAGCCGCCTCCGCTCGCCGCCGTGCGCCTTGCCGTCCGCCTGGCTGAGCAGCACGAGCAGCCCGACGGCGCTGATCACCTGCGCCGCGGCGCCGTAGATCATCGTGAGCGACGTGTCGCCGACCGCGCGGTGGAACGGCTGGCCGTAGTAGGTGAGCGCGTGGGCAAGCTCCAGCATGCCGACGATGGTGAACAGGCTCGCCGAATGCAGCCGGATCCGGGTCAATTGCCGGACGAAAAACGCCCAGCCGAGCAGCACCAGCGCGAAACAGAACGACACGATCCCATACCCGAGCAATGTCGAGAGGAAAAGCAAATCGAACGTCTCCGCCCAACTATGAATGACGTTGTGAAACAGACGCATGGCCGCAAATGACAAAATCGCCAGACCGATGACCAGAACGGTCTGCTTTTCCGCCTTGTTAACCGACATTGCTCCGCCCCCGTGCAACCACCGTCAACATTTCGGATTTATCGAGCTTTTTCGCAGTTGACTTAAACATTTCCACGCACAAACTGCAGATTCCTGCCGGAAAAGCAACTTTTGCATGAACTGGCAGCAAACGTCCAATTTTTCGGATGGGTCCGCGTGATGGCGCACGTTATGCACTTACAATACAGATCGGATTTTTTTCGTTTTTGCTTTACAGTTTTGAGCATTTTATCCGTCTTCGAAACACGGCAAAGCCGGCACAACGCGTGGTCCGCGTCGTGCCGGCCCGTACGGAACGGCGCCTCCGGCTCACCCGTTCTCCGCCGGCAGCCCGGCATAGCGGCGGATGATCTCGACCAGCAGGTCGTTCAGCGGCCGCACTTCGAACTCGCCGACCGCCGCCTCCAGGTGGTCGTTTCCGATGCCGCTGTGATCGGTCAGGAACACGTAGGTTCCGCCGGTCGCTACAGCCAGGAAGCGCATCAGGTATTCGGTGCTCACGTCGACGCCGCTCGAGGCCACCGGCACGATCCGGATGCCGAGCTCCGCCGCCTCCAGCGTCGCCTCGTGCAGTTCGTCCAAGATGTGCGGCTCGTTCCGGGGCGGCGCGTCGCCCACGAGGAACAAGAGCCGCGTCCGCGCCGACCGCCGCCATTCCTCCCCGCGAACCGCGTGGGTCAGCGCCTGCTCGACCGCCTCCGGATAGTCGCCGCCGCCCTCGGCCTTCTCCCGCGCAATGCGGCTCACGACCGCGTCGATGTCTTTCGTGAACGGATACGGCTTGACGACGTAATCATCATGCCGGTCCCGGTAGAACACGACGCTCACTTCGACATCGAGCTGTCCGGCGCCCCGCCGCGCGCGGGTGACGACATCCTTCAGCTCCTCCCGCAGGAAATCGATCTCGTCCTGCATCGATCCCGTCGTATCCACGACGAACATCAGGTCGACCGCGTTCGACACTTCGGGCTGCCGGTCGAACGCGACGACCAGCGGCTCCTCACGCGGAATCGGCACATGGCTCAGCATCTTCGTCTCGCCGCCCGCGCGCACCTCCACGTTGTAGCCCGGCTCGTCGCGGTTGAATCCCTGCTCCTGCCCGCGGCCGCGCGCCTGCCGGTCATCGCGCCCCGCGTCGGCTCCGGCCCGGCGCCTGCTGCCGTCATCCCGCCCGAACATCCGGGCGTACGCCCAGGCGTATCCGTCCACATCCGTCTTCGTTCGCCAGACGACCCGGCCGTCCGCGTCCTTCACGATGACGTCCGCGTCGGCGATCGGCCGACCTTCCGCTTCGGCCCGGACGACGAGCCGGTCGAACCGGAAATACGCCCAATTGTACCGGTTGTCCGTGCCCTCGCGGCTCCCGATCAGCTCCAGCCAGTCGTCCCAGTGGTCGATGTCGCGCCACTCGCCCGCGGTCAGTTGGCCCGGCCCCGCCTGCGAATGGCCGATCATTCGCGACCTGCGGCCGAACGTGCCTTCCGAAGACGATCCCGAATCGCCGGACACCGCCCCCGAACCGCCCGACGACGCCCCCGGGCCCGCCGCCGAATCCGACGACGCGCCGGACGATGACGGCGATTGCGAAGACGCCGATTGATTGCCGGACGAACCGTGCCTTCCCCCGTCGCTTCGCTTCGAGCCCGAGCACCCCGCCAGCACGCCGCAGAGCAGGACCGCCGCCAGCAACGCCGCCAGCCATCGGACCCCGTACGGACGCACGCTTCTCTCTCTCGCCATATGCCTGACCCCCGTGAATTTCATTTTTTACCCAGTAGACGGCGCACGGCGGTAAAAGGTTGCAGCCTTCCCGACAACAACAAAAAAGCGGCTTTGCGGGAGCACCTCCCGCAAAGCCGCCCTTCACATGCGTTCCAAACCGTATTGCAGCAGCACCGACATCTCAAGATGCTGCAGCTCCTCGAGCAGGGCCCGCGCCTCGCCGCTGCCCCGTCCCCCGACCTGCGCCTCCACGGCGTCGACGAACAGGAACGGGTCCCATTCGCCCGCGGCCGCCAGCCTGCCGATCAGCCGGTCCGCTTCCGGCGCACCGGCGCCGGAGACCCCGAACGACGCCAGCGGCTCCCGCGCCGCCTCGCGCAGCCGGGCCATCGCCGGATGCCGGCCGACGCGCCGGAACCAGTACTTCGCGTTCCAGTAGTCGCCCTCCATCCGGTGCATGATGCCGTGCCAGTAACTTCCCGTGGCGTTGTCGATGCCCTGGGAGATCGTGTGCGAACGGTCGAGATTGCCGTTCCAGAGCAGCAGGCCCGAGACGACCGCCCGCGCGTCCGGATCCCCGCCGGCCAATGCCAGCAGCCCGCCGATCGCTTCGTCCGCGGCCGGATCGGCCGGACCGTCCGGCCGAAGCGGCAGCAGCGGCCTGCGCTCCCGCAGCCGCCGCATCCATTCCTCCGCTTGCGCCTTCAGCTTCATGCCGCACCCCTCCCCCGATGCCGGAATGCCGTATGGCCGGATATGGAACGCAGCTTCGGGAACGCCGTCAAGTGCGCACCGTCTCCACCGTCGTCAGCCTGTCATAGAACTCGACCGCCTTGTCCTTGTCCGGCGAATTGCGCAGGGCCATCGCCGAACGCGGGTGCTCGTCGAGCAGGCCGGTGATCATGTACGGGATGATGTAGCCCCACTCCTCCTTTTCCCGGAGCGGAATCATGTGCTTCTCGATCATCTGCAGCACCGGACGCACTTCGTACTTCGGATTCTTCAGCTTCGAGACGAGCAGCTCGGTCGGGCAGTTGCCCGCCGCGCGCCCCATCCCGTACACGGACGCGTCCAGCAGCTCCACGCCCTTGCCGGCCGCGAGCAGCGTGTTCGCGAACGCAAGCTGCAGATTGTTGTGCATGTGCGCGCCGAGCCGCTTGTTCGGCAGATATTTACGGAACTGGTCGACCAGGAAGTTCACGTCGTCGGGCAGCAGACTGCCGTACGAGTCGACGATGTAGACGACATCGACCGGGCTGTCCGCGATCGACTTGAACGCCTCGACGAGCTGGTTCTCCAGCACGTTCGAGAGCGCCATGATGTTCAGCGTCGTCTCGTAGCCCCGCTTGTGGAACAGCTCCACGAGCCGGAGCGCCTTGTCCACGTCCTGAATGTAGCACGCGACGCGGATCAGGTCGAGCAGGCTCTCGTCGCGCGGCAGGATGTCGTTCTCGTCCACGCGCCCGACGTCGCACAGCGCCGAAAGTTTGGTGCTCCCCTTCTGCGGGATGACCTCGCGCAGGAATTGGTCGTCGAGGAACCGCCACGGTCCCGCCGAATCGCTGCCCTTGAGCAGCTTCGGCGAGTTCTTGTACCCGATCTCCATATAGTCGACGCCGGCTTCGTTCAGCCAGCGGTACAGATCCTGAACGAACTCGACACTGAAATCCCAGTTGTTCACGAGCCCGCCGTCGCGGATCGTGCAGTCGACAATCTTGCAATGGCCGGTGTTGGAAATCATTGGCATGTACAGCTCCTTCGCGATTAGCGATCTATAATTCCTCATCATACGAAAAAAAACGCCGCATTGCAAAACTTTTTCATCCGCGAAGGAGCCGACCGCCGCCATCCCGCTTCGTGCGCGGCAGGCGCGGGCGGAACCGGCGTCGGGCCGGCCGCCCGCCGTCGGCCTGTCACGCCTCGCCCTGCCGCGACGCCCCGGCGGGCAGACGCCGGCGCATCCCCCGGGCGCAGATCCACAGCCCGGGCAGCAGCGCCGCGATCACCGCGAGGAAGGCCGCGTCGTACGCGCCCTGCACGCCGGCGGCCAGCGCGTCCGCCGTCCCGTCCGGTGCGGCCCGCCTCGCGTGGCCCGTCATGAGTGTCACAAACACCGCGGTGCCGACGGCGCCCGCCATCTGCTGGATCGTCCCGAGGATGGCCGCGCCGTGCGGGTACAGGGCCGGCGGCAGCGCGTTCAGCCCTGTCGTCTCGGCCGGTATCATGAGGCATGCGATGCCGGCGAGGACCATGACGTGGAGAGCGATCACATCCCATGTCGACGATGCGCCGTCCAGCGCGCCGAACCGCCACATGCCGGCCGCAAGCAGCGCCAGCCCGGGGATCATCGGCGCGGCGGGTCCGAACCGGTCGAGCAGCCGTCCCGAAGCGACGGACAGCAGGCCGTTCGCGATCCCGCCGGGCATCATCGCGAGGCCGGCGGCGAAGGCCGACATCCCCAGCACATGCTGCATGTACAGCGGCAGCAGAATCATCGTGCCGAGCAGCGTCATCATGACGATGAAGATGAACCCCGCCGCCACGGCGAAGCGCGGCGTCCCGAATGCCCGGACTTCGAGGATCGGCGTCTCAAGCCGCGTCTGCCGCAAGACGAACAGTGCAACCGCCGCAACGCCGACGGCGATCGGCCAGCCGGCCTCCGGCGCCGTCCAGGCGCTGTCCGCCGCCCGGCTGCAGCCGTACACGATGCCCCCGAACCCCAGCGTGGACAGCAGGACGGAGAGGAGGTCCGTTTTCGGTTTCGTGACGGCGGACGTATTTTCCAGGTGGCGGGCCGCAACGGACATCGCGAGGATCACGATCGGCGCGACGGCCGCGAACAGCCAGCGCCAGGACAGGGCGTCCGTGATCAGCCCGGACAGCACCGGGCCGACCGTCGGCGCGGTCATGACGGCCAGGCCGAACAGGCCCATCGCGCGGCCCCGCTCTTCGGGCCGGTACAGGTGCAGCAGCGTGCCGACGGTGAGCGGGAGCAGCACCCCGGCGCCCGCGGCCTGCGTGATCCGGCCGGCGAGCAGCAGCGGGAAATTCGGCGCCGCGGCGCAGACCAGCGTGCCGGCCAGGAACACGCCCGTCGCGGCGAAGTAGACGGCGCGCGTTGTGAACCATTGCTGCGCGAACGCCGTGAGCGGCATCAGCACGCCGATCGTCAGCATATAGGCCGACGTCAGCCACTGGATCACGGACATCGGAGCGCCGAAATGCAGCGTGAGCTCCGGATACGCAATGTTCAGCAGCGTCTCGTTCAGCACCGCCGCGAACGCGCCGATCATGAGCGCAATGGTGAGCCGTGTCCGCTTCATCGGTCTTCACCTCCGGGTTCAGCGCGCTGCCGTTCCGGCAGCAAGCAGCCGCTTCAGGTACTGGCCGGTGTGCGAGTCTTGCGCCTCGGCGACCTGTTCCGGCGTGCCCTCGGCGACGATGCGCCCGCCTTCCTCGCCCCCGCCGGGCCCCAGGTCCACGATCCAGTCCGCCGCGCGGATCAGCTCGGGGTTGTGCTCGATCGCGATGACGGTATGGCCGGCGTCGACGAGACGGTGCAACAGAAGCAGCAGGTTTTTCACGTCGCCCGGATGGAGGCCGGTCGTCGGCTCGTCCAGCAGGTAGAGCGCCGGTTTCCTGTACTTTTTGCCCAGCGCCTTCGCCAGCCGGAGCCGTTGGGCTTCCCCGCCGGAAAGCGTGTTGACCGGCTGCCCCCAGCTCAGGTATCCGAGCCCGACGTCGCACAGCGTCCGGATCACGGGCGCGATCTTGTCATGACGGCCGAGGAGCGGCAGGCTCTCTTCGACGGTCATGTCGAGCAGGTCCGATATGCTGCGGCCGTCGAGTCTGACCTCGAGCACTTCCTCCTTGAAGCGCCGGCCGCGGCAGACCGGGCATCTCGTCTCGAGATCGGGCAGGAACGGCATTTCGGCCGACACGACGCCCAGTCCCTGGCAATGCTCGCATCGTCCGCCCTCGGCGTTGAAGGAGAAGTGCTTGGCGGTCAGCCCGCGCTTTTTGGCCTCGGGAAGATCGGCGTACAGATTGCGAATGGCCGTGAACACGTCGGTGTAGGTCGCCACGCTCGAACGGTTCATGCGCGCGATCGGATGTTGCCCGACCGTGACGAGTTCGGAGACGCGTTCCAGCCCTTCGATGCCGGCGCAGCCTTCCGGAACGCCGTCCGTGCCGGGGCCGGCCTTCGCGAGGATGTCAAAGAGCAGCGTCGTTTTCCCCGAGCCGGACACGCCCGTCACCGCCGTGAAGCAGCCGAGCGGGAAGGAGGCGGTGATGTTCTTCAGGTTGTGCAGATGGGCGCCGCGAACGACGAGCTGATGGCCGCTGCCCTTGCGTCGGGCCGTCGGCTGCGCGTGTTCGCGCTCCCGCAGGCACGCTCCGGTGGCGGATTCGGGATGGCGCATGATGTCCTCCGGCGTTCCCGACGCGACGACCCGGCCGCCGTGGACGCCCGCACCCGGCCCCATGTCGATCACATGGTCCGCTTCCCGGATGATGTCCGGATCGTGCTCGATCACCAGCACGGTGTTGCCGAGATCCCGGAGCCGCTTCAGCACGCGGATCAGCCCTTCCGTATCGCGCGGATGGAGCCCGGCCGACGGCTCGTCGAGCACGTACAGCACGCCGGTGAGCCCCGAGCCGAGCAGCATCGCCAGCCGCATCCGCTGCGCTTCGCCCCCGGACAGCGTCATCGTCCGGCGGTCGAGCGTCAGATAGCCGAGCCCGACGTCGATCAGCCGCCGGACGCGGGTCGCGGCGTCGGCGAGGATCGGCTCGATCCACGCATGGTTGCGGTCCGCGCGGAGCTGCTCGATCCACCCGGCCGTCCGGTCGAGCGGGCAGGACGACAGCTCCGCGATGGAGACGCCGCCGACGGCGACTTGCGCGAACTCCTTTTTCAGCCGGGTGCCGCCGCAGTCCGGACAGGTTTTCTGCTCGAAATATTCGCCGAGATTGAGCGTCTCCGACGGGTCCGCGACCTCCCGGTAGCGCCGCCACATGTTCGTGATGACGCCTTCGAACTTGCCGCCGTTCACCGATTTCGGCGGCTTGACGCCGGGGAAGTGGCGCGAGAACTGCTCGCTCTCCACGCCGTAATAGAGCAGATCGCGCTGGATTTCGTTGTATCGGCCCAGCGGCAGGTCCGGGTCGAATGCGAAGCCGTAGTGTTTCGCGGCGGCCTGCAGGATGTTGATGTAGTACTTGATCATCGCGTCGAACAGGGATGTGACGCCCCCTTCGCGCAGGCTCAGCTCCGGCTTGAACAGCTTGCCGGTGTTGAGCACGGCGGTCGTGCCCAGACCTTCGCATGTCGGGCAGGCGCCCTCCGGCTTGTTGAACGAGAAGTGCGCCGGCGTGAGCATCGGCAGCTCCGCTCCGCAGTTCCGGCACCGGACGGCGCCTTGCGCGGGCTCGTCTTCATCCGCCGCCGGGTTCGGCGGCTGCCGTCCGGGCTGCGGAGCGATGCGGACACCGCATTCCGGACACGGCCGCTCGCCGGCATGGGCGTAAATGAAGCGCAGGAACGTGTGGATGTCGGTCGCCGTGCCGACGGTGGAGCGCGGGTTGCGGTTGGCGGCGTGCTGCCCCACGCTGATCGCCGGGCACAGGCCGGTGATGGCGTCCACCTTCGGCTTGCGGAACGCGTCGTACACCATGCCCATCGACTCCATGTACTGCCGCTGGCACTCATGCTGCAGCGTCTCCATCGCAAGCGTGGACTTGCCGGAGCCGGACGGGCCGGTCAGCACGACCAGCCGGTTCTTCGGAATGTCGACGGAGAGGTTCTTCAGATTGTTCTCCCTCGCGCCTCGAATGGAAATGACGTCGGTCATTGTACATGCCTCCTTTGGAGATGTTGCGGATTGTCCGATTTTGCCGGTGTTCCTCTTTGAGCGAAATTATAAAGTTTTTCCTTTATAAAGTCAATACTTTAGTATAATGGACAAAAATAACGGCCTTCCGGACACGCTGTCTCCCCGTTCGACCGTTCATGCAAACAGCCCCGATCACGGTGCGGCACCCCTCCGGTTGGGCCTGATCACGGTGCGGCATCTCGCCGGTTGGGCCCGTTCACGGTGCGGCACCCCTCCGGTTGGGCCCGTTCACGGTGCGGCATCTCGCCGGTTGGGCCCGTTCACGGTGCGGCATCTCGCCGGTTGGGCCCGTTCACGGTGCGGCACCTCTCCGGTTGGGCCGATCACGGTGCGGCACCCCTCCGGTTGGGCCCGTCCGTCGCGCAGATATGCGACAGCGGCACCGGATGCCGCCATTCGGGCCGCACCTTGACCGCAAAGGCCCTTGACAGTCTTCAATTCGATTAGGAGCTAAGCTGGGCTGACGAAACTGAGCGTCGCTATTTTGCCGAAAACGGCATTTTTCGAAAAGTTGACGAAACTGAGACGTCTTAGTTGCCGTTATCAAACGTTTTTTGCCCGTTTCGGCCCGAATAGCGTGTCTCCGTTTCGTTAGAAATCCGAAACCCCGACTTTGGGCGCAAATAACGTGTGCTGGTTTCGTTACGTACGGTCGCCCGGCACATATCGGCATCCCGTGCCGCTTTTGCGTTCCGTCGCCGGACCGGGTGATCGAATAACGGCACCAGATGCCGTTATTGCCCGTCTGCGGCCTCGCCTGGCAACGTTCCGACCCAAATAACGGCACTACGGACCGTTATGTGCCGCCGCCCCCCGGCCGCACATGAAATAACGGCACCAGATGCCGTTATTGCCAGTCTGCGGCCTCGCCCGGCGACGTTCCGGCCCAATTAACGGCACTTCGGACCGTTATGTGCCGCCGCCCCCCGGCCGCACATGAAATAACGGCACCAGATGCCGTTATTGCCCGTCTGCGGCCTCGCCTGGCAACGTTCCGACCCAAATAACGGCACTTCGGACCGTTATGTGCCGCCGCCCCCCGGCCGCACATGAAATAACGGCACCAGATGCCGTTATTGCCCGTCTGCGGCCTCGCTGACGGTAAATTTTGCCGCCAACAACGCCCGCATCCCGCCGCGCGCCTACACCCACACGCCGCCGCCCGATGCGGCCGCCTCGCGGCGGTACAAATAATTGAGCTCGCACAGCCGCACCAGCGCCAGTTTCGTGCCGCGCTTCGGCACCGTGATCCGCACGGAAGCGCCCTTCAGCCGGCGCAGCGCCTCCGCCGTCCGCCGCGCGTCCCCGATCCGGTTCACGATCACCTCGTCCGGCACATCATCCGCCGCCCCCGCGCGGCCGTAAAACCCGACGATCGCCCGGTCGTCCGGAATCCCGCCGAACCGCTCCGCCCCCAGAAACGTCATCGACGACAGCATGCCCCGCTTGATCCGGGCCGCCAGCATCCCGTCCTCCCCGAGATACAGCACGTCCTGGTCGTGCCGCGTCCTCAGGTCGACGATCTGCGCGTCCGTTTCGCGCTCCAGCGCGCGGACCAGGCGCAGCATCTCCGCCGCCCGCTCGAAATCGAGCCGTTCCGAACACCGCTCCATTTCGGCCCGCAGCAGATCGGCCAGCGCGCCGCCGTCGCCCGCGAGCAGTTCCGCGACCTGACGCGCCCGCTCCGCATAGGCCGCCTCCGTCTCATGCCCGGCGCACACCCCGCCGCAACGGCCGAGATGCCACCGGAAGCAGACCTCGTCCGGCATCGGATCACAGGTCCGGAGACGGAAGCGGTCGCTCAGAAATTCGGCGAGCGTCTTCAGGCACCACTCGCCGGCCGGCCCGAACCGCGCCGTCGCCCCGTCGTCCGGATCCGGTTCCGCCGCCGATCCCTCGACCTCCATCCTCCGCCTGCGGAAGCTCGCGCGCAGCATCGGACAGGTTCCGGCCGTCAACAAAAGCTCGCCGAACCCGCTGTCCTCCCGCTTCAAGGCGCGGTTGACGGGCGGCCGGTGCATTTTGATGAGATGATTTTCCAGGGTGAGGCTTTCGGTCTCGTTCGTCGTGAGGATGACCTCGATCGACGCCACGTGCCGGACCAGCTCGCGGAACCGGGGACCGGCCAGCGGCTGATGGAAGTACGAGCGAAGCCGGCTGCGCAGGTTGACGGACTTGCCGATGTAGAGCGCGCGCCCGTCCTCGCCACGCATGATGTAGCAGCCCGGCTGTTCGGGATACCGATGAGGTTCAAAAACAAACGGCATCGCACCCGCTCCTTCCGCATCCGCGCAACCGCGACGACATCGGCAACCGTTCATTCCGCTCGTTGACGGGCCGTTCCTCCGACGGCTACAATCATACCAAAATCACGCGCCGGAAGGATGGTGCCGCATGCCGGAAATCTACGGCATCGAAGTGAAAACGATCGACGGCCGGAACATCGCCTTGTCGGAATACGCGGGCCGGGTGCTGCTCATTGTCAACACCGCCAGCAAATGCGGATTTACGCCGCAATACGCCGGGCTGGAGCGGCTGTACGGGAAGTACAGGGATCAGGGGCTGGTCGTGCTCGGCTTCCCTTGCAACCAATTCGCCGGCCAGGAGCCGGGGAGCGAAGCCGAGATCGCGTCGTTCTGCTCGCTCAACTACGGCGTCACGTTCCCGATGTTCGCCAAGATCGACGTGAACGGTCCGAACGCGCACCCGCTGTACCGCCTGCTCAAGCGGAAGAAGTCCGGTTTCCTCGGCTCCGGCGCCGTCAAGTGGAATTTCACGAAATTTCTCGTCGACCGCGAGGGCAATGTCGTCAAGCGCTACGGCCCCGCCGTGAAACCGGAAAAAATCGAAAAAGACATTCTCAGACTGCTGTGATCGCCGCATGCGCACACTTGTACGCGAAACCACGCCGTGGAATGAAATCCGCATCTACGAGACGAACGCGCTGTTCGGACAGACCGGCCGGTTCCGCTGCCTCCGCTTTGCCGACGAAGCGGTGCAGGGCGCGATCGATCTGAGGGATCCCTCCCGCATCGTGCTCGAATATCCCCGGGCGCTCATCCATCTGCTGGAGCGAAACGCGCCGGGCTTCGCGCGGGCGTTCATGATCGGCCACGGGATCGGCACGATCCCGGCGCGGTATCCCGCAGACGCGTTCACGGTCGCCGAGATCGACGGGCGGGTGGCCGCCCTCAGCCGGGAGCGCTTCGGCTACCCGTGGGACAACGTCGTCATCGGCGACGGGCGCGCGATGCTGGAAGCGGAGCCGCCGGCCTCGCTCGACGCCGTCCTGATCGACGCATTCACGCAGGACGGCACGCCCGGCCATCTGACGACGGTCGAATGCTTCGCGGAAGCCGCCCGCCGGATGCGGGGCCCCGGACTGCTGCTCATCAACCTGACCGGCCGCACGTACGGCGACTGCCGGATCGCGTCCATCCACGCCTCCCTGGCGGAAACGTTCCGCCACACCGCCGCCTTCTTCCTGCCCGCGTCGCCCGGCCAATCCTTCGGCAACATTCTGCTCGCGGGCAGCGGCCGGCCGATCGCATACGAAGCCGAAGAGCTGGCCGGATTTCGCCCGTTCGTTCCGGAACCGGGTTCCCCCCTGCGCGACCGCCCGTAGTCCGGACGGCGCAGCCGTGCGCCAGGCGCATCCGCCTCCCGTCATGATCTCCGCGAGCTGCGGAATCGTCGTCCGCGCCGCTCGCAGTTTCCGCGGATGATTAAGGTCATCAGTGAATGTCCCTCATCCGATCGTGATCCGGGTCTGCCTTCTTCCATATCGAAAAACAGTCCCGCCTTGGCGAGACGGTTGCGGCAACAAAAAACGTCCCCCCGCCCGCAACACGGACAGGAAGACGCATCGCATGCCTCAGAACCATCGCGATTTCCGGTAGCGCTCCACGCGCGAGAGCCGCGGCGCCTCCGGCCCCCCGGACGCCGGCGGTTCCGGCGCGGCCGCAGCGGGGAACGGCGGGACCGCGCGCTCCCGCTCCAGGCGATCGACGCGCTCCCGAAGCGCCTTCACTTCGCGCTGCAGATCGCGGACCGTCTGCTCCCAATGCCGGAACGCCTGCTCGAACTTCCGGAGACCGGCATCCCCGCCCGGACCGGCATCCGGCGGCCAGCGTTCCTCCGTCTCCGGCCCGGAGGGCGCGGCGGAATCGGGCGAGGCCAACAACCCGTCCAGCTCCGCCTTCGTCACCAGCGCCCTCGCAGTCTGCATGTTCACCTCGCGCAAGCGGGCCACCCCTCACGCCTTACGGAAATCGTTATGACTAGCATAGCATATCCGCGAAGGAACAGGGAAGAAAAATCTACGACTTTCGACCCAGATTTACGGTTGCGTGACCGGGACCGCCGCTTTACCCCTCCAGCGGCTTGAACGCGATCCAGTCGATCTCGATGCCCGCCTTCACCGGCTCGATCCGGACCTCGTACAGCCCGGCCTCCAACCGCACCTTGGCCAGCTTCAGCGAAATCCATTGGCCCATTGTGCCGTTCGTCTGCACCGTCGCCGTGAGCCGGCCGTTCAAGTGGATGTTGCACGCGCTCTGGGCGACGAAGTGGTCGGGCGACCGGACGCCGGCCAGCATCCGGTATTCGCCGGAGCGTCCGACGCGGAACCAGACCGGACTGTCCGCGGACAGCTTCACGCGGGCCAGATCGTCTGCCGGCTGCACCGACGCCGGCGAAGGCGCCTGCGCCGGATCGGCGGGCCGGGCCTCGAACGTCTGCTCGGGCTGCTGTTCGCGCCGGAACACGGGCGCCCGCATCAGGAAGCGCAGGATGTTCATCGCGCTGCGCTGGAGCTCGCCGCGCGTCAGCTTGCCGCCAGCCAGCGCCTCCAGCGTGTTGTCGCCCATCGCGTTCGTCTCCGCGCCGTAGTTCGGCACGACCATGTACAGGTCGTTCTGCGCGCGGACCATCGCGGCCGTGTTCTGCCGGCTCGATTCGCCGCCCTCCACGGGGTCGTTCATGCTTGCCCACCAGTCGGTCATGACGATGCCCGTGAAGCCCCACTCGCCGCGCAGGATCGTCGTGTTCAGGTCGTAGTTCGACGCGGACCAGACGCCGTTGACCGGGTTGTAGCTCGTCATGATCGCGGTCGCGCCGCCCTGCTTCACCGCGATCTCGAAGCCGCGCAGATAAAGCTCGCGCAGGGCGCGCTCGGAGACAGCCGCGTCGACCTTCGTCCGGTACTTCTCCTGGTTGTTGCAGGCGAAGTGCTTCAGCGTCGCGTTCGATCCGCCGCGCATGATGCCGCGCACGCAGGCCGCGCCGAACAGCCCCGTCACGAGCGGGTCCTCCGAGAAGTATTCGAAGTTCCGGCCGTTCAGCGGGTTGCGCCGCAGATTCATACCGGGGCCGAGCAGCGCGTCGATGTCGTTGCTGACGAGCTCCCTGCCCTCGAGCACGTACAGCTCCTCCACCAGATTGACATCCCAGGTGGCGGCGAGCAGCGTGCCGATCGGCACCTGCGTCGCCTTGTGCCCGCTGTCCATCCGGATGCCCGACGGTCCGTCGGCCGTGCAGCCGATCGGCACGCCGAACTTCGAGAACAGCCGGTCGCTCATGCCGCCGAACGCCGATGCCGTACCCGGCGTCACGAGCGGGTTCACCATGCCCTCGCCGCGCACGATAACGGCCAGGTCCTCATCGGTAAGCTGCGCCACGAAATCCTCCAGACTCGCCTTGCCCGCCGCGACATCCCGCAGCGCAATGCCGCGGTCGCCGGTGTGCGGAATCGCTTCGGGCATCCGCTCCCGGATCCGGTCGGCAATCGATGTGCGCCGTGTCGGCACATCCTCGTACGTCAACTCGTACGTGCCGTCCGCCCGGCGCGCCCCCGGCTTCATCCGCCGGAACGGCACGATCGGCGCCAGCGCTTCCTCGAGCTGCTCCACGACGACGAGCTCCGGCACGACATAACCGCTCCCGCTCTCGAAGCGGACGGGCTTCGCATCTCGCACGTTCGGTCCGACATGGATCACATACGTGCCCGCTTCGAGCACGTACGCGGAGCGATGCCCGGTCGCGCCGCCGTCGTCGTAGGCGGCCATCCGGCGGATCGGGAACGCCAGCTCGAGCCGCTCCGATTCGCCCGGCCGCAGCAGGCGCGTCTTCGCGAACGCCACCAGCTCCCGCGCCGGCCGGCCCAGCTTGCCCTGCGGCGCCTCGACATACGCCTGCACGACTTCCCGCCCCGCGTATGCGCTGCCGGTGTTGGTGACGGTGACGCCCACGCGGATCATGGTTTCCCCGTCCCGCTCGATCAGCCCGGCTTCTTCGGGCTCGATGCGGAACGTCGTGTAGGAGAGGCCGTAACCGAACGGGAACAGCACCTTCTCCGGACAGAACGTCTCGAAGTAGCGATAGCCGACATAGATGTCCTCTTCGTAGAAGTTCCTGAACTCGTTCCCGTAGTTGCGCGTCGAGGGATAGTCGTCGATCGACCGGGCGATCGTGTCCGTCAGCTTGCCGCCCGGGGTCACGTCGCCGGCCAGCACGTCGGCGATGGCGTTGCCGCCCTCCATGCCGCCGTGCCACGCGTAAATGACGCACGGAATCCGGTGCTTGAAGCGCGCGTCCTCGAGCCAGCTCATGTCGATGATGTTCGAGACGTTGAGGACGACGGCCGTCTGCTCGAAATGCGCCGTCACCCGCTCCAGCATCGCCAGCTCCTCGTCGGTCAGCAGCCAGCTTCCCGGCGCGATCTCGTTATCCTTGTCCTCGCCGGCCGTCCGGCCGATGACGACGACCGCCTTGTTCGACACCGTACGGGCGGACCGGACCAATTCGTCCGTGAGCGGCATCTCCTTCTGGTGCCACGGCTCGGCCGCCCATCCGCCGCCGCCGTTGTCGAACGGGTTCTCTTCGATCCATTTCTCGTAGACGGACGCCAAATTTTCGTTGACGGTGATCTGCTTCTTGCTCCGCAGGCCGTCCAGCAGATTCGTCGTGTACGGAACGTTGACGCTGCCGCCCGATCCGGTGCCGCTGCGGTAATAGTTGATCTGGCAGCGCCCGAAGACGGCGACGTTGTCGCCCGGCCGAAGCGGCAGCACCTGTCCGTCGTTGCGCAGCAGCACCGCGCCCTCCGCCGCGACCTTGCGGCTGAACTCCGCGAAGCCGGGCAGCGGTATGCCGTAAAGCGTTTCCATCCCGTTGTATTCCCCCTTCGGCCGACCATGGGCCGCTTGTCATATTTTCCATTATACCGATTTCCGCCGGCGTGGAAAGAAAAAAAGGACCGACCCCCCGCGGGATCGGTCGTGCGGTACAGAGGAAGGTTCATCTTATCTTCTCAAGTTCTCTGACAAGGGTCAAGCTGGGCATCACAGCCCGCGCCGGCGCGTCAGCGACCGAGCTCGCGCCGGATGCGCTCCGCGTTTCTCCGGTGGCACTCCCGCAGGTTCCGCGGATAGGCCCAGCCCTCGAGCATCGCGTCGATCGCCGCCTCGTCGCCCGACCGGACAAGCGCCCGGAGGCGCGCGATGTACGCGCGATCCCGCCGGAGCCGGCGCCGGATCTCGCCGATGTCCGACGCGCAGGCGCCGTGCCCGGGGACGAGCAGGCTCACCCGGTGGCGGCCCGCAATCGTCTCCGCCATCGCCAGCGTCTCCTCGTATCGCCGGCTGTCATCGTCGATGATCGGAAACTCGACATCGGACAGGTAATCCCCGGCGATCCAGACGCCGGGAGGCTCGACGATCGCGAACAGCCCGTCCGGGGTATGGCCCGGACTCGGGTACAGGACGAGCCGCGTCCCGCCGACGGCCAGCTCCCCGCCGTCGCCTGCGATCGCATGATCGACCTCCGGATAGACGATCGGGTAGTCCCGGTCCAGATAATACCCGTCGTCGAAGGCGCGGATCTCCTCGAGGATCCGGTTCCGCTCGTCCTCCGGCTTCGCGGCGAGCCCGTAGCTGGCCATGACCCTGGCGCCGGGAAAGGCGCCGCAGCCGATAATATGGTCGAAATCCGAATGGGTCAGCAGCAGATAGACCGGCCGCTCTCCCCGGATCGCTTCGACATGCGCCCGGATCCGCGCCACCTCCCCCGGCAGCCAGCACGGATCGACGACGAGCACGAGGTCTTCGGTCGCGATCACCGCCGCGTTCGTCTTGTACAGGGCGCTCTGAAAAACATCCACCGTCGCCCGGCGCTCCTCCATTTCCGTCCACCTCCGGTCCGCCCGCAGGCTGTCATTCTGCCGTCACGGCGAATACGCATACGCGTCGATTTGCCGCGCCCATTCCCCGAGCTGCCGCTTGAGCTCTTCCTGATTCCAATCGCGCTTGTCGGCCAGGAACAGCGACGGGTACGACGCGCCGTAGGCGCCCCATGTGGACAGGAATCTGGCGAGTCCGACCGGCCTGGCGACGGCCGCCTCGCGCATGAGCCACTGCTTCAATCCTTCATCCTTCGGCACCGGTTCGTTGCGATAACCCGTCCGGTACTGTTGCAGCGTGTTGTCGGCGAGGAAGTGCATCGCCTCGTCGCTTGAGCCGCCGGCGATGAACTTGAGCAGCTCCCAGGCCAGATCCTGATTGGGGGAATCCTTGTGGATCGCCAGCCCGGTCATCAGCGCGATGTTGCGCCGGCTGCCGTCCGCCGCGGAGGGCAGCGGCGCGATCGCGTAATCGCCTGCCGCGGAGCGGACCGCCTTGTACAGCCGCGAGGCCCAGGCCAGCCCGAGCGCCGGCGATTCATATTCCATGAGATAGGGATTGCTGTACATGGCTTCCGCGGGTACGGCGTTCAGCCAGGCCGCCAGCGCCGCGGCGTTCGCGTCACTGTCCAACACGCCTGTTGCCGCCCCGTGCTGGTCCGGAAACGATCCGCCCAGCATTTCAATGAATGGCTGCGCCGTCTCCAGCTCGGGCGTCAGCAGCACCTCCGCGCCCGCGTCGACAAGCGTCCGCGCAAGCTCGACGAACTCCGCCATCGTCCATCTTTCACGTGGTTCCTCAAGGCCGTACATGCGAAGCGCATTGCGGTCGTAATACATCAGCAGCGGGTCGCTGCGCACGGGCAGCAGGTACAGCTCGCCGTCCGTCGCCATCCGCGCGATGACCTGCAGGTACGCGCCCGACCAAGCCCACGAATGCTCTTCGATCCGATCCGTCAGAGCGACAATCTGATCTCTCGCCAGAAAGGAAGCCTCCGCCGGCGTCATCTCGATGATGTCCGGCCGCAGTTCCCCGGCGCGCTCCAGCAGCGCGTCCAGCGTGAGCAGGTTCGGGGATCCATAGCCGGAAATCAGATCCAGCACCTCGATCTCGACCTGCGGATGCTGCGCCATGAACGCCTCCATCCGGTCCTGGATCGGGTGATCTTTGTATCCCGCCTTGTACGGCTTCACTTCCTTGGACTCGTTGCCCCCGAACAGCGCCACCCGGAGCGTGCCGCTCAGATTGCTCTCCGCTTCCTGCCGGATGCCGGGCAACGCCGATTGGCACGCCGACAGCGCCAGCGTCAGCGCCGCCGCCGTCATGAACGCCATCCATGCCGTGATTTTCCGCCTCATCCGAACCCTCTGTCCGCATTCCCGGAATTCTCCCATTATGCGAACTATTTTACCGGTCCGAAGCGCATGAAAAAAGTCCGGAACATCAGGCCGAATCCCCTGATCGTTCCGGACCTTGCCGCCCTTCCGTCACGCCTGCAACTGCTTGAGCTGATAGAATTCCCCGCGCCGCTGCAGCAGCTCCTCGTAGCTGCCGACCTCCTGGATGCGGCCGTTCTTCATGACGACGATCCGGTCCGCGTCGCGGATCGTCGACAACCGGTGCGCGACGATGAACGTCGTCCGGCCGCGGATCAGCTCGCGCATCGCCTTCTGGACGATGTGCTCCGAAATGTTGTCGAGCGCGGACGTCGCCTCGTCGAGGAAAATGACGCGCGGATTGCGGATCATCGCGCGCGCGATCGCGATCCGCTGCCGCTGGCCGCCGGACAGCTTGCCGCCGTGCTCGCCGATCATCGTGTCGAGTCCGTCGGGCATGGCGGCGATCACGTCCTGCAGGTTCGCCATCCGGATGACGCGCTCGAGCTCCTCTTCCGACACGTTCGTGAGACCGTACGTGATGTTCTGCCGGATCGTCCCGGAGAAGAGCACCGTATTCTGCGGCACGACCGCGATCTGCCGGCGGTAGGCGCGCATGTCGAGCTCGTCGAACGGCACGCCGTCAAGCACGATGCGGCCGCCCGTCGGCCGGTAGAACCCGATCGCGAGATTGAGCACGGTCGATTTGCCCGCCCCGGACTCGCCGACGAGCGCGATCGTCTCGCCGGGCTTCACGTGCAGCGTGAAGCCGTTCAGCACATGTTTGTCCGTGTCTTTATATTGAAAATGCACGTTCTCAAACCGGAACTCGCCGCGGATGACGCCCGGCGCCTTCGTGCCCTGGTACTCGTCCGTCTCGGTCGAAGCGAGCACCTCGGTGACGGAGTGAATCGACTCGATGCCCTTGGCGAACTGCGGATAGATGTTGATCAGGTTGCTGATCGACATCATGATCGTGCCGAACAGCCCCTGGTACATGACCACGTCTCCGATCCGGATCAGACCCCGGAAGGCCAGCATGCAGGTGAACGTGAGACATATGACCTGGAACAGCGTGAACGTCACCCAGCCCGAGGCGCCAAACACCGCTTCCGTGATGTCGAGCCGGTACCCCTTGCCGCGCAGATTGACGAGTGTGCCGCTCACCTTCTCCATCTCGATGTCCTCGAGCCCGTGCGCCTTCGTCACGGGCAGCATCTCGACGGACTCGGCCACGGCGCCCGACATCTCCTCGATCTGACGCCGGAAGTCCCGGTTGCGCTGTCTGATTTTGTTCCGGAAGAAATAAACGAGCCCGCCCGCGAACGGCAGCAGCACGACGAACAGCGAGGCGACGGCCAGGCTGGTGGCGGCCGCGATGATCACGGCGGCGGCGATGTTCAGGAGCGCCGGCACGAACGAGTACATGACCTGCTTGCTGAGCAGCTCGATCTGCTCGACGTCGCGCAGCACCTTCGCCTGCAACCGGCCCGAGCGCAGCTCGGCGTGATACGACATCGACAGGTGCTGCAGCTTCCGCATCATCGTGCCGCGCAGGCCGGCCTCCATCAGCCGAGAGGACCGGCTCATGAAACTGACGTGCAGCGTCTGCGTCGGAATGTTCTGCAGTACAACGACAAACAGCACTGCCACGTCGATCCAGAACCATTTCAGGTCGGCGTCCGGCCGGCTGATGATGTTGATCATGTCCGCGGTGAGGATCGACATGATCCACACGGGCGAATGCTTGATCAGGAAGAAGACGAGCGACAGCAGCAAATTGACGCGCTGGCCCTTGTACAGCCTCCACAAAATCCGGAACGGCCGGCCCTTCCGGCCGCCCGCGTCCATAAACACGTGTTCAAAATCAGGCGTTTCCACACTTCGTATGCCCATGATGCCTCCCGCTCCGTCGCGACGGCGATGCCGTCGTCCGTCTGCAGACCATTTTACTCCCGGTATCGCGCCGCGTCCATTGCGCAAGTCTCGGAAATCTTGGATAAATCGCATGATTATGCGCGATATTCACCGTGTACGCCGCGCGGCGGATAAAATGAACGGTCCCGCTCCCGCGAGCGCCATCATGATCAGCCCCGTGAACATCGACACGCCGTACTGCCGCAGCCACGCCGGGCCGCCGGCGATCGCGTCGTAGACGGCGCCGCCGATGAGCGGCCCGACGAATCCCATCAGTCCGGTGGCCGCCGCGAATACGGCGATGTACATCGGCCGGTCCGCCTTCGGCGTGTCGCCGATCAGGAACGTGAAGTTCAGCAGGTTGTAGCCGCCCTGTCCGATTCCGAGCGCCGCGTGCGCCAGCACGAGCACGGCGGCGGCCGGCAGGAAGGCGAGACCGCCCCACAGCAGGCACGACAGCGCGATGAACGGCAGGCTGCAGAGCAGCAGCGTCATGGCCGGATAGCGCGCGTTCAGGTTGCCCCAGACGTAGTAGCTGATCATCATGACGACCATCTGGACGGTCGTGACGGCCGTCACCGCCGTGTAGCTCACCCCGAGGATGTCCAGCATCACGTAGGAGAACAGCGGCACGGCCGCGTTCTGGATCAGGATGAACAGCGCGATGAACGCAGTGGCGATGATGAACGGCCGGTCGCGGAACGGCTTCAGCAGGCGGTCACGGCCCGTTTTTTCGTGCGATTTCTCGAACGGCGGATTCGGATAGCGGAACAGCATGATCCCGTTCCAGACAACGCACACCGCCGCCGCCGAATAGAGGATGGCGAATCCCGCGGCCGGGGAGCCGGCGCGCTCGAGCACCTGCCCCGACAGGAGCAGCACGGCGCTCGCGATCGCCCAGTGCACCGTGTTCCGCACGCCGAAGTACCGCCCGCGCACCTGCGCCGGCACCATGTCGCTCATGAGCGACGACCAGACGACGGCGCTGACCGCGACGCTCGCGAACGAGCAGGCGAACAGCGCGACGAACGCCGGCACGCGCGCGGGCTCCGGCAGCAGGACGGGGATGAGCCCGGTCAGCACCCACAGGCTGCGGTGCAGGATGCCGGTCAGCGCCATCCAGAACTTCCGGTTCTCCATCCGCTGCATGAAGAACGCGGCGAACACCTGCAGGATGTTCGCGAGCGACTGGATGGCGAACACGAGGCCGACCGCCGTCGAATCCGCGTTCAGGTAAAGAAGATAGGCGGTCAGGATCGGACCGCCCAACATATTCGCCACGATCGTGGCGGGAATGCCCTCGATGACCGATACTTGCAGCGATCTTCGCTGCTGGGTGGCGTTCCGGCGGAAGCGGAACGCCTTCAGAAACGTTGCCTGCGGCATGGTGATGCTCCCTCTCGGATGTCCGTCGCCTTCATGCCTTGCCCGTCATGCCTTGCCGTCCGCGCCGGACGCGCCGAGCCGCAGCGCGTATTCGGCGAGCGTGCGCGTCATGACGCCGGTCGCGCCCTTCAGATCCCAGCCCCGGTCCTTGAACATCCAAGCGGTGCCGCCGATGTCCAGGTGAATCCACGGCAGTCCTTCGGCGAATTCGCCGATGAACAGGCCGCCCGTGATCGTGCCGGCGTGGCGGCCGCCGCTGTTCTTCAGGTCGGCGGCGTCGCTCTCGAGCTGCTTGCGGTATTCCGGCCACGACGGCAACTGCCAGATGCGCTCGCCCGTCGCGCGGCTCGCCTTAAGCAGTTCGGCAAGGAATGCTTCGTTGTTCGTCACCGCGCCGGTCGCGACGTCGCCGAGGGCGACCATGACGGCGCCGGTCAGCGTCGCAACGTCGATGAGCCGCGTCGCGCCGCGCCGGATTGCGGTCGTCAGCCCGTCGGCCAGCACGAGCCGGCCTTCGGCGTCGGTGTTGACGACCTCGACCGTCCGGCCGCTCATCGTCTTCAGCACGTCGCCGGGCTTCAGCGCCCGGTCCGACGGCATGTTCTCCGCCGCCGGGATGACGGCGACGACGTTGACCTTCGGCTTCGCCTCGCCGATCACGCGCATCGCGCCGAGCACCGCGGCCGCGCCGGCCATGTCGGAGATCATCTCCTCCATGCCGTCGGCGCGCTTGAGCGAGATGCCGCCGGTGTCGAACGTGATGCCCTTGCCGATGAGGCCGAGCTTCTCCTTCGCATCCGGATCGCCTTCATAGTGCAGGACGATCATGCGCGGCGGATTGACGCTGCCCTGGCCGACGCCGAGCAGGCCGCCCATTTCCATCTCCGCCGCGGTCCATTCGTCGATCACTTCAATGTCGAGCTGGTATTCCTGCGCCAGCGCTTCGGCTTCGAGCGCCAGCATTTCCGGCGTCAGCATGTTGCCCGGCAGGTTCGTCAGGCGCCGGGCGTAGGCGACCGCCTCGCCAAACATCCGGCCGCGGGCAAGCCCCGCCCGGAACGCTTCTTCCGTCCGGGCCGGATCGGCCGGCTCCCGCGCGGGCGCGAACACGACGCGCAGCTTCGTCTCGGCCGGCTGATCCCGGCGCTGCGGCTCGCGGGCGGCGGCGCCGAGCATGAAGCCCTCCGCCAGCGCCTGCGCCCGCATCCGCACCGCCTCCGCCGGCCCGGCGTCCGCGCCGCCGCTTTCGAACAGATCCGCGCCGACCAGCGCGCACACCGCTTCCGTCTTGAGCTGCCTTGCGGCCTTCGCCGCGGCCGCGCCCGCCTGGCGCAGCGCGTCCGGCGAGCCGTCGCCGACGCCCGCGAGCACGACATAGCCGGCCTTCATCGTGCCGAGCGTCGGCACGACGGTCGTGCCGCCCGCCTCGCCCTTGAACAGGCCGGACTCGCCCATCCGGCGCGCGGCGTCCGCCACCGCCGCGGGCAGCGCGGCGAGCGCCGATCCGCCCGCCTCTCCCGCGTCCGGTCCCGCGAACACGACGGCCGCCTCCGCCGCTTCCAGCGCTTCACGCGGCTCGCCCGTATATTGAAACTCCGTGATGCCCAATGTTCATCCTCCAGACCGTGTTGCATTGACGCCCGCTTCCCGGCCGACGGCCCAAGCAAAAGAATCGGGCGCTATCCCGATTCTAATGCTTTAATCCACCGATGGCAAATAGATCTTGAACTCCGTTCCCTCGCCCGGACGGCTGCTCACGCGGATCGTGCCGCCGTGGTTGCGGATGATGCGATAGCTGACCGACAGTCCGAGTCCGGTCCCCTGCTCCTTCGTCGTGAAGAACGGGTCGAAGAGCCGGCTCATCGTCGCCTTGTCCATTCCCTTGCCGTTGTCGCGGACCGCGATCTCGACATACGCGCCGTCCTTGCGCGCGACGATGTCGATGCGCCCGCTTCGCGCGCCTTCGAGCTCGGTGATCGCATCCAGCGCGTTCTTCACGATGTTCAGCATGACCTGCTTGATCTGCTTCACGTCGATTGATACCTTCGCCTGCGCGTCGTATGCCTCGAGGTGAAGCTGGCAGCCGCGCATGATCGCCTCGCTCTCCGACAGCAGCATGACTTCCTTCAGCAGCGATTCGATCGTGACGATCTGGGCCATCGGCGCGGTCGGCTTGCTCGAATTGAGGAACTCGTAGATGATGTCGTTCGCCCGGTCGATCTCGTCGAGAATGATGCGCGCGTACTCCTCCTTGCCGAGCGTCATCAGATACGGACGCAGGAGCTGAATGAAGCCGCGGATCGATGTGAGGGGATTGCGGATTTCGTGCGCGATGGAAGCCGCGATTTTGCCGAGCATGGCGAGCTTGTCGTTCTGGTAGGCCGTCTGCTCGATCTGCTTGAACTCGGACACGTCCTTCACGCTGACCAGGTAATGTCCGTCGAGCTGGTCGCCGTACGTGATCGTGACGAGCAGATGCCGCCCCTGCGCGTCCTGCAGTTCGAAGTAGCGCGAACGTTTCAGTGCCATCTCCTTGCAGATCCGGAAGATCATCCGCCTGACCGGCCGCTTGAGCCCGGGGTGAAAAAGAAGATTCCGCAGCGTGCAGCCGACCAGCACCTTCCGCGGCACGTCAAGCAGCCTCGCCATCTGCAAATTGACGAAAGACAGCGTGCCTTCGCCGTCAAACAGAGCGATGCCGCTGTCCATATGCTGCAGAACGCTTTCGTACTTGTTCTTGACATCTACGAAGGAGCGGCGCGAACGGTGGAGCTGCTCTTTCATCTCCGCGTACCAACTGAACTTCGGGACGGACTCCGGCCTCCTGCCGCGGAAGGCCGACATGATCTCGATCAGGAACGGAAACGACCGGTCGTAAATGCCCACCGCTTCCTCGGGTTCCGCGTTGGCCACCAGCATCTGCACGGCGGCATGGTGCATCGCGACAATCTCCTCCGGCTGCATCCCTTCCAACGTGCGGCCGAGCTCGACCGCGTTCTGGAGCGAGACCGGCGATTCGGTCCTCAAATATGCCGCAAGCGCGGGAAAATAACGCCTGCTGGTCATGAGCATCCAACCGCCTCCTCCGCGTTCCGGACGGATACGCCGGCGCGAGGACAAAGCATGTCGCCCGCCTTCCATAGCAAACGGCATCGCCTCCGACGTAGGATTCGCGGATGCGCAATTGTGCCAGGGATGGGAATCCCCGGTATCCTAATCATAGGGACGGGCGCCGAGGCATGTCAACCGAAGAGTTTGTCGATTCGTGAGAAGTCGGATCTGCGTCCCTTCTCATGGTCCGGACCGCTCATTTGGGCGGAAATCCGGGCCGGCCAACCCGGTCGACGGTCCGATATCCGCGGTAGGATGCGGGATTTCGGGCGTTTGGACCATCCGGACGGTTTGCCGTGCGTCCCGCGGACGATCCTGGATTCTTCCGCCTGCATCGTACTGCCTATGGAGTCCGATTTGCACATGAATACGATGGTCCGTGCTCCGGCCGCCGTTGTCTCCGCTCCGGTTCCGCCGATCTCCGTCCGTCGGCTCCCGCCGGACTTCATCCTGTTGCTTTTTCGTTTGCTGACCGGTCGTGAACCGGTCTTGCTCCCGCCGATCCTCCTGCTGCCCGTTCTTTGGCGGTCCGGCCTTTGGCTGCCCGGTCTGCCGGTTCTTCTGTTCCGGCTGCGCCGGCCGCTGCCGCCCGGTCTTGTCCGTCTCCTTCTTCTGCACCTGCCCGTTGCGCAGCGTCTCGTTGTTCTTGATCTGCTGCGCGCGCTTTTCCTGTTGTTTGCCCGGTTCCCGCTTGTCGCGCTGATCCGGTTTGCCGCGCTGTTCCCGCTTGACGCTTTGATCCTGCCCGCGGACTTGCTCCGGCTTGCTATTCCGTTCCTGCTGCCGGAACCGCTCCTGTTGCCTGTCCGGCTCCTTCCGGTCTTCGTTCTTTCGTGACGGCGCATTCGCCGCTGCCTGCCTGCCGCCCGTCGCGGCTGCCTTGTTGCCGTTCACCGCGGACACTTGGTTTCCGTTGCCTGCGGCAGACGGCCTGCCGCTGTCCGCCGGCGCGTTGTTCCCTTTGCCGGCCGATGCGCCCTTCCCGCTCTCCGCCCGGGACGAATCGCCGCCGGCCCTGTCCGCGGGTTTGCCCTTTGCCTTCGCAGCCTTCTCCTTCTCCGCCTTCTCCTTCGCCAACTGCTCGGCCAGCATGCGCTTCCGCTCCTCGTCCGAACGCCCGTCCCCGAGCACGGCGGGAAGGCCGCCGTACGGCTCGACCGCCTGGCGGATCGATCCGTTCCTCAGATCGTCCAGCTTGATCGGCAGCCCCTGCTTTTCCGCGAGCAAATAGACCGCCATCTTGCCCGGCGAGACGCCGTTCGCGAGCGCCGTATCCCGCAGCTCGCCAGGCGCGCGGACGATCGTCACCGTGAAGTTCCGCCCGGATGCCGAAGACGCCCCGTTCGGGGAGGCCGCATCCTTGCCCCCGGCCGAGCCCTGGGGCCCCGCGGCGCCCGATCCGGACAGTCCCGCCGTTCCCGCTCCGGGATCCGCCCCGGACGAATCCGCGGTTCCCGAAGCGGATGTCCCGCCGGTTCCCTCTCCGGATGCCGATCCGCTCTGCCCGTCCGCTCCCGGCTCATCCGGCCCCGGCTGTCCGCCGGCGCCCGGCGCCGCCGCCCGGACGACCCGGCCGATCTCCCGCACCAGCTCGTCCTCGAATGTTCCATCGACGTCCGCGGTCGTCATGCTCGTGACGAACACTTCGCCGCCGTCCTTCAAATAGTCGGCCGCCTCCGCGTTCCGGATGATGTCCGCCGTCACCTCGCCGACCGGCCGCCGCCGGTAGTCGACGCCCTCGATCACCCGCTCGCCGTCCGCGTTCAGCGCGCTCAGCTTGATGACATCGCGCTGCCGGTTCACGCCGATCTCGACGCTCGGATTGATGTCGATCGCCACATAGGCCGCGACCTTCGGTCCGTGGAAGACCGGCAGCCGGGCCAGCCCGACCGCGACAAGCAGCAGGCAGGCTGCCGCGGAAGCGGCGATCAGCAGCCGTCCGCGCGGGACCGTCCGGCGGCGCGGCAGCGCGTCGATCCCGATCTCCTCGCCGACGGCCGCGTCCGGCCGGCCGGGCACCTCCACGAACTCGCCTTCCGGCGTCAGGACGACGAAGCCGCGCCGTCCCTCGGCCATGACGATGCCCTTTCTCACGATCCCACCTCCCTCGCCGCCGCCGCTTCCCGCACGGCCGGCTGCAAATAGGACTGCAACAGCGGATAGTCGCCCGACAGAATCAGGGCGGCCGCCATGATGTATTTCCGGTTCCGCTCGAGCGTCTTGCGCGACACCCGGCAGCATTCCATCAGTTCCTTGATCGGCAGGCGGCCATGCCGTTCCATGATCTCCATGAGCTCCGGACGGCTTGCCAGCGCCGCGCTGATGCCGAGCAGCAGCGCACGCGAGTCGGCATGCCGGGGCGACCGTTCCGCGAGGTCGGCGAACGTGATGCCGCTCTTCGCCAGCCGCTCGGCCAGTTGCTCGATCTCGAGCCGCCGCATTTCCGACAGCCGCTCCGAAGCGTACGCGTCCAGCGCGCCCGCCGTTTCCGCGGCGTTCACGGGCGATTCCCCGCCCGGATCGCCCTCGAAGGCGCTCATCGGCACCGACCGCGCGTGCCGCTTCTCCCGGCGGACATGGTCGATCAGCCGCCTGCGGATGACCGTTTCGGCGAACCCGAGGAACGATTTTCCGGCGCCGTCATCGTAGCTGTCGATCGCCTCGTTGAACGCGGCGAGGGCAATGCTGTATTCGTCGTCGCGCGACGGATCGATATATTTGTTGCAGAATCGGCTGGCCGTTCCGGCAATGTAGGGCCGGTAGTCCGCAATGAACGACTCGCGGAGCCTGTCGTCCCCCGCCCGGATGCGGGCCACGACCTTCTCCGGCGGTTCCTGCGCGGTGTTCCGCGCGCTTCCGCCGGCCCCGGTCTTGCCGAACAGCCGCTTGATGAGCAGAAGTATCAACCGCCCCACCTCTATTCACATATCGTTCGGAGGCGTGTCCATTTTTCGGGGGGTATGGCATCAACAACCCATCCGCGAACATCCCGGAGAAAAAAATCAGCCTCCTTGCGGGAGGCTGTTGTGTATGATGCCGTCTGTCGCGTCTCAGTTCCGCCGGCCGCTCGCCCTGCGCTGCGCCAGCTTGTTGCGCCGGTTGTTCAGGGCGGTGAGCCGCCGCTTGAGCTGCTCTTCCCATTCCCGGTCGCCGAGCTGCTTGGCGAAGGCCAGCAGATCGAGCGCCATGTCGATCTGGTTCAGCACGATCTCCATCGGGTCCTCGTCTTCATGGTTCACGCAGTTCGCGAGCAGCTCTTCGCGCTCCTGATCGACATAGTCGCGGAAATCGACCTCGGAGGCTCCGTCCCCGTGCGCGTACTCCGCGAGCAGTTCGTACTCCTGCTCGACCAAATGATGCACCTCGACGCGATGGCAAACCGGACAGAACAGAATCGGCACATTGTGGATGAACGTGCGGTAATACTTCATCGTCCCCCGGGTGCCGATCATGCTTGCTCCACAGCAGAAACTCATCGCCGTCACCTCCGAATCGGCCGGATCATCCTGCCCTTGCTCCAATGTATTCGCCGCCGGATGTCCGAATTCCTTCACCGATTCGACAACAATTTGCGTCGGCCGCCAAGAACGGCGATGCGACCGGGCCTCGCACGCCTCTGCAGCGTGCTGCAGCTCGCCGAATCACAATAAAAAAAGAACCGCCGGCATGTCCAACAGGACTTGCCCGACGGCCCCCCGCATCTCACTTCATCGCGGCGACGATCAGATCGCCCATCTGCTGCGTGCCGACCGCCTTGCTCCGGTCGGTCGCGATGTCCGCCGTGCGATGGCCGGCATCCAGCACGCTCGCGACGGCGTCTTCGATCGACTGCGCGGCTTCGTGATAGCCGAACGTCAGCCGGTACATGAGCGCGACGGACAGAATCGTCGCGATCGGGTTCGCGACACCCTGGCCCGCGATGTCCGGCGCCGAGCCGTGCACCGGCTCGTACAGGCCGAACGCGCCTTCGCCGAGCGACGCGGACGACAGCATGCCGATCGAACCGGTCAGCATCGCCGCTTCGTCGCTCAGAATGTCGCCGAACATGTTCTCCGTCACGATGACGTCGAAGCTCGCCGGACGGCGCAGCAATTGCATCGCGCAGTTGTCGACCAGAATGTGCTCGAGCTCGACATCCGGGTAGTCCGGCGCGACCCGGTTCACGACTTCGCGCCACAGGCGGCTCGTCTCGAGCACGTTCGCCTTGTCGACCGAAGCGAGCTTCTTGCGCCGCGTGCGGGCGATTTCGAACGCCTGGCGCACGATCCGCTCGATCTCCTGCACATTGTAAACGCACGTGTCGACCGCTTCCTCGCCGCTCGCGCCTTCGCGGCGGTATTTTTCACCGAAGTAGATGCCGCCCGTCAGCTCGCGCACGACGATCAGGTCGGTGCCCTCGAGCACTTCCGGTTTCAGCGTCGACGCCTCTTTCAGGCAGTCGAAAATTTTCGCCGGACGGATGTTCGAGAACAGCCCGAGCGCCTTGCGGATGCCGAGCAGCCCCGTCTCCGGGCGGAGCTCCTTCGGGTTGTTGTCCCATTTCGGGCCGCCGACCGCGCCGAGCAGCACCGCGTCCGCCGCCTTGCACATGTCGAGCGTCTCCTGGGGCAGCGGCGTCCCTTTCTCGTCGATCGCGATGCCGCCGAACAGGCCGTGCTCGAACTCGAAGCTGAGCCCGTACAGTTCTTCCGTCCGTTTCATGACCTTGATCGCTTCCGCGACCACCTCGGGACCGATGCCGTCGCCGGCGATGACTGCGATTTTCTTCGTATCCGCCATTTACGCTTGTTTCCTCCCCGTCAGATCAGGCTCATCCGGTCGCGCTTGCGCGGCGACTTGCGCCGCTCGATCAACCGGTTCAGCGCGTCGATGTACGCGCGGGCGCTCGCCTCGAGAATGTCGGTGCTGAGGCCCCGGCCCTGCGCCGACACGCCGTCCTGCATGAGCACGACGGACACTTCGCCGAGCGCGTCCTTGCCCTGCGACACGGACTTGATCGCATAGTCCTCCAGCTCGACCTGTTCGCCGGTGAGCGCGTCGATCGCGTTGTAGATCGCGTCGACCGAGCCGTTGCCTTCGGCGCGCTCCTCCCGGATCCCTTCGCCCTGCACCAGGATCGCGACGGTCGCGCTGGGCGTGGAGCTGCTGTCGAAGGACACCTGAAGCATCTCGAGACGGTACACTTCCGGCGTGTCGACGAGCTTCTCCTCGAGCAGCGCGCGGATGTCCTCGTCGCTCACCTGCTTCTTCCGGTCCGCGAGATCCTTGAACTTCGCGAACGCCTCGTTGATCGCTTCGTCATCCAGATCGTAGCCGAGATCGATCAGCTTCTCGCGGAACGCGTGGCGTCCGGAGTGCTTGCCGAGGACGAGCTTCGATTCGACGAGTCCGATCGTCTCCGGCCGGATGATCTCGTAGGTCGACTTCTCCTTCAGCATGCCGTCCTGGTGGATGCCCGATTCGTGCGCGAACGCGTTCGCGCCGACGATCGCCTTGTTGCCCGGAACCGGCATGCCCGTCAGCTTGCTGACGAGCCGGCTCGTGCGCGCGATCTCCTTCAGGTTCAGCGTCGTCTTCGCCTGGTAATGGTCGAAACGGGTCTCCAGCGCCAGCGCGACCTCCTCGATCGCGGTGTTGCCCGCCCGTTCGCCGATGCCGTTGATCGTGCCCTCAACCTGATCGGCGCCGTTCTCGATGGCGGCGAGGGCGTTGGCCGTCGCCATGCCGAGGTCGTCGTGGCAGTGGGCGCTGAGCTGGATCTTCTCGATGCCCGGCACCTTCTCCCGCAGCGTCTTGAAGATGTTCCCGAACTCGAGCGGCGTCATGTAGCCGACCGTGTCCGGAATGTTGACGACGGTGGCGCCCGCGCGGATCGCCATCTCCGTCACTTCGCACAGGAAATCCAGCTCGGTGCGGCCGGCGTCCTCCGGCGAGAACTCGATCTTGCTGAAATATTTCTTCGCGTACCGGATCGCCGCTTCCGCCTGCTCCAGCACCTGCTCCTTCGTCATCCGCAGCTTGTACTGGCGATGGATCGGCGAAGTCGCCAGGAACAGGTGGATGCACGGGTCTTCGGCGCCCTGAAGCGCTTCCCGGACGGCGTCGATATCCTGCGTGCGCGAACGGGACAGGCCGATGACCGTCGCGTTCTTGACCGCCCGTGCGACCGCGTTCACGGCGGCCAGGTCGCCGGGCGAAGCGGCCGGGAAACCGGCTTCGATCCGGTCGACGCCCAGCTTCTCGAGCTGCAGCGCGATCTCGACCTTCTCCTTCGTGTTCAGATTGACGCCCGGCGATTGTTCACCGTCGCGGAGCGTCGTGTCGAAAATGTAAATCTTCCGCATGTTGCACCTCCATGGCGCCCGCCTTTCATCGGGTTGCCGCTGTGGGACTGCCCCGGGCCTTCGGCGTCCGGACAGCACGGCGCGCCTTGCCCGCGCGGTGAACGCGGGCAAGGCGCCGTCCGTCCGTTCCTTGACCGGTGAATGATGTTATTTCTTGATCCAGTGCATCAGTTCGCGGAGCTGCTTGCCGACCTGCTCGATCTGATGCTCGGCCTCGCGGCGGCGGATCGCCGTCAGCACCGGGCGGTTCGACTGGTTCTCGAGAATGAACTCGCGGGCGAACTTGCCGGACTGGATGTCGGCGAGGACGCGCTTCATCTCTTTCTTCGTCTCGTCCGTGATGATGCGCGGACCCGTCACATAGTCGCCGTACTCGGCCGTGTTCGAGATCGAATCGCGCATTGCGGCGAGACCGCCTTCATAGATCAGGTCGACGATGAGCTTCAGCTCGTGCAGGCACTCGAAGTAGGCCATCTCCGGCGCGTAGCCCGCCTCGACCAGCGTCTCGAAGCCGGCCTTGATGAGCGCGCTCGTGCCGCCGCAGAGCACGGCCTGCTCGCCGAACAGGTCCGTCTCCGTCTCTTCGCGGAACGTCGTCTCGATGACACCGGCACGCGTGCAGCCGATGCCCTTCGCGTAGGCGAGGCCGATCGCCTTGGCGTTGCCGGTCGCGTCTTGCTCGATCGCGATCAGGCCGGGGACGCCGAAGCCTTCCACGTACGTGCGGCGCACCATGTGGCCCGGGGATTTCGGGGCGACGAGCAGCACGTCCATGTCCGGACGCGGCACGATCTGGCCGTAGTGGATATTGAACCCGTGGGAGAACATGAGCGCGGCGCCTTGCTTCAGGTTCGGCTCGATCTCCTCGCGGTACACCTTCGCCTGCGTTTCATCCGGCATCAGGATTTGCACGACATCGGCGATCTTGACCGCCTCGGCGACGGAGAGCACTTCGAAGCCGTCGTTCTTCGCCTTCTCCGCGGATTTGCCCGGACGGAGACCGATCACGACCCGCACGCCGCTGTCGCGCAGGTTTTGCGCCTGGGCGTGGCCCTGGGAGCCGTAGCCGATGACCGCCACCGTCTTATTCTGCAGGACGCTGAGGTCTGCATCTTGTTCGTAGTACAGTTTGACTGCCATTGCGATTGAGCGCCTCCTTCAAAATATGCACATCTTCCATCTTACCTCATCTTGCCGCGTGTTGCATCCCCCTGACGGCAAAAGTCGAAAGGTTTTTTCTGCGGCAAGGGCGGATCAACGGTTGCCCCGGATCATCGCGGTGACGCCCGTCCGGCTCAGCTCGCGGATGCCGTACGGCTTGAGCAGCTCGATGATCGCGTCGATTTTGTCCGAATCGCCGACCGCCTGGACGATCATCGTCGAGGCGCCGATGTCGACGACGGACGCGCGGAACGTCTCGACGACGCCGAGAATTTCCGGCCGGGCCGACGGCTCCGCGTGCACCTTGATCAGAGCGAGCTCCCGGGCAACCATCGGACTCACGCTCAGATCGACCACCTTGATCACATCGATCAGCTTGTATAGCTGCTTGCCGACCTGCTCGATCGTCTTGTCGTCGCCGGTCGTCACGATGACCATCCGGGACAGGCCCGGCTCCTCGCTCGCGCCGACCGTGATGCTTTCGATATTGAAGCCGCGCCGGCCGAACAGGCCGGCGACACGTTGCAGTACGCCGGGCTGGTTGTTGACGAGAATCGATATCGTATGCCGTTTCATCTCACGCATCCCCCAGAATCATTTCGTCGATCGTATTGCCCTGGGTGACCATCGGGTAGACGTTCTCGTGCTTGCGGACGACGAACTCGACGACGGCCGGGCCGTCATGGGCCAGCGCTTTCTCCCACGCTTCCCGCGCCTCCTGCTTGTTCGTCGCGCGGAAGCCGCGCACGCCGTACGCTTCGGCCAGCTTGACGAAGTCCGGGCTGCCGGCAAGGTCGATATGGCTGTAACGGTTGTCGTAAATGATCTCCTGCCATTGCCGCACCATGCCGAGCACCTGGTTGTTGATGATCGCGACCTTGACCGGAATGTTGTTGATCGCGCAGACCGCGAGCTCCTGGGCGCACATCTGCATGCCGCCGTCGCCGTTGATCGAGACGACCGTCCGGTCCGGGAACGCCATCTGGGCGCCGATCGCCGACGGGAAGCCGAAGCCCATCGTGCCGAGGCCGCCGGACGTGATCCACGAGCGCGGCTTGCTGAACTTGTAGAACTGGGCCGCCCACATCTGGTGCTGGCCGACGTCCGTCGTCACGATCGCCTCGCCCTTCGTCGTCTCGTAGATCATCTCGATGACCCATTGCGGCTTCAGCTCGGTCTCCGAATCTTCGTAGCGGAGCGGCACTTCCCGCTTCCACTTCGCGATCTGGGCGCGCCATTCGTCCGCCAGATCGGTCCGCTTCGCTTCGCGGTTCAGAATCTCGAGCACCTTCTTGACGTCGCCGACGATCGGGATGTCGGTCGGGACGTTCTTGCCGATCTCGGCCGGGTCGATATCGATGTGGGCGATCTTCGCGTTCGGCGCGAAGCCCTGCACCTTCATCGTCACCCGGTCGTCGAAGCGCGCGCCGATGTTGATGAGCAGGTCCGAACCCTGGATCGCCTTGTTCGCCGTGTAGGTGCCGTGCATCCCCGGCATGCCCATCCACAGCTCGTGACCGCTCGGGAAGCCGCCGAGGCCGAGCAGCGTCGTTGTGATCGGAATCTGCGTCGTCTCGATGAACTTGAGCAGCTCCTCATGGGCGCCCGAATAGACGACGCCGCCGCCGGCGAGCACGACCGGGCGCTTCGCTTCAGAGATCGCCTTCAGCAGTTTGTCGACCTGCAGCCTGTTCGGCGTGACCGTCGGATTGTAGCCGCGCAGATTCACTTCGGTGACCGGCTTGAACAGCCCCTTCTGCGCCGAGACGTCCTTCGGGATGTCGATCAGAACCGGGCCCCTGCGGCCGGTGCTCGCAATGTGGAACGCCTCGTGGATGATGCGCGGGATGTCCTCGGCATTGCGCACGAGATAGCTGTGCTTCGTGATCGGCATCGTGATGCCGACAATGTCGGCTTCCTGGAACGCGTCCGTGCCGATCGCGCTCTGCGGGACGTTGCCGGTGATGACGACCAGCGGCACCGAATCCATGTAGGCCGTCGCGATGCCGGTGACAAGGTTCGTCGCGCCCGGACCGCTCGTCGCGATGCAGACGCCGACCTTGCCCGTGGCCCGGGCGTATCCGTCAGCCGCGTGGACCGCCCCCTGCTCGTGGCGCGTCAGCACGTGGTGGAAGTCCGAGAAGCCGTACATCGCGTCATAGATGTACAGCACGGCGCCGCCCGGATAGCCGAAAACGCATTCGACGCCTTCCAGGACCAGGCTGCGGAGCAGCATCTCCGAACCGGTGATCACTTCCGGCTTGGACCATTTCTCGATCAATTCGTTTTTGGATCGCAATGCGGCAGGTTGCGTGCTCATGTTCCCATCCTCCCTTGCGTATTGCGTGGCTGAGCATCTCCATCGGCCGGCGGCCGGACCCGGGCCCGGCGGCGCCAGCAAAAAAGCCTTTCGCCGCGGAATGCGCTGCTGACGCATTCCGGGACGAAAGGCTTGACACTTCCGTGGTACCACCCTGATTTGCCCATGCCTCGCGGCATAAGGCCTCTGCAGGTGCAAATCCGGCATGAAACGCCGAATCCGACCTTGGGCAGGGTAACGCTTGCCATGCGATTCCCTCTACTGGACGCCGGATCCGTATGCATCGTCGTTCAAGGGAACAGCTCCGAGGCGACATTCGCGTCATACAGGGATTTCGGCGACGGTTGCAGCATATTCCGTCCGCTCTCTGGGCGAAAGAGCCCTGAACGCTTTCTCCTCATCATAGCCGATGTCGTATTAGACTTAACGTTTATTATAGTCCCGCCCGGGGCGGTCGTCAATACGGATATCGCGCGGCGAATGGATGTGGGCTTATCAACGGGGGCGAAGGCGGGATCGAAGGCGGTGCGAAGACGGATGCGGAGTCTGGTGCGGAAGCGGAAGCGAAGGCGGAGGTGGAGGCGCCGATTCACGCGGTCACGTCTGCGATCCGGCCGCCATTAACGGCACCAGGTGCCGTTAATCCGCTTCCGCGCGCGGCCCTCATGCCCGATAGCGGCATCCCGTGCCGTTATTCGCCATTTCACGCTGATCCACCGTTGATCGACAGCTTCGTACGGACCGATAAAGCACTTCCGCTCGGCTGCGTGCTTCGGTCTGCTGCAGGTAATGCTTGCCGCCGAAGTCCGCGCCGGGCGAAACCCGAGCCGGAACCGGCGCGAGCCTTGCCCGCCCGGACCCGCGTCGACCGGCCGGCATACGCTGCATCAGACCGGCAAGAAGCCGCAGCCCGATACACGGCACTCCCAAGCAAGACGCCACATCCCGGACGGCCGGCCACATCCGGAGACGACACCACATCCCGGGAATCCGATACCACCGGGAACAACGCCACATCCCGGACAGCGGGCCGCATCCGGAAACATCCCCAACCCCCCGTCCGCGTCCGCATCTTCCGGCAAGGAGCGACCCGCCATGGCAACCGCCTTCACGATCCGCCCGTATCATCCCCGCCGCGACACCGCCGCGATCCTGCGGTTGATCCGCCGCGAGCTCGCGCCGCTGTCGCGCAAGCCGATCGGGCGCGAGGCGCTGACGGACCGCGCGCTCGCCGAACGCATCCGGCGGGGGCGGACGCTGGTCGCAGCCGGCAGGAGCGGCCGGGTCACGGGATTCATCCACATCCTCATCATCCAACAGCCGCATGCGCCCGCCAGGCTTCTGATCGATCTGCTGGCGGTCGATCCGGAAAGCCGCGGACGGGGCATCGGCTCGGCGCTGCTCCGCGAGGCCGAAATCCACGGCCGCTCCCGCCGTTGCCAAGCCGCGGTGCTCTACGTGGACGAAGGCAACGACCGGGCGCTCCGATTCTACCATCGCGCGGGATACCGCACCGTTCGCTTTTGGCCGGCCTTCCGCTGCTGGGAACTGTTCAAGACGCTTGACTCCGGCATCTGAAAGAACTCCGGCGGATTCGCGGGTGAAACGCGGGGAAAGACGCAACGCAAGAGGGAACGGACGAAAGGCAAGCAAAGAGCGTCAGCCGCAACTTGCAACGGCAATCGATCCGACAACACGCAAAAAGCCGCCCGTCCGGGCGGCTTCCCTGATCAAGCGTTGATTTTCTCCTTCGCGATGCCGGCCAGCGCGTTGAACGCGTTCGAGTCGTTCACCGCGAGGTCCGCGAGCATCTTGCGGTTGACTTCCACGCCGGCCAGCTTCAGGCCGTGCATGAACTTGCTGTAGCTCAGGCCGTTTTGACGCGCCGCCGCGTTGATCCGCGTGATCCACAGCTTGCGGAAGTCGCGCTTCCGCTGACGGCGGTCGCGGTACGCGTACAGCAGCGATTTCATCACTTGTTCCTTGGCCGTCTTGAACAGACGGTGCTTCGCGCCATAGTAGCCCTTCGCGAGCTTCAGGATCCGCTTGCGGCGGCGCGTGCGGACGAAGCCGCCTTTCACTCTTGCCATATCGATAACCTCCCGTTGATTCTGTCGGTTGCGAATATCCGGCGCAACGGCGGCGCGTCAGCGCCAGGCCGTCCGGCGATCAGCGCAGTTGGGCCAGGCCCTGCTTCAGGCGCGCGACGTCGCCCTTCGAGGTGAGCGGCTGGTTCGACAGCACGCGCTTCTGGCGGCCGGATTTGCCGTAGAGCAGATGGTTCTTGTAGGCTTTGTACCGTTTCACCTTGCCGGTGCCGGTGATCTTGAAGCGGTCTTTCAGACTGCTGTGCGTTTTCATCTTCGGCATAACAATTGATCCTCCATCGCTAGTTGGTTTCGGCGGAACGCAGGACCCGCCCCGCCGGATGACGCGTCAATCCTGTTTCTTCGGCGCCAGAATCATGATCATGCTTCGGCCCTCGAGCTTCGGAGGGCGCTCGACGACGCACAGGTCGGCGACCTCGTTCTTCAGCCGCTCGAGGATGCGCTGGCCGATCTCCGCGTGCGTGATTTCACGGCCGCGGAAGCGGACCGACGCCTTCACCTTGTCGCCTTCGTTGAGGAACTTGACGACGTTCCGGTATTTCACCTGATAGTCGTGCTCCTCGATGTTCGCGCGGAACCAGACTTCCTTGATGTCGACGGTCTTCTGGTTGCGCCGCGCCTCTTTCTCTTTCTTCTGCTGCTCGTAACGGAATTTGCCGTAATCCATGATCCGGCAAACCGGCGGCTTCGCCATCGGCGCGACATTCACGAGATCGAGGTCCATGTCGATCGCCATTTGCAAAGCTTCGCGGAACGGCTTGATGCCGATCTGCTCGCCGTCAGGACCGATCAGGCGCACTTCCCTCGCCCGGATCTCCTCGTTGATCTGATGATCTCGGCTAATAATGTTCCACCTCCAGAGATAAACGTGGCGATCCCCATGCCAAGCAAAAAAGCGGGCCGCATGGACCCGCATTCCTTGACCAGTCTTCTACGGCCTCCGCAGGCGGCAATCAAGCCGCTGCGCGCGGAAGCCTTGTCGGACGGCGAGAACCAGCCGGCCGCTGCCGGTCAGGTGAGAAGCGGGTGCTTCTGCTTGTGCCACTCGAAATATGCTTCGAGAATATTACCACGCCGTTTTCCGTTTGTCAACTGTTTTCGCCCAATCGCACCCGCTTGCCCCGCATTTCTTCCAGCCGGATCACGCGCGTGTGCTGCGTATGGCTCCACTGCTTGTTGTTCTGCGTGAAAAAAGCACACAGCGTGATCGGCCACCACGACAGCAGAAAAAGCGGCATCGTCAGCAGATGCGCATAGACGCGCCACTCCTTCACCCGCTCCAGCAGCAGCGCGGCCGGGAACTGGATCGCGGAAAGGGTCATCGCCGCAAAGGCCGTCCACCCCGGCAGCCATTCGTAGATCGAGACGAACCGGTTCGCCGCCGGCAGCAAATTGTCGATCCAGAGCGCGGTCGTCGCGATGAACGCGATCAGCACGTTGTACACCGTGACCGAGTAGAGCGCGGCGTCGAACTTGATGAAGCTTCGCTCCTTCAAGGCGTCCAGCAGCAAGGGAAAAAAGTATCGCCGCGCCACGTCGAAATGCCCCTGCATCCACCGGAGACGCTGGCGGAAGGATGCCCGGAACGTGAGCGGCTTCTCGTCGTACACCTTCGCGTCGTAGTCCAGCACCGGATAGATGCCGCGCTTGATGCAGCGCATCGTGAACTCGAGATCCTCGACGAGGCTCGTCGCGCCCCATCCCATCTCCTTCAGCAGGCCGGCCTCGAAGCACATACCGGTGCCGCCGAGGAAATTCGCCATGCCGAGATTCGTGCGCGAAAGCTGCCACAGCCGGTTGCAGTACCAGTATGTGATGCCGTAGGCGGCCGTGATCCAGGAGTCGGTCGGATTTTTCGTGTCGAGGTACCCCTGGATGACCCGGCGTCCCTCGCACAGATTGTCGTTCATCAGTCGCAGGAAGTCGGGGCTGGCGAGGTTGTCGGCGTCGAACATGACAACCGCGTCGTAGGCACGCGGCATTTTCCACAGTTCCCCGAGCATCCATTCGATCGCGTGGCCCTTGCCGCGCTTCAGCGGATCGCGCCGTTCGCACGCCCGGACGCCGTAGCTCCGGACGACGTCGGCCGTCCCGTCGGTGCAGTTGTCGCAGATGACGAAAATATCGTACAGCTCCTTCGGATAATCCATGCTCAACAGATTCTCGAGCAGCGCGCCGATCACCCGCTCCTCGTTGTGGGCGGCGACGATGACGGCGAACGAATGCTTCGGCTCGTGCCGGCGGCGCGGCTTGCGCCTTGCGAGTCCGAACAGCGAGATGGCGAACTGATACACGCCGACGCATGCCACGATGATCTGCGCGGCGATCAGCAATGCGTTGACCATGTGCGGTTTTGGCCCCCTTGTTACCCTGTTGTCTCTCTCTTTCGCGTATAACGTTTCCATTCAGCGGCGTTTTCATCCCGGGCGCGGAGAAAAAAAGACCCGCAAACCCGCACCCGTACAAGCATGGCCAGATGAAACGCCGGCGAAACGCGGGAACTTGGGGACGGAATATGGTATGATGCAGAGTGGAATAGTCGCGTTTGGAACAAGCGGGGCGCAATCAACGTACCGGAGGACTCGGATGAATCGCGGATGGAAGGAAGCGGCCGGCCGGCTGCGCGCATGGCTCATCGCACGGGAGAGGAAGCTCGTGCTGTGGGCGAACAAACGGCATCTCGACAGGGGATTGAAGAGGCTGCTCGGCATCTGGCTGCGGACGATCACGCACGCCGGCGGGGCGATCTTCACGCTGGCCGCTTCGCTGGCCGCCGCGCTGCTCGCGCCCGCCCCGTGGGACGCCGCCGGATGGCAGGCCCTGACGGCCGTCGTGATCAGCCACATCCCGGTCTTCATCGTGAAGCGGAAGGTCCGCCGGCTCCGGCCGTACCAGGCATTGAAAGAGATCGTCACCGGCACGCGCAAGCCGCTCACCGATCCCTCGTTCCCTTCGGGGCACACGACGGCGATCTGCGCGTTCGTCATTCCGTTCCTGGCGGCGGCGGACGCCCGGCTGCTGCCGGCGCTGCTGCCGGCCGGGCTTGCCGTCATGGCGTCGGTCGCCTGGTCGCGCATTTACCTGGGGCTGCACTATCCGACGGACGTGGCGGCCGGCGCCGTGATCGGCACGGTGACCGCGCTCGTCGTCACGTCGGTCGGCTGGATGCCGGTGTGAACGCCCGGGCGCGGCTCAGGATTCGGGCTCGGCGGCTTTCGGCCGGCCCAGCCGGATCTGCGCAAGCTCGGCCGCCTTCGCCTCGCGGTGACGGCGCAACGCCGCTTCGCCGATGACGGCTTCGAGGCGGTAGATCGGGTTGCCCTGCCCGGCGAACCTCGTCTCGTATTCGGTCATGACGAGATCCTCCCGCAGGCCGTCCCGGTGCAGGTCGAGGGAGATGTTCCGCAGCCGGAGATCCATGTCGCAGAAGCTGTTCAGCGAGAACTCGAACAGGAGGCGCGAGTCCGTCTTGAAATGGATCTCGCCGTTCTCGTTCAGGATGTCGATATATTTCATCAGGAAGCGGGGGTGCGTCAGCCTCCGCTTCACGTGTCTCTTCTTCGGCCACGGATCGCTGAAGTTCAGGTAGATCCGCTCGATCTCCCCCGGCGCGAAGAACGTCTCCAAATATTCGATGTTGGCGCGCACCAGCGCCAGATTCGGCGGGGTCTCCTTCCCGAGCGGCTCCCACGCCGCCCGCGCCTTGGTCGCGGCCCGGCGGATCAGCTCGTCGAACATGTCGATGCCGATGAAGTTGATCTCCGGATGGCGTGCGCTCATCTCGCTGATGAACTTCCCCTTGCCCATGCCGAGCTCGACATGGATCGGCCGGTCGTTGCCGAAGCGCTCGCGCCAGCGGCCCCGCCAGGGCGCGGGATCGAGCACCACGAGATCCGGCTGGCTTTCGATTTCTTCGCGGATTCCCTTTCTGCCGCGCAATCGCATGCGACCATACCTCCCTTGCACACTATTCCCCATTGTGCCCGAAAGGCGGCCTTCCTGTAAAGCAGCCAAGCAAAAAGACCTTCCGGATCGCTTGCGATTCGGAAGGTCCGTACGGCTGCGCCGCCATCGGCCGGTCAGTGCACCGTTTTCGGTTCCAGGCTGTACGTGTCTTCGAGCACCTCGTTCAGCTTTCTGCGCGCCGAGATCTCGACGCTCTTGTCCTGCGGGAATTTCTGCCCGGCCAGCGCCAGCAGCTCCTTCACCGTCAGCTCGACCGTCACCTTCTCGTTGCCGTTCGGGATCTTCAGTTGTTCCATGGCCATCACCTCGCTAGAAAAATTTTACTGTCAATTTCACCAGTATTTGGACGACCGGTAATGCGGCTGAGAATGAATTTCATGTAAGGTTTTTTTGTTGATTTGACGCACTTTCAATATAACATATCATGTAAGGTTGTGCAAGATCCCCTACGGGTAACGGGCGTTTTTCCTTCCAGTCGCCCGGTTCCGAACGATGGACCTTCGGCCCGTCCGGTTCGTACGCCGATCGTGCCGACAGAAGCGCATTTCCCGCCTGCCCGGGGCCGGAATGTTTCGATTCCGGCGATGGCGGGAACGGCCCGGGGACGATTTTCGCCGCGCATGGCGGAAAAAAATTTTTTTCGCTATAATGATCCCATGATTCAGCGGCCTTCATACGGCCACGGGACGGAGGAAACACGGGTGAATCCGGCAGGAACGGCCCCGGCGGGCGGCTCAGCGCCGCTCCTGTGGGGCGACAAGCGGTTTCATACATGGAACTACGAGATGCGCCGGCAGTTCGGCCGCAAGGTGTTCAAGGTGATGCTGGACGCCGGCTTCACCTGCCCGAACCGCGACGGTACGATCGCGATCGGCGGCTGCACGTTCTGCAGCGCGCGCGGGTCCGGCGACTTCGCCGGCAGCCGGCGGGACGATCTCGTCACGCAGTTCAACACGATCCGCGACCGCCAGCACAAGAAGTGGCCGGACGCGCTTTACATCGGCTATTTCCAGGCGTACACGAACACGTACGCCCCGGTGCATGTGCTCCGCGAGTATTACGAGACGATCCTCGGGCAGCCCGGCGTCGTCGGCCTGTCGATCGCGACGCGGCCGGACTGCCTGCCGGACGATGTCGTCGACTATCTCGCCGAGCTGAACGAGCGGACCTATCTGTGGGTCGAAATGGGGTTGCAGACGATCCACGAATCGACCTCGAAGCTGATCAACCGCGCGCACGACACGGCCTGCTACTACGACGCCGTGCGCCGGCTGCGCGAGCGGGGCATCCGCGTCTGCGCCCACATCATCTACGGGCTGCCGCTCGAGACGCATGACATGATGCTCGAGACGGGACGCGCGGTCGCGGAGATGGACGTGCAGGGGATCAAGATCCACCTGCTTCATCTGATGAAGAAGACGCCGATGGTGAAGCAGTGGCAGGCAGGGCTGGTCCGTTTTCTCGAGATGGACGAGTACGTGAACCTGGTTGTCGACACGATCGAGATGCTGCCGCCGGAAATGGTCGTCCACCGGGTGACGGGCGACGCGCCTCGGGACCTGCTCATCGGGCCGATGTGGAGCTTGAAGAAGTGGGAAGTGCTGAACGCGATCGATGCGGAGCTGGAGCGGCGCAACACGTGGCAGGGCAAGCTGCGGGGAGCGGCGCGCGGCGATGCCGGCCTGCCGCGGGAAACCGCCGGGGCGGACGGGAGCGCCGGCGGGACGGAGGCGGACTTCGAAGAGGACGAATTGGCCGGAAGCCCGTCCGGCGCCGGCGGCTGTCCGGGAGGGTGCTGAATGGGCTTCCCGTCCGTGCTGACGATGGCCCACCGGTTCGCCGCCGAGCGCATCCGGCCGGGGGATGCGGCCATCGACGCGACCGTCGGCAATGGCGTCGACACCGAATTTCTCGCGAAGGCCGTCGGACCGGCGGGCGCCGTCTACGGCTTCGACATCCAGCGGGCCGCCCTGGAGAAGGCGCGCGCCCGCGTGGCGGCCGCCGCGCCGGAAACGCGGCTTGAGCTGTTTCTCGCGAGCCACCACCGGATGGCGGAGCTGCTGCCGGCTTCGCTCAAGGGCCGCGTCTCCGCCGTCATGTTCAACCTCGGCTACCTGCCCGGCGCCGAGAATGCCCGCTCCGTCGTGACCCGGCCGGATACGACGCTGGCGGCGCTTGACGCATCGCTCGCCTTCCTCCGCCCGGGCGGCGTGCTGACCGTCGTCGTTTACACGGGCCACGAAGGCGGCCCCGAAGAAGGCGAGGCGGTCGACGCATGGGCGCGCGCGCTTCCCGCCGACGCGGGACAGGCCGTTCTTTACCGCATGGCGCAGCGGCCGCAGGCGCCGTACCTGATCGCGGTGGAACGGAAATGACGCGCGCGGCGGACTTTTTTTGCAGCAGATAGATGAAAGGGAGAGAATGCCATGACCGTGCAACCTTATCCGCTCAAGTTCGCCCCCGAGTTCAAGGAACGGGTCTGGGGCGGCCGGGCGCTCGAACGCTTCGGCCTCCGGCCGCCGGAGGGGGCCATCGGCGAGGGCTGGATGATCGCCGACCATCCGAACGGCACGACACGCGTCGTGAACGGCCCGCTCGCCGGCAAGGGGCTGGACGAAATCCGCGAGGCCTGCGGCCGCGAATGGTTCGGCTCGCGGGGGTTCTCGGAGCGCAACGGGCGGTTCCCGCTGCTCGTGAAGCTGCTCGACTGCAACGACGACCTGTCGGTGCAGGTGCATCCGACGGATGATTACGAAGGGCTGCCAGAGGGCGAGCTCGGCAAGACCGAAATGTGGTACGTGCTCGACGCGAAGCCGGGCGCGAAGATCATCTACGGCCTGAAGGACGGCGTCGGCCGCGCGGAGCTGGAGGCCGCGATCGCCGAAGGCCGGATCATGGAAGTCTTGCGGGAAGTGCCGGTCGAAGCGGGCGACGCGTTCTACATCCCGGCCGGCACGGTGCACGCGCTGTGCGCCGGCGTCGTCGTGGCGGAAATCCAGCAGAACTCGGACACGACGTACCGGCTGTACGACTACAACCGGCCCGGGCTCGACGGCAAGCCGCGCGAGCTGCATATCGAGGACTCCTTGAATGTCATCGCCTACGAGGGCGCCGGCGCGAAGCGGATGAAGACGGACGGCGTGCGGCCGGGCGAGTGGCTCGCGATCGCCGAATCGCCGTACTTCATCGTCGAGAAGGGCGTCGTGGACGGCCGCGCGGAGCTCGCGACTTCGGGCGAAAGCTTCGTCATCCTGATCGCCGCGGACGGCAGCGGCGCGTTGCGCTGGAGCGGCGGCGAGCTGTCGGTGCGGGCCGGCGACTGCTTCCTCGTGCCGGCCAATCTCGGTGCGTACGCGATCGAAGGAACGCTCACCGTGCTGCGCAGCCGGGTGCCGTGAACGGCTTCCCAATCATGCCAGAAGGCAGCCTCTGATGAGGCTGCCTTCTTCACGCCTCCGGCTCGAACAGCCCGAGGTAGGCGCCGTAGCCCTCCTTCTCCATCTCCGACTTCGGGATGAAGCGCAGCGCCGCCGAATTGATGCAGTAGCGCAATCCGCCGCGCTCCGGCGGCCCGTCCGGGAATACATGGCCGAGATGCGAGTCGGCCTCCCGGCTGCGCACCTCGATGCGCACCATGCCGTGGGACAGGTCCATGTGCTCGGTGACGCTTCCCTTGTGGATCGGGCGCGTAAAGCTCGGCCAGCCGCAGCCGGCGTCGAACTTGTCCTTCGAGCAGAACAGCGGCTCGCCCGACACGATGTCGACGTAGATGCCTTCTTCTTCGTTGTCGTAGTATTCGTTGCGGAACGGCGGCTCGGTCGCGTTGTGCTGCGTCACCTCGTATTGCATCGGGGTCAGCCGACGCTTCAGCTCTTCGGGATCCTTCCGGATCCGCCAATGCCGCGCGATAAAATCATCCCGCCCGGACGCCTTCCTGTACATCTTGTAGCGGTACGGCTGCTTCTTGTGGTATGCCTGGTGATACTCCTCCGCCGGATAGAACGGCCCGGCGGGCACGATCTCCGTCACGATCGGCCCCGCGAACCGTCCGCTCGCCTCCAGCTCCCGTTTCGAAGCTTCCGCCAGCATGCGCTGCTCCTCGGTGTAGTAGAAAATCGCCGTCCGGTACGAGGAGCCGCGGTCGTGGAACTGTCCGCCCGGGTCGGTCGGATCGATTTGCCGCCAGAAAATGTCCAGCAGCAGCTTGTACGGCATCCGCCGCGGATCGTAGGTGATATGAACGGCCTCCGCGTGCCCCGTCGTGTCCGAGCACACTTCCTCGTAGGTCGGGTTCGGCTTGTGGCCGCCCGTGTAGCCGGACACGACGCGGATGACGCCGGGCATCTCCTCGAACGGCTCGACCATGCACCAGAAGCAGCCGCCCGCGAACGCCGCCTGTTCGTAACCCGCCTGCTCCGGTTTGTCCGCATTCGCCATTTTCCGCATCCCTCCTTCGCCGGGCTCGGTCGCCCGCCGATGTATTCCTATTATAAAGTTCCGCCAGCCGCGTTGCCAGCGGACGACCCTTCGCAATTTCCGCTTTCGGGGAACGCATTTTCATGCTATAATGAAAGCGCTCACAAGAAATAAAGAGCAACATAAAGGGGGAAATGCCGATGGTGCAAGCCGCGTTGTCCGACCGTAACCCGTACGAGGAACTTGCGCTGGAGCAGGACGTTCTGTTTTTCAGGCTCGGCGGACCCGGGCTGGTCTGCTTTCATGGCCGCAACTTCAATTTGAAGCGGCGCATGAGCGCCGACCGCATCGCCCTTCTTCGCTCGGATCCGAACTTCTGTCTGGTCTCCCCCGATACGTACGTCAACCTCCGGAAAGTCAGCGAATTCGACGGCGATGTGCTCTACTTCGGCGAGAAAGGACCCGACGCGAAACGGCTGCCGGTATCCCGCTGGCGCCGCGGCGCAATCCGCGAGAAAATCGCAAGTCTGAAGTGAACGGAGGCGGGCCTCAGCACCCGTCCCAACCCCGGCGCAACCTCACGCTGCGATGCGTGAGGTTGTCTTGTTCCACAGGAGTCTATCAGGGCAAGTTCCAACTGGACCAAAACGACAATTGACCGGCCTTGCGGTATCGGAACCGGGAAGCCTTTTGAGCAAAATGACCGCACCCGGTGAGCTTGCGTCAACTCCCGGATTTCGCTTAATCTGAAGGCGTGTGCGATTGCAAAACAACATTTGCGGGAGGCGTATGCATTGAGCGCGGCTGCGGATTGGAAGGCGGAATGGCGGAACCGTTTTTCGGCGGAACTCAGGGACAACATTCTTCACTACTGGATGACCCGCACCATCGACGAGCGAAACGGCGGCTTTATCGGACGGATCGGCGACGACGGACGGCCGGACCACGAAGCGGCGAAAAGCCTCGTGCTGAACACCCGGATTCTGTGGACGTTCTCGGCGGCCTTCCGCGCGTTTGGCGATGATCGTTACCGGGAAGTCGCAGAGCGGGCATATGCCTATGTCACGGACAAGTTCGCCGACCGCGAGCACGGCGGCTTCTATTGGATGGTCGACGCGAAGGGCAACCCGGCGGACGACCGGAAGCAGGTGTACGGCCAGGCGTTCGCGATCTACGCGCTGTCCGAGTTCCATCGCGCGACCGGCAACCGGGAGGCGCTGAACCTCGCGATCGCGACGTACCGGCTGCTGGAGCGGTACAGCTACGACCCGGCGCACCGCGGTTACATCGAGGCGCACGCGCGCGACTGGTCGGAGACGGACCGGCTCTCCCTCGGCGGCGGCGACCTGAACGAGCGCAAGTCGATGAACACCCATCTGCATGTGCTCGAAGCCTATACGAACCTGTACCGGGTCTGGCCGGATCCGGAGTTCAACCGCAAGCACAAGGAACTGATCGAGGTGATGCTCGACCATATCGTCGATCCGGAGACGGCGCATTTCAAGCTCTTCTTCGACGACGCGTGGACGAGCAAGTCCGACCTGATCTCCTACGGCCATGACATCGAGGGAAGCTGGCTGCTCACGGAGGCGGCCGAACTGGCCGGCGACGCGGCGCTGCTTACGCGGACGAAGCGGACGGCGATCCGGATGGCGGAGGCGACCCTGAACGAGGGTGTGGACGCCGACGGCGGCCTGCTCAACGAGGCGAACGCGTCCGGCCTGATCGACACGAACAAGGACTGGTGGCCGCAGGCGGAGGCGGTCGTCGGCTTCTACAACGCGTACCAGCTCACGGGCGAGGAACGGTTTTTGGACGCCGCGCGCCGCTCCTGGGCGTTCATCGAGCGCTGCATCGTCGACCGGGAAGGCGGCGAATGGTTCTGGAGCGTCGACCGCGAAGGCCGGCCGACCCGGGGCCACGGCAAGGTGAACGCCTGGAAGTGTCCGTACCACAACGGCCGCGCGTGCCTCGAGATGATGGAGCGGCTGGCCGGCGGGCATTAAGCGGTCGGCGCCGAAAGAAAGCTCCGGCGAACGATTCGCCGGAGCTTCAATAATTTGGAAAAACATAAGCTTCACGAGCAAAATACATGCCACGGTCCCTTGTGACCAAACCAAGTTGCTTATGGATAGCAGTCGCGATCATGATTGCATCCGGTGTCTAGATCTTGCGTCCTGACGACTTTGCACACCACCTTCCGAGCTTTGCACAAAGCGTCTCATACACTCAGTTTACCAATTGCGCCATATGCTTGAACAACCAAGGCTGCCCCGTCGGGACAGCCCAATGGTCCTTCTTGCCCGCAAAACTGCTTGCCCGCAAAACTGCCTCCATTCACGACTTCACCGCGCCGCTCGTCACGCCGGAGAAGATGAACCGCTGCATGAACAGGAACATTGCGATCGTCGGCACGAAGATCAGCAGAATGTACGCCGAGATGACCTCCATGCGCGCCGCGTTCGGCCCGACGAACGACTGGATCGCCGTCGCCACCGTGCGCAGGCCGCGGTCCGGCATGTACAGGTACGGCACGTAGAAGTCGTTGTAGATCGTGATGAACTTCAGGATGACGACCGTCGCCGTCGCCGGTCCGAGCAGCGGGAAGATCACGCTCCGGAAAATCTTGAACAGCGACGCGCCCTCCATCATCGCCGCCTCGTCCAGTTCGTACGGAATGTTGCGGATGAACTGGAGATAGATCGTAAGCTGGATGACGTCCGCCCCCAGATACAGGGCGATCGGTGCGCCGTACGTGTTGTACAGGCCGAGCGCCTTGATGACCGAGTAGGTGACGACCTGCGTCGTGATCAGCGGAATGACGGCGGCGACGAGGTATGACCCGATGATCAGATTCCTGCCCTTGAAATCAAACCGCCCAAGCGCGTACGCCGACATCGACCCGATCAGCACGTTGCCGACGATCGCGACGACGAGGATGAACAGCGTATTGCCGAGGCCGAGCGCGAGATCCCCTTTCTCCCAGGCAATTTGGAAGTTCTCGAAGTTCCAGGTCGAGGGCAGCGAGAGCCGGTTCGTGTAGAATTCCTGCCGCGTCTTGAACGCGCCGACGAAGACGGAGTACAGCGGGAAGAACACGACGAACGAGCCGATGAGCAGCACGACATATTTCAGAAAATCGAAGAACGCCTGTTTCGCTTTCATGCCCTCGACCCGCCTTCCCTCAATATGAGCCGCTGGATGAGCACGACGACCGCGACCATCATGAGCAGCACGACGGCGAGCGCGGACGCGAGGCCGAACTGGTTGAACTTGAAGGCGACGTCCAGCGTCTTCATCAGGAAGGTGGACGTGTCGTTCGCGCCGAGCGTCATGATGTACGGCACGGTGAACGCCTGCAGCGCGCCGCTCAGCGTCAGGATGAGCATCAGCTCGACGACGCTCTTGATGCTCGGCAGCGTGATGCGCCAGAAGCTCTGCCAGGCGTTCGCACCGTCGATGCGCGCCGCCTCGTACAGATCTTCCGATATCGACTGCAGCGCACCGATGAAGATGACCATGTTGTAGCCCATGTACATCCAGAGCGACACGAACGCCAGCGCCCAGTCGTTGATCGCCGGATTGCCGAGCCACTGCTGCTTCCACGCCCCGAGGCCGATCGCCTCGAGCAGATTGTTCAGCGAACCGTACGACGTGTGGTACACGGTCTGAAACATGATCGCGATCGCAACCTGATGCAGAATGTACGGCAGGAACAGGATGACCCGGAACACGTTCCGCCCTTTCAGCTTCGAGTTCAGGATCACGGCGAAGAACAGCGCCAGCGCCGTCTGGACGAGCCCGCCGATGAAGTAATACAGGTTGTTGCGCAGAATCCGGAAGTATTCCGGATTGGTGAAGATCTCCTTGTAGTTCTTCAGCCCGACGAAATGCATGTTCTTGAAGCCGAAGCCGTCCCAGTCCGTGAAGCTGTACCAGACGAGCATGACAGACGGGTAATAGGTGAACAGGAGCAGCAATACGAGCGGCAGGGCGAGGAACGTCGTGATGACGATGATCCGCTGTGTTTTGTAGCTGAGATTCAAGGCGACGCGCCTCCTTTCGCGTAAAGGGAAAAAGACCTGAGGCTGCCGTCAGGCGCGGCACGCACCGCCCCGAAGGTCAGCCCCAGTCTGCACGCCGGTTGCCCGGTCGCCCGCGTCAATAGCCGAGTTCTTTCTTGGCCGCCGCCCACTTCTGGTTCAGCTTGTCGAATTCGGCCTGGAGATCCTTCGCCACGGCCGCCTGCTGAATCTCTTCGCCCGTGAACGGAATTTGCGCCTTGTTCGCGATTTCGTTGAACTCCGAAACCGTCGGGATCGCTTCAAGCAGATTCGGGTTGTAGCTCATGAACTCCGCCATTTGCGGCAGCGTCGGGTCGTTGTTCTTGTTGATCGGGATGAAGCCCGAGTCGGCGTCGTAGCCCGATTCCATGATCATGAACTTGACGAACGCCTTGGCGGCTTCGAGGTTCTTGCTGTCCTTGCTGACGCCCATGAAGTAGTCCGGGCCGAGGACCGCGTTCACCGTGCCGCTGTTGTCGTGCGGGAACGGGAAGAAGCCGATGTCTTCCGCCGGAGCGCCGCCCTGCTCGATGATTTGGTTGATGACCCAGTTGCCGAGGAAGTACATCGCCGCGCGGCCCGTCGCGATTTCAACCTTCGACGCTTCCCAGTTGTTCGTCGCGAGGTCTTCCTCGACGTAGCCCTTCTCGATCAGTGTGCGGACGATGTTCAGGCCGATGCCCCACGCGTTGTCGAGCTGGAACGGCGCGTCCATGTGCACCATGTTGTTCTCGAAGTTGACGTCGCCGGAGAAATGCGCCAGGCTGTTGCGGCCCCATTGGCCCATCGGCCATTGCGCGCCGTAGTTGATGTAGATCGGCACGATGCCGGCATCCTTCAGCTTCTGCGCCGCCGCGTAGAACTCATCCAGCGTCTTCGGCACTTCCGTGATGCCCGCCTTCTCGAACGCGCGCTTGTTGTACACGATGCCGTTCGTCGAAGCGCCCGTCGACACCCCGTAGTATTGGCCGTCATAGGCCTTGTGCTCGGCGAAACGCACCTGGTCGAAGATGCCGAGGTCGTTCAGCGGAGCGAAGAAGTCCGGCAGTTCGGAATTCGCGATGTTCGTCGGAATCATGAGCACGTCGCCCGCATCGCCTGCCGTCAGCTTGACGCGGATGTCCTGCTCGTAGTTCGTGTACGCGGCGTATTTGACCTTGACGTTCGGATATTGCTTGTTGAACTCCGCCACGTACTTGTCGTACGTGCCGTTGTCGACGAGGTCCGTGCGGTGCGTCGCGAAGACGATTTCCCCGGAAATGTCCGATCCTGCGCCCTCGTTCGCCTGTCCGCCCGTCGTGCCCGAGTTGCCCGTACCGCCATTGCCGCCGTCGTTTTTGTTCGACCCGCCTCCGCAAGCGGCGAGGACGATCGACAGCGCCACGAGGATGGACAGCATCACGGCGAATCTTCTTTTCATGCACGCTTTCCCCCTGTTTCCATGTTTTGGCCGACCGGCGGCTGCCAGCAGCCTGTTCGATCGGTTCCGGGCTTCATTATAGCGGTGAAAACCGCTTACATTAATGCAATGTGTTTGCTTTTCTTGTCCTCTGTTATCCTAACTTATCTAACAAAAAAATATGCGCCAGGCGCGAGGCCTAGCGGACGATTTGGCGGTACTCGTTCGGCGTCATGCCGACGATCCGCTTGAACAATTTGGTGAAGTAGGCGGAATCCGGATACCCCACCTGTTCGCCCACTTCATAGGTTTTCAGGTCGGGACGGCTCCGGAGCAGCTTCTTCGCCTGTTCGATCCGCACCTGGATCAGGTAGTCGGTGATCGTGACGCCCGTCTCCTGCCTGAACAGCCGGCTCAGGTAGCTCGGGGTCAAATACACCCGCTCCGCGAGACCGGCAAGGTCGAGTTCCTCGCGGTAGTTCGAGGCGATGATCGCCTTCACCTCGTCCACCGCGCGCGCGCTGCCGCTGCGCCGGTCGCGGATGCGCCCGATCGCCTCCTTCATCCGTTCCGTGAACCATTGGCGAAGCTGATCGTACTTGAAAAAACGCGACAGCTCCTCGAGTCTCCGGTCCGTCGGTCCGAACAGTTCCTCCGCCTTGCCCGCGAACCCGCCGGTCTCCCGCTCCGCCGTTCCGATCAGCCGGACCAGCAATTCCCGCAGCGTCGCGGGCGGCTCCTGCCGGCTGCGCATCTCCTCGAAGAAGCGGTTCAGCTCCCGCTCGACCTGTGCGGCTTCGAGCAGTTGCAGGCTGCGGACGAACTCCGCCTCCCACGTTTGGAGCCAATCGCCGAGGCGGACCGGCCGCGCCGGCTGCGCCATCGCCTCGGAAGCCGGCACGAACACGGCGCGCTCGAACCGGTAGAAGGCCCGGCCGGCCGCCAGTTCGGCCTCGGCGAACGCTTCGCGCAGCCGCCTGGAGCCGCGGAACGGCAGCGATGCGCCGATCGCCGCGCCCGTATGCTCCGCGAGCGCCGCGGCCAGCGCGAAGCCCGCGCGGTCCGGCGCGGTGTTCAACGGCGCGCCGGGGGCCAGCTCGAGCAGGACGCCGTAGCTCCGCTCGCGCACCGCAATCGCGCAGGCCGTGCCGTCATCGGAATTCGCCGCATCCTCCAGTTCATCGAGCCCGACCGGCGATTCCGTGCGCACGGCGTACCAGACCGCGAACGCCTCGTCCGGAACGGACGTCCCCTCCGGCGCGTCGCCGGACAGCGCGCGCTCGAGCCGGAGGCGCCGCATCAGCTTCGCCTGCCGGCGCGAGTCGGCGATTTCCTTCGCCACCTCTTCGAGCACGCGGAACAGCTCGGCCTTGTCCACCGGCTTCAGCAGGTAATCCCGCACATGGTGGCGCATCGCGGTGCGCGCGTAGTCGAAATCGCTGTACCCGCTGACGATGATGCAGCGCACGCCGGGATGCTCGGCCTGCAGCCGCTCGGCAACCGCGAGGCCGTCCATGACCGGCATCCGGATGTCGGTGATGACGACATCCGCGCCCTCTTCCCTGACGAATCGCAGCAGTTCGTCGCCGTTCGCGAATTCGCCGGCAACCTCGTATGCCTCCGACGCGGAACGGATGAGCTTCGCGAGCCCGCGCCGGATTCTTTCTTCATCATCCGCAATGACGATGCGAAGCATGCGTCTGACCTCCCGATTTCTTGCGCTCAAGCCTGCAGCCGGCGCGGCAACGTGACGGTTACTTCCGTTCCGGCCCCCGGTTCGCTCGCGATGCCGATGCCGTATCCCTCGCCGTAGAACAGCCGGATGCGCTCGTTGACGTTGCGCAGGCCGATGCCGAAGCCGCGCTTGCCCGAGCGTTCGCTCCGCTCCGGCGGTGTGTCGATCACGCCGCGCAGCCGCTCAAGCGTCTCCACGTCCATTCCCGCGCCGTCGTCGCGGACGCGGAAGACGACGCGGTCGCCGGCGTCCTCGCAGGACAGCCGGATCGTCATCTGCGCCTTCGTCTCGTCGCGGCCGTGCAGCACCGCGTTCTCGACGATCGGCTGCAGGAGGAGCTTGACCATTTTCATCTCCCGGAACGGTTCGCACCCTTCGACTTCCAGCCTGAACCGCCCCGGATAGCGGTACTCGACGATGCGCATGAAGGTCTCCAGATGCATGAGTTCGTCCTCCAGCCGCACGATCTCGCCGGACGTGTTGATGCTGTAGCGCAGCAGCCGGCCGAGGAGCTGGATCATGTCCGCCACCTCGGGGTTGTCGTCGACCTCGGCCGTCATCCGGATCGACTCGAGCGTGTTGTGCAGGAAGTGCGGGTTGATCTGGCTCTGCAGCGCGAGCAGCTCCGCCTCCTTGCGGCGCAATTGCATGTGGTAGTTGTCGTTGATCAGCTCGCGGATGCGATTGATCATCCGGTTGAAATGGAACCCCAGCATCCCGATCTCGTCCTGCCGCCGGACCGGAAACGACACGTCGAGATTGCCGGCCTGCACGTGCTTCATGAGCTGCATCAGCGAGCGGAGCGGCCGCGTCAGGGCGAACGAGAAGAACACCGAGACGACGAGCGCGAGGAAGCCGATCATCGTCGCCGTCGCCATCGTGAAATTGCGGTTCGCCGCCGCGTCCTTCGTCAGCACGCTGACGGGGACGGAGATGATGACCTTCCAGCCGGTCTTGTCCGAGCGGTCGTAGATGACGATCCGCTGCCCATCCTCCGCGTCGTGGCGGAACACGCCGCGGCTGCCGGCGGCCCGCGCGACGATCGGATCGTCCGCCCGGTTCTGGGCGAGGTGACGCATGTTGCTGTCGTAGATGACGAAGTTGTTCTCGTCGAGGATCATCGTCTCGCCGCCGGTGACGGCGTCGAGCTCGGATACGTACCGCTCGATGACGCTGATGTTCGCGTCGACGGCGACGAGGCCGAGCAGTTCCAGCGACGGCGTGAAAATTTGCCGGACGACGGTGAACACGTAGCGCTTGCGGTTGTGGTTGCTCGTGTATTCCTGCGTGCTGACGAGCGCGGCGTTCGTACCTTCCCGCCGCGCCCGTTCCAGCCATTGCTCGTACGTGGTCATGATGTCGGAGCGGACGCCGCCGACCTGCACGCGGTAGTAGCCGTTGCCGAAGTTGTCGAACAGGTAGATCGACGTTGCGCCTTCCTTGACGCTGTTCAGGAAGTAGATGCTGTCCTCCACCCGGCGCTGGATTTCGAGCGCGGTGCCCTTGTGGCTCGGGATGATGTAGGGGCTGTCCCCGATCTCGAGGTCGGGGCGGGCGTAGAAGGCGTTGGCCGCGCGGAGGCTTTCCGTGATCTCCTCGATGGCGCCGGGCAGCGCGGTCAGCCGCTCCATGTCGGCGATGTAGTCGTCGAGGCTGACGATCAGCCTGCGGGCCAGTTCGGCCACGTAGGAGGTCGCGTTGTCCTCGATGGTGCGCGCGTACCGGTCGTAGGAGATCAGACTGAGCGCCATGATCGGCAGGATGACCAGGAAGAGAAAGATGAGGATGAGCTTCCGCTCCATCGGCAGGTCGCCGAACCTGGCGGCAGGGTTCCATTTGCGCATGGCGTTTCCGCCTCCCGTCGCGGCTGGACTTAAGGAGCTTGCGGTTCGTTGCGGCTCCGTACGGCACTTTCCCGGCTCGATTCGCGGTACACCATTTCGCCGGAGATCAGGATTTTCTCGTGCGGATCGCGGGGCGACGCGACGCGCTCGAACAGCCGGTCCACCGCCCTGCGCCCGAGCGCCTCCTTCGGCACGTGCACGGTCGTGAGCGCGGGACGGACGCGCTGCGCGTCTTCGATGTTGTCGAAGCCGCACAGCGACAGGTCGTCCGGCACGGCGAGGCCGAGCTCGCCGAACGCCTGGAGCGCGTCGATCGCGATGCTGTCGTTCGCGCAGACGACGGCGCCGGGCAGCGTGCCCGCTTCGCGGCAGCGGGACGCCCATTCCGCAATCTGGCCGGAGAAGCCGGTGATGCCCTCGAGATGGATCAGGTGATCGTCGCGCAGCGGGATGCCTTCCTCTTCGAGCGCGAAGCGGAACCCGTTCCAGCGGTCCCGGAAGCTGCGGGAAAATCGGATGTTGCCGACAAACAGCAGATCGCGGTGGCCGATGCCGACCAGATACCGGGTGAGCCGGTACATGCAGTCGTAGTTGTTCACGAAAATGGTGTCCGAAGGGATGAGCGGATCCTCGTGGTCGATGAGCACCATCGGCAGGCCGCAGCGGTGCACCTCGAGCAGCAGCGAGGTCGAGATCTCGCCGACGCCGATCATGCCGAGCAGACCGCTCGGATTGAGCACGTTGAGCAGCCCGTCGATGCTGTGCTCGGAGACGATCACCATCCCGTAGCCCCGCTCCTCGAGCCGGATCGAGATGCCGTCGATGATGCGTCCCCAGTAGACGGATTCCTTCGTCTGGAACCGGATGTTGGGCATGAGCACGAGCACGGACGGCTTCGCCCCGCCCTCGGACGTCTGCCCGGGCTTTTCGTTCTTCAGATGGCCGCTCCGCTGCGCGAAGTAGCCGAGCTGCGCCGCCGCCTGGATGACCCGCTCCTTCGTCGCGGCGCTGACGCCTTCCTTGCCTGAAAGCGCCTTCGAGACGACGAATTTCGAAACGCCAAGATAGTCGGCGATCTGCTGCATGGTGACTTTCTTCGGCATGTTCATCCCCGTCCGTTGTCATATTCTTATATTTTAGCACAAGGAATATGTACACGTAATCTGCAAGGGAAGGATGGGGAACCGCACGAGCGAAAAAAAGGCGGACCTGCGTGTTGCGCACGCAGGTCCGCCGCGTTTGCACGCGGGTCCGCCTTCACACGTCCTGTCGTTCGGGGTGGTCTGCGGCACGGGCCGCTCCAACCGGCCTCGATCCGGCGCTGTTACGCGGTATCCTCGCTACAACGCCCGCAGCAAAAGGAAGGGGCCGGCCAAGAAGTCTTGCCGACCCTCGGCCACCCCCGAAACGTTCGGCCACCCCCGCCAAACAACCGCTATTCCGCCTTCGCTCCGACCGCCCGCGTCGACTCGCGGACGATCAGCTTGGGCGCGTACGTCACGTCCTCGCCCTCGGCCGAGGGATCGGCCATCAGGCGGAGCAGCATCTCCGCCGCCCGCTCGCCCATCGCCGTCTTCGGATGGGTCAGCGTCGTCAGCTTCACCTCGGCCGCCTGGGCCAGCGTCGAGTCGTCGAACCCGACGATTGACAGGTCGTCCGGCACGGCCAGCCCCGCCGCCCGGATGACCGGCAGCAGCGCGACGGCGAGCTCGTCGTTGTAGCAGACCAGCGCCGTCGGCCGCTCCTCGCGCCGCAGCAGCAGTCCGGCCCGCTCGGCCGGGTACGTCCACTTGTCCTCCGACGCGTACGTGACGATGCCGTCTTCCATGATGGGCACGCCGTGGCGCTTCATCGCGCGCAGGAACCCCTTCATCCGGCGCGTCCCCTGCAGGTCGTCCGTCTTGAAGAATCCCGCGATCCGCCGGTGGCCGAGCTTGATCAGATGCTCCGCCGCCGCGTACGCGCCGGCCTCGTCGTCCACGACGAGGCACGGGCAGTCGAGCTCCGGATAGCGCGCGTTGATCATGACGACCGGCACGCCGCGGTAGCGGAACGCCAGGAACATCTCGAGGTTCGGGTTGCCGAGCGAGCTCTTCGTCGGTTCGACGATCAGCCCGCCGACGCCCCGCTCCATCATCATCTGGAGGCTGTCCCGCTCCCGCTCCTTGTCGTTGTCGGTGCTCGACAGATACAGCCCCATGCCGCGGGAGCGCAGCACCGCTTCCGCCCCGCGCACGATATGCGGAAAGATATAGTCCGAGATATACGTCGTCACCATGCCGACGGCGGCCTGGGCCGCCCCGGCCTTCACGAATTCCGGCGGCGCCACGAAGGTTCCCTTGCCGCGCTGGCGATACAGGTAGCCCTCCTGCTCCAGCTCGCCGAGCGTCTGCCGGACGGTCTGCCGGCTCATGCCGAACCGGGCGGCCAGCTCATTTTCCGACGGCAGCATCTCGTGCGGCTTCCATTCGCCGCCGTGCAGCCAGGACAGGATCTCCTGCTTCAGTCGCAAATATTTCGGCATATCGCCGCGCGTCATCTCTCCACACCGCCTTGATGATCATCACCGCGAACGCAATTTCCACGCCAGATCGGCGATCGCGAGCTCCCTCCGGAGCGCGTCCGGGGTCGTGCCTTTCCCGATGATGACCGACTCGATGCCGGCCATCTCCGCGAAATCGGCCATCTGGGAAGCCGTCACGTGATAGGAGAAACCGGTATGATGCGCGCCGCCGGCGAGAATCCACGATTCGACACCGTCCCGCAGGTTCGGCAGCACGCGCCAGAGCACGCGGGCGACCGGCAGCTTCGGCATCGGCCGCTCGACCGGCACTGCCTCGACCTCGTTCACGAGCAGGCGGAACCGGCTGCCGAGGTCGACGATCGACGCGTTGATCGCCGCGCCGCCCCGGGCGTTGAACACCATCCGAGCCGGCGGCTCCTTGCCGCCGATGCCGAGCGGGTGCACCTCGATGCGCGGCCGCTCCGCCGCGATCGTCGGGCAGATCTCGAGCATGTGCGCGCCGAGCACGAGCTCGTTGCCCGGCTCGAGATGGTAGGTGTAATCTTCCATGAACGACGTGCCCTTGCCGCCCGCCATCACCTTCATGAGCCGGACGAGCGCCGCCGTCTTCCAGTCGCCTTCGCCCGCGAAGCCGTAGCCGTCCTCCATCAGCCGCTGCACCGCGAGACCCGGCAGTTGGCGAAGGCCGTGCAGATCCTCGAACGTCGTCGTGAACGCGGAGAATCCGCCCTCTTCGAGGAACGAGCGCAGGCCGAGCTCGATCCGCGCCTGGTAGGCGATCGCCTCCCGCTTCTCCTCCGTATCCGCTACGATATCATAACGCGATTCGTATTCCTCCAGCAACCGCTTGACGTCGGCCTCGCTCGCCGCGTTCACCCGTTCGGCCAAGTCGCCGACGCCCCAGGTGTTCACCGACCAGCCGAACACCGCCTCCGCCTCGACCTTGTCGCCCTCGGTGACGGCCACCTGGCGCATGTTGTCGCCGAACCGGACGACCTTGAGCGTCCGGCTCTCGGCCCACGCCGCGGCCGTCCGCATCCACGCGCCGATCCGCTCCTGCGCCTCCCGGTCCTGCCAATGCCCGAACACGACCGACCGGCGGACGCCGAGCCGCGCATGAATGTGGCCGTGCTCGCGGTCGCCGTGGGCGGCCTGGTTCAGGTTCATGAAATCCATGTCGATCGTATCCCACGGGATGTCGCGGTTGTGCTGCGTCGCGAAGTGCAGCAGCGGCTTCTTCAGCACCGACAGCCCGCCGATCCACATTTTCGAGGGCGAGAACGTGTGCATCCAGGTGATGATGCCGGCGCACTCGTCATCCGCGTTCGCGAGGATCATGAACCGCCGGATGTCTTCCGGCGTCGTCAGCACCGGCTTCAGAACAAGCTCATAGCCGAGCGCGCCGCCCGCGTTCAAGCCCCCGACGATCTCCCGGGCGTTCGCCGCCACCTGCTCCAGCGCCTCGGGCCCGTACAGATGCTGGCTGCCGACCGCGAACCAGAACTTCACCTTTTTCGCCTCAAGCATGCCGTTTGACCTCCTCTTTCAATGCTTTCAGCCGTTTCATCACGTCGTTGGCGCCGCGTCCGAAGTAGTCATGCAGCGCCGTGTATTCCTTGTACAGCCGGTCGTAAATCGCCGCGTTTTCCGGAATCGGCTTGAACGACTCCTCCCGCACGCGCGCCATCTTCTTCGCCGCCTCGACGATCGAGTCGTAGCCGCCCGCCGCCGAGCCCGCCGCGACCGCCGCGAACATCGCCGCGCCGACCGCCGGCGTCTGCTTCGACGCCGCCACCTTGATCTCGCGGTTCGTCACATCGGCGTAGATCTGCATGAGCAGCCGGTTCTTCTGCGGCAGCCCGCCGCACGCGTACAGCTCCTTCACCGCGACGCCGCTCTCGTCGAACGCCTCGACGATCTTGCGCGTGCCGAACGCCGTCGCCTCGAGCAGCGCCCGGTAGATCTCCTCCGGCTTCGTGAGCAGGGTCATCCCGACGATGACGCCCGTCAGATCGGCGTCGACGAGGACGGACCGGTTGCCGTTCCACCAGTCGAGGGCGATCAGCCCGGACTCGCCCGGCTTCAGCTTCGCCGCCCGCGCCTCGAGCCACTCGTGCACGCCGACACCTTCGCGTTCCGCCGCCTCTTTGACGTAAGCCGGAACCGCTTCCTCCACATACCATTCGAAAATGTCCCCGACCGCCGACTGACCCGCCTCGTAGCCGAAGTACCCCGGAATGATGCCGTCCTCGACGACGCCGCACATCCCTTCGACCTCGCGCTCCTCGGTGCCGAGCAGCATGTGGCAGATCGACGTGCCCATCGCCATGACGAGCTTGCCCGGCTCGGTGACGCCGACGCCCGGCACGGCCGCGTGCGCGTCGACGTTGCCGACGGCGACCGCCGTCCCCTCGCGCAGGCCCGTGATCTTCGCCATCTCCGGCGTCAATCCGCCGGCGCGCGTGCCGAGCGACACGATCTCGCCGCGCAGCTTCGTCTCGGTCAGGTTCTCGAGGCGCGGGTCGAGCGCCCTGAAATAATCGCGGCTCGGATAGCCGTCCCGCTTGTGCCAGATCGCCTTGTACCCCGCCGTGCAACTGTTGCGGAGAATGCGGCCGGACAGCCGGTAGATGACCCAGTCCGTCGCCTCGAGGAATTGGTCGGCGGCTTCGTAGATCTCCGGCGCTTCGTCGAGGATCTGCCACACCTTCGCGATCATCCACTCGGACGAAATCTTCCCGCCGTAGCGCTTCAGCCACGGCTCGCCGCGCTCCTCCGCGATCCGGTTGATCTTGTTCGCCTCATCCTGCGCCGCGTGGTGCTTCCACAGCTTCACCCAACTGTTCGGGTTGTCCCGGTATTCCGGCAGCAGGCAGAGCGGCGTGCCGCTTGCGTCCACCGGCAGCATCGTGCACGCCGTGAAGTCGATGCCGATGCCGATCACGTCGGCCGGATCGACGCCGGACATTTCGAGCACGGCCGGAACCGACCGGCGCAGCACTTCGATGTAGTCGTCGGGATGCTGCAGGGCCCAGTCGGGCTCCAGCTTCCGGCCCGATCCCGGCAGCGTCTCGTCGATGACGCCGTGCGGATACGGCGTCACGTGGTCCGCCACTTCCGTGCCGTCCGACAGATCCACCAGCACCGCGCGTCCCGATTGCGTGCCGTAGTCAATGCCGATCGCATACTTTTTTTCCATCCCGCGTCACTCCTCCCGTCCTTCAGATTCCCGGCCCCGATTGGCCGTAATACGCGTTCGCCCCGTGCTTGCGGAGGAAATGCCGGTCCAGCAGCGCCTGATCCATCGGCCCGACCTCGCGCAGCGCAAGCGTCCGGTGGCCGATCTTCGCCACCTCTTCCAGCACGACCGCGTTGTGCACCGCTTCGTGCGCGTCCTTCCCCCACGCGAACGGCGCGTGCCGGTGGACGAGCACGCCCGGCATCATCGCCGGATCGATGCCCCGCGTCCGGAACGTCTCGATGATAACGTTGCCGGTTTCCAGTTCGTAGGCGCCGCGGATCTCCTCCTCCGTCATCGGCCGCGTGCACGGGATCTCGCCGTAGAAATAGTCGGCGTGCGTCGTGCCGAGCGCCGGAATGCCGAGCCCGGCCTGCGCCCAGGCGGTCGCCCAGGGCGAGTGTGTGTGCACGATGCCGCCGATCGTCGGGAACGCCCGGTACAGCGCCAGATGCGTCGGCGTGTCGGACGAAGGCTTGAGCGCGCCCTCCACCTTGTTCCCGTCCAGATCGACGACGACGAGATCCTCCGCCTTCAGCTTCTCGTACGGAACGCCGCTCGGCTTGATGACGACCAGCCCCCGCTCCCGGTCGATCCCGCTCACATTGCCCCAGGTGAACGTGACCAGACCGTACCGCGGCAAATCGAGATTCGCTTCGAGCACCTGCTCTTTAAGCGCTTCCAACATGTGCGGCCCATCTCCTCCTTCGCTGCAAAAGGCTTCTTCCTGCATTGTACACTTGTTCGTACAAGTTGGCAATCATGAGACGCATTTCGACACACTTGTACATACATATTGAAAAAACGGCGCGAAAAAAGCCGTACGGCACGGCAGCCGCACGGCAGAACGGTCGATTCCGCCATCGAACATGCAACCTTACTGCTTCGGATCCTCCGTATCTTCCCACTTGCGGGAATACGCCTTGTTCGTGACCCAGAACGTCACCCAGGCGATCACGATGAGGATGACGAACGCCGCCACCCATACGCCTGTCGGCACACCCATCGTACGAACCTCCTCTCCATCGCCGGCCGGCGTCCGCGCGTCCGATTTTTCGACAATCGTCCTATCCATCGTACCATTCCCGCCCGCCGCTTACAACCTCGGGGACGCCCGTCCGGCCTTCCGGCGGCCCGTACGCATGGGATGCATGCAAAAGCACCACGCGGGGAATGCTCATGCGAAAAAAGGTCATTTCGTGCCGGCCGGCATCGGAGGCTTTGATTCGCTCCACGCTCGCGCACCGCATCCGCTCCGGCGACGCGTGCGTTTCCCGGGAGCGGATGAGGGCCTGAAAGCGGAAGCCGTTCCGCGACGTCTTCGCCGTCCCGCCCTGGAACGACGGCAAGCGGACGGCCGCCCGTTTCGGCCCCGGGATCGCGGACGGGGAGATGATCCGGCGCATCCTGGCCGGCGATTTCCGGGCATGAAAAAAAGACCCGCGCGGGGTCCTTCCTGTGTGCGAATGGTGCGGTAGAGAGGACTCGAACCTCCACGGGCGAAGCCCACTACCCCCTCAAGATAGCGTGTCTGCCAATTCCACCACTACCGCATATTCGATTCGGTCGCGCCGGAGATGGGTCCGGCATGGCTGAAAAGGTGGTGAGCCATGTAGGACTCGAACCTACGACACCCTGATTAAAAGTCAGGTGCTCTACCAACTGAGCTAATGGCTCATGGTGACCCGTAGGGGATTCGAACCCCTGTTACCTCCGTGAAAGGGAGGTGTCTTAACCCCTTGACCAACGGGCCGAGCGAACCGGCGGCGCCGGCGCCGCAATCGCCAAAGAAGACCGTCGATCGGTCTTCCGTCCGGCTGCCGCCGAATTCATCTTGTGTTCAATGGCGGAGAAGGAGGGATTCGAACCCTCGCACCGCTTGCGCAGTCTAACCCCTTAGCAGAGGGTCCCCTTGAGCCACTTGGGTACTTCTCCACGTTTTCGCGGCGACAAGTTATAATTTATCATGATTCGATTTTCGAGTCAAGCACGGAAAGCTGCAATTTCCCGCCGCATTTGCCGCATGCGTAGCGACGCGGATCCATCCGGCGCCTGCGGTAATATTCGGTTCCGCAGATGGCGCACTTCAGCAAGTAGCGCACGGGACGCGGATTGCGCGGCCGGCTGTCCGGCAGGCGGCGGCAGTACCGGCTGCCGCCGACCCGGGCGAGCAGTTCGATAAAATCCCGGTCGCGGTGACGGTATCCCCGGTTCGCGAGATGGAGATGATAGTGGCACAGCTCGTGCTTGATGATTTTCGCCGTCTCTTCCGGACCGTACAGCTCGAGCTGCTTCGGATTGATCTCGATGTTGTGCGTCTTCAGAAAATAGCGTCCGCCCGTCGAGCGCAGCCTGCGGTTGAATGACGCCCGGTGCCGGAACGGCATGCCGAAACTTTCCAGCGATATCCGCTCGACCCAGGCCTGCAGCGCGTCGTCGTCCACACCGGTTCCTTCCCTTCCCGCGGCGCTTCCGGCGGCGCCGTCCGACACTAAATATACTTGAATTTATAAGATGCCGTGCGTTACACTGTCAAGTAGTTTTGCCATGCCGCGGGCGCGATCCGCATCGCTGTCCTGCGCGGTCCGCATCGCTGCCCTGCGCGATCCGCATCGCTAACGAAACGGACACGCGTTATTGGCCCCGAGCTACGCCCATCTGAACTTTTAACGAAACGAAGACACGCTATTCGGGCCGAAACGGGGCATAAACTGCCTGAAACGCCGCAATAAGGGGCCGCCGCGCGGCATGGAACGAACGACCGCGAAGAAGGAAGGAAACGACGCCAATGCCGACGATGCGCTATTGTATCCTGCAGGGGCCGGAAGGCCTGCAGTACATCGAAATGCCGGCGAGCCACGCCTATCAGCTCAGCGCGCTCCTGCTCCGGCTGCACAAGGAGATCGGCAAGCTGACCGCCGACAATGTGCCGCAGCTTCCGCGCGTCGCCGCCGAATGCTCCGGGCTCGAGCTGCTCGATCCCGCGGCGTCCGTCACCAGCGGGCTCGACTTTCTGACCCGGCTGGAGCGGGAATTCGCGGCGATCCGCGAGCAATCGTATCCGCTCATCTCGCTGCTCACGGAGATCCGGGCGCTGCTGGCCCAGCTCGAGCAGTGGTACGAAGAAGAATACGAGGCGTAGGCGCGGACGCGCATCGCCCGCCGGATGGACCTGCACGGACACTTGCCCAACTCCATATGCTATACAAGACATGGCATATCCGGAGGAGGACGATCGTCATGCCGCAATGGCTGTGCAATCAACTGATGCGGGCTTTCCAGAAGAAAGACAGCCGGCAGATCCGGCTGCTGAACGATTGCTGGTTCTTCTATCGCTCCAAACCCCGGAAGGAAGACGACGACCGGCAGACGGGACTGCTCACGTGACAGCTCCGCCTCCGCGGACAAGGCACAAGGCCGGAGCGGCATCGCGCGTTGACGCCGTCCGGCCTTGTCGTCGTTTCCGGCGGGAAGGTCAATAACTGCCCCAGGCGGTCACTTCGTCCACGGGCAACCGCGCCGTCGGACGCCCTTCGGCGGCCGCCTTGCCCACGGCGATGAGCATGACCGGCACATACGTCGCCGGAACGCGGAACGCCTCGATGAACTTCTCGTGGTTGAAGCCGCCCATCGGCACCGTGTCGAGACCGCGGGACCGCGCCGCCAGCATGAGCTGCATCGCCGCGAGGCTGCCGTCAATCAGCGCGATCTGCCGGCGCGCATCCTCGCTGCGCGCGCCGTAGGAAGCCTTCAGCCGCTCCGCCTGCTGCGCGGCGAATTCCGGTGTCATGTAGCCGCGCTCCACCGCGATCCGGGCGATATCCCCGGCCCGCTTGTAGCTCTCGAGATCGCCCAGCACGGCGATCGTGGCCGACGCCTCGAGCACCTGCTTCTGGTTGTTCGCGATCGGATACAGTTTCTCTTTGTCTTCTTTCCGATCAATCACGAGGAACCGCCACGGCTGCAGGTTGTTCGACGACGGCGCCAGGATGGCGTCGGCCAGCAGCGACCGGATCTCCTCCCGGCTCAGCACGAATGCGGGATCGTACTGCCGGACGGACCGCCGCGAATGAATCACCTCGCCGAAGCCGACCGGCACCCGATCGGCGGGACAACAGGCCTGTTCCGTACGCATCTCTCTCACTCCTTGTATTCCGATTTCTTCACTCCTCCATTTCCATTCTATCACAAACCGCCAGCATTGTAATGATTCCCGGGTCACCCGTCCGAGCGCATCGTCAGGCTGACGCGCCCCCGCTTCACGTCGACCGACAGCACCCGGACCGTCACCGTGTCGCCGACGGACACGACGTCGAGCGGATGCTTCACGTAGCGGTCGCTCATCTGCGAGATATGAACGAGCCCGTCGTTCTTGACGCCGATATCGACGAACGCGCCGAAGTCGATCACGTTGCGCACGGTGCCCTTCAGCTCCATGCCGGGAACAAGATCCTCGATGCGCAGCACGTCGGTCCGGAATACCGGCGGCGGCAGCTCTTCGCGCGGGTCGCGCCCCGGGCGCAGCAGGCTGTCGATGATGTCGCGCATCGTCGGCACGCCGACGCCGAGCTGTCCGGCAACGGTCGCGGGATCGAGTTCCCGCAGCTTCGCGTTCAGGGCTTCCGAACCGAGATCGTCCACGGTGAAGCCGAGCATCTTGAACAGCCGGTCGACGACCCCGTACGATTCCGGGTGGATCGGCGTCCGGTCGAGCGGCTGCGTGCCGTCCGGCACGCGCAGAAACCCGATGCACTGCTCGTACGTCTTTGCGCCGAGCCGCGGCACCGCCTTGAGCTGGCCGCGGTCCGTGAACTTGCCGTTCGCCTCGCGGTACGCGACGATGTTGCGGGCGATCGCCGCGTTGATGCCGGCGACATACGCGAGCAATTGCGGCGATGCGGTGTTGACGTCGACGCCGACATGGTTGACCGCCGATTCGACGACGGCGCCCAGGCTCTCGTCCAGCCGCTTCGGACTTACGTCGTGCTGGTACTGCCCGACGCCGATCGACTTCGGCTCGATCTTGACGAGCTCGGCGAGCGGGTCCTGCAGCCGGCGGGCGATCGAAACGGCGCTTCGCTCCGCGACGTCCAGCGCCGGAAACTCCTCGGCCGCCAGCTTCGAAGCGGAATAGACGCTGGCGCCCGCCTCGTTCACGATGATGTACTGCAGCCCGCCGGCGTCCTTGCCCGCTTCCCTCCGCTTGCGGATCAGATCGGCGACGAACTGCTCCGTCTCCCGCGAGGCGGTGCCGTTGCCGATCGCGATCAGCGTGACGCCGAACCGGTCGACGAGCCCGCCGACGATCCGTTCTGCCTCGGCGATCCTCGCGTGCGGCGGCGTCGGATAGCAGACGTCCGTCGCGAGCAGCTTGCCGGTCTCGTCGACGACGGCCAGCTTGCAGCCGGTGCGGTAGGCCGGGTCGACGCCGAGCACGACCCTTCCCCGGACCGGCGGCTGCAGCAGCAGGCTGCGCAGATTCGCGGCGAAAATGCCGATCGCGTGCTCCTCCGCTTCCGCCGTCATTTCGGCGCGCACCTCACGCTCGATCGACGGCGCGATGAGCCGCTTGTACGCGTCTTCGACGACGGCCTGCAGCACGCCGCGCACGGCCTCCGGCTGCCGGTCCAGCGCAATCCGGCGCCCGATGTATTCGAAGATGCGCGCCGGGTCCAGCTCCAGCGACACCTTCAGCACCTCTTCCCGCTCGCCCCGGTTGACGGCGAGCACGCGGTGCGGCGGCATCCGCCGGACCGGCTCGCGGTAGTCGTAGTACATCTCGTAGACCGATTCCGCCGCCGGGTCCTTCGCCGCGGACACGAGCACCGCGTGGTCGCGGGTATGGCGCCGCACCCAGGCGCGGATCTGCGCATCGTCCGCGAGCTGCTCGGCGATGATGTCCATCGCGCCCTGCAGCGCCTCCTCGGCCGTCGCCACGCCCTTCTCCTCATTGACATACTTCGCCGCTTCCTCGAGCGGCGCGCCCTGCCGCGGCCGGCTGAGCAGCCACTCCGCCAGCGGCTCCAGCCCCCGCTCCTTCGCGACGGAAGCGCGCGTCTTGCGCTTCTGGCGGTACGGCCGGTACAGGTCCTCGACCTCCTGCAGCTTCACCGCCCGGCCGATCGCTTCGCGCAGCTCGTCGGTCAGTTTCCCCTGCTCGTCGATGAGCCGGAGCACTTCGCGCTTGCGCGCCTCCAGGTTGCGGAGATAGCTCAGCCGCTCCGCGATGTCCCGGAGCTGCTGCTCGTCCAGCTCGCCCGTCATCTCCTTTCGGTACCGGGCGATGAACGGAATCGTGTTTCCGTCGTCCAGCAGCCGGACCGCCGCGCCCACCTTGCCCGCCGGCAGCCCGAGTTCGGCGCCGATCTGCTTCACGATCCGCTCGCGCTCGGCCGCCTCCTCTTCCGGCGTCAGGGCCGCCCGCGAACCGGCCTGGTCCGTCCCCTGTTCCTTCTCCAACTCCATGGTCTCGTCCGTTTCTCTCATGCACACCATCCTTGTACGCCGACTGCTTTCGCATCCATTTTCGCAGATCGGTCCGGACGATGCAATTTGGTCAGGGCCGCCACTTCAGTTCCGCTGTATGGCCGAGCGATTCGATGAGCCGGATCGGAATGTACAGCCGGTCGTTCAGCGCATAGCTGTTCGACCGGTTCACCCTCAGTTCGCCCCGGTCCGAACGGACCGCATATTCGAACCCTCTGTCCAGCGGTTCCTGACGAATCGTCCATCCCCGGTCGACGAGCGGCCGGAGCGGCACATACGTCTCCCCGTCCAGCCCGACGAACGCGAAGGGCAGCGGGATGTCGGCGCCGTCCAGCGTCAGCGTCGCGGCGACATCCGTTCGCAGTCGCGTGTCCGCGACCGGCAAAGCGTCGATGTCGAGATCGCCCGGGAAAGACGGCTCCTCCCGCTTCGGCGCATCGGCCGGCGGATAGAACAGCCCGATCTCGTCGGCCGTTGCCAGCCGCGATTTCCCGGCTGCGAAGTCGTATATGCGCAGCGTCCGCGAAGGCTCATTGATCACATAGAGCAGCCAGCCCAGTTCGGCGTTGTACCCGCGCAGCGAACCGAGCATGAACCGCTTCGTCTCGCCGGTCGCCGGGTGGATGCGCACCAGCTCGTTCTGCCGGTCCGTCTCGCTGAATTGCTGCAGCAGCAGGGTGCCGTCCTTGAGCCAGACGTAGATGGGATAGGTGCTGCTTTCGGCTATCTGCCGGATCTCGCCGGTCGCGTTGTTTCGCAGCAGGAGGATTTCCTGTTTCTGCATGCCGTAAGGGCCGTAACCGTAATGGATGACCGAGTGCGGCCTGGCCGTTTGCTGCGCCGCGGGGTCGAACGGCCGGTAGAACGCGATGCGCTTCAGTCCCCATTTGCCGCTTGGAGAATGCTCGAACAGGGTCGTATAGACCAGTTCGTCCTTCGCCGGGTCATAGCAGGCGTCCGTAAACGGCGACGGGCTCAACGCATAAGACGGCACGCCGTAGCAGCCGTTCACGGATTGGACCCAGATGCTTCGGATGTGATCCGGCAGCCGCATCCATTCGCCGTCCGCCGTGCGGAACACGACGAGCTGGCCCGGTTCCGCATTCCGGATCACATTGAAGAACACCTTCCCGGTCCCGGAGTCCGAAAGGGCAAACGCAACAAACCTGTGCTCCGCCGCGGCCGTATCCCGTGCCGGGTAACCGGAAAATGCGACGGACAGCAGCAACACTGCGGACAACATCCATAAGCGTGATTTCGAAGCCATCCTTGTCTGTGCCTCCTTTTCACGATGCCGGTGTCACGCAATTAGACGATTGCCGCGCGGGAAAGTTGCAATGCCGGCTCTCCGAAACGATTCCGCCATTCGCACGTACGAATAGAGCAGGATAACATCGACAACGGGAGGCTTCGCATGTTCGATCCGTTCGTTCCAGGACCGTTCGGAGGTGTCCATGCTTTCATGTTCAGCGCCGTGCCAGGGATCGTCACCGTGATCTTCATCGTCGTCATCGTCCTGTTCATCCGCGCGATCGCCGCGAACGTCCGAAACGCCAGCGCGCCCCGGCAGACCGTCTACGCCCGCGTCGTGGCGAAGCGGATGGAAGTGTCCGGCAGCTCCCACATTCACCATCACGCGGACGGCACACCCCATCACGGCTTCAGCTCGCGCACGGACTACTACATCACGCTGGAGTTCGAGAACGGCGAGCGGAAGGAATTTCTCGACGTGAAAAATGTGTACGGCCTCGTCGCGGAGGGGGATGTCGGATACGCGGCCGTTCAGGGGGACTGGATCGTCGCGTTCGAGCGCCGGCCGTCGCCGGGGCAAGCGGGCGGTCCCGGTTGGTGAGCGACCCCGGCCCGGCCGGGCGTTCTTGCAGCGCCGCGTCCGGAGATGGCGCGCCACACAAGAAGAGAGAACCTCGCCCTCCGTACGGAAGGCGAGGTTCTGTCATGATTCGCGTCAATAGGGGGATGCGGCGGGCACATACGGATTGTGCGCCATTTCGAACCCGATCGTCGTCTGCGGGCCGTGGCCCGGGTAGACGCGCGTGTCGGGCGGCAGCTTGTAGAGCTTGTTCCGGATCGAGTCGACGAGATCTTCCGTCCGGCCGCCGGGCAGGTCCGTCCGTCCGACCGACAAGCGGAACAGCACGTCGCCGCCGAACAAGAGGCCGTCGTGGAGCAGGCTGACGCTGCCCGGCGAATGGCCGGGCGTATGGATAACCCGGAACGGATGGCCGATGAGCGTAAGCGTCATGCCGTCCTCCAGCGCGTATTCGGCCGGCTCGAGCGCGATCGGCGGCGTCACGTCCGGCCAGCGGGCGGAGCCGTTCTTGCGCGGGTCGGTCAGCCAATCCGCCTCGAGGCCGTGGAGATAGACCGGGCACCCGCACGCCCGGCGCACCTCGTCAACCCCCGCGATGTGGTCGAAATGCGCGTGGGTCAGCACGATTGCCTCAACGGCGGCGCCGAGCTCTTCGATGCGGTTCAGCAGCCGCGCCGGGCCGTCGCCGGGGTCGATGACGAAGGCTTTGGAGCCCGCGGCATCCATGACCAGATAGGCGTTCGTTTCAAGCGGTCCGAGCGTGTATGTCTCGATCCGGATGTCTTCCGCCGCCATCGTCAGAATCCGGAGACGAGCTCGCGGATTTCCCGCAGCACGTGCGCCTGGTAACCCGTGCCCTCTCCGTACCTCCTCTTGATCTCTTCGCGAACCGCGGCCAGCTTCTCCTGGTAGTCGGGGGCATTGCGGTCGGGATTTTCCTGCTTGAACCGGACCATCGCCTCCTGCACGTGCGCCGGGCGCGGCCCCCAGGTGCCGAGCACCGCCCCGCCCGTATCGGCGAAAATGACGACCGGAATCGACTCCCCGCCGAGCGTCAGGAACTGGCTCATCGTATCCGGATGCTCTTCCTTGATCAGCACGTCAATCGGCACTTCGCCGGCCTCCAGCGCGCGGAACACCGGCGGAACGTTTTTGACGCAGTCGCCGCACCAGTCCGCCATCAGAATCAGACAGCGCAGATCGTCCCGGAACCGGAGCGACTCGAAGAACGCCCGGTCTTCGTCGGAAGGCCACTCGAAGTTGTCGTACAGCGAGACGAACGTCTCCCTGTTCCTCGTCATGCCCTCCATGAACGCCTTCGGCGAAATGCCTTTTCCCAACTTGTCCGCCACCGATTTGGCCATGCGTGGATCGCCACCCTTCCCTCAATTTGCCATCCATGTTACCAGAGCCGCTCGCCTGCCGCAAACGGCCCGCCCGGTTCGCTCCTGCCGGCTACTCCCGCCTTCTCATCACGCGGTTGCGCACGTACCAGGCGACGGCGGCGATGACGCCCAGCGCGAGCAGCGCGTAGACGATGTAAGCATACAGATCCATGTAGTGCACGATCGTACTCCAGGATGCGCCGACGGCGGCGCCGACGCCGACAAGCGCCGTGTTCCATATGAGCGAGCCGATCGTCGTGAGCAGCAGGAACGTCGTGAAGCGCATGCCCGAGCTGCCGGCCGGAATCGAGATCAGGCTGCGCACGACCGGCACCAGCCGGCCGAAGAAGACCGCCCACGGCCCGTACCGGTCGAACCAGGCGTCCGCCTTCCGGATATCTTCGGGCTTCAGCCGCAAAATCGCGCCGTAGCGGACGACGATCGCCTCGAGCCGCTCCGCGGACAGCGCCCGCCCGACGCCGTACAGCAGGATGGCCCCGATCAGCGACCCGAGGGTCGCAGCGAGCACGACGCCGAAGATCGTCAGCTCCGATGTCGTCGTCATGAACCCGCCGAACGTCAGAATGACCTCCGAAGGAATGGGCGGAAACAGGTTCTCGATCGCGATCAGCAACAGTATGCCGAAGTAGCCGTAAGCTTCCATGAACTCGGTGATCCATTGCTCCAACCGCCCGCACCTCCGGGAAAACGCAATCTGTTCCGTATTCTATCACAGCCGGCCGCCGGACTTCCAGAAGAATGAAAGATGGCTACACCGCTGTCATGCAAGGACAAGCCCGCGCATAGATTGTCCATGAACATTCTATGCGAGAGGTGGCGGACCATGCCCAAAGTGTACTTCATCCATAAACGGAAGCTCTACCTGGCGCTCGCGCTGGCGGCGGCGTTCCTGCTGGCGCTGGCCTATCTGCGGTGGGAGCAGGCGATCCTCGCGGGCGGCAAACCGGTTGAGACCGCCGTCTTCCATCTGGTGACGGGCGAGTTCAGCAGCACGGGGCCGGACGGAAAGCGCATCGAAGTGTACCGCTGGGATCCCGGCCATATCGTCGTGGAACGCGGGCAGCCGGTCGAGCTGCAAATTACCGGCGTGAACGGCGGCAGCCACCCGTTCGTGATCGAGGGACTGGGCGTGCGCGGCATCGTGCGCAAAGGGGAGACGACGGTCGTCCGCTTCACCGCCGAGCATGCGGGCACGTATCCGATCGTCTGCCTCACCCACCGGGATCTCGAACAGAACGGCCCGATGGTCGGCTACATCACGGTGCAATGACCGGCGGCGCGGCCTGGTGCCCGCCGCCATTCGCCATGCATACAATGCTCATGCCGATTTTGCAGCATGGCGAGGTGAGGGAACCGATGAGACCGCGGATGCCGGCAGGCAAGCACGAAGCCGTCTTTCCGACGGCGCGCAAAATTCGCCGCGCCTGCAGCGTCGAGCTGTACCGGACGATCAAGCGGCTGGATAAGTACATTCCGGCGGAGAAGGTCGAAGCGGCGGAGAAGTTGTATTTTCGCAAGGTAGCGGAACATCTGCTCTGGATTCACGAACATCGGGACAACCGGAAGAAGCTGGCCGACTGGTGGGAGGAGAACGTCTGCCCCGAGATCGCGGCGCTCTGGAACGTCGACCCGAAGCGGCTGGGCGCAGCGTTCCGCGCGGCGTTCGGAGGCTGACGGAAAAAACACGGCCGCGCCGGCTGATGCCGGCACGGCCCGTGCAGTGGCGAGGATCGACAAGCCGCACACAACCGCTACAGCTCCTTCACGATCATGAGCTGCTTGTCGTATTGCAGATCGATCTCGTAGGGCTTGGACACCGGACGCCCGTCGGCCTCGCGCAGGATGCGCACGACCGGACGATGGATGGCGAGCGGGTTGTTGGCCGTCACGACCGCGATCTGGCCCGTGTTGAGCATGACCGTCGTCGCGACCGGGTAGACCGACACGTGCCGGCAGAACAGCTTGATCAGCTCCAGGTCGAACAGCGTATTGCCGGCCGCGAACAGATACTCGATCGCCTCCGAAGGCGAGTAGCGGTTGCGATAGGAGCGCGGCGACGTGAGCGCGTCGTACACGTCCGCGATGGCCACGATCTGCGCGTACTCGTGGATTTCGCTTCCCTTGAGGCCGCGCGGATAGCCGGAGCCGTCGTACCGTTCGTGATGCTGCAGCGCGCAATGCGCGGAGAGCAGCGAGATCTCGTGATGCACCCGCAGCATCTCGAAACCTTCCGTCGTATGCTTCTCGACGATCGCGCGCTCTTCGGGCGTCAGCGGGGATGTCTTGTTCAGCAGTTCCTTCGGCACCTTGGTCATGCCGATGTCAAACAGCAGCGCACCGATGCCCAGCTCCTCGATCTGGTTCCGGTTGTACCCCTTGGCCATGCCCATGATGCCGGCGAGCACGGCGACGTTGACCGAATGATGGAACAGGTAGGCGTCCGCCACATGAATGTTGGCCAGGCTGTACATGATATCCTGGCGCTGCAGGAGATCGTGCATGATCTCCCCGAAGAGCTGCCGGAATGTCCTGCCGAGATCCGGCATCGCCGCGCGGCCCTTGTGAGCCGGCATGTCCATCAGACCGCCGACCGTTCGGTAGATGGTGTCGACCGCCCGCTGGTACGTTTCGTTGCGGATGACTTCTTCGGGAAAGATGTCGGTCGTCCACTCGTCCTCCACATACACGACGTCGACGCCCAAATTGCGAAGGCGCTCGATGAATCGTTCGCTCAATTCAACCCCGGTTCCAAGCAATACGCTGCCGTTCTCCCGCATGACCGGCCGCGCAAGCCTGTCGCCCGGCCGGACCATACTGATGTGCACTCTTCTCATCGCAAACCCTTCCTTCGGCAGCTCAGTCTTGCATGCGGGATCATGCCTGCAGCATGGTTTGCCGGTCATAACCGCATTTCCGGCCGTCTTTGTCCTCGTACATGCGGCGGTCCGCATGATGCAGCAACGTCTGCAGGCTGTCGCCGTCCTCCGGGAACACCGCGGTCCCGACGGAGGCGGTCACTTGCGTGCCGATCCGCATCGACAGCTTGTCCAGCGCCTTGCCGACCGCTTCGGCGAGCGGCTGGTCCGCCCGGCAGCACGGGCTGATGAACAGGAATTCGTCGCCGCCCCAGCGCGCGACGATCTCTCCCTTGACCGCACAGCCGCGGAGCGCGCCGGCGATGAGCTGCAGCACCTGATCCCCGGCCTGGTGGCCGTAGGAATCGTTGATTTGTTTGAAGTCGTTGATATCGATCAGGGACACCGAGAGCGGCTTGCCGCGCTTCGCGGCCTGACGGAGCATCCCGGGCACAACGGCCGAGACGTACTTCCGGTTCCAGGTCCGGGTGAGATCGTCCTGCATTGCGATCTTCCGCACCCGGTCGTACGCCTTGCCGGCCAGCCACGCCAAGGGCAGCAGCACCAGCACATGGAACACGGCGGCCAGCGTCGCCACCGCCGGATTGACGGCATGTCCGTCGAGCGCCGCATAGAGTCCAATCATCGCGGCGCTGCCGAGTGTCGAATACAGAATGGCCGCAATCTGTCCTTTGTTGCTCATGCCGCACCTCCCGGAACGCAAATACGGTGTTCAGTCGGCGGCCACGATCCGGTTCCGCCCGCCGTTCTTCGCCTTGTACAGCGCGGCGTCCGCCTTGGAGAACAATTCCCGGAGATATTCCTTCGGGTCGTCGATCTTGTTCGGATCGCTTTCCTCCACGGCGAGCACGCCCATGCTGATCGTGACCTGAACGGTCCGGCCGTCCGCGCCGGCCTTGACTTCGGCGGACGAAACGGCCTGCCTGACCCGTTCGGCCAGCATCATCGCCTGCGCCCGGTTCGTATGGGGCAAATAGACGGTGAACTCTTCGCCGCCGTACCGCGCCACGATATCGGTCCGGCGCAGACACCGGCGAACGGTATCCGCCACATGCTTGATGACCTCGTCGCCGACCAGATGCCCGTAGATGTCGTTGATCGATTTGAACAGGTCGATGTCGAACAGGAAAATGGCGAACGGAATGTTGTACCGGATGTTCGTCATGATCTCGTGCTCGAGCTGCTGCATCAGGTACCGCCGGTTGTAGCAGCCGGTCAGGCTGTCCGTAATCGCCATCCGCTCGAGCTGCTGGTTCATCGCGTACAGTTCCGCCTGCATTTCGACCAGCTCGCGGTTCCGCTGCTGAAGCGCTTCATTTTGCCGATAGGACGATTCGACAAGCGAGCGCAGTTCGCTGACATCCTGGAACGTCAGCACCCGGCCGATCATGACGCCATTCACCACGATCGGTTCGCCATGGATGATCACGTGGCGGAACGAATCGTTCTCCTTGAACGTCACCTCGATCTGCGCCGGCTTCGGCGGATTTCCGCGATAGGCCTGCAGAAACGGCTCGATGCCGCCCTCGGCGTCCAGCGGCTGAAGCAGCGTCTCGATCCGGAGCCGGTCGCCCGTCCGGATGTCGAACAGCCCGCGGAACACGCGGTTCGTCTCCAGCACGATGTCGTGCTCGTCCAAGACCGCGACACCGGTCGACATGCTGTCGACAACATTCACCTGCGCGATGCGGACGATATCGAACACGCCATATTTCCGTATCGCAATCACGAAGTAGATGACCGAGAACAGGATGCCGCAGGACGTCATTCCGGAAATGGTCGGCACCCGGTCGTCGATCACGACGTTCACGAACGTGTCAGACAGCGCGAACACGACCAGGATGACCATGCCCGTCAAGGCCGTCCGAATCTGGCGCCGGTGGCGCGGGGCCGCGTTGTCGCGGATGTTCCGCAGGAGCAGGGCGGTCGACAGGGCGAGATAGACAAGCTGAACGGCGATCATCGCCCAGAAGACCGGCCCGTATACGCGGTCGGCATAGCCGGATGCCGCCGGCTTCATGAACGCGCCGGACGGGTTCAGCAAAATGAGCATGACGATGATGACCGTCGGAATCGCAAGCGCTGTCATCGACCGCCGGTTGAGGAGATACGAATGCCCCGTCAGAAAAACGGCAAAGATCGTCCAGGCTACCCCGACGACGGAGATGCCGGCAAAACCGATCTTCAAATAAAACGCCTGGAAAAACGGGTCATCCGTGGTCTCCACGGCGAATTGCGAAAGCGGCCACAGCAGCAGGCACGCGTGAAATGTCAGGTAAACCTTGTGCAACCGGGTGATCGTGCTGCTCATGAACACGTAGACGAACAACGCCAACGTGACAAGGAACAGGCCGAAATCGAGCCACAACGCATATTCCAAAGAGGTCACCACATTACTAAATATAGGTAGTCATTCCACCATAATCTTAGCACAAACCGGTTTTTTGCGACAATCGGCATCGACAGTCCACGCGCGGACCGACACCAACAAAATATTGGGTTTGTTGAGGGATTTCGACATGGTTCTTTCCGATTCCTGCACGGGCCCGCCGTATTTGATCAATGTTCCTCCGCTTCCAGCTCCGCCAGGCCGGCTTCCGCCTCTTCACGCGGCAGTCCGCCCGCGGCCAGCCGCTCGTCCGGGAGCCCGAGCAGCCTGCGGTAAAAGGAAACGGCCAGATTCCGGTCCGCTCCTTCCGTATCCAGCCATTCGTGCAGCCAATTCTCCGCTTCGGCGTATCGGCCGCGGCGCTCGCACCAGGCGACGAGGCCGAACAAGGCAGCGGGAGGCAGCTCCCAGGCGGCGAGCTCCCCGAGCAGCGCCTCCGCTTCCTCGTCCGGATCAAGCGCCGCGCCGTCGGGCTTCTCCGCCGACACCGCGAGGTTGAGTTCCAACGCCTTGAGCCGGCGCAGGAAAGCCTGCTCTTCGTCGCCGGCCTCGTCCGCGGCTGACGCCGCTTCCCGGAGTAGCCGTGCGATCGCGATGATTGCGCCGGCGTCCGGAACGCCGGCCGTCGTATGGAGCCGCACCAGATCGTCCGCCGACAGCCGGTCGACCAGATCGAGCCGAAGGCGCAAATTCCGTTCGAGCCAATCGTCGATGAACCGCAAGGCCTCCGTCTGCGCGCGCCTGCGGCGCATGCCGAGGAGAACGCCGGCCGCTTCGGCGGCCTGCGCGATCATGCGCATGATATAGTCCCGCTGGAACATGCCTTCACGCCCCGCCGGACATGACCGCTTGCGCGAAATCGGCGATGGTGTCCGCCAGCTTCGCGGGCGCTTCCATCATCGACATGTGCCCGCACCCGGAAAGCAGCGCGCGGCGCACGTTCGGACCGTCCGCGTCGAGGAAGGTGCGCTGCGGAGAGACGATCGCATCGCCCTCCCCCGCGACGAGCAGCACCGGCAGCCGCGCTTCCCGCAGCAGGGCGGAACGGTCCGGCCGCGCCTTCATGCCGCGCGCGGCCGCCGCCGCGCCCGCCGGCGAAACGCCGAGGCCGATGGCGACGGTCCGCCCGACCTTCTCCGGCATGCGCGCAAGGTTCTCCTCCGCGAACAGCCGCCGCGCCAGCTCGTTCACGAAGGGCGCCGCGCCTTCCGTGAGCAGCCGCTCCGCCGTCCGGTCGCGGCCGGCCTTCGCTTCCTCCGTGTCGGCCAGTGCGGTCGAGTGGACGAGCCCGAACCCCCTCAGCCGGTCCGGATATTTCTCCGCGAAGGCAAGGGTGATGTAGCCGCCGAGCGAATGGCCGAGCACGATCGCCTCCCGCTCGCCGAGCCGGTCCAGCAGCCGCGCCAGATCATCCGCGAAATCTTCCATGGCGTATACCGTGCCGGCGGGCGCGTCGGACCGGCCGTGGCCCCTCAGATCCGGCACGATGAACAGGCCGGCGCCGAGAAGCGGCAGCGTCTCTTCCCAATAAGCGGAACTTCCGCAGAATCCGTGCAGCAACACGACGGCCGGGTCGGCTTCCCGCCGCTTCCGGCCGTATGCCAGATAGGCGAGCCCGTCTCCGCTCCGGCTCGCCGCAATGGAAATCGCTTCGTTCATGCGCGTCCCTCCGTCATTCTCCAGGCGGCCGCCGCCGCTTCGGCCGCGGCTTCCGCCATGTCCATGACCAGCGACAGCGGCGCGGTCATGAGCGCGTGATACGGCTTCGCCGTCCGCGCGGCGACCACCGCTGCGGCGCTGTAGTGCCCGGCCTCCGGCAGCCGCTTGCCCACCGCTTCGGCCGGCAGCAGCGGCCCCCGGGCCACCGAGAATTTGCCGACATTCGCGGGCGAGCCGAGGCACGCGTCGAAGGCGATCACCGTCTTGCCCGCGGGAAGGCCGGCCAGCACGTCCGGCAGCCGGTTCGCGTCGCAAGGCTCGCGCAGCGTGCCGTACACATGCGGCCAACCGTCGCGCGCAAGCCGGCTGCCGAGCAGCGGCCCGAACGCGTCGCCGGTCGACCGGTCCGTGCCGATGCAGAGCATGACGATCCCGTCCGGATCCGGCCGCTCGGCGGCAATCCCGGCCAGAAATTCGGCGAGTCCCGCCGCGTCGACAAGTCTGCGCATGGACATGAGCCCTCCTTCGTCCGGGCTTCCGCCGCGGCTTGCCGCCCGCATCCTCTCCATTCTACCGGATGGCGTCGGCCCGCCGCAACGATTGGCGCCGGACCCGCCGGGCATGGTACAATGCGGTCATCCCCGATCCCCGACAAGGAAGGAAGAGCGTCCATATGACGGATCTCCGCGAACCGACGCCCGAAAACATCGCATTCATGATCGAAGCGATCAAGGCGAAGCTGCGCATGGCGACCGGATCGGCCCTGCAGGCCTCCCGGTTCCCCGTGGAGCATTACGACGAGATCAGGGAGCTGTACGAGCTCGTGCAGGCCAAGCCCCATTTCAGCGTAAGCGAAGTCGAGGCGCTGGTGTCCGAACTCGGACGCCTGGGCGCCTCTGCGCAAACGGGCGAATAGCGGGACGCGCAGCCGCGGCGGGCAGGCTTACGCTTCGCTTGCCGCGGCGGCCTGTTGCTCGGACGTTTCGCCGTCCTCCGCTTCCAGCACGAGCCTCACGCTGATCCGCTTGTTCTCGCCCTTGAGGAAGAAGGCGAGCCGCTCCAGCCGGTCGGCCAGTTCCGGCCCGGGCAGCGTCACGTTCAACTGGTAGGTGAAATGGTCCTGCTTTGCGCCGGCCAGTTGGCTTCTCGGGTCGCCGTATCCGAACGGGCGCAATTCGGCGCGTTCATAGAGCAGTTGCTCCGGATAGAATTTGTCCGACTTGTTGACCACACGGTCGTAAATGCGAAGCTTCTTCAGCAGCATGTAGTATTGCGCCGAATGCTTGAGCCCCCAGGCTTCCCGGATGTCCTTCAGCGTATAGTCGAGCTTGTACCGCTTCAGTTGTTCAACCTGTTCGTCGGCGTCAAGCTTCATGAATTCGTCCAACGGCATGATGGCAACCGCCATGTTTTCCCAACCTCCCTCGGCTTTGCGGTTCGGGCAGGCCGATGCACCGCCGATACACCGCCGATATTTTCTTATAATTCCTTCCATATTTTAATAATTATTCGCGGCGCAATCAATGTTCATGTCAGGTTTTCATTTATTTGTATTTGTTGGCACCCCGGTCCAAGAAAAATGTCCCGCACGGGGCGGGACGGCATCGGGACGCCGGTTCATTCCGCGGCCGCCGCTTCGCGATCGCGACCGGTGTCGGGAGAAGCGCTGTCCGGTTGGAGAAGGCGGAGGATTTTTTTCGAAGGGAACAGGGCATGATCGACCGAGTACACCCCGCCGCCCGTCACCAGGAGCGCCAGCGCAACGGAGAAGAACGTGAATTCCAGCTCCCAGCCGACGAGGAATCCGGCCGAATACCGCACCTTCCAAATGGCCACCGCCATGACGATCATGTAGAGAAAAGACAGCATCCGCGTGAACAGCCCCGCCATCAGGCCGAAGCCGCCCAGCACTTCGAGCAGCGCCACCCCGTAGGCCAGGATGCCCGGCAGCCCCAGCCCTTCGAACCAGCGCGACGTGTTCACGATGCCGCCGGCAAATTTGTCGAGCCCGTGCATCGCGAAATTGAACCCCAGCACGAGCCGCAGAATCAGCAACCCCCATGCGTATTGCACGATCTTCATCCGAAGCGCCTCCGTTCACAAGTGGAATTGGCGGACCAGGCCGCTCAGCCTGCCCGCTTCCCGGTCCAGGCCGTGCACGCTGCGCTCGACCTCGCCCAGGAATGCGTCGAACTCGCCCGCGATGGCGGACACCTCCGTGACGCCACCGGCCGTCTCCTCCGCCCGCGACACGGTGTCCAGCAGGAATTGACGGATCTCCGGCGTCCGGTCCCGGATCTCGTCGAGCGACGCCGACATGCGCCCGATCTGCTCGCCGATCCGGCCGATCTGCGCCTTCAGCTCGAGGAAGGTCCCGTCCGTCCGTTCCATCAGCCGGCCGCCTTCCTTCACGATGGCGCTTCCGCGCTCGAGCGACACTGCCGCGCCTTCCGTTTCGGTCCGGATGTCTTCGAGCACGGCCGCGATATGCGCCGCGGATGTCTGCACCCGCTCCGACAGTTTCCGGATATTCTCGGCCACGACGGCGAAGCTCCGGCCGTGCTCGCCCGCCCGCGCGGCCTCGATCGCCGCGTTCAGCGCCAGCAGGCTCGTCTGATCGGCGATATCGCGGATGGCGCCGACGATCTCGGATACCTGCCCGGTCTTCTCCGCCAGGCTTCTGACCCGCGCGAGCGACTCGTCCATGCCGGCGTCGATCACCTGCATGTTCCGGGAGGTGGCGCGCATCGACTCGCCGCCCTCCTCCGTCAGGTCCAGCATCCGGAGCGACAGCTCGGCTAGCCGGTCCTTCTCGTCCGCGACGGCCAGAATCCGTTCGGCAAAACGATCCATCCGGCCGGCAAGCTGCGAGGACGCGTCAGCCTGCTCCCGCGAGCGGCGGGACAGCCGCTCCATCGTCCGGGCGATCACACGACTGCCTTCGCCCGCCCGGCCGGTGTGGGCAATCAGCGCCTTGCTCTCGCCGGACACGAGGGTTGAGGCGTCCGAGATGCTCTCCATCATCTCCCGCAGCGTCCGTTTCATCCGGTTCATCGAATCCGCCAGCCGGCCGATCTCGTCCTTCTCGAGGTATTCCATGTCCGGGACGAGCAGATCGCGGCCCGCGATCCCGTCCGCCATCCGCACGACCTCGTGCAGGCTCCGCTTCACGTTCCGGCTCACCAGGACGACCAGCGTCAGTCCGACGGCCGCGGAGATCACGATGGAGAAGACGAGCACGAGCGCGTTGCCCCTGAGCTGGCTGTGCGTCCGGTCCGCCGCGAGGCCGGCGTCCGCCTTCGCTTCTTCCAGCAGCCCGTCGAGCAGGGCGAGCATCTCGTCCCGGAGCCGCGCCGCGTCCTGCGGGGAGGACCGCCCTCCGGCGAGCGCGCCGAACGCTTCGTCCAGTTCACGCACCCGCTCCAGTCGCGCTTTCCGTTCGTCCGCGGTTTCCGCCGCGATCGCCTCGCGGATGCTGTCGCTTGCGCGCGCGGACCATTCTTCGAATGGCCGGAGGCCGCCGCCGTCCCCGGAGAGCCGATCGTCCAGGTACGCGATCGCCTTGCTCCGGAGCAGGATGCTCAGCTCCGCAAGCGCCATCGCCTGCCGCTGGCGCGCGTCCTGCTCGTCGATGTTGCGCCGGACGAGCGCCATGCTGTCCCCGACGATGTATGCGGAAATGCCGAAAAGCGAGACCGTCACGATCAGAACCAGCATGAATTTCCATCCCAGACTGCGACTGCCGCTTCTCACAATGTTAGCCTCTTTTCTATAGTTATTTTACTTAGTTTATATACTAACTTTTTGTAATTTAGGTATGCAAGCGTTTCCGCTGAATTTCGCAAAATCGCCATAAACGTGCGCTGCAGCGGGCACGACCGGGCCTCCCCCGCTCTGTAGCGTGGTATCCACGCTGCAGCGGGCACGACCGGGCCTCCCCCGCCTCTGTAACGTGGTATCCACGCTACTGCGGGCACGACCGTATCTCTCCCGCCTCTGTAACGTGGTATCCACGCTACAGCGGGCACGACCGGAGCTCCGCCGCCTCTGTAACGTGGTATCCACGCTGCAGCGCGCTCAACCGTGTCTCCCCTGCCTCTGTAACGTGGTATCCACGCTGCAGCGCGCTCAACCGAGTCTCCCCCGCCTCTGTAACGTGGTATCCACGCTACAGCGCGCTCAACCGTGTCTCCCCTGCCTCTGTAACGTGGTATCCACGCTGCAGCGGGCACGACCGGGCCTCCCCCGCCTCTGTAGCGTAGTATCCACGCTACAGCAGGCCCGACCGTATCTCCCCCGCCTCTGTAACGTGGTATCCACGCTACAGCGCGCTCAACCGTGTCTCTCCCGCCTCTGTAACGTGGTATCCACGCTACAGCGGGCACGACCGTATCTCTCCCGCCTCTGTAACGTGGTATCCACGCTATAGCGGGCACGACCGGGCCTCCCCCGCCTCTGTAACGTGGTATCCACGCTACAGCGGGCACGACCGGGCCTCTCCCGCCTCTGTTACGTGGTATCCACGCTGCAGCCGCTTTTGTCAACAAATCGCGGCGCAATTAATGTTCATGTCAGGGTTACCTTTATTTGGCACAACGGTCCAAACAAAAAACCGCCCGCCGTTTCCGGCAAGCGGATCGCAAGGTCAATCGGAAAGCGCTTCGAGCAGCGCCCGCACATCCTGCTTTCGACAGCCTTATATTGCCACAACGCAAGCGTTCGACCAATCCTGAAAAAAATGGCACAGTCGCATGGGCTTAAGCCCGTCATGGTATGCCCCGGGAGCCGCTTACGACCGGCGCCATCCCGCCGCTTCCAGGAACGCAGCGAACGCGGCCCGCCCCGCCTCGTCGCGTTTGAACACGCCGGCGTCGCACAGCACTTCGGTGAACTTGCGCCCGACCTCCGCCCTCAGCAGGCGCTCCGCTTCGGCCATGGGCAGCGAAACGCCGTACGCGCGCACAAGGGCGCCGATCCAGTCGGCATGCCGGCGCAGCGGGTGCGCCTCGCCGGCGAGCGCTTCCGGATCGTACGGTCGCTTCCCGGCAAGAATGTCCGCAATCTGCCGGAGCTCGTCCTTCAATCGGCCGGGCAGCACCGCGAGCCCCATCACCTCGATCAGGCCGATGTTTTCCTTCTTGATGTGATGCAGATGGCGGTGCGGATGGAAAATGCCGTCCGGATGCTCCTCGCTCGTGCGGTTGTTGCGCAGGACGAGATCGAGCTCGTACCGGCCGTCCTTCTTCCTGCGCGCGATCGGCGTGATCGTGTTGTGCCGCCGGATCTCGCCGTCCGGGAGCGCCGTGCGGGCGAAGATGCCGGCAGCCGGATCATCGTAATCCCGCCAGGCGCGCAGCAGGGCCGAAGCGGCCTCCTCCAGCTCTTCCCGCCGCGCGCCGGCGATCCGGAAGACGGCCATGGGCCAGCGGACGATGCCTCCGCTGATGCCGGGATAGTCCGAATGCCGGAACGCCGCTTCCGTCTCCGCCTTCTCCATCGCGAAGGTGTGGCGTCCCGCCTGGAAGTGGTCGTGGTTCAAAATGGACCCGCCGACGATCGGCAGATCGGCGTTCGATCCGACGAAGTAGTGCGGGAATTGGTCCAGAAAGTCGAACAGCCGCGTGAACGTCGCCTCCGTGATCGCCATCGGCACGTGCTCGGCGCGGAGGACGATGCTGTGCTCATTGTAGTAGACGTAGGGCGAATACTGGAAGCACCAGTCCTCGCCGTTCAGCCGGAGCGGCAGCACGCGCAGGTTCTGGCGCGCCGGGTGGTCCGGACGGCCCGCGTACCCGACGTTCGACGGGCACAGCAGGCACGCCGGATAGCCGGCGGGCGGAAGCGAGCGGAGGCGCGCGATCTCGCGCGGATCCTTCTCCGGCTTCGACAGATTGATCGTGATCTCGATGCCGCCGTACTCGCCCTCGTGCACCCAATATTCATTCTGGCGGACGCGGTCCATCCGCACGTAATTGGACGCGATATTCAACCGGTAGAACGCGTCGGTCGCCGCTTCGATGCCTTCACGCTCCGCCTGCCGGGCGAACGCTTCCGCCGTCTCCGACGGGCGCGGCATGAGCAGCCCCATGATCCGGGCGTCGAGCAGATCCCGCGACGTTGTCGTGTCGTCCGGCACGAGTCGTATCGCGATGCCGTATTCAATGAGCGTCGCGAGAATCGGCGCGGCCTCGTCGGGAACGGGATCGGGATCGGGATCCGGCGTCGCCGCGGCGAGTTCCGGGAATGCCCGACCGCTGTCCGCCTCCGTTCGTTCCGCCGCGCCGGGCTCCGCGAAGCCGAACAGATCGAGCAGCGCATTGAGCGCCCAGTACCGGTCCGCCGGCTTGATCAGCCCATGCCGCAGCGCATAGCGGACGAGCAGCCCGATCGCCTCCTGCGCCCGCCGCGCCTGATCCCCGGATGACTCCCGCCGTGCGGCCCCATCCGTCCGCGTCCGATCCGCGGATGCGTTCGCGCGATTCCCGTCCGCCTGTTCTTCCGCCGCTGGCCGGCGCTCCCTTCCCGCCGACGGCACGGCGCCGGCATTCGCTTCGTTCATGCTGCAATCCCCCTTGCCACCGCTGCGCTCACCGGTCCCCGTACCCGTCGGGGTTCGCGGTGTGCCACGCCCAGGCGGTGCGGATGATCGTGCCGATGTCGGAGCGGCGCGGCTGCCAGCCGAGCTCCCGTTTCGCGCGCTCGGCGGACGCGACGAGCACCGCCGGGTCGCCGGCCCGGCGCGGCTCGATGACGATCGGAATATCCCGGCCCGTCTCGCGGCGCGCCTGCTCGATGATCTCGCGGACCGACCAGCCGCGGCCGCTGCCCAGGTTGTAGACAGCGCTTCCTTCGCCCCGGCGCAGCCGGTCGACGGCGAGCAAATGCGCGTCGGCGAGATCCGAGACGTGGATGTAGTCGCGGATGCACGTGCCGTCCGGCGTCGGATAATCATCGCCGAAAATCGCGACATGCGGCCGCTTGCCGAGCGCCGCCTGCAGCACGATCGGCACGAGGTGCGTCTCCGGGCTGTGGTCCTCCCCGATCCGCCCGCTTTCATGGGCGCCGGCCGCGTTGAAATAGCGCAGCGAGACGCCCTCGATGCCGTGCGCGACACCGTACCAGCGGATCATCCGCTCCATCGCGAGCTTCGTCTCGCCGTAGGCGTTCGTCGGCTCGGTCCTGTCCGTCTCTTCGATCGGCACGCGCTCCGGCTCGCCGTACACTGCGGCCGTCGATGAGAACACGATCCGCTTCACGCCGTGCTTCCGCATCCGCTCGAGCAGGCACAGGGTGCCGTACACATTGTTGTGGTAGTAGCGGCCCGGGTCCCTCATGCTCTCCCCGACGAGCGAATTCGCGGCAAAATGGATGACCGCGTCGATCTCGTGCGCCCGGAAGACCCGGTCCAGCACCGCCACATCCCGGATGTCGCCTTCATAGAAATGGCTGCAGCCCTCGGCCGCCCGCCGATGTCCCGTCTGCAAGTTGTCGAGGACGACGACTTCCTCCCCGCGCTCGAGGAGCGCCGCCGCCGTGTGCGAGCCGATGTAGCCCGCGCCTCCCGTCACCAGTACCGCCATGGCCGTTGCTCCTTTCCTTCCGGCATGCTCCGCGTCCATCCGGTCAGCCGGCGCACCCGCTCACGATGCGCAGATGCTCCGTTCGACGGACTCCCTTCCGGTTCGGCCGGTATCCTTTTCCCCCGATCATGCGATCCGTTCGACGCCGTTGCCAATCGAGCACACGTAGAAGTCCGCCTTGAGGCCCGTCGCTTCCGCGTAGCGGGCGCCGACCTCGCGGATGAACGTCCCGACCGCGTCCTCGTGCACGAGCGACACGGTGCAGCCGCCGAAGCCGGCTCCGGTCATGCGCGAGCCAAGCACGCCGTCCACGCCGCGCGCCGCGTCCACCATCGCGTCGAGCTCCCGGCCCGTCACCTCGTACAGATCGCGCAGCGAGTCGTGGGACGCGTTCATCAGCCGGCCGAACGCAGCCAGGTCGCCCCGCCGCAGCACGTCGACCGACTGCCGCACCCGCTCGATCTCCTCCACGACATGCCGGGCCCGCCGGCGCACCGTCTCATTCCCGATGAGATGCTCGTGCGCGCGGAACGCTTCCACGGAGAGACGGCCGAGCAGCCCAAGTTCCGGGAACGCCTTCCGCAGGTCTCGCACCGCCTGCTCGCATTCGCCGCGCCGCTCGTTGTACTTCGAGTCGGCGAGCTCCCGGCGCTTGTTCGTGTTGCCGATGACCAGCCGGTACGCGCCGCTCTCGAACGGCACCAGCTCGTACCCGAGCGTGTCGCACATCAGCAGAATCGCGTGGTTCCGCCGGCCGTTCGCCACCGCGAACTGGTCCATGATGCCGCATTTGACGCCGACGAACTCGTTCTCCGCCCGCTGCGCGAGCTTCGCGATCTCCACGGTGTCGATCGGCTGCCCGTTCAGCTCGAGCACGCCGAACGCGGTCACGACCTCGATCGACGCCGAGGACGAGAGGCCGGAGCCGTTCGGAATTTCGCCGCAGTACAGGATGTCGAAGCCGCCGCCGAGATCGAAGCCCGCCTTTTGCAATTCGCGCACGACGCCCTTCGGATAGTTCATCCAGTCGTCGGCGGGATCGTAAGCGATGCCCTCCAGGCTGATCCGCCCGGCCACCGGAAAATTCGTCGACGCGAGTCCCATCGTGCCGTCCGTCCGGGCCCGCGCCAGCATCGTCGTGCCGAACGTCAGTGCCGCCGGAAACACATATCCGCCGTTGTAGTCCGTATGCTCCCCGATCAGGTTGACGCGCCCCGGCGCGTGGTAAATCCGGATGCCCTCCTCCGTTCCGCCGTAGCGCGCGATGAATTGCCGCTTCAAGCTCGCGAGATCCGCCATTGTCATCACGATCCTTCGCATGCATGGTTTCGTTCCGTCAGCCCCAGTATAGCGGAGAGGCGCGGCGCAAGCGAATGGCGGAAAGTGAATTCGACATGGAATTTTGTAACCTCATGTCGGGTTTCGGATAGCGGCAAGCGCTTCTCTGTGGTAAGGTTGAGGCAGAAGGACGGACACAAGGAGGATGGAACCATGGAACGCCAGCGGAAGGAACGGACCCCGACCTACTTCGTCGTGTCCAACCCCGTCTCGATCGAACACGGCGACCTGAACGTGCTGTTCTCCGGCGAGAGCCAGACCCGTCCCGGGCACCGGATCGGGCCGAAGGTGTACGATTTCTGGCTGCTGCACCACGTGTTGTCGGGCACCGGCGTCTACCGCGTGGACGGGACGGCGTACCGGCTGCGGGCGGGGCACGCTTTTCTGATCGCGCCCGGGAGGCTGATCGAATACGCGGCGGACGAGCTGGACCCGTGGAAATACCGCTGGGTCGCGTTCGCCGGCTCGCAAAGCGAAGCGCTTGTCCGCTCCGTCGGCTTCCCGCCGGCGCGGCCCGTCGCCGACGCCGGTCCGAGCCGCCGGCCGGCCGCGCTCATCGGGCGAATCCAGCGCGCCTTCCGCGAGGGCGGCAAGCTGGCGGGACTCGAAGCGGCGGGCTGCCTCCGGCTGCTCATGGTCGAGTACGGCAAGGCGCTGGCCCGCGAGGACGCGCCCGTGCCCGGACCGGGCGCCGGCGGCAACGAGCTTGTCCAGCGGATCGTCCACTACCTGTCCACGCAATACGCGGAGCCGGTTTCGATCGAGCTGATGGCCGCGACGCTCGGTTTCAGCCGCGCCTACCTGTCGCGCGTCTTCAAGCGGCACACCGGGATGACGCCGGTCGCGTTCCTGCTCCGGCTGCGCATCGACCATGCCCGCCGGCTGCTGCGGGAGCGGCTCGAGCTGACGGTCGAGCAGATCGCGTCCTCCGTGGGCTTCCAGGACCCGCTCTACTTCTCGAAGCAGTTCCGCCGCATCTGCGGCATGCCGCCGACGGCCTATCGCGAGTCGATGGTCCGGCTGGGCGCGCCCCGGCGCGGCGGCTGATCGGGCGGACCGCACGTCGGGGGACGGTTGGCACTCCCGCGGCACGGGAAGGCGTTGGCGAACACGGTCACATTTTGTTCCGGACGGGCGCAGTCTGGCGAATCCGGGCGGCTGCGGGCGCCATCGGCACCGGTCCGTCCGGCTTATGGTTATTAATGGATGCACTTTATTAAAATGGAATGGAGAAAGGTGGAGGATCGGAAAAAAGACGAGGTGGCAGACCATGATGAAGCGTACGTCCAAATCGACGGCGGCCGATACGGACGCGCTGCTGTCCGTCTATCGGGCCAGCCCGTCCCGCGAGAATGCGGCGCGGGTGATCGAAATGTGCGATCCGATGATCCGGCTGGCGGCGTCGCGCATCTCGCGCAACCGCCCGGACCTATACGAAGATTTGCACCAGGTCGGCCGGCTCGCGCTGTTCCGGCTGCTCGCCCGGTACGATGCGGCGGTCGGCGCACAGTTTGAAACGTATGCGATGAAGAGCATGGTCGGCCATATGAAGAACTACTTGCGCGACAAGTCGTGGTATGTCCAGGTGCCCCGCCGCATCAAGGAAAAAGGCATCCACGTGCGGCAGACGATCGACGAGCTGACCGCGCAACTGGAGCGTCCGCCTAGCGTCGAGGAAATCGCGGAGCGGCTCGGCCTGACGCGGGACGAGACGCTGGAGGTGCTGGCCGGCCGGGAGATGTACCGCTGCGTCTCGCTGGACACGCCCGTTTTCGACGACGAGAATGTGTCCACGCTCGGCGACCGGATCGGGCATCCCGGCGACGAGTACACGGCGGTGGACAGCCGGCTCGATCTGGAGCTCGCGATGAAAAGGCTGAAGCCGGAGGAGGCCGAGGTGCTGCGGCTCGTGTTCGATTACGGACTGCCGCAGCGGGCGATTGCCGAGCGGCTCGGCGTCTCGCAGATGAGCGTGTCGCGCATGCAGCGGCGGGCGATCGGCAAGCTGAAGCGGTGGCTGTCGGACAACCTCCGCGGCGAGGAATGCAACTGAGCGCGCCGGCATCGGGCGAACCCTTGTCCCGCGAGTCCGCGGCTCACGATCTTCCGGCGCACCCTGGCCCTGCGAGCCCCCGGCTCACATGCTTCCGGCTCACCCTTGTCCTGCAAGCCCCCCAGCGGGTATGATGGGAGTGATGATCTGCGCGTGATCGCCCGAATGGAGGGACGATATGAAGCACCGCATGCTGCGGATGCCGGCAGGATGGGAATGGCATATGCTGACCGACGGCCGCGCGCCGTCGGATTGGCTTGTCGGGCCGCGGACGGGCCCGTCGGCGTCCGGGACGGAACAGGCGCGGCCGGGAACGGGAACGGCCGATGCCGGACAACCGGGCGCGCCCGGGTCCGGTTCGGATACGGCGCGGCCGGAGACGGAGCCGGCCGGGGAAGCGGGCGCGCCCGGATCGGAGCCGGGCGACGCGATCCTGACCGCCGGCATGACGCGCGCGGCCGCGCTGACCGCCATCAAGCGCCGGTTTCCCGAATGCGCGAACTGGCTCGACGATTCGATGGAGCGCCGGGATACGCTCGCCGTGTCGACGGAGACGCCGGAGGCCGGCGACACCTTATACGGCACGCTGCCGCTCCGCATGTCGCACGATGAGCAGGATGTGTGCCCGCTGCATTTCTGGGTGACGGAGAAGCGGCTCGTCACGCTGATGTTCGATCTGCGCTTCATGCTTCGCCTGCAGCGCTCGCCGTGGGAGGAGCGGCTCGGGCGGGCGGCGAACGCGCCCGAGGCGTTCGCCGTCATCCTGACGGCCGCGCTCGAGACGCTGCGCGGCGGATTCGAGGCGTTCGAGCGCCGGCTGGACGGACTCGAAGAGACGGCGGAGCGCAGCGGCCTGCCGATCCCGGCGGAGACGATCGCCGAGCTGCAGCGCGGGCTGCTGCAGTGGAACCGGCATCTGCTCGCCGTGGTCGAAGCGGAGTCGGCCGCCGCAGAGTCGTTCGGCAAGCGGCTGACGGACGGCGAGCCTTACCGCCGGCTGCAGCGCCGGCTGGGCCTGGTGCGCGCGCTCATCGGGCGCCACGCCGGCGCGATCGATACGCTGGCGGCGCTCGGCGGCGCGGCGGCGGCGCGGAAGAGCGGCACCCTGCTGCGGTCGCTCGGCGCCGTCGCGCTGCTGCCGCTTCCGGCCGCGGCCGCGGGCGCGCTCTGGGGCATGTATGCCGGCGGCGTCACGGTCGCCGACGAACCGTGGGGCTTCGCCGCCGTGTGCGGCGGCGCCGCGGTGCTCTCGCTGGCGCTGTATGCGGCGCTGCGCCGCATGGCGCGGGCCGTCACGGACGGCGCGCGGGAGAGCGGCGGCGGCCGCGGCGCGGGCGGGCGCGGCGCCGCCGGCATCGGCGCGCAGTCCGGGCAGACCGCCGGCCGGGCCGGGCTGCCGTCGCGCTCGCAGCGCGTGAAGCGCAGGTGACGGCTGCGGCGCAAGATACGGGAGATACATGCGGGCTGTGGCGGCAGGGAATGCCGTTACGGCCCGCCTTGTTTGCGCCGGCATGGCCCGATGACAGCTCCCGCGGCGCCGTTATCGCCAGCAAGACGTTCCGCTATTCCACTTCCAGCACGCCCTGTGAACCGGCGGCCCCCGGCGCCCGCACCTCGATCTCGAACCCGAGATCCCCGATCATCCGGCGATCGCGCTCCGCCTCCTGGCCGGGCGTCGTCAGATAGTCCCCGACGAACAGCGAATTGGCGGCGTACAGCGCGAGCGGCTGCAGCGAGCGCAGCGTGATCTCGCGTCCGCCGGCGACGCGGATTTCCCGGTCCGGACACATCAACCGGAACAGCGCAAGCACCTTCAGCGCCTTCCGCGGGCACACCCGCCCCGCGTCCTCCAGCGGCGTGCCCGGAATCGCGTTCAGGAAGTTGACCGGGATCGAGTCCACCCCCAGTTCCCGGAGCGCGAGCGCCATCTCGACGATCTCCTCGTCCGTCTCCCCCATCCCGATGATGACGCCGGAGCACGGCGAGATGCCCGCCGCCTTCACGCGCCCGACCGTCTCGACGCGCTGGTCCCACGTGTGCGTGGTCACAATCCGCCCGTACCGCTCCCGGCTCGTGTTCAGGTTGTGGTTGTACCGTTCCACCCCCGCTTCGGCCAGCAGCTCGGCCTGTCCCTCGCGCAGCAGCCCGAGGCACGCGCAGATCTTGAGCGGCATCGTCCTGCGGATCTCCCGTACTGCCTCCGCCACTTCCTTGAGTTCCCGGTCGGTCGGCCCCCGGCCGGACGCGACGATGCAGAACGTGCTCGCGCCCCGTCTGACCGCCTCTCGCGCCCCGGCAAGCAGCGACTCCCGGTCGAGCAGACGGTATCGCGGGATGTCCGCCCGCGAGACGACCGACTGCGAGCAATACCCGCAATCTTCCGGACAGAGACCGCTCTTCGCGTTCAGAATCATGTTCAGCATCACCCGGTTGCCAAAATACGTGCGTCTCACCCGGTAGGCGGCGGCAAGCAGCGGCAGCAGTTCCCCATCCGGCGCCTGCAGCACGTCCAGTCCTTCGCGGACGGTCAGCGGACGTCCGGCCAACGCGGCGTCCGCAAGCCGATTCCAGTCCTTGAGCAACCGACACACCCTCCTTTATTGTTAACCCAAATAGATCAAACAGGTTAACAATACCACCGCACCCCTTTCCCCGTAAAGCGCCGGAAGTCACAACCATCACGCAAAACGGTTCACGCGGCGGCGGAACCCTTTTCCCCGGAACTGAACCGACTGCCGAACCGACAACCGCTCCGACACCCTGAAAAAGCCGGCCGGGACACCCGCCCCGACCGGCCCCTGGCAGCGCATGCGCGCGCCTCACACCTCGATGTAGTTGTTCCGCGCCAGCTTCCGGTACCAGTAGTAGCTGTCCTTCTTGATCCTGGCCTGCGTCTCGTAGTCGACGTACAGGATGCCGAAGCGCATCGAATAGCCGTAGGCCCACTCGAAGTTGTCCATCAGCGACCACGTGTAGTAGCCCTTCACGTTCACGCCCGACTCGATCGCGCGGGCCACCTGCAGCACGTGCTTCTTCAGGTACTCGATCCGGCGCCGGTCGCGCACCCGGCCGACCGCGTCGGGCTCGTCGTTGTAGCAGGCGCCGTTCTCCGTGATGTAGATCGGAATGTCGCCGAACTCCCGCTTGATGTACGTCAGCACGTTGTACAACCCCTGCGGGTAGATGTTCCAGCCGATGTCGGTCTTCTCCCAGCCCATCGGCACTTCCTCGAACGCGAACAGATCGCCCTTCTCCGGATTGTACCGTCCGATTCCGCCGGTGTAGTAGTTGATGCCGAGGAAGTCGATTTTCGAGCGAATCAGCTCCATGTCGCCGGGCTCGATCTTCGGCTTGCCGCCGAGCTGCTCAAACCACGCCGCGAGCTTCTCCGGATACTCGCCCGTCATGACCGGCCGGAGGAACCATTCGTTCAGCCAGCCGCGACGGCGCCATGCCGCCTCGACATCTTCTTCCCGATCCGAGAACGGCTCCATCCATTCGGTGTTCGGCGCGATGCCGATTTGGCCTTGGATGCCGAGCTCGCGGAAGAGGCGGACCGTCTTGCCGTGCGCCACCAGCACGTTGTGCGCGACGTCGATCGCCGTCTGCAGGTCGCACAACCCCGGAGCGTGCGCGCCGAGATAGTTGGAGAGGAACGAGATGCACCACGGCTCGTTGAACGTCGCCCACAGCTTCACCTTGCCGTCGAGCGCGCGGAACACCGTCCCGGCGTATTTCAGGAAATGTTCGATCGTCTCGCGGTTCGCCCAACCGCCGCGATCCTGCAGCGCCTGGGGCAGATCCCAGTGGTACAGCGTCAGCATCGGCTCGATGCCGCTTGCGAGCAGCTCGTCCACCAGATTGCGGTAAAACTCGACGCCCTTCGGATTGACCTCGCCCGATCCGTCCGGGATGATGCGCGGCCAGGCCACCGAGAACCGGTACGACGTGATGCCGAGATCCTTCATCAGCTTGATGTCGTCCTTGTATCGATGGTACATGTCGCACGCGACGTCGCCGTTGTCGCCCTCGAACACCTTGCCGGGCGTGCGGCAGAACGTGTCCCAGATCGACAGGCCGCGGCCGTCCTCCCGGTACGCTCCTTCCACCTGGAACGCGGCGGTCGCGGTGCCCCAGACGAATCCCTTCGGAAACTGCACGATAGCCAACATCCATTCGCCCCTTCCGTCTTCTTGCGCGCGCCCGAGCTGCGAACGCGCGTCCATTTCGCTTCACGTCCATCATTGTAAAAGATATGCCGCCTTCTTCCACTCTCCGGTTTGGCCCTGGTTGTATGCGATTTTGCCATTTCGTGCGCAAATTGCACAACATCAGGCCGGACGGCGGGCATGTTCGGACGTCCCGCGTCATATTTTGGCCATATAGCGGGGAAAAAGGGGAAGACGGGAGGCGGGACGCATGGCGGAAGAATCGGGGGGCTTCAGCGTCGGAAGGGCGCTGCTGCTGATGGCCATCCTGAGCCAGGCCTACGCGCAATACAAGCAGCCGCAGGGCGCGATCGTCCTGCCGCACCCTTACCGGATGACGGCCGCGTTCGCGGGCAAGGCGTACGCGGGGGAACCGGCGGCGCTCGCCTTCCTCGCGGAATCGGAGCGGGACGCCGTCCTCGCGTTCCGCGGCACGGTCCGCACGGACGAATGGCTGTCGGACGCCCTGTTCCGGCAGATCGCCTGCCCGTTCGCGCGCGGTCTGGGACGGACGCACGCCGGGTTCTCGGACATCTACATGTCGATGCGCGCAAAAATAGCGGAAGCGATCGGGACGATCGCTCCCGCCAAACCGCTCTTCATCGCGGGCCACAGCCTCGGCGGCGCGCTGGCCGCGCTCGCTGCCGCCGATCTCGCATCCGGAGAGCGGCGGACCGTCGTCTACACCTTCGGCGCGCCGCGCGCGGGGGACCCCCGCTTCGCCTGCCGCTACCGCAGGCTGGTGCCCGAATCGTACCGCGTCGTCAACCCGAATGACATCGTCACAAAGCTTCCGCCGCCGGTCTGCTGGCTGCCGGCGACGAACGATTTCTATTTCTACCGGCACGTGCCCGCGCGAATCCGGGTCGAATTCCGGCCGGGACCGAAGACGAGCAACCACTCGCTCCGGGGATATTTCCGCGCGCTCGCCTCCCGGGCCCCCGCCCTGGCCGCAACCCTCGGCGCGGCGTTCAAGACGGAGGAAGACTGACGGGCATGCGCTTATTGTCCGTCCGCGGGACGGTCTTTCGTGCCGGAATCGCCGCGTCGGCCATTCCTGCGCCGGGTGACGATCTCATGGATGATGACCGCCGAAACGACGACGAAAGCCAGCGCAACAAACCATGCCGACTCACTCATATAGAACGTCACGATAACCCTCCTAACCGTGTGAACATGCTGGCGATGCAGCATTCGGGTGTTCATGAAACATGAACTACATTTCCTGATTATAGGAAAACCATCCGAAAAAATCAAGGATTTTTTCATGTTTCATGAATAAAAAAGGGGTTTGTTCATTCATCGTGTACAATGTTATCATTCCGCGTTATCGCTGCCATCGAACCATTCCAGAACTTCGGAAGAACAGACGGGTGAATGCGCCATGATCGGCGAACGGCTCAAGAAACTGCGCAAGGCGAAAGGCATGACCCAGGAGCAGGTGGCCGCCTACTTGAACGCCGCCAAATCCACGGTCTCCCAATACGAAAACAACGTGAACGAACCCGACCTGAAGACGCTGGTCAAGCTGGCCGACCTGTTCGGCGTGACCGTCGACTTCCTGTTCGGCCGCGAGCCGGCCGACAAGAAGGAGGACAAGCCCGACTGGCCGCAGCTCCTGAAGGAGAATCTGACGGAAGAGGAAGCGGATTACCTGCAGGAGAGCCTGGCCATGTACCGGAAATGGAAGGCGCGCCGTTCGAAGGAAGCGAGAGAAGCGAAGGAGCCGAAGGACCGGAGGGGAACGACATGACGCGCGGCCGGGAGCGCCCCGCGACCGCGCTCGTCACCGGCGCGGGCGGCGGCCTCGGGCTCGAGACGGCCGTGCTTCTCGCGGCGTCCGGCTTCCGGGTGGCGGCCGGGCTGCGCGACCTCTCCCGCGCGGACGCGCTGCTCAAGCGGGCGCGCGAGGCCGGCGTGGAGGAGCGGATCCTGCCGCTGCAGATGGACGTGACCGACGCCGGCCAGATCCGGGCGGCCGTGGAGGCGGCGGAATCCGCCTTCGGCGGCATCGGCGCGCTCGTGAACAACGCCGGCTTCGCCGCGGGCGGGTACACGGAGACGATTCCCGCGGACGTGTGGCGGCGGCAATTTGACGTGAACCTGTTCGGCGCCGTCGAGACGGTCCGCGCCGTCCTGCCCGGCATGCGCCGGCGCGGCTCGGGCCTGATCGTGCAGGTCGGCAGCGTCAGCGGCCGCATCGGCATGCCCGGCTTCGCCGCGTACAACGCGTCGAAATTCGCGCTCGCCGGCTGGAGCGAGGCGCTGCGCCACGAGCTCAGGCCGCTCGGCATCGGCGTCGCGCTGGTCGAGTTCGGCTCCTATCGGACCGGTATATGGAACAAGGGTCTCACCGGCCTGCCGGAGGATACGCCCGACGACTACCTTCCGCAATACCGGCGGATGCTCGGCCTCGTCCGGCGGTCCGCGGAACAGGCGCCCGACCCGCGGATCGCGGCCGGGCACATCGTCCGCATCGCGCGCAGCCGCGGCGTCCCCCGCCGCTTCCGTTACCCGGCCGGCGCGGGCGCCCGGCTCGGTCTCGCGGCGCGCGCGCTGGTGCCGTGGCCGCTCTGGGAATGGGCGCTCGGCCTCGTGATGGACGGCAAACGCAAATAAAAGGCGAAGTCCGCGTTCGGCGGCTTCGCCTTTCGTTTGGTCAGGGCAGCAGGTAGAACAGAATCGCGCAGAAATGCAGCGCCGATCCGGCGACGACGAGCAGGTGCCAGACGGCGTGGTGGTATTTGAGCTTCCGCCAGAGGAAAAAGACCGTTCCGATCGTGTACGCCAGTCCGCCGAGCACGATCAGCGCGAGTCCCCCGGCCGGCATCCGCTCGGTCATCGGCCCCCAGGCGACGACGATGATCCAGCCCGTCGCGAGGTACAGCAGCGTCGACACGACCGGATAACGCCCCGGAAACATCGCCTGGAACGCGATGCCGAGCAGGGCCGCCGTCCAGACGACGCCGAGCAGCGTCCAGCCGAGCGCGCCCTGCACGGCGTGCAGCACGACCGGCGTGTAGGTGCCCGCGATGAACAGATAGATGCAGGCGTAGTCCGCGATCTCGCACAGGCGCTTCGCCCGGCCTTCCGGCAGGCTGTGGACGAGCGTCGAGGCGGTGTAGACGAGCAGCATGGCGGTTCCGAATACGGTGAAGCTCACAACGTGAAGCGGCGTGCCTTTGACGGCCGCGAAGACGACGAGCAGCACGAGCGCCGCCAGGCTGAGCGCGGCGCCGATCCCGTGCGTGACGGCGTTGGCCAATTCTTCCCGCCGGGTGAAGGTGGTTGCGGTTGACAATTCGTTTTGATCCTCCCTTGCCCGCGGACGCGCGTCGGAGCTTTCCGCCGCGACGATCCCGGGCGCTTCAGCCCATTATACCCCTATCCGGAGCAAAAAGCGAATCCGCATGGAAAAAGGTCTGAGTCAAGTCAGCGTGGGCACCTTTTTAAGGGATATTGGAACACAACCGAAAAGGAGCCAATCCCTTGATAGCGATTTCAGTTTTTCTTCCTTACAAGACTGCTTCAGATCTCTGGTATCAGA
>Ga0207866_1000142_pt1 | contig 117584 bp, 102 predicted proteins | sample HigsolmetaAR203D_FD_184835 | JGI IMG/M metagenome (GOLD analysis project Ga0207866, IMG submission 184835) | Ionic liquid and high solid enriched microbial communities from the Joint BioEnergy Institute, USA - AR20-3-D (SPAdes) (version 2) ...
GCGCTGACAGCGTGTCGTCCACCAGCAGCAGCGGGCGGTCGGCCAGCGCCTCCGGCACCGGGCGCCCGGCCTGCCACAGCGAAACCGCCGCGCCGCCTGCGAACGCTTGGGCCGCATAGTCATGCCCGTCGAACCGTTCGCCGGCAAGCGGCACGAACAGCATCCCTTCCGCCGGACGGCGGGAATCCGTCGACACGCCGCGAACCATGGCGTCCGCGCGCCGCGCCGCGGCCTCGTTCATCTCCGCGCCGCACATGGCGGCAAGCTGCGCCGTCGTACGTGTGATCACGGCCGTCTTCTCCTTATCGCTTCGCCGGCGACGAGCCGGTCGTCGAAATCGGTCTTGCGATCTCCGATCATTTGATAGGTTTCATGCCCCTTGCCCGCAATCAATACTACATCCCCGGGGCTTGCCATTTCAACCGCTTTTTCGATCGCCGCGCGCCGGTCCGCGATGCGCTCGTAGCGCTCCGCGGGCACGCCGTCTTCCTTGAGGCCCGCCTCGATGTCGTCCAGGATCGCCTCGGGATGCTCGGTGCGCGGATTGTCGGAGGTCAGGATGACGTAATCAGCGTAGCGGGCGCCGATTTTCCCCATGATCGGACGCTTCCCGCGGTCGCGGTCGCCGCCGCAGCCGAAGACGAGGATGAGCCGGCGCTCCGCGATCTCCTTTACCGCCTGGAGCACGTTCTCAAGCCCGTCCGGCGTGTGGGCGTAGTCGACGATCACCGCGAACGGCTGGCCGGCGTCGACGGCCTCGACCCGTCCCGGCACACCCGCCACGCGCTCCAGCCCGGCCTTCACGACGTCGAGCGGGATATCCTCGACGAGCGCCGCGGCGATCGCCGCCAGCGCGTTGTACACGTTGAACTTGCCGACCAGGCGCAGCGCGACGTCCGTCTCGCCGCGGAACGTGATCGCCCGGAACGACGTGCCCCGCGCCGTGATGCGGATATCCTGCGCACGCACGTCTGCCGGCCGGTCGATGCCGTAAGTGATCGTCTCCGCCGCCGTCGCGCGCGCGAAAGCGGCCGACGCCGGGTCGTCCGCGTTCAGCACGGCGTACGTCCGCTCGTCCGGATTCGCCGGATAGGTGTTGCCGAGCCGGGCGAACAGCAGCTCCTTCGCCGCCGCGTACCGCTCCATTGTGCCGTGGTAGTCGAGATGATCCTGGGTCAGGTTCGTGAAAATCGCCGTGCGGAACTTCGCGCCCTTGACCCGGCCCTGCTCGAGCGCGTGCGACGACACCTCCATCGCGCAATAGGACATGCCCTCGGCCGCCATGCCGGCGAGCAGCCGCTGCAGTTCGAGCGCGTCCGGCGTCGTGCCGGACATCGGCAGGGAGCGGCCGCCGAAGCGCGCCTCAATCGTGCCGATGACGCCGCAGGTCCTTCCGGCCTCGTGCAGGATGCTCTCGACGAGATGGGTCGTCGTCGTTTTGCCGTTCGTGCCGGTGACGCCGATCAGCTTCACCCGCGCGCTCGGGGACCCGTAGAACCGGTCGGCCATGATCGCCATCGCCAGCCGGCTGTCCTTCACCACGATCTGCGGCACGGCGAGGGGCAGCGGACGCTCGACGACGAGTGCCGCGGCTCCGCGCTCCACGGCGTCCGCCGCGAAGTCGTGGCCGTCCACCGTATGTCCCGGCAGGCAGAAGAACAGATCGCCGGGCTTCACCTTGCGGGAATCCGTGCACAGGCCGACGGGCCTGAGGTCCCCGCCTTCCAGTCTTGCCGTCGCGAGCAGTGCCGTGAGTTCGCTGAGCCGCATGCGCCGAACCTCCTTGCAACCAGCCTTTGTTTTTCCATTATGCGCCAACCCGGCGAAATCTAGGCGTCGTCCTTGCCCAGGTAGATGCGGATCGTCGAGCCCCGCTCCACCCGCTCGCCCGCCGCCGGCGCCTGCCGGATGACAACCGTGCCGGAGCCGGACGCGGCCAGGTTGAAGTTCATGTTCAAATCCTCGTACAGTTCGGACACCGTCTTGCCGACCAGGTTCGGCACGGTGACGATCGGCGTGTCGCCGTAGTTCAGCTCGCGCTCGAGCTGCTCCTTGCGCGGCTTCACGCCCAGTTCAGGCAGCGCGTCGGCGAGGATGTTCCGCACGATCGGCGCCGAGACGACGCCCCCGAACTGGATGCCCTCCGGATTGTCGATCGCGACATAGACGACGATCTTCGGGTCGTCTGCCGGCGCGAAGCCGATGAACGAGACGATGTGCTCGGTCGGCGAGTAGCGGCCGTTCACCACCTTCTGCGCGGTGCCGGTTTTGCCGCCGACGCGGTAGCCGTCGATGAAGGCGTTGCGCCCCGTGCCCCGCGCCACGACGCTCTCGAGCGCTTCGCGGATCTGCTTCGACGTCTCCGGCGAGATGACCCGGCGCACCGCCTGCGGCTCGAACTTCTGCACCACCTCGCCGGTGTCGGGGCGGATGAGCGCCTTCGCGACATGCGGCTTGTACAGCGTGCCCCCGTTGATCGCCGCCGAGATCGCCGCGACCTGCTGGATCGGCGTCACCGACACGCCCTGGCCGAACGACGTCGTCGCCAGCTCGACCGGACCGACCCGCTCCGGCTTGAACAGGATGCCGTTCTCCTCGCCGCGCAGGTCGATGCCGGTCTTCGCGCCGAACCCGAAGTTGCGGATGTATTGGAACAGCAAATCCTTGCCGAGCCGCTGGCCGAGCGTCACGAAGCCGGGGTTGCACGAATTCTCCACCACCTCGAGGAAGGTCTGGCTGCCGTGACCGCCTTTTTTCCAGCAGCGGAGCCGCGCGCCGCCGACCTCGATCGCGCCCGGGTCGTGGAACCTTTCGTGGTGCAGATCGACTTTCCCTTCCTCGAGCGCGGCGGCCAGCGTGATGATCTTGAACGTCGAGCCGGGCTCGTAGGTCATCCAGATCGGCAGGTTCCGGTTGTACACCTCGGACGGCGCTTCCCGGTAGCGGTCCGGCTCGTAGGTTGGCCGGCTTGCCATGCCGAGGATCTCGCCCGTGTTCGGGTCCATCGCGATTGCGATCGCAGCGTTCGGCCGAAGCCGCGCCATCGCCTCGTCCAGCTCGCGCTCGATGATCGTCTGGATCATGTAATCGAGCGTGAGCTGCAGATGGAGCCCGTCCTTCGGCTCGCTGTAGATTTCCGAAGAGCCCGGCATCCGGCGTCCGCCCGCGTCCGCCAGGAACGACACGCTGCCGGAGATGCCGCTCAGCATCTTGTCGTAGGACAGCTCGACGCCGGTGAGCCCCTGGTTGTCGATCCCGGTGAAGCCGAGCACATGCGCCGCGAGGCTGCCGTAGGGGTAGTAGCGCTTGTTGTCCTCGGCGACGACGATGCCCGGCAGGTTCAGGGCGCGGATCCGCGCCGCCTTCTCCGCCGAAATCTTGCGGCCGCCCGGCTGGATGCGGACGATCAGCTCCCGCTTCGTGACGAGGCGGTAGACGTCCTCCTTCTTCATGTCCAGCGCGAGCGCCAACTGCTCGGCCGTGCCGCCGGGATCCCGGATTTGGGCCGGGATGGCCATCACCGTCGGCGAACTGACGTTGTAGGCGAGCCGCACGCCGTTTCGGTCCAGAATCTCGCCGCGCTTCGCCGTGACGGGAATGTTCCGCCGCCATGACTCCTCCGCTCGGGCGGCGAGCTCGCCGCCCTCCCACAGTTGCACATAGGCGAGCCGCAGGATGAGCGCCAGAAACAGGACGATGCCGCCGAGCAGAATCTGAAAAAGCCGCCGCCTGACCGTCAGACCCGAAATCCGGTTGCGCATGCCGATCTCCTCCGAACGGGCGGGATTGGAGCCTGAGGCTCCGCTTCTCTCACAGCCTATTCGGACGAGTCCGCAAGTAGAACAGGCCCTGTCCGCCGCCGCGGCCGCCGCGCGGCCGATCTGCCGTCCGCCGTGACAGCCGTCTTGCGCAACCGTCGCTCAACGCCGAAAAGCATCACCCCCCGCCGCCGTTTTCCTTCGCCGCATCCTCCTCCCGTCCGCCGTCTCCGTCAGCCGCCCCGTCCGGTCCGCCGGACGCTTCGCCTTCCGCCGGCCCTTCGCCGCGCGGTCCGTCGGGCGGCACGGCCGGTGTGCCCGGCGGCTCGAGGACGAGCCGCAGCACCCGTCCGTCCGCCCCCTCCGTCAACGATTGCGAGGCGACGAATCCTTCGCCCTCGACGAAGCAGCGCATCTCGAGCAGCGAGCAGATCTCGAGCGCGTCGCGGAGCGGCAGGCCGGTCAGATCGGGCACCTGCAGCTTGCTCCGCTCCTCCGTGACGAGATAGATCCGCTGCGACGGCAAGATGTTCGTGCCCGCCTTCGGGATCTGCTGCATGACCGTCGCGCCGCCTCCCACCACCTCGAGGTTCAGCGAGCGCGAACGGAGCTCCATGCGGGCCTGCGAGATCGGCAATTCCGTCACATCGGGCACCGTCACGACTTTTTCCATGCGGACGCCCGCATCGAGCGCCTTCACCGCGTTCGATGGCCCGATGCCGAGATGCCGGAGGCTTTGCAGCATGATTTCCTTGAACACCGGCGCCGCGACCGAGCCGCCGCCCGCGTACGGATCGTTCGGCTCGTCGACGACGACGTACACGACGATCTGCGGGTCCTCGACCGGCGCGTACCCGATAAAGGAGACGATATATTTGCCCTCCGCGTACTCGCCGTTTACGACCTTCTGCGCCGTGCCGGTCTTGCCCGCGACGCGGTAGCCTTCGATGAACGCGTTCTTCCCCGTGCCGTCGGTGACGACCTGCTCCAGATATTCGCCGACTTTCCGCGCCGCCTCCGCGGAGATGACCCGACGCACGGCCTTCGGCTCGACGCGTGTCACGGAGCCGTCGTTCGGATCTTCGATTGACTCCACGAGCTGCGGCTGCATCAGAATGCCGCCGTTCGCGATCGCCGCGACCGCCGTGACCTGCTGGATCGGCGTCACCTGCACGCGGCCCTGGCCGAACGTGAGCGTCGCCCATTCGGTCGCGTAGCGCGGCGCGACCATCCCGGACACCTCGCCCTTGAGCGGAATGCCCGTCGGCTGGCCGAAGCCGAACGCGTCGATGTAGCGTTTCAGCGTGGCGGATTCCATTTTCTCGTAGCCGAGCTTGACGAACGCGACGTTGCTGGACTTCTTGAGCCCTTCCAGCATCGTGATCTCGCCCCATCCGCCGCGGTTATGGTCGCGGATCGGCCGGCCGGACACGACGATGCTGCCGGACATGTACGTCTCGTCCGGATCGAACACGCCCTCCTCGACCGCGGCGGCAAGCGTCACGATCTTGAACGTCGAGCCCGGCTCGTACAGCCCCTTGATCGCGTAGTCGAAATCGGCGCCCGGCTCCGTCTCCCAGTAGACGTTCGGGTTGTAGGACGGCAGCGACGCCATGCCGAGGATGCGCATCGTCTTCGGATCGGCCGCGATCGCCGTGATGCTCTTCGGCTCGTAACGGTCGTAGGTTTCCTTGATCGCCTTCTCGAGGATGTACTGGATGTCCGAATCGATCGTAAGCCGCACATTCTTCCCGTGCACGACCGGGTCGATCTCGACGTGACCGTTCTGAAGCTGCACGCGGTTGCCGTCGCGCTCGTATTTGATGCGGCCGTCCTTGCCGCGCAGCAGCTCGTCCAGCGACAGCTCGAGACCGTTCATCGCCTCGCCGTTCTTGTTCACGTAGCCGATGAGATGCGCCGCGAGCGCATTTCTCGGATAATAGCGCTTCTGCTCCTCGAGCAGATAGATGCCGACCTCCCTCTCCCCGATGCGGTTCCTGAGCTCCTCGCGGAACGCCGCGATCTGGTCGGCCAGCTCCTTGTCAATTTTCCAGCCCTCATTGCGAACTTCGCGCTGGCGATAGAACTTGCCTTCCGCCGTCCGCTTCGTCGCGATGTCGTACAGCTCGTCCTTCGGTTTGCCGAGCAGCTCGTGCAGCTTGTTCACAACCTCGTCGACCAGGCCGAGCCGGTTCAACACCTCCGGACTCACCGCCACGGTGTAGCCGGTCACGTCCATCGCGAGCGCGTTGCCGTCCCGGTCGATGATCTTGCCGCGCACCGCCGGGATCTTCTGGGAAGCCGACCAGGTCTCCTTCGCCTTCGCAAGCCAGAACTCGGCATGCACGACCTGGACGTAATAAATGCGGACCACCAGAACGACAAACAGGAGGGTCATCACCCCCCCGATCGCCAGGGATCTCAACTTGATGCGCCTAGCCACATGACCACCCTAATCTTTCAGCGCCGTGCGCGTCGATGAGCCGACTTCCAGCGAAATGACATCGTCAAACTCCGGATAGACCATGCCGAGTTCGATCGCCTTCTCCGTGATTTCGTTCGGATCGCTGAGCGTCTCCACTTTCCGCTCCAGTTCCTTGATTTGCACGTTCAGTTGCTCGTATCGCTGCGTCAGTTCGCGAATCTCGAGGTTCATCCGGTAAATCTCCGCATAACGGAAAATGATGACGCTGGCCGCCATGACGCAGACGACAACGGTGAACAGGTACAGCAGCTTCTCCTGAACGGGCAGCGGCCTGCGCCGGACGACCTTCTTCCGGACTTCCCGGTCGTAAGCCTCCTGCTCCGGGCGCTTGTTCGGCTTCATCGCCAGATTGCCGTGCATGTAGGCCATTGTCGCTCCTCCTTGCCTGTTGGAATCGGATCGTATTTCATGGCGCTTGTCATGGCGCGATTCACGGCGCGGCCGGCAGCTTCTCCGCGATGCGGAGCTTCGCCGAACGCGCCCGCGGATTCGCCGCCACTTCATCCGCGCCGGGCTCAATCGGTTTCCGGTTGACCAGCCGCAGGACGCCGCGCGCGCCGCAGACGCACTTCGGAAAATCCGGCGGGCAGGTGCAGGTTTTGGTGTAGCTCGCGAAAATCTGCTTGCAGATGCGGTCCTCGAGCGAATGGAAGGTAATGACCGCCACGCGCCCGCCGGGCTTCAGACATTCGACCGCCTGATGGAGCGCTTCTTCCTCCGCGCCGAGCTCGTCGTTCACCGCGATCCGCAGCGCCTGGAACGAGCGCCGCGCCGGATGGCCGCCCGTGCGCCGCGCCGCCGCGGGGATCGCCTCCTTCACGATCTCGGCCAGCTCGCCGGTCGTGGCGATCGGGCGCCGTGCGCGCGCCTCGACGATCGCCTTCGCGATCCGGCGGGCGAACCGCTCCTCGCCGTAGCGGTCGAGGATGTCCGCAATCTCCCGCTCGCCCCATCCGTTGACGATGTCCGCCGCCGTGAGGTCGGACGACCGGTCCATCCGCATGTCGAGCGGCGCGTCGTGCCGGTAGCCGAAACCGCGCTCGGCCTCGTCAAGCTGGGGGCTGGAGACGCCGAGATCGAACAGGATGCCGTCCACCTGCGGCACGCTGCCCGCCAGCGGGACGCCGGCTTCGGCGAGCCTTTCCCTGAGATGCCGGAAATTGCTCCGGATCAGCGTGACGCGGTCCATGTACGGCGTGAGCCGCTCGCGGGCATGCGCGATCGCCGCCTCGTCCTGATCGAAGGCGATCAGCCGCCCGCCGGTGCCGAGCTGCCGCGCGATCCGCTCGCTGTGGCCGGCTCCGCCGAGCGTGCAATCGACGTATATGCCGTCCGGCCTTACGTTCAGACCGTCGACGGCTTCCTCCAGCAGCACCGTCACATGATGAAACAAGGGTACTTCCTCCCGGGGCACGATGAATGTTGACCGGCCGGCTACAGATTGAAATCGAAGTCGACCAGTTTCTCGGCAATTTCATTGAACGTCTCTTCGGACTGCCGGTAATAGCCTTCCCAGGCCGCTTTGCTCCAGATCTCCACGCGGTTCGACACGCCGATCACGACGCATTCCTTTTCGAGCTTCGCGTAGTCGATCAGGTGGTTCGGCAAATTTACCCTGCCCTGCCGGTCCAGTTCGCATTCGACCGCTCCGGAAAAAAAGAACCGGGCGAACGCGCGGGCATCCGACTTCATGAGCGGCAGCGACTTGAGCTTCTGCTCGAGCACGCTCCACTCGGCGGACGGGTAGACGAACAGGCAGTTGTCGAGACCGCGGGTCACGATGAACTTCACGCCGAGATGTTCGCGGAATTTGGACGGAATCGTGAGACGGCCTTTGTCGTCTATGGAATGCTGGTATTCGCCCATGAACATTCGGCCGTTCCACTCCTTCCCCCAAATCTCCCACTATGCCCCACTTTCCACCACTCAGCTTGTTCTATTCGCCACCTGTTTCCCAATTCCTGCTGACATTAGCCATTTTCGAAATAAATATTTTACGGGGTTAAGAAAGATGGAATGTCGGACGGCACGCGGAGTTGGAAGAGGAAACGCGCCCGGCGGACTCCGGTGGGGGAACGTGGGGAAGCTGCGCGGGGAACGGCGGGTCGCCGGAGGGTCGGATCGCGGGTCGACGATTGGCCGGCGCGGTGCGGGTGGGAGAAAGTGGAGCGCCTGCGCGCCAGGGAAAAAAAGGCCGGCCGGGAGCTTGTCCCGACCGGTTCTTCTGTTCCTGTATGCCTCCGAATCAATCAATGCTCCTGCCAGCTCTCGAGGTACCGCTTCTGGTCGTCGCTGAGCCGGTCGAGCGACATGCCGAGCGACTCGAGCTTCAGCCGCGCCACCTGCTCGTCGATCTCGTACGGCACGTTCACGACGCGGCGGCCGATCGACTCGTGCGACTCGTTCACATACTTCAGCGCCATCGCCTGCAGGGCGAACGTCATGTCCATGATCTCGGCCGGATGGCCGTCGCCCGCCGCCAGATTGACGAGCCGCCCTTCCGCGAGCAGGTACAGCCGGCGGCCGTCCTTCATCCGGAACTCCTCGATGTTCTTGCGCACCGTCCGCTTGCCGACGGACATCGCTTCGAGATCCGGCTTGTTCACCTCGACGTCGAAGTGCCCGGCGTTGGCAAGCAGGGCGCCGTCCTTCATCACGGCGTAGTGCTCGCCGCGGATCACGTCGCGGTTGCCCGTCACGGTGATGAAGATGTCGCCGATCTTCGCCGCCTCCAGCATCGGCATGACGGCGAAGCCGTCCATGTAGGCCTCGACCGCGCGGATCGCGTTCACTTCGGTCACGACGACGTTCGCGCCGAGGCCCTTCGCCCGCATCGCGACGCCCTTGCCGCACCAGCCGTACCCGGAGACGACGACCGTCTTGCCCGCCACGACGAGGTTTGTCGTCCGGTTGATGCCGTCGAACACGGATTGGCCCGTGCCGTACCGGTTGTCGAACAGGTACTTGCAGTAGGCGTCGTTGACGGCGACCATCGGGAACTTGAGGGCGCCGTCCCGCTCCATCGCCTTCAGGCGCAGGATGCCCGTCGTCGTCTCCTCCGCGCCGCCGCGCACGTTCGCGAGCAGATCCTGCCGCTCCGCGTGCAGGATGGCGACGAGGTCGCCGCCGTCGTCGATAATGAGATCCGGCTTCGTCTCCAGGGTCTTGACGAGCAGCTCCTTGTATTCCTCCGGCGTCGGATTGTACTTCGCGAACACCGCGATGCCGTCCTCGACGAGCGCGGCGCAGACGTCGTCCTGGGTCGAGAGCGGGTTGCTGCCCGTGATCGCCACTTCCGCGCCGCCGGCGGCGATCACCTTCGCCAGATACGCCGTCTTGGCTTCAAGATGCAACGAAATCGCGACCTTCAGCCCGGCGAACGGCTTTTCCCGCTCGAACCGCTCGCGGATGCGGTTTAACACCGGCATGTGCGCCGCCGCCCAGTCGATTTTCAAATGTCCCTCCGGCGCGAGCCGGATATCGGTGATGATGCTTTTCTCCACAACGCCCAACGGGGCAACCTCCTTCACGGCGCCGGACGCTTCCGGCCCGTCTTCAAACATTCCACCCTCTACAAATCGATGCGATAGTGGCCGCCGAGCGGGTTGAACGGCACCGCCCGCAGCGCTTCCATCCAGCCGGCGCCCCAGGCGTTCCACATCGCCGCCATGTTGAGCACCCGCTCCTGCTGCCGGCCGTCCGGCGCCAGCCAGTCGCCGATCCGATCGAACCGCTTCGCGTCGGCTTCGTACCGCCGGTTGCGCGACTCGATCGCCTTCTGCTCGAGCCACCGGATCTGCTCCAGAATCCGGTCCCTGTTCCGCTGTCCGAGCTGCCCGAGCCATTCGTCCGCCGCGGACAGTTCCTTGAGCAGCGGTTCGTACAGCTCGCCGAACCGTCTCGCCGCCTCCGCGAACAGCCGCTCGACCGGCAGGCTGTCGTGCGCCGCAAGCCAGGCCCGCTTCCGCTCCTGAAGCCGCGCGCCCACATCCTCCAGCGTCAGCCCGAACATCTCCATCCGCTTGCGGATCGCGGCGTCGGTCACCGTGAACGACATGCGCGGCACGACGACCGGCATCTCCATGCCGAACGCCCGGAACGCCTCGCCGGTCTGCGCCCAGTACGCGATCTCGCCCGATCCGAGCACCGTCGCCAGCACCGGCAGCACATAGTCCTGCATGAGCGGCCGCGTCAGCACGTTGTTGCTGAACAGCTCCGGCGCTTCCTCCGCCATCCGCTCCAGCTCGCCGCGCCCCAGCGTGAAGGTGCGCCGCTTGTCGGTGAACCTCTCCCCGTCCCGGAAGAGCATGACCCGCTCGCCCGCCGGCGCGCCCGGCCCGATGCCGCCGAACCGCGCGTCGCGGAACAGGAACAGGTTGGCGCCGCCTTCCTGCAGCTCCGCCTGCACGGCGTAGCCGAGCCGCCGCAGCTTCGCCTCGGCCGAGGCGTAAGCCGACGCCAGCCGCTCGTTCTCGGCGACCATCCGCCGGAACATCGGCGCCTCGACCGCCCGGATCGCCGGATCGTCCGCGTCCATCAGGATGAGCCCGTCTGCCGCGAACAGATCCGCCATCAGCGCGCCGAACCAATCGGACAGCGACTCCGCGCGCGCGGCCGCCGCCTCGATCCGGTCGAGCAGGGCCGGCTTGTGCTCGGAATCGGGGAGGACGGCGGCCAGTTCCCGCACCGCGCCTTCGATCCGCGCCCGGCCGAGCTTCGTCCGGCTGACCGAGGTGCGCGGGTGCTCGTCCCGCTCGACCGCAATCCGCTTGAGACCCGTCTCGTTCGAGACGATGTACGCGTGGTTCGCTTCCTGCCAATCGTGGTCCTCGCCGGCGATCCAGAACACGGGCACGACCGGACGGCCCGTCTTCCTTTCCGCCCATTGCGCCGCGCGGATAACGGACAGCGCCTTGTGGATGACCAGGACCGGACCCGTGAACAGGCCGGCCTGCTGGCCGCCCACGACGGCGAGCGCCCCGTCGGCAAGCCGGCCGATGTTCGCGAGCGCCGCGCCGGAAGCGCCGATGCGCCGGTTGTACGCCGCAAGCGCCTCCGCAACCCTCGCCGCGTCCGCGCGATCCTGACGATGCCGCTCGAGCCGTTCGGCCCTCCGGAGCCAGGCCCCGGCATCGCCGGCGTGACCGCCGAACAGGGCGGCGAGCTCCGGATCGTCCCCCCGCACATAGGCCTCGCTGACGGGCGGTCCGACCGGAAGTTGTATACAGTGAACGTGCATGGATGCGTCCGTTCCTCCTCGCGCACTCTTCGCTGGTTGATGTTACATTTGATTGTACCAACGCGCGCGACAACCGTCAAAACCGAAAGCGCCGTCCGCGGGGAAGCCGGCCGTTCCGCCCGACAAAAAAAAGCCCCCGCTTCCGGAGGCTTCACACTTCGACGATCGTGCGAATGAGGCCGATGATCATGAAGATGATGTACAGGACGGCCAGGATGAAGAATCCGATCCGCCAGACGACCCGGATGATGCGGACGGGATCGAATTTTCCCTTCGTGCGGTACTGCAGGTTGCCGAGCAGGCCGGCGCTGATCAGCATGACGAGCAGGATGCCGTAGAAGCCGAACGAGCCGCCGAAGAGCTGGTTGAACAGCCCGGCCACGCTGCCGATCAGGAACACCATCGTCACGTCCATCGCCAGCCGGATCGACTGTTTCCGGTCCCGCGACATCAGCCAGGAGCCGATATAGACGGCGATGAACGGTATGAATGGCAGGACGGACAAATAGCCGTATGCCTGCTTCACGACTTCCCACAATCCACCCATGGCTCCGTGCCTCCCCCCGGCTCTTCCGGTCCGATCGCACCGATCAGGGCCGCGACCGCTTCGTTGAGCGGCGCGGCGATGCCGGCTTTTCGGGCCAGCCGGGCGACCCCGCCGCTTATCGCATCGATTTCGGTCGGCCTGCCCGCCTCGACGTCCGCGAGCATGGAGGAGCGGTTCTCCGCCGTCCGCCGGATGACGTCGAGCAGCCGGTCCCATTCTCCGCCGTCCGTCCGCATCCCGGAGGCCGCAAGCACCGCAAGCGTTTCGCGGAAGAGCGCTTTCATGATCCCGAGCCGGACAGGGTCTTCGGGCAGCTCTCCGTTCTTCACGCGGAAGAGCGCCGTCAGCGGATTGATGACCGCGTTCACGAGCAGTTTGCCGTACACATGTTTCATGATGTTGTTCGACAAGACCGCCGCAATTCCTGCCGACGCAAGCGTGTCCATGAGCAAATTTTGCCGTTTTTCGCCGACCGATGGATGCGCTCCGTCCGGGGCGTGCGGGCCGATCACGGTCCGCCCTTCCCCGGTCAGGCGGACGGCCGCGGGCCCCTGCCGCAACGCGCCTTCCGTCGTGACGGCGGCAAAGAGCGGCACGTCCGGCATCCGAACGGCGAGGATCTCCATGTGTCCGATGCCGTTGGCGAGGCAGACGACCGGCGCGGCCGCGCCGCCCGCGCCCGCGAGCGCCCGGAGGAAGCGCACGGCCGGCTCCGCCGTGAGCTGATGCGATTTCATTGCCGCGACGATCCACCGCTCCCGGCCGGCCGCCGCCCCGGCCGCCTCCGCCGCGATGCCGGGCTCCGCCGGATGCGCTTCCAACACAACGCGCACCGTTCTTCCGCCGACGTCGAGCGCCGCGCCCTCCGCGCGAATCCGCTCCGCCTGCTCCCGCGTGCGCGTCCACACCCGCACCGCGACGCCCGCGGCGGCCAGCCGCACCGCCCAGGACAAGCCGACGGCGCCGCCGCCCGCGATCTCGATCAGCATGCCGATCCCTCCTTCCGGCTGTCGGGTCCATTGTACCATCCGCCCGAAAACAGCGAAAGGCATGCCCGGCCGGCCGCCGTCATGCCTCGGAATCCGCGCATCCGCCTGCCCGGAGCCGCCCGTTCGGACGCCGGACGCGGACGCCTGCCTATTCGATTCGCTCGAGATTGCCGTTCGCGTCCATCTTGAACCGCGGCTTCGCCTCGTCCTCCGCCTCGAGCACCGCCAGCCGCCTCGCCCGGTCCATGATCTGGATCAGCGTCTTGTAGTCGTCGTTCACGGCGCGGTAGTCGCTCCTGGCGGCGGTGATGTCCCGGATAAGCTGCTCATTTTTCGCCCGCAGTTCCTGGATCTCCTCGTCCCGCTCCTTCAGCTCCTTCTCGAGCGTCCGGATCTGGCGCATCGCGTCCTGCCAGGCGTTGCGCCAGGCGCGAATCTGCCGGATGATTGCGTCGAAGGACAGCGGCTCCTCGCCCCCCGCCGCGGCGCGCCCGGCCGGTTCGCCCTGCTCGTCCCGGGTTTGCGGCGGCTGCCGGTCGGCGCCGGCCTTCTTCATCTGGTTCCGCTTCTGCCGCTGCTGCTTCGCTTGCTGGATCGCCTCCTCGTAGCGCTTGCGCACGCAACTGTTCCAGCGGAACCCGCACGCCGCGCTCGTCCGTCCGATCCGCTCCCCCACTTCCTCGAAAGCCGCGAGCTGCGTGCTCCCCTCCCGGATATGGCGCAGCGTCACCTCGGCCAAAATGCGATCGTCTTCCGGCGTCCATGCGTCCTGTCTGACTGCCGCCATTGAGCCACTACCTCCCAAACGAAAAAAGTCGCTTGTTTTATCTCTATGCCCTTGGTAGAGTTCATAGAATCTATCGCATACTCAAATGTATTGCCAAACTCGCCGGGAGGCATACATACGGCCGCCGCCGGACGGGCATGCTACTTGCGGAAACCCGCGGAAGCCCGCGAAAAGTTCGCCGAATCGTCACGGTTTCCGGTTTACTCGGACGTCCTCTGGCGCTATAATGGACGTTAGGTTATGGGATCCGTGGCAACGAGAGGGGGATAATCGACATGGCACGCATGTTCCGGGTGCTCGGCGTATTGACGCTGATGATCGGGCTGATGGCGTTCGCCGGCGGCTTGATGGAGATGGCGCTGCTCTTCTTCTTCCAGACCGCGTTCTTCGTCCTGCTGGGTTATCTGAATCTGTCGGAACGCAGCTACATTTTGACGTTCTGGGGATATATGATCGTCGCCTTTCTCGGATTCACGTATTATTCCGTCTTCGTGATGGAGATGCCGTACTGATCCGCGAACCGGCTGCGGACATGACAAAGAAGAGCCTCGCGATTGCGGGGCTCTTTTCCTTTTTGCAGGCGCCTTACGGCCGTTCGAGCACCAACGCTTTGAACAGCCCGCCCATCGCGTCGCCGAGCAGCAGCCCGCGCACCGCGCGGTTGCGGCGCGCTGCGGGCGAGAACGGATCGGTCCCGTCATGCTCCGCGAGCAGCTCCAGCGCGCCGTTCTCGAGCAGGAACCGCCGCTGCTCACCGTACCAGACGATCCGCCAGCCGCAGCTCTCGGCCGTCCGCCGGACCGCGGTGAAGTTGACGTGTGCCGTGATGTCCTGATCGCCGGGGTACAGGTAGGGGTCGTCGTGCACGACATGCCGCCGGTAGCAGCGGTACGTGCCCTTCATGCGGTGCGGCGCGAGCAGCTCCTCCTGCTCGTCGCCGTAGTCGATCAGCACGGCGCGCCCTTCCCGCATGACGCCGAGCGTCCGCTCCAGCCATGCGAGCGCGTCTTCGCCCCATTCGAACTCCTGGCCCTCGGCCGGATCGCATCCTTCCGCCTCCAGCCGCGCCGCATCGGGGCCGTCCAGCGGCATCAGCGCGTCGCGGAACCGCCCCTCCCGCTCGTCCCAGGCCGCCCCGATCTCCCACAGCTTCCCATCCGCCTTCCGGATCCGGCGAAAAGGAAACGCGTCCAGCAGTTCGTTCGCGATGAGGAGCGGCCTGTCCGCCTCCTGGAGACGCTTCTCCGCCTCCTCCGGCGCAAGCGCCTCGACCGATGCCGCGAGGCCGGCCGCTTCGGCGGCGCGGCGGGCATTCTCCCGGTGGCCGGCGTGGCTGTCCGCCATCACGTACCGGACGGCGGACGCCCGCTCCGGATCGAGGGACCGCCATTCCTGCAGAAGCCGGACGCCGAGGCGGCCCGTGCCGGCCCCCCATTCGAAAACGGCCGGCGCGCACCCGGATTCCGCAAACAGCCGGTTCGCGTACCGCGCCAGCACGGCGGCCATGACGCCGCCCATGTCGGCGCTCGTGTAGAAATCGCCCTCCCGGCCGACCCGGCTCGGGCCGGCGGCGTAATAGCCGAATTCCGCGTCGTACAGGCAGAGCCCCATGTACTCGCGGAACGGGATCGCCGGCAACACGCGGCGCCGTCCGTCCGCCTCCGCGACAACCCCCGTCCGCCCGTCTTCCCGGATGCGCCGGATGAGCCGTCCGGCCAGCTCCGCCGTCCGCGTTCCTTCATGTTCCGTCATGTTCGAGTCATCCCGTCCTTTGCACGCATGCGCGCCCGCCCGCGCCGGCGGTCCTTCCCCGGCGAAGGGACAAATTCGCGCCGTCCGATTATAATGGGATCAGATCCGGCATACGTATGGGGTGATCCCGGCCGCGAGAGGAGGACCCGCGTTGCACCCTCGGCTAAGGCAACGGCTCGCCGCCCTGCTGGCGGCCATCATGTTCGTTTGGGCAGCCGCTCCCGGGCCGGCCCTCGCCGTGGACGAGGGTTCCATGAGCGAAGCGGAGATCCGCGAGCTGCTCGAAAAAAGTCTGAACATCGTCGAACTGGACAAGGAAATCGGACGGATCGCCGGGCAGCGCCGGGAAACCGCGGATCGGATCCGGGAACTGTCGGACGGCATCGCCGGCATGGAGCGCGAGCTCGAGGCGCGCCGCGGGCGGGTCGGCGACGTGCTGCGCTCCTGGTACACGGGCGAGCGGGACGTGCTGCTCGCGGCCATTTTCTCGTCCGACAGCCTGGCGGATATCCTCGCCATGCTCGATTATCTTGGTGAAATGCTGTCCCATGACAAGTTTACGCTCGAGACGTACCGGAAGCAACGGGAAGAATGGCTGGCGGAGCGCGAGCGGCTCGTCGCGGAGGAGCGGCGGCTCGCGGAGATCGAGGAGACGCTGCGGCGCCAGCGCGAGCGGGCGGCGCTGCTGAAGGCCGAAGTGGACGAACTGCTCGCGTCGAACGGCGACATCGACCGGCTGCGCCTGCTCATCGCCGAGTGGATCGGCTGGTGGGAGAATACCGGCCTGCCCGAGGTCGAGCGACACTTCCGGGCGCTCGCGGACGCGATGAACAACCTGCCCGCCTGGCTGCTTGAGCAGCAGGGGCTGGTGAAGCAATCGGGCTTCACCTACACGGTGCGCCTGCCGGAAGCGGACCTGAACGCCTTCCTGCGGGAGCAGAATCCGCTGTTTCAGCATTTCGCCTTCCGCTTCGAGGACGGCGTCGTGGCCGCATACGGCCGGCGCGACGACCTCGAGGTGGAGATCGCCGGCCGGTACGCGATCGAAGACGAGCCGGAGCACGCCGTCCGGTTCCATTCCGAGAAAATCGTGTTCAACGGCTTCGTCCTTCCCCGGGAGACGATCCGCGAGCTGGAGCGGCGGTTCGATCTCGGCTTCTATCCGCAGCTTCTCGTGCCGTTCGTGCGCGCCACCGCGGTCGAAGCCGACGACGGGGTGCTGACCGTCGAGCTGCGGCTCGGTCTTCGCCGCCGGCAGGAATGACGCATCGAAGCCCCGGCGCAGCCGCAAGGCTGCTCCGGGGCCTCCACGTTCGCGCGGCCCGGAATCCGGATTTCCGCCAATCCGCGAAATCGCGCCCGACCGCTACAGCTTCTCGGCCGCGAGCTGCGCGAGCCTCGAGCGCTCCCCTTTCTCCAGCGTCACATGGCCGCTGATCGACTCCTCCTTGAAGCTCTCCACGATATTCGTGAGCCCGTTGCTCACCGAATCCAGATACGGATGGTCGATCTGCTCCGGGTCGCCGATCAGCACGATTTTGCTGCCCTCGCCGACGCGGGTGACGATCGTCTTGACCTCATGCCGGGACAGATTTTGCGCCTCGTCGATGATGATGAACTGGCCCGGGATCGACCGGCCCCGGATATAGGTAAGCGCCTCGACCTGAATGCTCCCGAGCCCCATCAGAATCCGGTCCAGATCGCCCGGCTTCTTCGCGTCGAACAGAAACTCGAGATTGTCATAGATCGGCTGCATCCACGGACGCAGTTTCTCGTCCTTCTCGCCGGGCAGGTAGCCGATGTCGTTGCCCATCGGCACGATCGGCCGCGCGATCAGCAGCTTCCGGTACCGGCGCTCGTCCTCCACCTTGTGCAGGGCCGCGGCAAGCGCGAGCAGCGTCTTGCCCGTTCCGGCCCTGCCGGTCAGCGTGACGAGCGGGATATCGTCGTTCAGCAGCAGCTCCAGCGCCATCCGCTGCTGCGCGTTGCGGGCGGTGATGCCCCAGACGGGATCCCCGGCCAGGCGCAGCGGTTCCAGCCGCGTTCCGTCGGACGACGCCTTGGCGAGCGCCGATTTCGATGTGCCCGTTTCGTCGCGCAGGATGACGAACTCGTTCGGATAGAACGATCCGCCGATTTCGGACGCTTCGAGCGACCGTTCCGAATAGAACGCGTCGATGAGGCCCGGATGGACATAGAGCTGGGAATACCCGGTGTAGAACGCGTCCGGCGTCACGGTCCGGTCGGACAGATAATCCTGCGCCGCAAGGCCGAGCACGTCCGCCTTCACGCGGACGAGGACATCCTTGCTCACGACGATGACCGGCCGGGGCGAATCGCTCTCCTGCTCTTCGAGATGATAGTTGAGCGCAACGGCGAGCATCCGGTTGTCGCTCGTCATTTCGCCGAATTGGGCCTTGAGCCGGACGAAGCTGCGGTGGTTGAGCTCGACCTTGAGCAGCCCGCCCTGATCGAGCGGAATGCCTTCGTGCAGGCGGCCCCGTTCCCTGAGCCCGTCGAGCAGGCGCGACACCTGCCGGGCGTTGCGGCCGATTTCGTCCTGCAGCCGCTTCTTCGCGTCGATCTCTTCCAGCACGACGGCGGGAATGACGACGACGTTGTCTTCGAATTTCAGCGGCGCCTGCGGATCATGGAGCAGAACATTGGTGTCGAGCACGTAGATTTTTCGCATCGCGGATACCTCCCGGCGTCGGTTTGGCGCGGAGCGCGTCCAATACATAACGGTGAATGGTCGGGGCAACGCTAAGGACGGAAGATTACGCTTTCGACGAAAGGATGCGTTGCGATGACGAAACGGTTCGTCTGTTGCCTGATCGCCGGTCTCTGCATCGCAGCCGCGATCGGCTGCGGCAGACAGACGGATAACGACCGAACCTCACCTCCTCCCGAAGCCGCGGAGCAAAAAGCGGAAGCGCAGGATGCGCAGCGGATGCAAAAGCTCGAAATCGAAGATCCGGCGGCCGTCGCGCGCCATCTCGAGGAACTGGCCAAAAGCGTTCCGGGCGTGAAGGACGCGCGCTGCGTCGTGTTCGGCAACACGGCCGTCGTCGGCATCGACGTGGACGAGACGCTCGACCGCTCCCGGGTCGGCACGCTCAAATATTCCGTCGCCGAAGCGTTCCGCAAGGACCCGTACGGCATCGACGCGTTCGTCACGGCCGACATGGATCTGAACGAACGGATCCGCGAAATCCGCGCCGACATCGAGGCCGGGCACCCGGTCGCCGGCTTCGTCGAAGAGCTCACCGACATCATCGGCCGGATCATGCCGCAGCTCCCGCGCGATGTCGAACTGAAGGACCCGCCGGAGACGGACGGGCCGCGAACGGACGGACAATTGTAAACGCCCGGAAAAGCAAAGAAAGCCTGACGGCCGCAGAGCCGCTAGGCTTTCTTCATGGCGTCGAACACTTGTCCGTCGAGCTTGTCGGCGGCGCGCTTGTCGTACGTCTTCTCGTACTCGGGCAGCGCCGTCAGGCGCGCGCCGTAGAACATCGCGTCGCGCACCGCGGAGATCGCGATGTCGAAGCAGACGAGCTTGAACGGCACACCTTCGAGCTGTTCCGTCACGACCGAAGCCGTTCCGTAGACGGCCTGCACCGTCCCGCCGGCGAACAGCGTGACGGCCACGGCCGGATTGCTCTTCAGGTTGTTCACCAGACGCGAACGCCCGTCGACGGCGAACCGGAGCACAGACGGGCTCGGCGCGAAAATCCACGAGATCGCGTTCGTCGTCGGAGACCCGGTCTCGGCGTCGATGGTGTGCAGCAGCACGAACGTCTCGCCCTGCATGGCGGCGAATTGCGCGTCGGACAATGCTGTCAGCGTCTCGGCCACCCGCATGACCTCCTTATGCCGCATCGCGGGATGAAATCTGAAGCCGATGATATGTCTCCATTATACCACAGCGTAGACCGTACTACTACAGGCCGCCTGCCTTGCCGTTCTGCAGGCGGGGCGCCATGATTTCCCCGAGCGCCTTCTTCGCTTCCTCCAGCTTCGCTTCGTCAAGGTAGATGTAAGGTCTGCGCCATTCGCCGCCGAGCTGGATGAACGTGATGTCGGAGCGGCGGATGTTGAAGTAGACGGTGATCATCCGCTCGATCTCCGAAGCCGGCATGTCGATCGACATATTGTTGCCGACCGCCTTGATCACATCGTCCAGCTTCGTGATGCTGCCGAACGACATCAGCCGGTCCGTCAGCGCGCCGATCACTTCGCTCTGCCGCCGGTTGCGCTCGAGGTCGCTCGACTCGCGCGTGCCGCCGTTCGACTGCCGGTACCGGACGAAATCGAGCGCCTGGTCGCCGTCCAGCACCTGCTGCCCTTTCTTCAGGTCGATGTAGGTGCCCCCGGCTTCGTCCGTATATTTCATGTCCTGGTCGACGTACACTTCGATGCCGCCGAGGGCGTCCACAATATCGGAGAATCCCTTGAAGTTGATCTTCACCGAATAGTCGATCGGAATGCCGAAGAATTTGCCGAACAGCTCCTTCAGTTCATTCCGGGCCTTCAGATCGGCTTCATTCGCCCCCAGTTCCTTGCGGGCGGCCGAGTAGAAGTTGGCGTAATAGGCGTTGGCTTTCCGGACCGTGTACGATGCGACGTCGATCCGGGTGTCGCGCGGAATCGTGACGACCACGGCCCGCTTCTCCTCGGGGTCAAGCGCGGCCGCCATCAGGACGTCCGTGTTGAGGCTGCCGATGTTCGGCCGGGTGTCGAGGCCCATCACGATCAGCGCGATCGGCATCTCCCGAACCGAAACCGTCGGCTCCCGCTTCTCGGCGACGTTGTTCGTTTCGCTTTTCTCGACCGATTCCGTGCTGATGTTCCGGATTGCGTCCTTCGTCGTCTTGTACAGGTCGCCGAGATACCAGACGATCGCTCCCGCGATCAGCACCAGGGGAGTCAGCAACGCGAACAGCCAGATTTTCCACTTCTTCTTTCGGCCCGTCCCCCGGTTTGTCCGGCGCGCTTCGCTTCGGGGCGGCAGCGGATTCTGCGTGCTCATGCGCTCACCTATTGCTCATTGAATTTGGGATTGGCGTTGATGTCGATGAGCAACTGCTCGGCCGCCTGCCGAGGCGCCCGCCATCGGCCGGGACGGCCCTCGCGGACATAGGCGACGGTGATGAACGCGTCGTCCTTCTCCGCGATGCCGATCTCGGTCACGCCATGATCTTCCGTCAACATCTGCAGGAAAAAGTCCCTCGTGTCCAGCGCGGCCCGGTCGTCGGGTCTGCCGGCGACCACGATCTCCATCTGCAGCCAGTTGAACAGCGCGTCGTCGAACTTCATCGGCCGCTCCCCGTCCCGCCGTCCGGACCGTCGGCCGCCGCGCTGTCTTGTCCGCGTCCTTTTCTCCATCGGTCATAAAGCTGCCTGAGCCGCAGGATCAGCATCAGCGCGACCGCCACGGCCATGCACTGGATGATCGGCAGCTTGTCGACCTGCAGGATGAGCAGAATCAGGCTGCCGACCGCGATCGTCACGTAGACGGCGATCTCCTTCAGGATCGGCAGCCGCTTCACCGGACGAAATACGCTGTTGAAAATCAAAATCGTGAACCCGACAATCAGCAGATACGAGATCAGCATGTGCTCCGCCAGCCAGTCCTGCATCGTTCACCCCTCCTTCGCTCCGGCTTCGGCCTCATGCGCCGGCCCCCGCCGTCCTGCGGTGCTTCTCCGCCCGCTCGCGCTCACTCTTGTTCAGGATCTTCTTGCGCAGGCGAATCGACTTCGGCGTCACTTCGCAATATTCATCGTCGTTCAGGTATTCGAGCGCCGCCTCGAGGGTGAGCAGACGCGGCGTCTTCAGCTTGACGGTCTCCTCCTTCGTCGAGGAGCGGATGTTCGTGAGCTGCTTCGTCTTGCACAGATTTACGACAATATCGTTGTCGCGGTTGTGCTCGCCGACGATCATGCCTTCGTAAACTTCCGTCCCGGGCTCGACGAACAGCACGCCGCGGTCTTCCACCGACAGCATGCCGTAGACGGTCGCCGTGCCGGATTCGCTGGCGACCAGCACGCCCTGGCGCCTGCCGTATCCGTCGCCCGGCGTGAGCGGTCCGTATTTCTCGAAGGCGTGATTCATGACGCCGTATCCGCGCGTCAGCGTCAGGAACGTCGTCCGGAAGCCGATCAGGCCGCGCGACGGGATCACGTATTCGAGCCGCGTCTGGCCGCCTTCGCCCTGCGTCATCGCGGCGAGTTCGGCCTTGCGCGGTCCCAGGCTCTCCATGACGGCGCCGACGCTCTCGTCGGGCACGTCAAGGATCAGCCGCTCGTACGGCTCGAGGCGTACGCCGTTCTCCTCGCGCACGATCACCTCGGGCTTCGACACCTGCAGCTCGAAGCCCTCCCGCCGCATGCGCTCGATCAGGATGCCGAGATGCAGCTCGCCCCGTCCGGAGACGATGAACGCGTCGGGGCTGTCCGTCTCCTCCACGCGCAGCGCGACGTCGGTCTCCAGCTCCCGGAGCAGCCGGTCGCGGAGGACGCGCGACGTCACGAACTTGCCCTCCCGTCCGGCGAACGGGCTGTTGTTCACGAGGAACGTCATCTTGAGCGTCGGCTCCTCGATCTTCGGCGCGGGCAGCGGCTCGGGCCGCGCAGGGTCCGCGACCGTCTCGCCGATGCCGATGTCGCGGATGCCCGCGATGGCGACGATGTCGCCGGCGCCCGCTTGTCCGGTCTCGATCCGGTTCAGACCCTTGAAGGCGAACAGCTTCTCGATCCGCGCCTGCCGCGACGTTCCGTCGCGGGCGATGACGGCGACGGCCTGTCCCTGCTTCAGGCGGCCGCGATGAATCCGGCCGATCGCGATCCGGCCGAGATAGTCGTTGTAGTCAAGCAGCGAGACGAGCAATTGCACCGGCTCCTCCGGATCGCCGGGCGGCGCGGGAATATGGCGGATGATCGCGTCGAACAGCGGCTTCATGTCGGCGCCCCGCCCGTCCGGATCGAGGCTGGCATAGCCCTCGAGCCCCGACGCGTAGACGACGGGGAAATCGAGCTGGTCGTCGTCCGCGCCGAGCTCGATGAACAGGTCGAGCACCTCGTCGACGACCTCGAGCGGCCGCGCGTTCGGACGGTCGATCTTGTTCACGACGACGATCGGGACAAGCCGGTGTTCGAGCGCCTTGCGGAGGACGAATTTCGTCTGCGGCATGCAGCCTTCGAACGCGTCGACGACGAGCAGCGCGCCGTCCACCATGCGCAGGATGCGCTCCACTTCTCCGCCGAAGTCGGCGTGGCCCGGGGTGTCGACGATGTTGATGCGGTATTCGCCGTAGTCGACGGCCGTGTTTTTCGCCAGGATCGTGATGCCCCGTTCGCGCTCGAGATCGTTCGAATCGAGCATCCGTTCCTTGAGCTCCGCGCCTTCGCGGAACAGGCCGGATTGTTGGAGCAGGCGGTCGACGAGCGTTGTTTTGCCGTGGTCGACGTGGGCGATGATCGCGATGTTGCGGATGTTGTCTCGTGGATGCACGCGTTGGTTCCTTTCCATCTTACAGATTCCCGCCCGCCGCTAGCGCCACAGGCGAATGCGCCGCCCGTAGGCGAGCCAGGCGCCGGCCAGGATGAGCGCGGCGGCCAGCAGGTACATGAAGGCCGACCGGAACAGGGCGATCACGATCAGCAGACCGGACAGGGCGAGCAGCCCGATCGCGATCGGCCGGATCGTCCGGTCCCGGCCATGGCCGAACAGGCTGTATTCGTACAGCCCGACCGCGGGTCCGGCCAGGAAGACCGGCCACAGCCAGGCGAGCAGTTTCCAGCCCCCGAGATTGCAGATGAAAAACAGCAGACCGTACACGGTGAGCACTCCGGCCGGAATGAGCACTGCCGCGTTCCCCAGCATGCGTCCGAAATAGAGCATGTGGAGCAGCACGCCCGGCACGAGGATGAGCAGCGGCCAGAAGATGTTGCCGATGAAGGCGAAAACGCCGAGCTTGCCGAGCAGAATGACAATGCCGGCGGCCAGTATGGCGAGACCGATCGTATATTGTTTGTTCGACATGTGACCCACCCTCCGGAGCAACCCTGGTCATCTTCTCTAGTGTAATGGAAGTGGAGGCAAAAAAAAAGTCCGGAACGCATCGTCCGGTCAGGCCGGATGTTGTCCCGCTCCCGGCTCATCCGGCTTCGTCCAGTCGTACTTTCGAGGCATGAACAGCGCCACGGGCAGCGCGATACTTCCGAATCGGTAGCCGGCGATATCCGCAAGATCCGGCCATATCGAACGCAAGATCGCGTCCAACGCCGCGATGACCGCAAGCAGGCCGAAAACGTAAAGGAACATGCCAGGCCACCAGACGCGCTTGTCCGGCCAACGGCGCATGACCGTGAGATTCAGCAGCCTTCTCCGCTGGCGAAACCGCGGTTCAACCGCAAATTCCATCAGCAACAGCACGGCAATGACGATGGCGATATGGATGGCGGTGCCGATGATCACCGACATGTTGACACCTGTCCTCCGCGATGAAGGATCTTCCGTTCCTCTTGTCCGGTTTCCCGACCTCCATTATCCACGTTTCCGGTCCGGTTGGCAATTATGGAAAGTTCCGTCATGTCCGATTCCGCTTCGCGAGCGCGATCAGCAGCCAGAGGACGATGACCAGCGGCGCGGACAGCACGGGCAGGGCCCCGGCGGCCGTCGGGCTGCCGTGGAACAGGAGCCTGTCCAGCCCGGGGTCGTGGACGAGCATCCGGCCCGCTTCATAGCCGAGCAGCGCGGCGCCGAGATGAACGAGGAGCGGAACACGCTCGAGCAGCGCGCCGACGAACCGGCTTCCCCAGACGACGATCGGGATGCTGAGCGCGATACCGATCAGCATGAGCACGATCTCCCCGTCGGCGATCGCGGCGATCGCCAGCACGTTGTCGAGGCTCATGACGAAATCGGCCGCGATGATCGTGCGGATCGCGCCGCCGATCGACGCGCCGCTCCGCATATCGTGCGGCTTGCCGTCCGCGCCGTCGAGCAGCAGCTTCACCGCAACGGCGTACAGCAGCAGCGCGCCGGCCGCCCGCAGGAAGGGGATCGCGAGCAGCGCGGCGGCCGACACGGTAAGCAGGCAGCGCAGCGCGACCGCGGCGCCGGTGCCCCAGAGCATGGCGCGCTCCCGGACGCCGGGCGGCAGGTTCCGGCAAGCCATCGCGATGACGACGGCGTTGTCGCCGCTGAGCAGCAGATTGACCAGCATAATTTGAGCGAAAATCAACAGACTATCCAACGGCCTCCGCCCCCTTGCCACCCACTGTATGAGCGCGGTGGACGGGATATGCAGCGGCGGACGGTCCCATTTTTTTTCGAAAAAATGAATCCTGTCGTCCTCCGGCAACGTAATTCAAAATGTTGGGGTTTATCCGCAACAGAGACTACATCATCAGGTCAGCAAAGGAAGGGACTTGAACTTCATGAATCCGCTGTCACTGGAATTTTGGACCGCACTTGCCACCATCGTCTTCATTGATCTTGTGCTTGCCGGGGACAACGCCATCGTGATCGGCATGGCCGCGCGCAATCTGCCGAAACATCAACAGAAAGCGGCCATCCTGTGGGGGATGGCGGGCGCGGTCGCGATCCGGATCGCCGCAACGGCGCTTGTCGTCTACTTGCTCAAGGTGCCGTGGCTCCAGCTCACCGGGGGCTTCTGCTCATCTGGATCGCGTACAAGCTGCTCGTGCAGGAGGAAGGCGGACATGAGGTCAAGGCCGGCAATACGCTGTGGCAATCGGTCTGGACGAACAGCGCCCGGAACAGACGGGCCGCCGCGCTGCAAGAGAAAAGCAGGGAACCGCATTGACGCGGTCCCTGCTTTCCTTTTCCACGGCAATACCCGTCAGCGTCGGCACGCGCGGGAGTACGTCTTCGGGTCAGAACCAATCGTTCTCCTCCGCGACGGCCGGCGCGGAAGGAACGGGATGCGCGGAATCGTCCGGCACCAGCTCCATCGTCTCCGTTTCCTCCACCGCCTTCGCGATCATCTCGGGCAGTTCCGGAATGGCGCGCTCGATGTGCTCGACGACGCGCAGATTCGGATTCGTGGCCGGCGACTTCGGCACGAACAGTGTGCAGCAGTCCTCGTACGGCAGGATCGATGTCTCGTAGGTGCCGATCCGCTTCGCCATCGCGATGATCTCGAGCTTGTCCATCGCGATGAGCGGCCGGAGCAACGGCAGTTCGCTCGTGCGGCCGATGACGTTCAGGCTGCCGAGCGTCTGGCTGGCCACCTGGCCCAGGCTGTCGCCGGTGACGATTGCGAGCGCGCCGGCGCGCTGCGCGATCTGCTGCGCGATGCGGAGCATCGACCGGCGCATCAGCGTGATGATGAGATGATCCTGCTTCGACTGCGCGAGCCGGGTCTGGATGTCGGTGAACGGGACGAGGTGGAGCCTGAACGGTTTGCCGGCGTAGTGGGACAGCTTTTTCGCCAGGGTGACGACCTTGTCCTGCGCTTCCTTGCTCGTGAACGGATAGCTGTGAAAATGGATCGCCTCGATCTCCAGGCCCTTGCGCATCGCCATCCAGATCGCGACGGGGCTGTCGATGCCGCCGGACAGCAGCGCGACGGCCTTGCCGTTCGAGCCGTACGGAAAACCGCCGGCGCCCGGCACCACTTCGCAGTACACGTACGCGTGATGCTCCTGGATTTCGACGTTCAGCTCGATGTCGGGATTGCGGACGTCCACCTTGATGTTCGGCATGTTGCGCAGCACGTGCGCGCCGACGAGGTGGTTCATCGCCATCGTGTCGTGCGGGAAGCCCTTCCAGCGGCGGCTCACCTTGACCTTGAAGGTCGCCTCGCGCTGCGGGAACGAGCGCATGACGGCGAGCGCGCCTTCCCGGATCGCCTGAAGTTCGGGCTCCACCCGCTTCACCGGGCTGAACGACGAGATGCCGAACACATCCTTCAGCCGGTCGGCCACCGGCTCGTACGGTTCGTTCCCGAGGGCGATGTACAGGCGGCCATACGTCCGGATGAAGGTCAGCCCCGGGAACGCGCGGAGCGCATGCTTGACCTGCTTCAGCATTTCCGCCTCAAAGCGGCCGCGGTTGCGTCCCTTCACCGTGATTTCCCCGAGCCGGATCAAAATATGGTCGAAGGTCAATGACGTTCTTCCTTTCTTCGCAGCGGCGTCAGTTTGCGCAGCACGGCCTCCAGCCGTTCGAGCAGCGCGTCGACGGCCGCCTCGTCGTGCTCGTCGCCCAGGCTGATGCGAATGCCGCTGGCGGCGCAGGCGGCGTCGCGGCCCATGGCCAGGAGCACGGCGCTCGGTTTGTCGTCTTTCGAGGAGCAGGCCGATTTCGTCGAGACGAAGACGCCCAGCTCCTCGAGGGAATGAACGATCACTTCGGGTTTCAGGCCCGGGCAGCAGAAATGGACGATGTGCGGCGCCATCGGCGCCCGCGGGTCGTCCTCCCGCGGCCCGCTGAGCACGACGCCAGGCATGGCGGCGACGCCCTCCGCGAGCCGCCGGCGCAGCCTTCTCATCCGCTCCTCCCGCTCCGGCTGCGACTCGATTGCGAGGCGCAGCGCCTTCGCGGCGCCGACGATGGCCGGCACATTCTCGGTGCCGGAGCGAAGGCCGCCTTCCTGCCCGCCGCCGCGGACAAGCGGCTCGAGTTCGACGCCGCTCCTGACGTACAGCCATCCCGCGCCGCGCGGCCCGCCGAACTTGTGCGCCGAGATCGTGAACAGATCGACGCCCCACTCGCGGATCGGAGCGGGCAGCTTGCCGACGCTCTGCACGCCGTCGACGTGCAGCAGCGTGCGCGGGCGGTCTTTCAGCAATTTCCCGATTTCCGCAATCGGCTGCACCGCGCCGACTTCGTTGTTCACGTGCATGACGCTGACGAGAATCGTCTCGTCGGTGAGCGCCGCCTCGACATCGGCCGGATCGACATGGCCGGTCGGACCGACCGGCAGCACCGTTACCCGGAAGCCCTCGCGCTCCAGCGCGCGGAACGGCTCGGCAACGGACGGATGCTCGACGCTTGACACGATCAGATGCCGGCCCCGGTTGCGGTACCGCCGCACGGCGCCGAAAATCGCCAAGTTGTTGCTTTCCGTGCCGCCGGACGTGAAAAGCCACTCCGACGGATCGGTGTCAAGCAGCCGCCCGGCCTGTTCGCGGGCGCGCTCCAGCAGCTTGCGCGCCTCCGCGCCGCCCTGATGAAGCGATGACGGATTGGCGTAGATCCGCTCCATCACCTCGGACACCGTGCGGATGACCTCCGCCTTCGGCGGCGACGAGGCGCTGTGGTCGAAATAGAGCATGGACTGCATGGACATGTTCCCTTCCTTGTCATGAACGCCGGGCTGCCCGCCGCCGGGCGGACCCGGCGCGGACAAAACGCGCAGAAAAAAGGAAAGACCCCTCTCGGAGTCGTCGCTTCCGCCAATGTCGGTTGCGGCCGCCGGCGAAGCGCCGGAGGCTGCGCCGGGATGGATTACAGCGCGGCGCCGCGGTACCGCTCGAACGCGTCAAGCACCTTCGCCACGTATTCCCGCGTCTCTTCGGGCAGAAGCGATTGCTTCTCGTCGAACGCTTCGTCGGTCAGGATGCCGAGCCGGTCGACGCGGCCGGGGCCGGCGTTGTACGCGGCGAGCGCGGCCTTCACGTTGCCGCCGTATTTCCCGATCAGATAGGCCAAATAGCGCGTGCCGCCCGCCACATTTTGCGCGGGATCGAACGGATCGGTGACGCCCAGCGAACGTGCCGTCGCGTCCATGAGCTGCATAAGCCCCTTCGCGCCGGCGCGCGAGACGGCGTACGGATTGAACGCCGATTCGGTCCGGACCACCGCCTTCACGAGGGCGGGATCGATGCCGTACCGCTCGGCGGACTGCCGGATCAGCGCGTCGTAGAGGTTGTCGGACGCGTCGCCGTCCGTCCCGGCGTAAGCGCTCTGCAACCGGGTCAAGAGCGGCAGCAGGCTGCTTGAATGGAGCGTCCCGGGATAAAGGGCGCCGAGAACGCCGAGGGCTCCGGAGTAGCCGGAATAGAGCGGGCCGGCATATGGCGACGACAGCGAAGTACCGTACAGTCCGGCGTAGCCGTAACCCGGGGCGGACGCCGTCGTGCCGCCGCCGGCCAGAAGCTCGCCGAGCAGCGTCCCGAACAGCGAGCCGTTGCCGGAGCTCGTGCCGTACGCGTTGTCGGCGTACAGCGGCGACGCCATCTGCAGCCGGATCAGCGCGCTGAACGTGCGCGGGTCGATGCCGATGCTCATGATGTCCCTCCTGCCCTCGCCTTGCGCGAGCTTGTCTCACCTTACCATTGTACACGTTTTGGCCCGATGTTGCCAGAGTCTGTTGGCGGTGCGCCGGGCGGCGGGCCGGTCCGGACGCCGTTTTCCGGGCGCGGCAAAAACCGGCGGAACGCGGGGGTTCCGCCGGATGCGCCGCACACACTTACCAGGCGGCCTGGATCGGTATGAGGACAAGCTGCGACAGCGCCGCCGCGAGACCGAGGACAACGGACCAGACGCCGAGTCCGCGGGCCCCTTCGCGGAAGCTGTACCAGCCGAGCGCCGCGGCGGTCAGCCCGAGCGGCAGCGCCCATACGAACAGCGAGGCGATGGCGATCGCCAGCGCGAACAGTCCGATTGCGCGGCCGGCATCGGAAGCTTCCGCCGTGTACCGCGCGGCACGGCCCTTCCGGGCTCCGTTCGCGCGTCGGCTTGCGCGCGCCTTCGCGTCCGGCGCGGCCACCTCGGCCGCCATCTCCGCGTCGGACCGCCGGATGGCCGACCGGCGGCCCGCGTTGCCGCCGTGGGATGCCGCCGCGCCGGATCCCGTTCCCCTCCTCCGCGGGTTTCCGTCGCCGTTGCCGTGCAACGCGGCCAACTCCGGATTCAGACCGGGAAACGCATCGTCACGCTTCCGCTTCTCCGCATCGTCCGCCCCGCCGGGATGCGTCCCCATCGGGATCAGCCTTCCTTCGGACGGAACGTGTGGCAGCACGTGACGGAGGAATCGGCCGCCGTATCCCGGTGACGCGTGTCGAAGCTCTCGGCGAATTCCGAGCCGTAGTCGGCCCGCGCGTGGCGGTCAATGTCGACCATGATCTCCTCGGCCGAACAGCGGTTGCCCTTCGCCCAGTACGTGCAGTTGCTCACGCTGCAGATGACGCCCTCAGGCATGCGATCACCCCCGCTAACAAGTTGCCCTTCGCGGGAGCGCCGTATGCCTGCCTTATTTTTGCCCCTGCATCCTCCGCCTGATCAAGTATTCGCTCTCATAGTAGGCAAGCTCTTCGCGCAAATCTTCGAAGATCTTGTTGATGCCGAGCACGATGTCCCGCGCCGGACGGACCGGCTTGATCCGGAACCGGATCGCGTCCTGGCCGGTGTACGCGTAGCGTCCGTCTTCCGAGTAGCCTTCATTCTTCGGATAGAAGTAGGCGTTCACGCATTGGTGATACGTCTCGTACAGCGCCCGCTCGGCGAAATCGACGTCAAAATTGGCCCGCCTGAGCGCCACGCCCAGCTTCTCGTACACGACTTCCGAGAAAACGAGAAGGTGGCGGAGATCGGAGAGCAGACCTTTGTAGAAGGCGACGGTCTCCGGAGCGGCGTCTTCGCCCGCCAGATCGCGCAGCGAATGCCCGTTCAGAAAGGGCTCAAGCTGGTCGATCGCTTCCTTCAGTTTGGCGCGCGCCGATTCGGTCAGTTGTCTTACGTTGTCGGACGGCATGTGCTGACTCCTTTCGCTTCCCCAATACTGGCTGGCTCATCCACATGTTATCACAAATCCGCCCCCCGCGTCACTCCGCGCGGCACCGGTCCGCGGCTGCATATTTTCGCTCCGCGGGCCCTACCCTATAACCGTCTCTGGAGAACGAACGCGGGAGGGACGGCGGCATGGCCGGCGGATCGAAATGGCTGCGATGGGCGGCGGCGGGCGCGGCCGCGGCGGCGTTGATCGCCTTCCTGCCCTGGCAGGCGGGCGAAAGGGCACGCGACGGCGGAGCGGATTCCGGGATGATGGCGGAGCAGGAACAGCGGCTCAAGCTGGCGGCCGTCCGGCGGGACGCCGAAGCGACCGCAAAGATGTGCACGCTCGAGTGCTCGATGGCGTTTCGGGCACTTCACGCGGACGACGGCGCGGAGAAGCTGCGCACGCTGCTCGATCAACATCCGCACATGAGATACGTGCGGATCCAATCAGGCGACGGCAAGACGACGGAAGCCGGCGTGATGCCGAATGGAGGCTTCTGGGAGAAGCGGCTGGCGGCGGCCGAGCGGGACGCGCGGGCGGGACGCGCCCATGTGTCCGATCCCGTCTTTCTGGACGGCGAGCGCTACATCGTACTGGGCGTGCCGGCGGCGGGAGGGGGCGGGACGGTCAGCGGCATCGTCCGGCAAACCGTCGTCGACGAGGTGGAGCGACGGCAGAAGCAGTTCCTGCGTCTCGTGCCGTATCCGGCGGAAGGCCGGTACAAGACGGAGTCGGCGAAGCCGAACTCGACGGAGGACATTACGGTCCGCACCGGCGAGGACAACGGCTCGGCGAGCCATTACCATATCAACGAGGCGGTCGTCCGCTTCCGCCAGCCGCCGACGGAAGCCGAAATGAAGGCGATCATGAAGGACATCGACGGCGCTTCGGTGCGGAAACTGGGCTATGCCCACGTGTTCACCTCGCGCTCGATGGAGACGGAGGAGCTGATCGCCTACTTCCGCGAGCGCTGGAACCCGGTGTACGCGGAGCCGCACTATTTGTATTTGGCCAACGGGATGAAGGCGGCGGGACAGGCGGGCATGAAGGCGCGGAAGGAAGATGATGCGGACGCGGCGGGAGATGTTGTTGTGCCGAATGACCTGCTGTACAGCGCCTACCAGTGGAACCTGCCGGCGATCGAAACCGAGCGCGGCTGGGCGCTGACGCGCGGCAGCGACGACATCGTCATCGCGGTGCTCGACACGGGCGTCCAGCTCGATCACCCGGACCTGAGGGGCCGGATTGCGGAAGGCGTCAATCTGATCGGCGCGGGCGATCCCGAGGACGACGTGGGCCACGGCACGCACGTCGCCGGCATCATCGCGGCCACGGTCAACAACGGCGAAGGCGTCGCCGGGCTGTCGTGGCGGGGCCGCATCATGCCCGTGAAGGTGCTCGACAGCACCGGCTCCGGCACGACCTATTCGGTCGCGGAGGGCATCATCTGGGCCACGGACCACGGCGCCGACGTCATCAACATGAGCCTCGGCAACTACGCCTCGGCCGAATTCCTGCACGATGCGATCCGGTACGCGTACGACCGCGGCGTCGTGCTCGTGGCGGCAAGCGGCAACGACAACACCGACCAGCCGGGCTACCCGGCGGCGTATCCGGAAGTGCTCGCCGTGGCCGCGACGGACGCCGGGGACAACAAGGCCCCGTACTCGAATTACGGGGACTACATCGACGTGGCCGCGCCGGGGGACGCGATCGCGAGCACCTATCCGGGCAACCGGTATGCCGCGCTGTCCGGCACGTCGATGGCCAGCCCGCACGCCGCCGCGCTCGCCGGCCTGATCAAGTCCGTCAACCCGGAGCTGACGAACGGAGAAATCATGGACATCATGCGGAAGACGGCCGTCGATCTCGGCGAGAAGGGGCGCGATGTCTATTTCGGCTACGGCCGGATCGATGTCGTGCGCGCGCTGGAAGCGGCCGAGCGGACGGCGAACACGCTCGGCGGATTCCCCCTGCGCTTCGAGCGGCGGATCGGGGAGCTGCGGAAGAAGTTCGGGCTCGAAACCGCGGAATGAAACAAAAGAAGAGCCTTCGGGACCGATCCCCGCGCGGGGACGGCCCGAAGGCTCCGTTTGTTTGCGGATGTTCCGGCCGCTTCAGGCAGCGGCCGGCGTCTCGTTGAAACCGTTGCGGAAAGCCTGCCATAAGCCGGGTTCTGTACTTCCGGTGGTATAACGGGAACGACCCTCCCACGATGGAAGCGACAATCATCTATCTAGGCTGCGCATTGCTGCGCAGCTCAAGCGACCAACCCGAACGCGCCCCGGGCAAGGGCTGCGGCCCGTGAAGGCCGCCGCGTTCTCTCGGTCTTGCTCCGGATGGGGTTTACCAGCCGCGTTGTCACCAACGCCGCTCGTGGTCTCTTACACCACGGTTCCACCCTTGCCTGATCCGGCCCTCAAGGCCGGCCATCGGCGGTCCGTTTCTGTGGCACTTTCCTTCGGCTCGCGCCGACTGGACGTTATCCAGCATCCTGCCCTGCGGAGCCCGGACTTTCCTCCCGCGGCAACGTAAGGCCGCCGGCGATTGTCTGTCAGACTTTCCGACGCATCAATCAGTATACCGCCTGCCGGCCGAAAGCTCAACCGTCAAATGTTGTTTCGGGCACGGCGCACATGACGCAGATCCCAACGGCTAAAATTACCGTTAGCGGATCGATACGCTCCTCCTGACGACCATCTGTAGCGATAAAAAAGGCCGCTCGAACGCAGACTCTCGGCTCGGAGGCGCGAAACTACGTATCGGTAACGGAACAGCGTTCTTGTTAGCGGGGCCGCCGACCTGCGCAGACTCGCATTAACGGAAACGCGCATACGCTAAATAACGGCGTATGGCGCCGTTGTTCGGCATACGGCCACATATGGAAAGGCAATAACGGCTCCAAATGCCGTTATTGCCCGCGTACAAGCCGGCCCTGCCGCTCCACGTCGCCAATAACGGCACACCGCGCCGTTATTCGGACATGTTGCCGCGGCCATGCCGGCGATAACGGCAACCAATGCCGTTGCCCGCCCGCCGCCGCAGAGGCCCATGCCCGCCCCGCTCCGCCCGGGTCGAAAAACCGCTACAGCACCCGGAACGGCTCGGTCGGCACGGCGGACGGGATCACCTCGGTCAGATAGCCCGCCGCCGCGAGATCCGCCGCCAGCCGCTCGGCCGTCTTCGCCTTCATGATCTTCTCCGCGTTGTGCCCCGGGTCGACGAGCGCCAGGCCGGCCGCGAGCGCGTCATGCGCCGTATGATAGTCGATGTCGCCGGTGACGAACACGTCGACGCCGGTCCGCAGCGCGTGGCGCAAATAGCGCGAGCCGGAGCCGCCGAGCACGGCGGCCCGCCGGACGATCCGCTCCGCATCGCCGACGACGCGCACGAACGGCACGTCGAACGCCTCCTTCACGCGGCGGGCGAACGCCTCCAGCGTCGTCGGCTCCTTCAGCCGGCCGAACCGCCCCAGCCCGCTCGTCTTCCCCGGCAGCTTGAGCGGGTACAGGTCGTACGCCGGCTCCTCATAAGGATGCGCCCGCAGCATCGCATGCACAACCGCGCCCCTGATCGATTCGGGCAGAATCGTCTCGATCCGGAATTCCTTCACCCGCTCGAGCCGCCCCTGCGAGCCGATATGCGGATTCGTTCCCTCGCCCGGCCGGAACGTGCCGGTGCCCTCCGCCTCGAAGCTGCAGCAGTCGTACTGCCCGATATGGCCGGCGCCCGCCCGCCATATCGCCTCCTGCACCGCCTCCCGGTGCGACTCCGGCACGAAGACGACGAGCTTGAGCAGCGGGTCGACGTGGACTTCCTCCAGGCAGCCCTCGGACTCGATGCCGAGCAGCCCGGCCATCCAGTCGTTCATGCCGCCCTCCGCCGTGTCCAGATTCGTATGCGCCACATAGACCGCGATGTCGTTCTTGATCAGCTTCTCGTACACGCGCCCCGCCGGCGTCGACGTGTCGATCGCCGGAAGCGGCCGGTAAATGACCGCGTGGTGCGCGATGATCAGATCCGCCCCCGCCGCAATCGCCTCGTCGACGACCGCGTCCGTCACGTCGAGCGTGACGAGCGCCTTGCGGACCTCCTTCTGCAGCGTGCCGACCTGCAGGCCGATCCGGTCCCCCTCCACCGCCAGACGCCGCGGCGCGAGCCGTTCCATCAGCCCGATGACGAAATGTCCGCTTGCAAACATGCGAGCACCTCCCCGATCCGTTCGATCTCTTCCTCCACTTCCCGTCCGCGCGCCGCCGCTTCCGGCGCATCGGAGCGCCCGATCTGCCGGCGGATCGACGCGAGCTTGTCCAGCTCGGACCGCCACTTGCCCGTCAATCGCTCATCCGGCCGGCGCAGCAGCCACGGGCCCATGCGCAGCAGCAGCGCCCTGAGCCGCTCGTCCGGCCCATCCAACCCGAGGAACGAAGGATCGTACAGCGCCGCATTCAGCCGGTCCGCGTCCTTCACCCGCCGCGCCTCGAGAATTTCGTACCATCTGCCGTCTTCCTCCACGATCCGCTCGGACGCCAGATACCATCCCCGGTCCAAAAGCCACCGCCTGACGAGGTCCTCCCCGACATTCGGCTGCAGCACCAGCGTTCGCACGCCCGCAAGCTTACCCGCCGCGTTCCCCGCCTCGAGAATGGAAGCGATCAGGGCGCCGCCCATGCCCGCGATCACGACGCAGTCGACTTCGCCCGGCGCGACGACGGCGAGCCCGTCGCCCTTGCGGACGGCCACGCGGTCCGCCAGTCCGTCCGCTTCGATCCGCGCCGCGGAAGCCTTGAGCGGGCCATCGCGCACCTCGCCGGCAACGGCGAACGGCGATTTGCCCGAAGCCGCAAGCCACGCCGGCAGCAGCGCGTGGTCCGATCCGATGTCCGCGACGCGAGCCCCCGGCGGCACCAGTTCCGCGATCGCCTGCAGCCGCCTGGACAGCATCCGTCCCGCTACGCCCGCCGCCTTCACGCAACCCACTCCGTCCATTGCTTTCTCAGGGCGAAAATGATCCCGCCGCCGACCGCGATCTTCGCGATGAGCGCCAGTTGGATCCACGCGGGCTGATCCATCAGGAGGGCGGCGTACAGCTCCGGCATGAACCAGAGCGTCGCCGACGCGGCGAACATGACGGCCGACGACGGCTTCGACCAGCGGTGAACGAACCAACTGAACCAGCCGAAGACGAAGGCGGCGGGCAGCCAGAAGAGCTGCACCTCGTACCACCGGGGCCGGTCGTCGGCCAGCGCCAGCAGCATCGCATAGACGAGGAAGATCGTCAGCCAGCCGATGTAGTGCAGCACCGAAAAGCGCGCCGCAATGCCGAAGATGATCCAGAACACGCCGCAGCCGAACAGGAAAAGCCCCGTCCATAGCGGCGTGTCCAGACCGTGCAGCATGAGCATCGCGATCCCCGCGACCAGCAGCGTCAGCATGCCGAGACTGATCAGCACAAGGCCGACCGCCTCGTTGCCGCGCCGGCGCTTGAGCCCGAAAAAGAGCAGCAGCACGACGGCGAAGAGCGCCAGCGCCGTTTGCAATAAGGGATGAAACACGTTAAAATAAAGGACAACAAAGCAGACGGCGGAAAAGATGGCAAATGCAAGAAACCACTGTCTTCCGCTCGCGCTCAGCGCAATGGAGACGGCGCGCCTCGACCACCCGGACGGGGAACGGCCGATTTCCTCATCCGACTTGTACAGATTCATCAGGAAATCGCAATATTGATCCGGCAGCAGCTTGTTTTCCTGCCAGTATTCAATTTCTCGGATGATCGTTCTGCGTCGCTCCTCGTTCATCATCTGTTCGTTCCTTTCCGGGGCGGCGCCGTCGCATGACGGATACGCCATGTTTGCCGTGGTATCAAAAAGGACCCTCCTGCCGACCGCAGTCAGGTCCCATGCATTTCCCGTCACTCCAGGAAATCTTTAAGCCTCTTGCTCCGGCTCGGATGCCGCAGTTTGCGCAGCGCCTTCGCCTCGATCTGGCGAATCCGCTCGCGCGTGACGCCGAACACCTTGCCGACCTCCTCGAGCGTGCGGGTGCGGCCGTCATCCAGACCGAAGCGGAGCCGGAGGACGTTCTCCTCGCGCTCGGTCAGCGTGTCGAGCACGTCTTCGAGCTGCTCCTTCAGCAGCTCGTAGGCCGCCGCGTCGGCCGGCGCCAGCGCTTCCTGGTCCTCGATGAAGTCGCCCAGGTGGGAATCGTCCTCCTCGCCGATCGGCGTCTCGAGCGAGACCGGCTCCTGCGCGATCTTCATGATCTCCCGAACCTTCTCCACGCTGAGATCCATTTCGGCCGCAATCTCTTCCGGCGTCGGTTCGCGGCCGAGCTCCTGCAGCAACTGCCTCGACACCCGGATCAGCTTGTTGATCGTCTCGACCATGTGCACCGGGATGCGGATCGTCCGCGCCTGATCGGCGATCGCGCGCGTGATGGCCTGACGAATCCACCAGGTGGCGTAGGTGCTGAACTTGAACCCTTTGCCGTGGTCGAACTTCTCGACCGCCTTGATGAGACCCATGTTGCCTTCCTGGATGAGATCAAGGAACAGCATGCCGCGCCCGACGTACCGCTTCGCGATGCTGACGACGAGGCGGAGATTCGCTTCCGCGAGCCGCCGCTTCGCATCTTCGTCGCCCTGCTCGATCCGCTTCGCGAGTTCGATTTCCTCCTCGGCGGTGAGCAGCGGGACGCGTCCGATTTCCTTCAGATACATGCGGACGGGATCGTTGATCTTGATGCCCGGCGGCAGCGAGAGATCATCGTCGAAATTGAAGTCGTCGTCATGGTCGTGGTCGTGATCGTCCTCGCCCGCCGGTATCGGGTGGTCGTCGCTGTCGTTCGTCACTTCGATGCCGAGGTCCTCGAGCTGCTCGAAAAATTCGTCAATCTGCTCCGGTTCCTGGTCGAACGGAGACAGCTTCTCCATGATTTCCTTGTACGTTAAGGATGAGCGCTTCTTGCCCGCTTCGATAAGTTGTTCCTTGACGCTTTCGAGTTTCTGATCCGCGTCCAATTCCGTATGTTGATCGTTCGTCATACTCCGACTCCCTCCTCCCTAGGACGGTCGCGTGGCCTTACCTCTCAATTGTCTCTCCAAATGATGGATTTCGATGGCGATCTGCGCGGCCCGCAGCGCGTCGCCAGCCCGTTCGGCGCGTATCCGCTCTTCCACCCGTTCTTTCAATGCCGACAGTCGCTGCCGTTTCAGAACCTCCTCCGCGTAGGCGTCCAGGTTGTCGCTCGTGCAGGGCGGCACGGTCTCCATGGTGAGTATGGAGGCGGCAGTCCGTTCCAATCGTTCGTCCTGGAGGGTCGAGATGAATCGGGTGACATCCGGCTCGTGGCCTTGTGCGTAGTAAGCGTACAAATAAGCGGCGATCGCCGCGTGGTCTTCCACCTGGAAGGCGTCTCCCAGTTTGTCATGCACAACTTCGGCTGCTTCCGCGTCGTGCATCATCCAATACAGCAGCGTCCGTTCGATGTGATGACGTCCCGGCGGCTCCGGCACCCGTCCGGCGGGCGGGCGTGCTGTTTCATTCCTACCATTATTCCACCGATTGCCCAACTTATCCCCGGCGGGGCCGTTTTTTTGCGCGGCGGCCCGAATTTCGGAACATTCCTGCTTGAGCGTCTCCAGCGGAAAATCGAATTCCCGCGCCAGTTCCTTCAGGTAAAACTCCCTTTCGGCAGGCGAATCGAGACCGGCGATGACGCGCACCGCTTCGAGCACGTAATCCTTGCGTCCTTCTTCTTCTAGCAGTTTATGGTTTTTGCGCAGAAATATTAATTTGAATTTGACGGCGGACACCGGCTGGCCGACCATATCGCGCACGAACGATTCCGGACCGTACTTCCCGATGTATTCGTCGGGATCCAGTCCGCCGGGCAGCAGGACCACCTTCACCGGCATGCCGGCGCTCTCGAACATCGCCGCGGACCTCATCGCCGCCGATTGCCCCGCGTCGTCGCCGTCATAGCAGATGACCGCTTCCTCCGCGACGCGCTTCAGCATGGCGACATGCTCCTCCGTGAACGACGTTCCCATCGATGCGACGCCGTTCCGCACGCCGGCATCCCACGCCCGTATGACGTCCATGTAGCCCTCGAACAGGACAACCCTCCCCGATTTCCGGATCTCCGGCCGCGCCTCGTGGAAGTTGTAGAGCACGCGGCTCTTGTTGAACAGCATGGAATCCGGTGAATTCAAATATTTCGGCTGTCCGTCATGCAGGATGCGGCCCGCGAACGCGATCGCGCGCCCCTCCCGGTCCCGGATCGGGAACATGATGCGGCCCCGGAACCGGTCGTAGTAGCCGGTGCCGTCGCTGCGCGCGGCCACCAGCCCGCCCTTTTCCATCAGCCGCAGATCATACCCGCGCTTCTCGAGGAACCCGGTCAGGAGATCCCCGCGCTCGGGCGCGACGCCGATCATGAACTGGTCGATCAGCTTGTCCGACATGCCCCGGCGCTTCAGGTAGACCTTCGCCTCCCGGCCGTGTTCGGTGTTCTGGAGCAAATAATGGTAGAATTTTGCTGCATATTCGTGCGCCTCGATCAGCTTTTGCCGTTCAAGCTGAGCGGGTGACGGCTCATCCGGAATGCCGGCGCCGCCGGGCAGCGGGATGCCCGCCTCCTCGGCCATGATGCGCACGGCTTCCGGGAAGGTGAGGCCTTCCATCTCCATGCGAAACCGGATGACGCTGCCGCTCTTGCCGCAGCCGTAGCAGTGGAAGATGCCTTTCTCCGGAGTGACGGTGAACGAAGGTGTTTTCTCCGAATGAAACGGGCACAGACCCTTCAGGTACTTGCCGCTCTTCGTCAGGTGGACGGTGCGGCCGACCGTCTCGACGATGTCGTGCGCCCGCAGGACAGCCTGAATGACGTCTTCCGGTATTCTGCCGCCGGCCATCCGCATCACCTTCATCCTGAATAACACGTATTAGTATTCTCTACCTGTCACCATTATCCTGCATGTCCCGCAAAACTTTTGTCAGCATTTGTTGAAACCGGATCCGGTCTTCCCGGGTCATCGCCCGCGGTCCCTTCGTCCGCCCGCCGGCCCTTCTGGCCTTCGCCTGCTCGTGCCGGCTCGCCATCAGGAAGTCGATCGTCTCGTCCCGGTACATCTGACCCCGGTTCGACAGCACGACGGCCCGCTTCCCGAGCGCCACCGCCGCCAGTCCGAAGTCCTGCGTCACGACGATGTCGCCCGGACGGACCAGGTTCGAGATGTACAGATCGACGGCGTCTCGCCCCCGCTCCACCTGCCGCACCTCGACGCCGGGCTCGCCCGCGAGCGCATGGTCGTACGACGCGACCAGCAGCACCGGAACGCCGAACTGCCGGGCGGTGTCCACGATTTCCCGCTTCACGGGGCAGGCGTCCGCGTCCACCACGATCCGGACATCCCCGCCGCCCATGGCAGCACACCCTTGTATTACGTTCTTATTCCTACTATAAAAAAGATATTCGCCGCGCGCGCCCCGATTCCTGCCGCACCCGTTCCGCCCCGCTTCCGGCCCCCGCTAGAGCGGATGCCCTCCGGCGCTGCGGATATGCTCCATGATCAGGCTTGCCGTCTCCTCGACCGCGCGCCGGGAGACGTCGATCACGAGGCAGCCGAGCCGGTCCATCACGTCCCGCGCGTACGCCAGTTCCCGTTCGATCCGCTCCGGCGCGGCATACGGCGCGGTGTCGGGCAGGCCGAGCGCCTTGAGCCGCTCTTTGCGGATCTGGTTCAGATCATCCCTGCCGATCGTCAGCCCGATGATCCGCCATTTCGGCACGCGCATGAGCTCGTCGGGGAGCTTCAGCTCCGGCACGAGCGGCACGTTCGCCACTTTGAACCGGCGGTGGGCGAGATACATCGAGAGCGGCGTCTTCGACGTCCGGGACACGCCGATCAGCACGATGTCGGCGTGCAGGATGCCGGAATGATCCTTCGCGTCGTCATGCCTTACGGCAAACTCGATCGCTTCGATCCGGCGGAAATAGTCCTCGTCGAGCTGATGGTTGAGCCCCGGCTTGTATTCCGGCATGAACCCGGTGCGCGATTCGAGCGCGTCGAGCAGCGGACCGAGCGCGTCGATCGCCGTGACGCCGCCCTGCCGCGCGTGCCGCGCCATCGCTTCGCGCAGATGCGGCAGCACCAGCGTGTACAGGATGATCGCCTGCTCGTCCCGCGCTTCGGCGACGATCGCGGCAAGACGCGACTCGTTCGTGACGAACGGCCTGCGCCGGATCTCGGTATCCGCCATGTGGAACTGGGCGACCGCCGCGCGCACGACGGCCTCGCCCGTCTCGCCGGCCGAATCCGAGACGGCGTAGATCACGCACGGGCGTTCCGGTTCAACCGATTGCTTGCCGACCATGGCTTCGCACCTTCCCGGCCGTCACGACCAGACGATTTTCCTGAAATCCGCGATCCGCCGGATATCGGCCGAAACGGACATCAGCGTCGACAGACGGTTGGATCGGATCTCCGGATTGTCCGTCATGACCATGACACGCTCGAAGTACGTGTTGATCGGATCCTTCAGCTCGGTGAGGATGGACAGGGCCTTCTCCACGTCGCCGGCCTTCATTGCCGCCTCCACGCGCGGGCGCACGGATTGGTGGACTTCATGAAGTCTGTGCTCCGCCTCGTCTTCGAACAGCGACGGATTGACGTTCGCATGATCCGCCTTTTCCGCCAGATTGCAGAGCCGGTTGAACGCGTCGACGGCAGCCTTGAAGGCTTCGCCCTGCGCAACCGAAGCCGCGACCGCCTCCGCCCGCTTCACCGCCAGCAGCGGCTGGTCGAAGCCGGCCGCCATCACCGCGTCGGCGATGTCGTACCGGATGTCCCTATCCGACAACACGTTCCGGACGCGCAGTTTGAAGAACTCTTCCAGATCCTCTTTGATCTCTTTCCGATCGCGCTTCAAGCCGCGCTCCTCGTAGAGGTCAAGCGCGATGTCAAACAGATCGCCGAGCGGGGTCCGCAGCTCGTGCGCGAGCAGCGTCTGCACGATGCCGGCCGCCTGGCGGCGCAGCGCGTACGGGTCCTGCGAGCCGGTCGGCACGATGCCGATCGAGAAGCAGCCGGCAATCGTGTCGATCTTGTCGGCAATGCCGACGACGGCGCCCACGATTTCGGCGGGCGGCTTGTCGTCCGCGTTGCGCGGGCTGTAGTGCTCGTTCACCGCGCGGCAGACCGCTTCGCGCTCGCCCTGCTTGCGGGCGTAATCTTCTCCCATGATGCCCTGAAGCTCGGGGAATTCATACACCATCGACGTGACGAGGTCGAACTTGCAGATGTCCGCCGCTCGGCTGATGTCCGCGCGCACGTCTTCGCTTCGGATGTCCTCGCGCTCCGGGTTGTTTTCGTTCACAAGATCGGCGATCTTGTCCGCGATCCTGCGGATCCGGCGCACCTTGTCGGCCATCGTGCCGAGCTCCTCGAACCAGACGATCGTCTCGAGCTTCTGCAGCGCCTCTTCGATCTTCAGTTTCTGGTCTTCTTCATAGAAGAACTTCGCGTCCGAGAGCCGCGCGCGCAGCACCTTCTCGTTGCCTCGCCGCACGATGTCGATCGACGTGTCGTCGCCGTTGCGAACCGTGACGAAGTGCGGCAGCAGCTTGCCGTCGCCGTCCAGCACCGGGAAATACCGCTGGTGCTCGCGCATCGAGGTGATCAGCACCTCCTGCGGGATCTCGAGGAACGACGGATCGAACGAGCCGTACAGGACGGTCGGGTATTCGACGAGGAACAGCACCTCCTCGAGCAGATCGTCCTTCACCGCGATGTTCCAGCCGCGCTCGGCCTTGAGCGCTTCAATCTGCCGGAGAATTTCCGCCTCCCGTTCCTTCACGTCCGCGATGACCCATTGTCCGCGCAGCTTCTCCGCGTACTCGCCGGCCTTCGCGATCGCCGCCTCGCCTCCGAGGAAGCGGTGGCCGCGCGTCACGTTGCCGCTCCGGACGCCGGCGATCTCGAGCGGCACGACGGCGTTTCCGTACAGCGCCACGATCCACCGGATCGGACGGACGAACCGGAGGTCGTAGCTGCCCCAGCGCATGCTCTTCGGGAACGTCATCGTCGTGACAATGCCGGTCAGCCCTTCCGGGAGCAGTTCGGCCGTGGGCCTGCCCTCGCCGCTTTTCAGCGCGTACACGTACTCGACGCCGTTCATCTCCTTGAAGAACAGTTGCTCCGGACGGACGCCCTGGCTGCGGGCGAAGCCGAGCGCCGCCTTCGTCCAGCCGCCGCTCTCGTCCAGCGCGATCTTGCGCGCCGGGCCGCGCACTTCCTCGCGGATGTCGGCCTGCCGTTCCGCCACGCCGCGCGCAAGCACCGCGATCCGGCGCGGCGTCGCGAACGCCTCGATCAATTCGTACGCGATGCGGGAGGCGTCCAGCCATTCCGCCGTCTTCGCCTTGAGCTGGTCCATGGCGCCGCGCACGTAGCGCGCGGGCACTTCCTCCATGCCGATCTCGAGCAGAAGATCCTCAGCCATTCGCCGCCGCCTCCTTCTTCAGCATCGGGAACCCGAGCCGCTCGCGTTCCGCCAGATAGACCGCGGCGCATTGCCGCACGAGATTGCGCACGCGGATGATGTAGCCGGTCCGCTCCGTCACGCTGATCGCGCCGCGCGCGTCGAGCAGATTGAACGTATGGGAGCATTTCAGCGCATAGTCGTAGGCCGGGAACACGAGATGGTGCTCGAGGGCGCGCTTGGCTTCCTCCTCATACTGATTGAACAGATTGAACAGCATCGGCGTGTCCGACACTTCGAAGGTATACTTCGAATGCTCGTATTCCGGCTGCAGGAAGACGTCGCCGTACGTGACGCCACCCACCCACTCGAGCTCGAACACGTTTTCCTTGTCCTGGATGTACGACGCGAGCCGCTCCAGACCGTACGTGATCTCGACCGCCACCGGGTTCATCTCGAGGCCGCCGACCTGCTGGAAATAGGTGAACTGGGTCACTTCCATCCCGTCCAGCCACACTTCCCAGCCGAGGCCCCACGCGCCGAGACCCGGGTGCTCCCAGTTGTCCTCGACGAACCGGATGTCGTGGTGCCGGGGATCGATGCCGAGCCGCTTCAGGCTCTCCAGGTAGATCTCCTGGATGTTGTCCGGCGACGGCTTCATGATGACCTGGTACTGGTGGTGCTGGTAGAGCCGGTTCGGATTCTCGCCGTAGCGGCCGTCGGCAGGACGGCGCGAAGGCTCGACGTACGCGACGTTCCACGGCTCCGGACCGATCGACCGGAGGAACGTCATCGGATTGAGCGTGCCCGCGCCCGTCTCGACATCGTACGGATTGACGACGACGCAGCCCTGTTCCGCCCAGAACTGGTGCAGGGTCAGGATGATGCCCTGAAAGTTCATGCCATGCACTCCTTTGCCTGTCATAATGGATGGGTTCCGCGCAGACGTGCGGAAGCATGCCAAAAAACTCCCGTCCCACACGCCCGCAATCGGACGCAGGGACGGGAGCATCTCCCGCGGTTCCACCCTGCTTGGCCGCCCGCCTGATCGCGCGGGCAACCCGCCTTCATTCGTCCAGAGGACTCCGGAGCGCCGTTTCGTCCGGCCGGACCGTCCGGGCTTGCACCATCCCCGGCTCGCTTCCATCGCATCCGTTGGCCGACTACTTTCTCCGTCATCGTCCATATTCATATTAAAATAATATATCAGGATGATCATGCCATGTCAAATGCTTATCCGGGCCGCCCCGGTCCGTCTCCGCCATCCGTCTCCGGCCGGACCGGCGGCATCGCCGGCTGTCCGAGCGCGTCCAGCGAGTCGAGGAACGCCCGCGACTTGAGCCGGTGCGGCAGATGCGCGTCAACCAGGGCGCGCATGCCGCGGCGGACGGCCGCCTTCGTCTCCGGACCGACATTCACCTCGCCGAGCCGCCGAAGATCGACGGCCGCGAACAGGCGCAGCAGCTTGACCGCCTTCTCGCCGAGCGGGAGCACCTGCCGCCCGTCCGCGCGGCAGGCCGGGCAGACCGCGCCGCCGAGCGCCGGCGCGAGCGCGTCGAGGCCGTCCGTCCGGGCGCACGAGACGCAGCGATCAAGGACCGGCGCGTACCCGGCGGCCTGGAGAATCTTCATCTCGTACACATGCGTCGTCACCGCCGGATCCTTGCCGTCCTCGAGGGCGCCCAGACAGGCGAGCAACTGGCGGAAGATCCAGCTTCCCGCCTCCTCGTCCTGCAGCGCCCGGTCCGTCAATTCCGCCGCATAGGAGGCGTACGCGGCGAGGTCGATGTTCTCGCGCAGCCTGTGGTGGGAGCGGATGATCTCGCCGCTCGACAGCGTGCCGAGGCCCGATCCCTTGAAATAGACGAATTCCCCGTATGTAAAAGGAAGGGCAAGCGAGCCGTACCGGCTCCGCGGTTTGCTCGCGCCGCGGATCAGCACGCCCGTCTTGCCGTGCGACTCGGTCAGCAGCGTGACGATTTTGCCGCCTTCCCCGTAATCCATCGATCGGATGATGACGCCTTGTACCCGAATCAACACGCCATGAGCCTCTCCCCCCCGCGAAGCCGTCCTCCCGGGTCGGATTACTCCGCCATCTCATCCCAATGATCGAGCGAATCCAGCGACTCCGGCGTCGGCTTCTTCTCCCGCTCGCTCAGTTCATCCATCTCCCGATACAGCAGGAACGCATCCACATCTCCCGTCAACGTGAAAATCTTCCAAGAGAAATCGCGCATGGGAAGTTCATCCTTTCTTCGCCGGCGCAGGCGGTCCGCCTGGCGCGGACCGGCCTGAGGGCCGGAAAATGCACGACTCTTGCGAAGATTAGGATGCGACGCCCGGCGGCGGGCTATCCCAGTAAGTTCGGACCAGCGGAGGCTTCGGGAGCGCGCGCCGGAAGCCGGAGGTTCGCGCCGCGGCCTCACTCGTCCGGACGGAAGCCGAAATCCCGCAGCACCCGTTCCTGGTTGCGCCAGTCTTTTTTCACCTTGACCCACAGATCGAGATAAATGCGCGACCCGAGCAGCGCTTCGATGTCCTGGCGCGCGGCCGCGCCGATCTCCTTCAGCATCGCGCCGTGTTTGCCGATGATGATGCCCTTCTGCGAATCGCGCTCGACGTAAATGACCGCCCGGATGTAGACGACGCCGTTCTCCTGGACGCGCATCTCCTCGGTCGTCACGGCGATCGAGTGCGGCACCTCTTCGTACGTCAGTTGCAGAATTTTCTCCCGGACCAGTTCGGCGACGATGAACTGCTCGGGGTGGTCCGTCACCTGGTCGGCCGGATAATACATCGGACCTTCGGGCAGATAGCGGATGATCTGCTCGAGCAGCGTCCCGACGTTGTTGCCGTTCAGCGCGGAGATCGGCACGACCTCGGCGAATTCGAAGCGTTCACGGTACTTCGCGATCGCCGGCAGCAGCGCGTCCGGATGCACCTTGTCGATCTTGTTCAGAACGAGGAACACCGGCGTTTCCGTCCGCTTCAGCTTCTCGATGATGAAGCGGTCGCCGCCGCCGAGCTCCTCCGAGACGTCGACAAGGAACAGGATGACGTCGACCTCCGCCAGCGCGCTGTCCGCCGAACGGTTCATGTAATCGCCGAGCTTCGACGTCGGCTTGTGGATGCCGGGCGTGTCGAGGAAGACAACCTGCGCCCGGTCGGACGTGTAGACGCCGTGGATCTTGTTGCGCGTCGTCTGCGGCTTGTCCGACATGATCGCGACTTTCTGGCCGATCAAATGATTCATCAGCGTCGACTTGCCGACGTTCGGCCGGCCGACGATCGCCGCGAATCCGGAGCGAAAGGGTTCGTTCCGCCCGGGTTGGTCCCGTTGGCCGGTCCGGTTCCCATGTTGCGTCCGTTCGCCCACTCAGCCTGCTCCCCCTTTCCGGGATCGGTCTTCGCCGAGCTGCGCCCGGGTGAACGCGCCGGGCAGCAGTTCCGCGACCGTCGTCACGCGCCACTTTCCGCGGATCGTGCCGAGCACGACCGGCATATCCGGCGCGCACAGCTCGGCCAGCACCTGCCGGCACGTGCCGCACGGCGTCACGGGCTCTTCGGTGTCCGCCGTGACCGCGATCGCGCGGAAGCCGCGCGGCGGCAGGCCGGCCGCAATCGCGCTGAACAACGCGGTCCGCTCAGCGCAGTTCGTCGGGCCGTAGGCGGCGTTCTCGACGTTGCAGCCGGGGTGGATCCGCCCGTTCACGTCGAGCAGCGCGGCGCCCACCGCGAAGCCGGAATACGGAATATAGGCGCGGGTCCGCGCTTCGGCCGCCGCTTCCAGCAGGGCCAGCGCCTCCCGCTCGCCGATCGTGCCCATGTTCATGACAGGCGGCGCTCCTTTCCGTCAGTTACAGTGTGGCGTGCGGGACAGGTGCCGATTCATCCGAACAGGTCCCGCAGCTTGTCCCACAGCGGCGGTCCGAGCAGGACCAGCCCGGCCGCCACCGCAAACAGCGCCGCGGCGAGCACGCCGCCCGCCGCCGCGTCCTTCGCCTCCTTCGCGAGCGGCTGGCGCTCCGGGCTGACAAGGTCGACGACGCGCTCGACCGCCGTGTTGACCAGCTCGAGGCCGATGACGACCCCGCACAGCCCGAGCAGGACAGCCCACTTCGCGGGGCTCAGCCGGAGCCAGAGCCCGAGCAGCACGACGGCGGCCGTTGCGATCAGATGGATGCGCATGTTCCGCTCCTTGCGGACGGCGATCGCGATGCCGCTCAGCGCGTACTTGACGCTGGTCAGGAAGCGGCGCATCATCGGGTCAGCCCCGCCCTCCGCAAAATCTCCTCCTGCTTCGCGAACATGACCGCCTCTTCCTCCGCGGTCTGATGATCGTAGCCGAGCAGATGGAGAAAACCGTGCACGAACAGAAAGCCGATCTCCCGCTCCAGCGAATGGCCGTACTCCTCGCTCTGCGCCTTCGCGCGCTCCAGCGAGATGACGATGTCGCCGAGCATGCCGGAGAACGGATCGGATTCCCCGTCTTCCAGTCCGTCGAACACGATGTCCGGCTCGTCGCCCTCCTGCATCGCGAACGACAGCACGTCGGTCGGCCGGTCGATGCCGCGGTATTCGCGGTTCAGCTCATGGATGCGGGCGTCGTCGACGAAGGTGAGCGCCACCTCGCCGTCCGTGACGCCCTCCGCCTCGCCGGCCAGCCCGAGAAGCTGCTCGAGCCGCGCGATCCATTCGTCCCGCAGCTCAATCGCGTCCTGTTCGTTGCTCCATGCGAGCGTCAGACCCATTTTGCGCCTTCTCCTTCGGTTTCACGTCTTCGGGATATTCGATGCGCGAGTGGAAGATGCCGACGATCGTCTCTTTCAACGTCTGGGCGATCTTGTCCAGCTCCTTCAGCGTCAGGTCGCATTCGTTGAACTGGTTGTCGTCCAGCTTGTCCTTGATGATCTTGTTGATCATCGTCTCGATCTGCTCGATCGTCGGATTGTGCAGCGAGCGGACGGCCGCCTCCACGCTGTCGGCGATGCCGACGATCGCCGCTTCCTTCGATTGCGCTTTCGGTCCGGGATAGCGGAAATCGTCTTCCGTGAAGTCCGGCTCGACGCCTTCCGCCTCCGCCTGCTTCAAGGCCTTGTGGTAGAAATATTTGAGCAGCGTCGTGCCGTGGTGCTGCTCCGCGATGTCGCGGATCGGCTTCGGAATGTTGTGCGCCTTCAGCATCTCGACGCCGTCGCGCGCGTGGGCGATGATGATCGACCGGCTCAGCTTCGGATCGATCGAATCATGCGGGTTCTCCATGTGGTTCTGGTTTTCGATGAAATAAGCCGGCCGCTTCGTCTTGCCGATGTCGTGGTAGAACGAGCCGACCCGGCACAGCAGGCCGTTCGCGCCGATCGCCTCCGCCGCCGCCTCGGACAGGTTGCCGACCATGACGCTGTGGTGGTAGGTGCCCGGCGTCTCGGTCAGCAGCTTGCGCAGCAGCGGGTGGTTCGGATTCGACAGCTCGATCAGCTTCAGCGCGGACAGGATGCCGAACGACAGCTCGAAGAACGGCATCAGGCCGATGACGAGCACGACGGTGAGCAGCCCGCCGGCGAACGTGCAGGCGGCCGCGTAGATGATCTCCGATCGCGGCGGCAGCTCGCCGAGCGAGATCAGCGCAAGGGTCGCGACGGCGCCGAACAGGCTCGCCAGGGCCCCGGCCTTCAGCAGCGTCGAGCGCTGGCCGGCCCTGTGGACGGTGAACACCGCCGCCAGCGAGAGAACCAGGATGACGAATCCGAACGAAAAGTCGAAAATCCGCCCGCTCTCCGTGTTGAACAGCACGCTTCCCGCCGCCGCGAACACGACTGCCGAGACGATCGCGAGGTTGAGGTCGAGCAGCAGCGCGATCAGCACCGGACCGAGCGCGGCCGGCGCCAGGTAGCCGAGATACCAGGTGTCGGCTGTCTGAATCAGCGCGACGATCGCCATCACGAGCAGATTCAGCGCGAAGATCATGAGCAGCATGAGGAGCTGCGAATTGCCGTACTTCGCGTTCTGCCCGCTGCCGGGCAGGCCGACATGCTCGAGATAGCTGTAGATCGCCAGCGTCGCCAGCAGCGCGAATACGGCCAGCCCGAAATACGGCCAGACATTCGTCGAGCTCTTGAGCAGCCCGAGCCCCTCGAGCCGTTCGTAGATCTCCGGCGTGATCGTCTGCCCTTTCCGCACGACGATGTCGCCTTCCTTGATCAAGACGGGCGGCGTGTTCTCCCGCGCCTGCGCCCGCGCCTTCTCCGTCGCCTCCTGGTCGTAGAACTTGTTCGGCATGATCGCGAAGCGCGCGAGCTCGGCGGCGATCTCCCGGTCGGTGCGGTCGTCGAGGGAGCTCGTGTTGACGAACTCGGCCACCTTCGCGCGCGCGGTCTCGGCGTCGGTCAGTTGCTCGGCCATCAGCCGGCGCACGGCCTCGGCCGCGACCTGGCGGATCGCCTGCAGCCGCTGGCCCGTGAGCAGGGGCAATTTGTAGTAGGTCTCCTCCGGAATCGTGTAGCGCTGCTCCTTGACGTTGCGCGCCATCTCCTCCAGCAGTCCCGGATTGTAGGTCTCCGAATTGCGGTTGTCGGCGGCGAACCGGTCGACGAATGCGTCGTAACGCGCCGGAATCTCCCGCCGGTAGATGTCGACCTTGTTGTCGAACGAGACGTCGCTGTCGGCGTTCAACTGCTCGATGCGGGCGACGATCTGGTCGACCAGCGTCTCGCTGCGCAAAGCCACGATCGAATAGCGCGGCTCGACGCTCTCCGCCGCCCTCTCCTTCGCGAGCTCGGTCGCCCGTTCGTCTTCCCATTGCCGCGGAGCCGCGATGTCGCGCGTGGTGACGCCGCCGAGTTCCAGATTGTAGGTTTTCGGAATGAGCCGGGGAGACAGTACGGAAAAAAACAGCAACGCGAACAGCAGCAGCAGCGTCCAGCGCACCGCGGCGCTCTGCTTCCAGCCCGCCTGCCGTCTGCGGCCCGTCTTCCGGGCCGCCGCACCGTTCACACTCATGCGGCATTCCTCCTTTGCTGCCTGGACGGCGCCGGCGCCGGGGCGCTCCCCGCAAGCCGAACCCGATCGGCCGTCCGGCCGGTCCGCCCGCCGGACGACCCGCCATTCGGCCGATCCGCCCGCGGGCCGCCTATCTTCCGGCCGCCTCCTCCTCCGCGCGGGCGTACGCCGCAATGATCTGCTGCACGAGCGAATGCCGGACGACATCCGACTCGGTCAGCTCGACAAAACCGATCTCCTCGATCCCGCCCAGGATGCGCCGCGCCTCGATCAGGCCGGAGCTCTTGCCCCGCGGCAGGTCGATCTGCGTCACGTCGCCGGTGATGACCATTTTCGATCCGAAGCCGAGGCGGGTGAGGAACATTTTCATCTGCTCGGGCGTCGTGTTTTGCGCCTCGTCGAGGATGATGAACGAATCGTCCAGCGTCCGGCCGCGCATGTAGGCCAGCGGAGCGACCTCGATGATGCCCCGCTCGAATGCCTTGGCCGACTGCTCCGGCCCCATGACGTCGTGCAGCGCGTCGTACAGCGGCCGGAGATACGGGTCGACCTTCTCCTGCAGGTCGCCCGGCAGAAAGCCGAGGTTTTCGCCCGCCTCCACCGCGGGCCGCGTCAGCACGATCCGCTTCACCTTGCCTTCCTTCAGCGCCGCGACCGCGAGGACGACGGCAAGATACGTCTTCCCCGTGCCGGCCGGCCCGATGCCGAAGACGATGTCCTTCTTGCGGATCTCCTGCACATAGCGGCGCTGGCCGAGGGTCTTGAACTGGATCGGCTTGCCCCTGTAGGTCGTCGTGATGGACGATTTGAACAGATCGAGCAGCTCGTCCGCCTTCAGCTCGCGCGCCAGCTCGAGGGCGTACGCGAAGTCCCGCTCGGAAGGCGTGTAGCCGCCCCGGACCAGCTCCAGCAGCACGCCGTAAAGCTGCTCGAGGGCGGCCAGCTCGTGCTCCGGTCCCGTGATCACGATCTCGGCGTCCCGCGAGCGGATCTCGGATTGCATTCCGCGCTCAATCAACCGCAGGTAACGGTCCTGCGGACCGAACAAAGCCAGTCCTTCCGCCGCGCTTGCCAGCGGAATCCTGACGGTTCCCGTCTTCTCGTGCAAAACGTCATTCTCCTTGTGGTCGTACTAGCGGCATTTCGTCGGCAATCGACTGTTCCACTTCGAACAGCACTTTCATATAAACTTTACCATTCTCGGACTTGCGATGCAAAATCTTTTCCGCCCGGATCGCCGCGTCCGCGCCCGCTTTCCGCAGGATGTCGGCGCGGGCCTGCATCAGCCCCTCGGCGATCGCCTCGGCCTCCGTCAGCCGCCGCTCCTCGTACGCCACCTCCAGTTGCGTCTCCCGGATTCGGCCGATCGGCAGCACGATGCCGCGCCACGCCGCGTTTTCCTGATGCAGGACGGACTCGTACTTGGCGAATGGCGACGCGCCGAACCCGCTCACCTTCAGGCTGCGCCCGCCCAGCACGGCGTGCCAGACCGTGCGCCGCTCGCCCGTGTACGTCTTCGCCTTGCGGACCAGCGGCGATACGATGTCGTATTCGTGCCAGACGAGGCCGCGCACCGTTCCGTCGGCCGGAACCGTCACATAATGGTTCTCCGTGCCGAGAATGCCGGAGATCAGCACGTCGCCCTTCCGCACACGCTGGTTCTTTTTCACGACGGGCCGGCCCCGGGTCGCGGTGATGCGGGTGATGACCGCGTCCTCCGACGCGATCAGGTGGCGCGGGCTGAGCAGTTCCCGCGGCTCGGGCTCGGTCGTCTCGACGACGCGGATCGTGACGAGCGTGCCCCGCTTCTCCACGCCGACCCAGGCCGCGCCGGGCAGCGCGCGCTCCAGCCGGCGCGACAGCTCGTCCGCTTGCGGCAGCCGGAACGACCATTGGAACAGACGCAGTCCTTCCGCCCGCGCCGCCGCCAGAATCCGCTCGTCCGTCAGCCGCTCGTTCCCCTCGACCTCGATGCGCCAGACGAGCGACGACAGCAGATAGAGTCCGACAAAAAAGACCGCCATCCCCGCCGCGAAAAACTTCCTCCGCCCGATCCGCGCCAATTGGAACGGCAGCCCGCGCTTGGCGAGAATCCGCAGCCGGCAGCCTGTCCGGCGCAAATGCGGACGCAGCCGGAAAAAGTCGCCCACCGTGACGACGCATTCGAATTCCTCCCGGCTTGTCCGGCGCAAATTCAGCAGTTCGATTCCGTCCGCCGCCGCTTCGCCCAGCAGCCGCTCGGTTTCGGCCCCGGCGATGCGGATCGTCACACAACCGCGCACGGCATGAAACCATGTCACCTTCATCCGTTCCACGCCTCCTGTCCGTTGATCGACACTTGCGTGATGACGCCCTCCACGAGCACTTCCTCCGTCCAGATGCCGCGGATGACCAGATCCTTGCCCGATACCTCAAGCCGGCCGTTCGGCAGCCGGAGGCGCAGCATGTCCGGCGAGAAATGCAGCACGCCCCGGTGGTTCTCGATGTAGAGCTGGCGGTCGCCGATCATCGTCAGGCGCGGCAGATCGAACACGACATCCTGCGGCAGCTCCAGCACCCGGGCCGTCCAGTGCCGCAAGCGGTGGCTGATTCGGCGCATGGCGGATCCGATCCCTCCCCTTGTACCTTACAAAACTATGCGGCCGAACCCGGAAATATGAGGGAGCGGAGGCATGGCGCGGGGGTGGGCGAGGGGCATGATCGAATTGTAATGCAAATTTGCAGTATAATTTTCAAGATTCACGCCTCTTCGTCCGATATAATGCAATTTTGCAGCATATTGTACCGTTTCGGCCGATTTCGGAAAAATATACTGCAAAAATGCAGTACATCTTCGCAAGACCATAAAAAGCCCCCTTGTCTCTCGACAAGGAGGCTTGTCTCTCGACAAGGAGGCTGTCACAACAGTGCGGCTTCAGCGCCCGGCGCGGCGACGGCCGTAAGGCTTGAGCGCCCGGGGCGGGCCGAGGATCTCGGCCCAGAGGACGGCCTTGCGCAAGTCGTCCGCGCCGGCGATCACACGGCCGGCCCGCTGCTCCACCTGCAGGGCGGGCGCGATGCGCGAAGCCTCGGCTGCGCGCGCGGCAGTCCGTTCCGCCGCGGACGGGCTCGCCTTCCGATGAGGCGCGGCCGGCGCCTCGGAGCGGGACGAATGCGGAGCCGCCGGGCGGGGCTCGCCCGCGCGGCCCGGCCGCACGTCCGCGATGACGACCTGACCGTGCTCATCGAGGTTCCGCCCCGGCTTCCACTCGCGCGGCGGAGCGGGGTCCGGCCGCCAGGGCGTTTCCGGGCGGCGCTGCGCTTCCGTCTGCCGCGGCTGCGGCTCCGACCGGCGGGCGGGCACATCGCCCGGGCGGTCCGTCCTGCCCGGCGCGCCGCGTCCGGGCGCCGGCCATCCGCCCGGTCCGCCGCCGAAATCCGGCATCCGCCCGCCGCCGCCCTTCTTTCCGGAACGGCCGAACAGGGAGGACAGGATGCCGAGCACGATGATCACGATAAAGATATTCTCCAGCAGGAAGTTGATCAGCGCTTCCATCGTTCACCCCCGCCCCGGCCGGTGGCCCCGGCCGTTTCACGCCTCGTCATCGTTTTGCGTCGGCATGCCCGACTTGCCGATCGAATCGCGCATCAGCGTGTCGGCTTCGATGTTGCGCATGTTCAGCACGTCCATGACGCCGATCTTGCCGCTGCGCAGCGCTTCCGCCATCGCGCGCGGCACCTCGGCCTCGGATTCGACGACCTTCGCGCGCATCTCCACGACGCGGGCGCGCATTTCCTGCTCGAGCGCGACCGCCATCGCGCGTCGCTCTTCCGCCTTCGCCTGGGCGATCCGCTTGTCGGCCTCCGCCTGCTCCGTCTGGAGCTGCGCGCCAATGTTTTTGCCGATGTCGACATCCGCGATGTCGATCGACAGAATCTCGAACGCCGTGCCGGCGTCAAGCCCTTTGTTCAGCACCGTGCGCGAAATCATGTCCGGATTCTCGAGCACTTCCTTGTGCGAGTTGGCGGAACCGTTCGTGCTGACGATGCCTTCGCCGACGCGGGCGATGATCGTCTCTTCGCCGGCGCCGCCGACGAGCCGGTCGATGTTCGCGCGCACCGTTACCCGCGCGCGCACCTTGACCTCGATGCCGTCCTTCGCGACCGCCGAAACGAACGGCGTTTCGATGACGCGCGGGTTGACGCTCATCTGCACCGCCTGCAGCACGTCGCGGCCGGCGAGGTCGATCGCCGCCGCCCGCTCGAAGCCGAGCGGAATGTTCGCCCGCTGCGCCGCGATCAGCGCGTTGACGACCCGGTCGACGTTGCCGCCGGCGAGGTAATGGCTCTCAAGCTGGTTGATCGTCAGTCCCAGACCGGCCTTCGTCGCCTTGATGAGCGGATTGACGATCCGGCTCGGCACGACGCGGCGGAGCCGCATGGCGACCAGCGTGACCATGCTGACGCGGACGCCCGAAGCGAGCGCCGAGATCCAGAGCATGATCGGGACGAAGCTCAGGAAAACGACGAGCGCCAGGACGATCAACGCCACCACAATGAAAATGAAAACGAGCGAATTCGGATCCATGTTTCCAACCTCCGCAATCCGCGGCCTGAGCCGCTTGTTATTGTTCTTCTTTCGACTCCTTCACCACGACCCGCAGTCCTTCCACGCGCGCCACCCGGATCTTCGCGCCGGCCTCGACGAAGCCGCCTTCCGACACCGCGTCGATCCGCTCGCCGTCGACCAGCACGACGCCTGCCGGACGGAGCGGCGTCAGCGCGGTGCCCGTCTTGCCCTCCAGTTCCGGCCGGGCTTCCGTCGAAAGGTAGCCTTCCTCGGACGTGAGCGCTTCACGCAGGATGAATTTGTTCCAGACGCCCCGCTTCCGGAAAACATACCCCGCGATCGCCGCCAGCACCGCCGCCGCCGCGAGGGCGTAGAGCAGCGACACGACGGCGTCCCCGGCGTCATAGGCCGCCGTCGCGATGCCGCCGATCACGGCCGCGCCGCCGAGGATGCCGAGGATGCCGTAGCTCGGCACAAACAGCTCCAGCACGAGGAGGATGATGCCCGTGACGAACAAGGCGACGGATTCCACGCCGGCGAAACCGGCCACGTACTGGCCGAAGAAGTACAGCGCCAGCGCCAGGATGCCGACGATGCCCGGCACGCCGAAGCCCGGCACGAGCAGTTCGATCACGATGCCGGCGATGCCGACGATGAGCAGCAGCAGCATGACGCCGGGCTGCGTCAGCACCCGCGCGGCCCGCTCGGCCGGCGTCGGCTCGACGTGCACGACGGCGCGCTGCTCAAGCCCCAGCCACGCGATCACCTCGTCCACCGATCCGGCCAGATGATCGGCGTAGCCGACGCGCGCAGCCTCCTCCGCGGTCAGCGTCAGAATGCCGCCCGGTTCCCGGCCGAGGCCGGGCAATTCGCCGCGGAAATTCGGGTCGGCCATCGCGGCGGCGATGTTCGGATCGCGTCCGGACGCTTCGGCCGCGTCGCGCATTTCCGCCGTCCAGGCGGAGATCATTTTCGGATTGTCGATCAGTTCGCCGGATGCGTCCACCATGGCCGCCGCGCCGATGGAGCTGCCCGGCCGCATGACGATCTGATCCGCATTCAGCGCGATGTATGCGCCCGCCGAGAACGCCTTGCTCTCCACGAACGCGGTGACCGGAACGGGGCTCGTCGCGACGAGATCGCCGATGTTCTGCGCGTTCTCGAGCCGGCCGCCGTTCGTGTTGATCACGAGCACGATGCGCTCGGCCCGCGCCTTCTCCGCCTCGCGGAACGCCCGTTTCAGGAACGCCTCGAGCCCGGATTCGATCGTCTGCCGCACCGGTATGACATAGACGGCCGGACCGGGGCCCGCCGATTCCGCGGCCTGCGCGGCCGATACGGCTGCAAGCAGCGCGGCCAGCAGCATCAGTGCGGCGGCCGCCGTCCGGAGCCGGCATATCCGGTTGATCGTCCGCATGCGATTCGCCTCCCGTAACAGAAAAATGTTCGTTGCGCGGAATCCATTTCCTTCATATGGCTGTGCAGCGCTTTCACTTCAACCGGTTCCGCGGCGCGTTTGTTGCCTTCCCCCGCATGCATAGCAGAAAAGCGCCCCGCACCGGAGCGCTTTGCTTGCAAATGTCAACCGAGAAACTTCGACACGATTTGATTGACCAGCTTGCCGTCAGCGCGGCCTTTCACCTTCGGCATCAGGGCCGCCATCACTTTGCCCATGTCGGCTTTGGAAGAAGCGCCGGTCTCCTGAATGGTCTGCTGTACGAGGGCTGTCACTTCTTCGTCCGTGAGCGGCTTGGGAAGGTATGCGCTGATGATCTCGATCTCGGCAGTCACCTGTTCCGCCAGATCGGTACGGCCGGCTTTCTCGAAATCCTGGAGGGAATCCTTGCGCTGCTTGATCTCGCGGCTCAGGACATCGATCAGCTCGCCGTCATCAAGCGGCCGCTTACGTTCGATCTCCTGATTCTTGACCGCCGCGCGGATCATGCGCAGGACGGAAAGTCTGAGTTTGTCCTGGCTTTTCATCGCCAGTTTCATGTCTTCGTTCAGCCGTTCGGCGAGGGTCATCGCGGGAAGATCCTCCTAGTACTTTCTCTTGCGTGCAGCCTCGGACTTCTTCTTGCGCCTTACGCTCGGCTTTTCGTAGTGCTTGCGCTTCCGGATTTCGGCCAGAACGCCGTCCTTCGCAATGGAACGCTTGAAGCGGCGCAGCGCAGCGTCAATGGATTCGTTCTTGCGTACTCTTGTCTCGGACACCCGTCTTCCCTCCCTCCGGAACGGACCGCAGCCGTACAGCAAACACGGTAATCAAAAATATTATAGGTGATCGCGAAAGGCAGTGTCAACTTGCGTCCGGCTGTACGATTGCTCCCAGTTTCCGCCCCGCCAGCAGGTGGACGTGCAGGTGGTATACGACCTGGCCGCCGTCCCGGTTGACGTTGTTCACGAGCCGGTAGCCGGATTCGGCGACGCCGAGCTCGGCCGCGATCTTTCGCGCCGCGGCGAAAATTTTCGCGATGAGCGCGCCGTCTTCGTCCGTCACGTCGTTCATCGTCGGGATGTGCTTCTTCGGAATGATCAGCACGTGAATCGGGGCGGCCGGCTGGATGTCCCTGAACGCCAGCACGTCGTCGTCCTCGTACACCTTCGAGGACGGCAGCGAACCCTCAACGATTTTGCAAAATACGCAATCCGACATCAGGGTTTCCTCCCGTTTGCACCATGCCGCGGACGCGCGAACGTCTCCCCGGGAAAGGAAAACGCGCCGCCGCGGCGGGATTTTTTTCTTCCTATTGTAGCCAAAAAGCAGCCCCTCGTCCAATCGGCTCCCGGAGGCGTCAAGAATTGATCGCAAATTAATTAGACTATCAGTCTAAATTGAGATGGATTTGGACGGTCATTCCGTCGTATAATGGACACAAATCCGTCACAATATCACCTCGCGAAAGGCGGTTGACGGTTCATGCGGGCTTCCACGCGGAAAAAGAAATACCTGGTCGCGGAGACGGCGTTCCGCCTGTTCCGCGAGCGCGGGTACGACAACGTGTCCGTCGACGACATCATCGCGGCAACCGGCACGTCGAAGGGAACGTTCTATCACTACTTCAAAAGCAAGGACGAACTGCTCGCCGAACTGCCGCAGCGCCAGCTCGCCGTGCTGGAGCGGTGGGCGAAGGAGCGCAGTCCCCTGCGGATCCGCTCGCTGGAGTCGCATATGCTGCAGTTGTTTTTGGACCTCGGGTCGGTTTTGGAGCCGGTGCCGCGCGTCGTGCATCATCTGGCGGCCGTCAGCGCCGACCAGCCCGTCTTGCGAAGGTTGCAGAGCCGGCTGAGGGCGGCGCTGCTGGAGGAGCTCATCCGCTGGCTCGGCGACCGGGACAAGGCGGCGTTCCTGATGGCCGTCTACGACGGCACGGTCACCGCGTGGCTGAACGGCGAGGGCGCAAGCCTCGAGGAGTTGCTTCGCCGCCGCATGGCCGCCGCCTGGGCCGGCGTCCGGCACATGCACGGGGCGGAAGATTGGACTTTTGGCCGGGTTTCCGGCGTGAAGGAGGAGCATCGCATGCGAGTAGCCGTCATCGGCGGCGGCCTGGCGGGGCTGACCGCGGCCGCCTATCTGTCGGAGCAGCCCGGCGTGGAGGGCGTGCTGTTCGAGCGCAGCCCGCAGCTCGGAGGCCGCGCGTTCACGTACGAGAAAGCGGGATTCACCCTGAACTACGGCGCGCATGCCGTCTACGGCCTCGATCGGCACACGCTGTCCGTGATCGAGCAGGAGCTCGGCCTGTCGTTCGGCAACCGCCAGGTCGACAAGCGGAGGGTCATGTACGCGAAGGACGGCGAGATCACGACCGCGCCGCTCGACTTCGTCAACCTGATGAAGACGGAATTGCTGGATGCGAAGGCGAAGATGCGGTTCGCCGCGGAGGCGGCGGCGGTCATCGCCAACATCCATGCGTTGAAAAATTATCCGACGCTTGGCGACTACCTCGCGGAGTCCGGGGCCGACGACACGGTGAAGGAGCTGTGGGAGCATCTCGTCTGTTCGAACTTCTTCATCGCGCCGGAGGACGCCCGCAAAGTGCCGGGCCATGTGATCAGCGAGTATTACCACAACCTGTTCCTGTCCCAGCGGCCGGTCAACTATATTCTCGGAAGCTGGGCCGTCATCACGAACCAGCTCCGGCTGAAGATCGAGTCGTCCGGACGGTGGGAGATCGCGCTGCAGGAGGGCGCGGACGGCATCCGGTACGAGAGCGGACGCTACGTGATCGCGACGAAGAAGCGCGAGGAAGCGTTCGACCGCGTCGTGTTCGCGATGCCGGTGCAGCAGGTGGTCAAGCTGCTCAAGGGAACGCCGTGGGAGCCGTTCCTCGCGCCTTATGAAAACAACCGCCCGACCGAGGTCATGGTGTACGACATCGGGCTCAGCCGGGTCGTCGCGCGGCCGTTCAGCTACATCAGCGACCTCGACAGCAAAATGTTCATCACCGACGTCTCCGCCACGGACGACACGCTGGTGCCGGAGGGCGGCCAATTGCTTCAGGGCGTCGCCTATCTCGCGGACGACGCCTTCGAGAGCGAGGAGCAGCGCAAAGCCTATCTGGATGAACGGCTGGCCGGCATGGAGGCGCTGTTCGACCGGCATTACCCGGGCTGGCGCGATCACGTCGTCGTCAAGCGCGTCTCGAAGAAGGCGATGGTGCAGAGCGTCAAGCACACGGCGGACAACCGGCTGCTGCCGGTGCGGCTCGAGAGCGTGCCGTTTTATTTCTGCGGCGACGGCTGCGAAGGCAAGGGCGAGCTCGCGGAGCGCGCCTTCTCGAGCGCGCGCAAGGCGGCCGGGCTGCTCGCGGCCGAGCTGAAGCCGCTGGCCGCGGCGGCGCGGTAGGTTGACGGCAGGCCCTTCGGACGGCGGCGGCCCGTCCTGGTGCCTGGTGGTGCTGCGTGATGCCGCTGCAGGCGATGATTGGGCATCTTGGTTCATTTTTGCACCAGATGCAGCCGTTTCGGGCTGGCATGGCCCTTCTTGGTGCATTTCTGCACCATGATGGTCGGACTTGGGTACGGACGCGTACATGACAAAAGCGGGATTGCTCCTCACCCCGGGAGAATCCCGCTTTTCCTGTTGCTCATGATCCGGTTGAGGACCAGTCGGCAAGCGCCTGCGCGGCTTCCGCGACGGCGTCGATCCAGCGGCCGCCCGCCGCGAGCTGCATCGCCGCCAAATCCGTCATTTCGTCCGGAACATGCACGCTGTCCGCGGAAGCGGAGAGCTGATCCAGGAGCGCCCTGAGTCCGGCCAGATCGGCAAGTTCCGCCTCCGAGAGCGGGTCCGCATGCGCGCCGAGCTCGCGAAGCTTCGCGCAAGCCGCCTGCAGCCCGGTCAGCGCTTCCGCCTCGATCGCCTTCACGTGCCCGCCCTCGGGCTTCGCGGCCGCCGCGCCGATCAGCCGCGCGACCGCCGGCAGCCCGGCCGACAATTCGCCTTCCAGTTCCACCTTGAGCCGGACCCGCTCGGAAAGCTGCCCGAGCGCGAGCCGTTCCAGCGTGCCGGAAGCGGAGGCAAGCGAGCCGGACGCCGCAAGCAAATCCCCGGCCAGTTGATGACCCTCCGCCTCCAGCCGGTCCCGGCCGTCCTGCAGCACCAGCGTGTACAGAAAGACGTTGCCCATCAGGCTGAGCACAAGCAGCACGGTCACGATCGGCGCGTACCAGCCGCGCCTCCCCTTCCCCTGATCGGACTCGTCTTCTTCGCGTTTCAGCGTCGTTTCGTCGTTCATGTCGATCACCCTTCACAGTGTAACACGCCGGTTACAGCGTTTCCAGACGAACGCGGCTGCCGCCGCCCGCCGGGTCCGCCGGCTCGACGATGAGGCGCCTCGGCAGCCGGGCCCTGAGCTCCGGCACGTGGCTGATGACGCCGACCGCCAGGCTCTCCGTATGCAGCCGCTCGAGCGCGGTGACGACCGTGTCCAGCAGCTCGGGATCGAGCGTTCCGAACCCTTCGTCGAGAAAGAAAAACTGCAACGGATGCCGGCCGCGCAACTGGATCTGGCCGGACAGCGCAAGCGCCAGCGCCAGCGACGCAAGGAACGTCTCGCCGCCGGACAGCGTGCTGACCGGCCGCCGCATGCCGCCGCTCGCATCGTCCCGGATGACGAAACCGCCGGCCGAGTCCAGTTCGAGGGCGTACCGCCGCTTCGTCAGGAAGCCGAGCCGTTCCGAGGCGGCGCGGCACACCTGCTCGAGCTGCGCCTCGGCGACGAACTCGACGAACGCGTTGCCACGAAATACGGACTGCAGCTTCGCATATCTGCCCGCCAGCTCCTCGAGTTCGAGCCGCCGGCTTTCGAGCTCCGCCCACCGCGCGGCCTTCCGCTCGAGCTCCTCCCGGTCGCGCTCGGCCTTCGCCGCGGCCGCCAGCGCCTCCTCGGCCCGCGCCTTTGCCGCCGCGAGCCGCTCTTCACCCGCGCGCCATTCGTCGTCGCTCACCGACCGTCCCCGCAGCACCTCGTCGAGATGGGCGATTCCCGCTTCGATCTGCCGCATCGCCTCGCGGTGCGCCTCGATCTCCGCGGCCGCCTCCGCCTTGCGGGGCAGCGCCTCAAGCGCCGTCCGCGCTTCGTCGGCGTCGCGGAAATCGGACGCTTCAAGCTGCTCCCGCAGACGCCGTCCGGCTTCCTGTTCCCGCGCCGCCGCGGACTGCGCCGCTTCCGCCGCGGACGCGCGGCGTTCGGCCGCCTGCCCGAGCAGCGCCGCTTCCGTCTCCCGCCGCCTGCGGCAATCGGCCAGGCGGGAACGCAGCGCCTCCGCTTCCCGCCGCGTTTGCGCGAGCAGTTCGGCGGCTGGCCGGCCGCCCGTCCAGGAGGCCAGTCGGCCATGCATCTCTTCCAGCGAACGGCTCCGGCCTTCCAGCCGCTCGCGCCACACTTCGCGCTCCAGCCGGGCCTCGTGCATGCCGCGCTCCGCTTCCTGCGCCAGCCGCTGCTGCTCCTCGACGAACGGCACGCTGCGCTCGAGCGCCTGGCGGATATCCTGCGCTTCGCGGTCGCGCCGCTCCCATTCGCGGATCGCTTCCTCCGCGCGTTCCGGCCCGAGCTCCGGGAACCGGCCGCGCCATGCGTCCAGCAGCGCCTGATGCGCCTCGGCCGCCGCACGATGGCGTTGCCGGACGGTCTCGCAGGATACGGCCGACGCTTCCGCTTCGGCGGCCGCGCGCGACAGCACGCGGTCGGCCTCCGCCAGCGCCCGCGCAAGCTCGTCCGCTTCGCGGCCCAGGGCGCGCCATTCCGCGTCGCATTGGCCGATCAGACGCCGCGCTTCCGCCTCCCGGGCGATCGCGTCTTCAAGCGCGGACTCCGGCGTTGCGGAATCGGCGGACAAAACCGCAGCCCCGGAATCGGCGGCGCACCCCCCGGCATCCGGATCACCGCTCCCGGCTCGCACGGCCGAATCGGCGTCCGGATCGCCGGTCCATGCCGATGCGGCCGCCTCCCGCCAAACGGCGGCGAAATCGCCGGCACCCGTACCAGACGCGTCGACCGTCAACCCGGCGGCTTCGCCCAGTCTCCGCGCCATTTGCGCGGCCTGCTGCAGCAGCGCGCCCGTACGCATCCGCAAACCGCCGAGCTCGCCGGCGAGCCGCTCCCCCCGGCGGACGAGCGCCTCCGCCTCGCCGCCGTCATCGCCGGCCTCGCCGGGCTCCGGCACGTGCGGGCTCGGATGGTGCGGCGAGCCGCACACCGGGCAGGGCTGCCCGTCCGCCAGCGACGCGGCAAGCCGGGCCGCCAGCCGCCGGCGTTCCGCTTCGCGCACCCGCTCGCGCAGCGCGGCGACGATCGCGGGCAGCCGCTCCGCTTCCCGCCGGATGTCCGCATCCAGCGCGTCCAAGCGGCGGAACCCGTCGGCTGCCCGGCCAAGCAGCGCTCCCGCCTGCGCGGCCAACGTCTCGCGCCGGCGCCCGGCCTCCCGCGCCGCCTCCCGCGCGTCCGACAGCGCCTGCTCCGCCCGGGCGAGCTCCCGCTCCGCCTCGTCCCGGCGGGCAGCGGCCAGGCGAAGCTGTTCCGCCTGCGCGGCGGCCGCCATCCAGGAGGCGCGTTCCTCCGGCGTCAGCTCGACCGCCTTCAGCTTCTCCCGCAGCTCCTGCTGCCGGGCCGCCGCCCGGCGCAGCGTATCGGCGGCCTTCGCCGCCTGCGCTTCGCAGCCGCGCATCCGCTGCTCGGCCTCGTCCAGCCGCCGCCGGCCTTCCCCGATCTCCCGCGCGACCGCCGCCGCTTCCCGCTCCAGCGCTTCCGCCTGCGCGAGCTGCTCGAGACGCGTCGCCAGGCGCGGCTCCGCTTCGGCCGCCTCCCGTTCCGCCTCCGCCAGGGCGGCTTCCGCCGCTTCGGCGGCCGCCGCGCGTTCGGCGTACCACCGTTCCGCTTCCGTGTAGCGCGCCCCGGCATCCTGCCGCTCGCGCCGCGCCTCATCCCAGGCCGCGATCGCGGGCGCAAGCCGCTCCGCCCGCTCGAGCCGAGCCAGCTCGGCCGCAAGCCGCTCGATCCGCGGCGCGTCGGCCAGCAGCGCCTCCCGCCGCGCGGCGAGCGCCCGCCGCTCCAGCTCGCGCTCGCGCACCTGACGCAGCGCGGCGAACGCCTCCTCGGCGGCGGCAAGCTCCGCGCGGGCCGCTGCGGCGGCCTCGGCCGCTTCTTGGCAAACCTTCCCGGCAGCCTCAATCGCAGATTCGGACGCGTCGCCGAGCCCCTGCTGCTCGGCGGCCGTCCGGGCCAGCTCCGCGCCCGTCTCCTGGGCGCGCCGGTTCAGCTTCTGCAACAGCTCGTCGCCGTACCGCTCGAGCGCGAACAGCCGCTGCAGCATCTGGCGCCGGTCCTTGCCGGCCAGCGACAGAAACTCCGCGAACTTGCCCTGCGGCAGCACGACCGCGCGGGTGAAATCGTCCATCGTCAGGCCGATCCGCTCCTCGACGCACCGGTTCACGTCGGCGAGCCTGTCCGCCAGCACGGCATCGCCTTCCGGCCGGACCTCGATGAACCGGCACAGATGGCAGGTGACGGACGCGTCGCCGGTCCGTTTGAAGCCGCGCTCGACCCGGAACCGCTGCGTGCCTTCCGCGCCCGTCAGCTCGAACGTGAACGAGACCGACAGCGTCTGCTCCGACTGGTTCAGAATGCCCCGCGTCCCGTTCGCGGCCCGCTCCACCTTGCCGTACAGCGCCAGCGTCATCGCGTCGAGGATGGTCGACTTGCCGCTCCCCGTCGGACCGAAAATCCCGAACACGCCGCCTTCGCAGAGCCGTTCGAAATCGACCTCCTGCTTCTCCCGGTAGCTCTGCAGCCCGGCCAAAGCGAGATGAATCGGCTTCATCCGGCATCCCCTCCGTCATCCGCCGCCGCAGCCAGGCCGCGCGAATCCTCCGTCCGGCCGCCCTCCGTCTCCTGCCCGGCCAGCAGCTCGAGGAACAGCCGCACGAGCGCCGCTTCCGGTTCGGCGCCGCCGGTCTTCTGCGCGTAGAACCGCCGGAACAGTTCGTCCACCGGCAGTTGGTCGCGCCGCGCCGCTTCGCCTCCGCCCCGTTCCCGCTCCCCGGGGAAAACGGGCCGGATATGCACGATGCCGTCGTGCGCCTTGCGCAGCCGCGCGATCTCCTCCGGCGCGATCAGGTCGGCGGTATGCACTTCGAGATCGATCCACGCCCGCGCGTCGCGGCCTTCGTCCAGCCACCGCCATACCTCCGCGAGCCCGCCCGCCGCCGTCCAGCGGACGAGCGGACGGCCCGACGACAGCAGCGTTTCCCGCGGCTCGACCGGACGGCCGGGCGCGGCTTCGAACAGGACGACCGATTTCGCCTGCCCCGCTTCCGAGAAGCTGTAGGCGAGCGGCGAGCCGCAATAGCGGACCGTCTCTTGCCCGGCGACCCGCTGCGGCCGGTGCAGATGCCCGAGCGCCGTGTACTGCGCGGAAGCCGGCAGCGCGGCCGGATCGACCGTGTAGGCGCCGCCGACCTGGATCGGCCGCTCCGAATCGGATTCGACGCCGCCGAGCACGTACAGATGGCTCATCGCGAGATTGACCGCGTCCGGCCGGAAGGCGGAGGCCAGGTCCGCCATCAGCCGCCCGACCCGCTCCGAATACGCGGCGCGCAGCGCCTCTTCGTCCGCCTCCGCCGCGAGCAGCTCGTTCAGCCGCGACTCGGACGGATAGGGCAGCGCCGCGATCACGGCGGTCTCGCCCGTGCGCGGAATGCCGATCACGAGCGGCCGGGCAACCGGCAGGCCGGCGAGGTGAATGCCGCTCCGCACCGCAAGCGGCGCGCTGGCCGCGATCCGCTCCGGATGGTCGTGGTTGCCCGCGATGACCGCCACCGCCCGGCGGCCGCCGTCCGCCAGCCGCGTCAGCGCCTCGAAGTACAACTGCTCCGCGGCGGCCGGCGGATTGACCGAATCGTAGACATCGCCCGCGACGAGCACAAGGTCGACCGCCTCCTCCTCCGCGATCGCGACCAGCTCATCGACGAACGCTTCCTGCTCCGGCAGGCGGCTCCTGCCCTCCAGCGACCGCCCGAAGTGCCAGTCGCCCGTATGCAGCACGCGCATGCGCACCCTCCTTTTTCAGCCGTGAAAAAAACGCCCCCGCATCAACAGCATCCGGACGATCGCCGGCTAGACGATCCGCACCGACTTCCCCTCGCCGACGAAAAAGACATGCGCCTCGTCCACCGCCCGTCCGAGGATCTCCCCGACCGATTCCGCGTACAGCCCGATCTGGAACCGGTGGCGTTCCGCTGCGGATTCGACGTCCCCGTTCCATACCCGGTCCGTCTTGTAGTCGAGCAGGACGAGCCGGCCGTCCCCGTCTTCGAACAGGCAGTCGATGACGCCCTGGATGAGCACCGGTTCTCCCGCGGCGGACGGATCGTCCGCCAGCTCGGGCCGGACGCGCCCCGCCGGCACCGTGCGGCTGAACGGCACCTCCCGCATCACGCGCCGGGCGGCGGCCAGCCGCCGTCCGAGATCGCCCGCGAAGAACGCGGCGATCGCCGCGCAATCGATCGCCTCCGCCTGCGCCGGGGTCAGCAGCCGCCGCTCGACCATCGACCGGACGAGGGCGCGCACGTCCTCCTCTCCGCGAATGCCGTCAACCGGCGCGTGCTGCATCACGAGATGCGCCGCCGTGCCGCGCTCCGCCGGCGTCAGCGAACGCTCCTCGAGGAATCGCGGACGGCGCAGCCGGAACGCGGGCGCCTCGCTCCCCCCGGGTGGAGCGGCGGGCGATGCGATCCCCGGCAAATCGGCCGCCGGCGCTTCATCGCTTTCCGCCCCGGCCGCGTCGATCAGCCGCTTCATTTCCGTGACTGACGTCTTCGCCGCGATACCCGTGGCGGCCTCGTGCGGATAGCGCCAGGACAGGCGCCGTTCGACCTCGGCCGCGTGCAGGCCCGACGAGGGCAGCGCCTCGCCCGCCGTGATCCGGCGCGCCAGCTCCGCGCGTCCGTCCGCCTCCTCCGCGGCCGGCTCGGCGGCCGCCGCGGCCTCCGCGACCAGCAGCTCCGCGGGCGTCACGCCGAACCGCCAGCCGAAGGCGGCAATCCCGCCGCCGGACGCGGCCCCCGCCTCCTCCGACGGTTCGGCAAACCGCGCAACCGGCGGCATCAGCCAATCCAGATAGCAGCGCGCCGACGAAAGCGCGTGGTCCGGCATGCTGCCGTCCGGACGCATCGTCTGCCGCCACCGCTCAAGCTGCTTCTCCGCGTCCTTCGCCGTGCCGAGGAGGATCATCTTTTCCTTGGGACGGGTCATGGCGACGTAGAGCACCCGCATCTCCTCCGCCAGCATCTCGGCCCTAAGCCGCCTGCGGATCGCGAGCTGCGGCAGCGACGGGTAGCTTACGCGCAGGTCCGGATCGACGATCCGCGGACCGAATCCGAGCTGCTTGTGCATCAGAAACGCGCCGTGCAGATCGGTCAGGTTGAACCGTTTGCCGAGTCCGGCGACGAAGACGACGGGAAATTCCAGCCCCTTGCTCTGGTGGATCGTCATGATGCGCACGACGTCGTCCTGCTCGCCGAGCGTTCCCGCCGTGCCCAGATCGCCGCCCTGCTCGCGCAGCCGGTCGATCATCCGCAGGAAGCGGAACAGGCCGCGGAACGACGTCGCCTCATACTGGCGCGCGCGGTCGAGCAGCGCCTGCAGGTTCGCCTGCCGCTGCAGGCCGCCGGGAAGGCCGCCCGCCAGATCGAAGAAACCCGTCTCGCGGTAAATGCGGCGAATCAGCTCGGTCAGCGACCCTTGCCGCGCCTCGTCCCGCCAGCGCTTCAGCCGCGCGAGGAACTTGTCCAGCTTCCGGCGCAGGGCCGCCGGCGCTTCCGGATCCCGCGCCGCCGCCCGCACCGCGTCGAAGAACGGCCCGCGCCCCCCGGCGATGCGCGCGGCGGCCAGCTCTTCGGCATTCAGGCCGCCGATCGGCGAGCGCAGGACGCCGGCCAGCGGAATGTCCTGGTACGGGTTGTCGATGACCCGCAGCAGCGACAGCATCGTCTCCACTTCCGTCTGCTCGAAATAGCCGCCCTTCTGCTCGGCGTAAGCCGGAATGCCCGCGGCGGCGAGCTCGTCCGCCATTGTCTCCGCCCACCATTTCTGCGAACGCAGCAGGATGACGAAATCCCGCCACGTCGCGCGGCGGTGGGCGCCCTTCTTCGCGTCCCAGACGCGCAGCGGCGGCCGGCCGTCTTCACCGGCGATCATCGCGCGGATGCGCGCGGCGATCCAGCGCGCCTCGAGCTGCGCCATCTCCAGATCCTCGAGCTCTTCCGCGGCGCCGTCCTCCGCTTCATCCGACTCCGCCTCGCCGGCAGGCTCGTCATCCTCCGCCCCGTCCGGGCCGGAGCCCTTGTCGAGCAGCACGCACTCGACGATGAACGGATCGGCGCCGTCCCGCTCCGGATCGGGATCCGGATACGACGCGCCGTATTTCAGCTCGGCCCGCTCGTCGTAGTCCATCTCCGCCGCCCGCTCGCGCATGATGAGCCGGAACACGTCGTTGACACCGTTCACGACTTCCCGCCGGCTGCGGAAATTGCGCGCGAGGTCGATGCGCCGGCCGGGCGTCCCGCCGTCCGCATCCCCGGCTCCCGCATTCCCGCCTTCTCCGGCCGTATACCGCCGGTACTTGTCGAGGAACAGCCCCGGATCGGCGAGCCGGAACCGGTAAATGCTCTGCTTCACGTCGCCGACCATGAACCGGTTGCCGGCGCCGGGACGGGCGATCAGGTCGATGATCGCCTCCTGCACCTGGTTCGTGTCCTGATACTCGTCGAGCAAAATTTCCTCGAACTGCTCGCGGTACTCGAGCGCCGCGGCGGACGGAACCGGCTGCTCCGGCGTCGAGGCCGGATCGCGCAGGATGCGCAGGCAGTAGTGCTCGAGATCGCCGAAGTCGACGAGTCCCCTCGCCCGCTTGACCGCTTCGTACCGCCGTCCGAATTCGATGACCAGCTCGGCCAGCGCCTCCATGAGCGGCGCGCAGCCGTTCAGCTCCGCGGCGTATTCGTCCAGCGTCCGGCCGAACAGCTCGTCCGCGAGCCCCGCCACGATCTTCTTCGCGTCGTCGCGCAGCTTCTTGACCCGCTCCTGCAGCGCCTTGTCCGCGTCTTCGCCGCGCTGCGGGCCCAGGCGTCCGAACGAGGCGGCGCGGAACGCGTCGAACCATTCCGCCATCGGCCGGTTCCGCACCGTTCCGAGCAGGGAGCCGACGGTGTCCAGATCCTTCCGCAGCGCCGGGACATAGGCCCCGGGGCCGCCGGGCATCAGCGCGCCGGACAGCGCCTGTTCCAGCAACGACTCCGCCCCTTCCAGCTCGAGCAGCACGAAGCGCCGGATGTCCCGGCCCCATTCGCCGTCCGCGAGATTGTCCGGGCTCGCGGCGCGGAACGCGGCGGCGGAGGCGCGCAGCCACTCCTCCGGCCACGGATGGCTGAGCGAATAGTCGTACAGATCCAGCACCAGGCGCGCCAGCGGCTCGTCGCTCCGGTCGCCGCCGAACGCCTCGGCCAGCGCCGTGAACCGCCCGTCCGCATCGCCGGCGTACCGCTCCTCGAACAGATCCTGCAGCGTCTCGGCCCGCAGCAGCTCCGCCTCGGTCTCGTTCGCGACCCGGAAGCCCGGATCGAGCCCGATCATCGGATAATACCGGCGGATGACATCGAGGCAGAACGAGTGGAGCGTCATGATCGACGCCCGCCCCATCAGGGCAAGCTGCCGCCGCAGATGCTCGGAGCCCGGATCCCGCTCCAGCGCCCGCTCGAGCGCCAGCCGGATCCGCTCTTTCATTTCCGCCGCCGCCGCGTTCGTGAACGTCGCGACGAGCAGCCGGTCGACGTCGGTGTCGGAGGAAATTTTGCGGATGATGCGCTCGACGAGCACCGCCGTCTTGCCCGAGCCGGCCGCTGCCGCGACCAGCACGTTCCGCCCGGACACCTCGATCGCCTGCAGTTGGTCTTCCGTCCACGACGGACCCGCCGCCTTCGCCGCCATGCCGCCTTCGGCCATCATCCTTCACCTCCGCTCTCCGTCAAAAAACGTCCGCCGCCCGATCCGGCGTCCGGGACCCTCGCCGAATCCGCCGATCCGCCTTCCGGCTCGCGTCCCGCCGCGGCCTCAGCCATTGCCGGCCGTCCCGCCGCCTCCGGGCCTTCGCGCAGCGCGTCCCAGATCCGCTCCTTCGGAATCCGGCCGATCCGCCGGTATCCGCCCCCCTCGACCAGCGGATCGAAATGGCACACCGGCTTGTACGGGCAAAACACGCAAGGCGAACGGTCGCCCTGCCGGTACGGGGCGATCGCGATCTCGCCGTCCAGGATGCGGCTCCCGATCTCCGCGATCGTCCGCCGGACCGCGCCGCGCAGCACGCTCCATTCGTCCCGCGTCACGACCGCCGAGCCGCTGTAGAAGCCGCCGTCTTTTTTCAGCCCGACCGGAAGGAGCTCGGAGCGGCCCGCGTCCAGCCCGTGGTCCATCATCCGGACGATCCGCTCGTCCGCCGTGAGCAGCCCGCGCGTCTTGTAGCGCTTCATCGTCCGCTTGCGGATCTCGTCGGCCGGCAGCGGCGCGGGCGCGGCGATCAGCGGGTCGTGCACGTGGAAATAGAGCACCCCCGCGGGATCGGCCGGCTTGCCGAGCCAGGCCTGCGCATGGGTGAGCAGCGCGTCCATGTAGGTGAGCAGTTGCAGCGTCAGCCCATGAACGACGTCTTCCAGGCGCAGCGCGTGCGCCGACGATTTGTAGTCGATGATGCGCAGCAGCAGCCCATCCTCCGACTCCGCCGCGTCGACGCGGTCGATCCGGCCGATCACCTCGACGGACCGCCCGCCGCCGGCCGGCAGCACGAGCGGCGGCAGCTTGCCGCCCGGCCCGAAGGCGATCTCCAGACCGACCGGGGCGAACATGCCGCGCCGCGCATGCTCGGCGAGCACCGAAGCCGTCCGCGCCAGCGTCCGCTTCAGCCTGCGGGCGATGAAGCCGTAGCGGCTGCTGCTCATGAGAATGCGGGATTGCAGGCGGGGCACCAGGCTGTCGACGATGTCGGACACCGCCTTCGCGATCTCCTCCGGCGCCGCCTCGCCCAGCCGCCGGCCGTACATGTCCGCGAGGCGCGACAGCGCCGCGTGGAACAATTGCCCCACGTCCGGCGCCTCGAGCCGGTACAGCCGCCGCTCCTCCAGCTTCAGCCCGTACGCGGCGAAATGCTGGAACGGGCAGGCCGTGAACCGCTCCATGCGCGACACGCTCGCCAGCAGCCGGTCGCCGTACAGCCGCCGCGCCGTCAGCGGCAGGAGGCGGGCCGCTTCGTTCCGGTAGCGGAGCGACGAGGCGACGGCCAGCAGCCGGTCATGCCATTCCGGCCGCACGGCGAACCAGTTGTACACGTCGCGCCACAGATCCGGCAGCGCCCCGCTCTCCCGGAAGCGGCGCAGCCGGCCGACCAGCAGCGACAGCGCGCGGTCCGGACGGCGGATGTGGCGAAGCTGCTCTTCCGCGCCGCCTTCCGGGTCCGGCTCTCCCGTCTCGGTCTGCATCGCAAGCCTCGGGAACAGCGCGCGCACCTGGCGGATCAGTTCGGACGGATACAGCCCCTTCCCCTCGTCGTCCGCCATCGCGTAGCTGATCCAGAGCGTGCGGGAGGGCAGCGTCAGGACGCAATAGATCAGGAACCGCTCGTCGAGCAGCCTGCGGCGGACGCCGGGCGCGAGCCGGATGCCGCCGTCCCCGAGCCGCTCCCGCTCCCGTTCGGTCAGCACGCCGTCCTCGCGCGAGCGCATCGGCAGCACGCCCTCGTTCGCGCCGAGCAAATAGGCGACCCGCACGCCGCCCGTGCGCGAGCGGTCGAGGCTCCCGACCAGCACCTGATCGACCGACGGCGGCACGCTGCCGAGCCGGAGGCTGTCCAGCCCGGTCCCGACCATGCCCGCGAACAGATCGGCCGCCATCCGCTCCTCGCCCGCCAGCTCGACGAGCTGGTCGAGCAGATTCATGACGCCGTCCCACAATTGGCGATGCGCGCGCGACCGGAGCAACTCGCCGCTCTCCGCGTCTTCGCGGCTCCACGCTTCGAGCCGGTCCGCCGCGCCGACCGCGTCCAGCAGATCGTACACCGCCGCGCACATCGCCCGCACATCCCGCGCGCGGGCGAGCGCCCGCCCGAACCGCTCGAGCGGACCGACGATCCGCTCCCGGCACGCCAGAATCCGCCGGAACCCGTCCGGATCCTCCTCCTTCGCGTTCTCCGGCTCATCCTCGAGCGGATCGCGCACGAGCGGCCGCCAGCTCCCCGGATCGAGCCACCGGCGGCCGTCGATGCCGGCGGCGAGCACATAGTTCTCGAGCCGGTCCAGATCGCTCCGGTCGAATCCGGAGTCCGGCCCCGTCAGCAGCTCCGTCTTGACGCAGCGGATGACGGCGTCGTGGCGCCAGCCCATCGTGACCGTCTCGAGCGCGGAGCGGATGAACTCGACGAGCGGATGATGGGGAATGGCGGTCTTCCGGTCGAGGAAGTACGGAATGCCGTAATCGGCGAACGTCTGCTCGATCAGATCGGCGTATTCGGCGAGGTTGCGCACCATGAGCGCGACGTCGCGCCAGCGCAGCCCCTCCTCCTGCACGCGGCGCAGGATGTCGCGCGCGGCGGCGTCGACTTCGGCGCGCCGGTTCGCCGCGGCGCGGATCACGACGCCGCAGTCCGGATGTTCCGGGTCGAGCCACGCGTCGGGCACGGCCATCGGCGTCCGCGATCCGTAGTGGCGCTCGAGATGCGCGAGCATCGGGCTGTCCGCCCAGCGCGGAGCCGGCTCCGGCCGGAGCACGACCGGCTCCTCCACGGGCACGCCAGCCCGCTCCGCCAGCTCGCGCAGCCGGATATACGTCCCCGCCGTCGGATGGAACAGATCGAGCTCGCCCGGCTGTTCGCCCGGTCCGTACGGCCGGTCCAGCGTCAGGGCGACGGTCACGCTCCGCGCGGCGCGGATCAGCGCCTCGAGCGCGGCGTACTCGGCCGGCGTGAAGCCGTGGAAGCCGTCGACCCAGATCTCGGCCGCCGCGAGGCTGCTCGCCGAAAAGCCCTTCGCCAGATGCGCGAGGCTGTCTTCCGCATCCAGGTAGCGGCCGGCGAGCGCGCTTTCCAGCTCGGCGTACAGCAGCCGGATGTCGTGCAGCTTGCGCGCGAGCAGCCCGTCCGGCGACGCGAACCCGGCATCTTCGGCCAGCGCGTCCAGCTTGTCCGGCGTCACGCCGTACCGCTTCATTTCGGTCAGCAGCTCGTTCAGCTTCTCGACGAAGCCGTGCTGCCCCGCGCTGCCGGCGAACAGCCGCAGCCGCTCGGCGTGGCGGTGGATCAGCTTGAACAGCAGCATGTTCTTTCCGTTCTCGCCGATCGGCACGAGCGCCGTGCCGCCCGTCTCCTGCATGACGCGGAACGCGAGGCGCCGGAAGCTGAGCGCCTGCGCGCGGATCGTGCCGGAGATGCCGGCGTCCTTCAGCAGCGCGTATTCGGTTGTGAACGTCGCCTGCTCGGGCACGAGCAGAATGAGCGGCGGACCGTCGGGCGATTCGGCGAGTCTCGCGCGCACTTCGTCCAGACAGCGGCGCGTCTTGCCCGTTCCCGCACGGCCGAGCACGAATCGCAGCTTCACCGCGATCCCCCCTGTCTTCGATTCTATTATTCTAGCACACCGACTGGAGAAAATCACGAAATATTCCAAACACACGTTCGCATTTCACCCCTGCATGTCCGACGCGGGATGAGCCACGCTAAGGAGGATAAGGACGCGGAAGGAGGGATGGCCTTGCGGGGAAAAATCGGCCGCCGGATCGCGCTGCACGCGGTTGCCGCACTGGTCGCGTTCATGCAGATGACCGCCTTCGCCGCCGAACCCGGCGCGCGGCGCGGCGGCCCGGAGGCCGCGGCGGTCTCCGCTCCCGCACGGCCCCCGTACGACCGCGCTTCCGCATCCGGACCGCTCGTCGCGGCCCATCGCGGCGCTTCCCGTCAGGCGCCCGAGAACACGATGGCCGCCTTCCGCCTCGCGGAGACGATGGGGGCGGATTGCATCGAGCTGGACGTGCGGGCGACGCGGGACGGACGGCTCATCGCACTGCACGACGCCACCGTTGACCGGACGACGGACGGATCGGGGCGAGCCGGCGATCTGACGTACCGCGAAATCCGGAAGCTGGACGCCGGCGGATGGTTTTCGCCGGCCTTCGCGGGCGAGCGAATCCCCTCGCTCGGGGAAGTGCTGGACGGGTTCGGCGGCCGGATGTGCCTGATTCTCGAGCTGAAGGAGCCGTCCGCATATCCCGGAATCGAGGAGGAGCTGGCGCATCTGCTGGCCGAGCGCGGGCTCGACCGGCCGGAGCGCGGCCCGGTCGTCGTCCAGTCGTTCGACGCCGCTTCCCTGCGCCGGATGCGCCGGTTGCTGCCGGATGTCGCGATCGCCGTGCTGATCCGCCCGCGCCAGCGCGTCACGCCGCGCCTGCTGGACGAATGCCGGCGGTTCGCCGACGCCGTCCACCTGCCCGCCGCCTCGGCGCGCAAGGCCGTCATCCGCCGCATCCAGGGCCGCGGTCTCGCCGCCATGGTCTGGAACGTGCGCGGCGAGCGGCAGCTCCGCCGGATGCTGCGGTACGGCGTGGACGGCATTCTGACCGGCGACCCGCCGTCGGTCCGGTCCGTCCTGTCCGCCCGGCGAACGTAACCGCCCGCGCGGAACCGAAACAGCCGCACCCCCGGGAAGCTTCCCGAAGATGCGGCTGCCATGCCATGCCGCGCGGCCGCGGCGCTACCGCCCGAACCGGAACCAGCCGAAGTCGAACCGGCTCCCCGGCAGGAACACGAACGTCACATCGCATGCGCCCCGCACCGGCTCAAGGTCAAATGCGCGCTCCTCATAGCCGTCCGACGCCGTGAACTCGATCGCCTGCGTCGTCTCGCCGTCCGGGCCGGCGAAGCGGATGTGGATCGTGTTCCGGTCGATCGGCGAGCGTCCGCACACGACGATCCGCGACGCGCCCTCCGCGCCGAAATCCATCCCGCCGAACACGAGCGAGACGTTGTTGCCGATCTCCTCGACCGCGCCGCCCGCCACCGTGAACGTGTCGCCGTACACATGGTCGCAGGACGCCGCGTCGTTCCGCTCGAACGCCCGGTTCCGCCGCGCGAACGAGAAGCCTTTGATGTGCATTTTCGCATGCGTGACGATGCTGAGCGACGTGACGCCCTTCAGCGTCTTCGCCAGCCTGTACGTCTCCTCCTGATACACATTCCAGCGCGTCGGCTTCTGATAGACGACGTCCGCCAGCAGCTCCGCCCCTTCCTCGCCGGGCATCCCTTCCCAGATTTGCAGCGCGTGCGGCTCGCTCGTCAGCGCGAAGATCGGGATCGTGATCGTGTCCGAGCCGACCGGCCCGAAGTCGATGCCGCGCCAGCAGACGACCGTCTTGCCGTCCCGCGCCGTCGCGACGCCGCGCTCGTTGCCGTTGCCGGCCTCGCCGACCGCTTCGTCATACAAGCCGCCCGCGATGAATCCGTACGGGTCCTTGTACGCCGTGCCGAGGCCTTCCGCGCGGAATTCGAGCGTCGAGATCAGCCGGATCTTGTCCGTGCCGTTCCGGCTCATGCAGCGGAGGCGGAACACGCCGTCGCCGACCGCCGTCACCTTCGCCCTGAGCCCGTCCGCCTCGACCTTCGCGAGGTTCGATTCGATGCCGGCGTCGTTCACGACCCGCCACTCGACGTCGCGGTATGTCGCATTCGCCGGATGCAGCCTCGCCTCGACGACGATTTCCCTTTTCTCCGGACCGAAAAGCCGCCCCGCCGCACTCGCCAGTTCGATCTTCCGCACCGGCACCTCGTCCTCGCACCCCGTCTCGACCGGCATCTCCCGGTTGCGCATCATCGCGGAGACGCCGACCGGCGCGCCGCCCGCGGGCGCCACCGCGGCGAGCTCCAGCGCGGCCGGCTCCAATCCGGGGGACGTCGCTTCGACCCGAACCGGCCCCGTCTCCAGACCCGCGGCGACGATCGCCATCAGCTTGCCGCTGAACAGCCGGCGGCTCACGCCCTTGTACGGGTCGTAGTCCGTGCTGTCGCCGTTGTCGAGCCCGACGAGCCGTCCCGCGCCCTCCACGTTTACGCGCACGCGGTTCACCGCGTTTTCGACCGGGTTGCCTTCCGCGTCTTCCACCCCGATCTCGATGAACACGAGGTCCGTTCCGTCCGCCACGAGCATCGTCTTGTCCGCCTTGAGCCGGATCCGCCGCGGATCGCCGAACGAGCGCCGTTCGGCGGTCGCGATCACCCGGCCCTCCTCGTCATAGGCGATCGCCTCGAGCACGCCGGGCTCGTACGGGACTTTCCACCATGCGGCAAGCTGCGCGCCGCGCGCGTGGTCGAGCTCCTGCACGCCGAGCGACCGGCCGTTCAGCCGCAGCTCCACGCGCGGCGCGTTCGTCGCGGCCCGCACGTCGATGATCTGCCCCGGGTTGAAATCCCAGTACGGGAACAGATGGAGCACCGCCCGCTTCCGCCGGTCCGTCCACGCCGCCTGGTAGATGTAATAGGCGTCCTTCGGGAACGTCGCCGTGTCGAGCTGGCCGAAGTACGCGTTCTTCGTATGGTATGGCGTCGGCTCGCCGATGTAGTCGAACCCGGTCCACAGGAATTGGCCGAGCGAGAACGGCGCGTCGCGCTCCGCGATGATGCACGCCTCCGGCGACTTCGCGCCCCAGCTCGTCGTGCTGTTGCCGAGGGCGGAGCACTGCTCGTCGTCGTCCGCGAGCACCGGCGTCTCGTACGGAAAGCGGTAAATCCCCCGGCTGTGCACGACCGACGCCGTCTCGCTGCCGTAGATGATCCAGTCCGGATGCTCCGCGTGATGGCGGTGATACAGATTTTCCCCGTAATTGTATCCGACGACGTCGACGAGCTCGGCGCACTTCTGCGCGTTCGGCCACGGCATGTAGTTCGAGCCGATCGTCACCGGCGCGTTGCCCTTCGGATCATGCTCGCGCACCAACCCGGCCAGCATCCGCGTCAGTTCCTGCCCGCGCTCCGCGTCGGCGTGCGTGTCGTAGATCTCGTTGCCGATGCTCCACATGAGCAGGCTCGGGCGGTTCCGGTCGCGCCGGACCCAGCTCCGCACGTCCTTCGCCGCCCATTCCGGGAAGAACCGCGCGTAATCGTACGGCGTCTTCGGCCGCTCCCACATGTCGAACGCCTCGGAGACGACGAAGAACCCCGTCTCGTCCGCCAGATCCATCAGTTCCGGCGCCGGCGGGTTGTGCGCGGTGCGGATCGCGTTCACGCCCATCTCCTTCAGCAGCGCGAGCCTGCGCCGCATCGCCGTCGCGTTGAACGCCGCGCCGAGCGCCCCGAGATCGTGATGCTCGCAGACGCCGTTCAGCTTCATTTTCGCGCCGTTCACGATGAGCCCTTCGTCCGGGTCCATCACGATATGGCGAAAACCGATCCGCTGCACCACCCGCTCGTACGGTTCGGCGCCATCCGCCGCGTCCGGCGGCCTGAGTTCCGTGACGAGGGTGTACAAATTCGGCTCATCCGGATGCCACAGCAGCGGATCGTCGACGGCCAGTTCGTGCGACGCCGCGGAACGGCCCGCCTCCACGCGCCCGGACGCCCGCGCGATTACCCGTCCCTGGCGTTCGATCGTGTGCGTCAGCACCGCCGCGTCCGCCAGCGACACTTCCGTGTCGATCCCGACCAGCCAGCGTCCGTCCGCCTGCCTCCGGATCGCGACGTAGACGCCGTCCGTCTCGATCCAGTTTGCGCCGCGCGTCTTCAGCCAGACGTTGCGGTAAATGCCCGCTCCCGAGTACCAGCGGCTGTTCGGACTCTGGTGGACGACCTTCACGACGATCTCGTTGTCGCCGTCCCGGAGCGCGCCGGTCAGATCGTGCTCGAACGAAGTGTAGCCGTACTTCCACTCGCCGACGGGCCTGCCGTTCACGTACACGGTCGAATCCTGGTAGACGCCGTCAAAACGGATAAGCGCCCGCCGGCCGTTCTTCCTCCAGCGAAACGTCTTGCGGTACCAACCGATGCCGTTCTCGTACAGTTGCCGCGTGTTCCGGATCAGCCAGTCATGCGGCAGATCGACCGGCTCGAAGGCGAGCCCCTGCCAATCGGTTGCGTCCAGTCCGGTCTTCGCGAACGTCCAGCCATCGTTGAACAAGACCTGCGTGTTCATGTCGACCCCTTTTCCCCGTGAAGGTTTTCCGATCAAGCCGATTATAGACGAGCGCTCGCCGCCTGAATACCCGACAAAACGGACAATCTCCGCGAAACCGCGGAGATTGTCTTGAATTCAGCCTCTTTTCTTTTCGATGTCCTCCCTGACCCGGCGGATGATCGCCATCCTGTTGTCCCAGCACGCCTGGCTCAGGTCGACGGGATACTCCGCCGGATTGAGCGTACGCTTGTATTCGTCCCAGAGCAATTCGAGGTTCTCCCGGGCGAACCGGCGGATCTCCTCCAGCGCCGGCAGCTCGTACACCAGCTCTCCGTTCTCGAAAATCGTGCGATGCAGCTCCCGCGCCTCGAAGTCCGTCACGTATTTCATGATGTGCGTGTGGACGGGATGGAACATTTTCAGCCGCGTTTCGCTCCGCGGATCTTCATGCTCCAGTGCGATGTAGTCGCCCTCGGCCTTGCCGCTCTCTCGGCTGACGATGCGCCAGACCCGCTTCAGCCCGGGCGTCGAGATCTTCTCGGGATTCGAGCTGATCTTGATCGTGTCGGCCATCCGTCCGTGCTCGTCCTCGATCGCGGCCATCTTGTAGACGGCGCCAAGCGCGGGCTGGTCGTACGCCGTGATCAGCCGCGTGCCGATGCCCCAGATGTCGATCTTCGCGCCCTGGGCCTTCAGGTTCAGAATCGTGTGCTCGTCGAGGTCGTTCGACGCGATGATCTTCGTCTCCGTGAACCCCGCCTCGTCCAGCATTTCCCGCGCCTTCTTCGACAGATAGGCCAGGTCGCCGCTGTCGAGCCGGATGCCGGCGAAGCGGATCCGATCGCCGAATTCCTTCGCCACCCGGATCGCGTTCGGCACCCCCGACCGGAGCGTGTCGTACGTGTCGACCAGGAAAACGCAGTTCCGGTGCGTGCTCGCGTACTTCCGGAACGCCTCGCATTCGTCCCGGTAGGCCTGCACCATCGCGTGGGCGTGCGTGCCGACGATCGGGATGCCGAACATCTTGCCGGCGCGGACGTTCGCGGTGCCGTCGAAACCGCCGATGATCGCCGCCCGCGCGCCCCACACCGCGGCGTCCATCTCGTGCGCCCGCCGGGTGCCGAACTCCAGCGCGGGCTCGTCCCCGAGAATCTGCTTGATGCGCGACGCCTTCGTCGCGATCAGCGTCTGGTAGTTGACGATGTTCAGAATCGCGGTCTCGATGAGCTGGCACTCGATGAGCGGCGCCTCGATGCGCAGGATCGGCTCGTTCGCGAAGACGAGCTCCCCTTCGCGCATCGAGCGGAGGGTGCCCGTGAACCGGAGACCGCGCAGGAAATCCAGGTAAGCCTCGTTGTACCCCTCGTCCCTCAAATAGGCCAGATCGGTGTCCGAGAAGCGGAAGTTTTGCAGGAACCGCACCACCCGCTCGAGCCCCGCAAAAACCGCGTACCCGTTGCCGAACGGCATCCTGCGGAAAAACACCTCGAACACCGCCCGGCGGTTGTGCACGCCGTCCGCCCAGTAGACTTCACCCATGTTCAGTTGATAGCGGTCGGTGTGCAGCGCCACACTGTCGTCCCGGTAAAGGTCGCGGTCCATCGATCCCGTCTCCTTCTTTACAGCACCGTCGCGCCGAGGCTGTTCCGGAAATGGCGCAGCGCCCATTCGTGGCCCTGCGCATCGAAGCTGGCCACGGCGCCCTCGTGCACGACGATCCGGTATCCCTTGTTGTAGGCGTCCACCGCCGTGTGCAGCACGCAGATGTCGGTGCAGACGCCGACCAGGTGCAGCTCTTCGATGCCCCGCGCGCGCAGGACGAGCTCGAGATCGGTGCCCGCGAAGGCGCTGTAGCGCGTCTTGTCCATCCAGATCACATTCGGGTTGTCCCGGTTCGCCTCGTAGATCGCCTGCAGCGTTCCGTACAGCTCCCGTCCCTTCGTCCCCGCGATATTGTGCGGCGGGAACAGCTTCGTCTCGGGATGGTACGGATCGTCCTTGTAATGGACGTCGATCGCGAACACGACGAGATCCCCGGCGTCGATGAACCGGCGGGTCAGGTCGGCGATCTTCGCCTCGATGGCCTGCGCCGGCCCGCCGCACGTCAGGGCGCCGTCCGACGCGACGAAGTCGTTCGTGTAATCGATGTGGATCAACGCTTTCCGCATCGCGCATTCCTCCCTTGGAACTTCTCGTTCACTGCCGATTATCCCCATTTAAGCAATCGAAGCGGAATTGTTCAAGCGGGCGAAACGAAAAAGGCCGCCACCGGAAACCGCGGTTTCCGCGAACGGCCCCTGTCCGATCAGATCAACGCCCGGCTGCGCACCTCAAAAATGCCGAACTTCAGGTATTGCCCCTCCCGCACGCCGAGAATTTGCGGGTGGTCCTTCGCCTGCGTCCGCCATTCGACGAGCCGGAGCACCTTGCCCGCGTCCTTCGCGGCCTCGAGGATCGTGTCGAGGAACAGCTCGGGCGGCACATGGTACGAGCAGCTCGCGGTGACGAGGTATCCGCCCTCGTTCACGAGCTTCAGCGCGTGCAGATTGATGTCCTTGTAGCCGCGCAGCGCGCCTTCGACGGCGCTCCGCGTCTTCGCGAAGGCCGGCGGATCGAGGATGACGACGTCCCACGTCCGCCCCTCGCCGACCGGCACGGAGGTGTCGATCTTCTTCCCCTCCTTCGCGGCAAGCGCCCGCCGCGCCCGCTCCTCGAGCGCCTTCGCCTGGCCGCGCAGGTAGTCGAACGCGTCGGCGACGACGAACTCGACGCGGCCTTCGAAGCCGTTCCGCTCCACGTTGCGCCGCGCCGTCGCGATCGCATGCTCCGACACGTCGAGGCAGGTCACCTTCTTCGCGCCGTAGCGGCAGGCGTGCAGCGTGAAGCTGCCGGTGTGGGCGAAGCATTCGAGCACGGTCGCGCCGTCCCAGTACGGATATGTCACGACCCGTCCGTTCGCGTTCACCGGGACGCGCAGCCTTGAGCCGTCAGCCGGCCGGTCGATGCCGCGCCGCGCGAAATAAACGTCCGGCACCTCGTGCGCGTCCCGCTCCTCGAACCGGATGCCGCTGCGCGCGCCCCAGCCGGTCATGAGCGGAGCGATCGCCGCCCGGTTCTCGCGCTGGTCGTAGAAGTGGCCGGTCTTCTGTCCGCCCCGGATGTCGACTTCCATTTCGATGCCGTTCTCGACGATGACGACGGACTCGGGGCATTCGCCGTACAGGAGGCCCGTCCGCTCCTCCAGCCCCTCCAGCCGGCGCACCGGCACGTCGGATCGCTCGTAAATCCCCCCGGGCTGAAAAACGTCCGCGAGCGCCTCGACGATCTCCTTCCTGCGCACATCCATCCCGAGCGTCAAAAGTTGCACGACAAGCACATCGCCGAACCGGTCGACGATGAGCCCGGGCAGAAAATCGGCCTCGCCGTAGACGAGCCGGCAGTCGCGCGGGTTTTCGACAAACCGCTCGCGGTGCCGCTTGCACGCCTCGAAACGGCCGGCGAAGAACGCGCGGTCCATCCGCTCCAGCGGCCCGAACGCGACGGCGCGCACCGCAATCTGCGAATGCGGGTTCCAGTAGCCTGTCGCGAGCAGCCGGCCGCGGTGGTCGCGCACGGCGACGAGATCGCCCGGCTCGGCTTCGCCTTCCATCCGGTCGATCTCGCCCGCGAAGATCCACGGATGCCCCGCCTCCAGCCGCTTGCGGCGGCTTGCGCTCAATATCACTTCAGCACCCATACGCGCCCTCCCGATGATCCATTGGCTTCTTCTTGCGCCTGCTTCGTCCGCATACGCGTCCGGGCGGCCTGTCATGCCCGTCCGGTTTCCGGCATACATTGGGATGACCGGTAGTCGCACGGAAGGGAGGCCATCCGCATGACCGACATCGCGTTGCCGATGCTGTTCGGCTTCGCCGTTTTCATGGCCGGCATGAAGCTGATGGAGCTTGCGCTCCACCGCTGGAGCGGCGGCCGGCTGAGGTTCATCCTCGAGAAGGCGACCGCGACGCCGCTGCACGGCCTGCTGTCGGGCACGGCCGTCACCGCCGCGCTGCAGAGCAGCACCGCGGTGACGGTCATGACGATCGGCCTCGTCAACGCCGGGTTGATGTCTTATCAGCGCACGCTCGGCATCGTCCTCGGCACGAACATCGGCACCTGCCTGACGACCGAGCTGATCGGCCTCAGCCTGAACCGGTCGGCGGTCCCGCTCATGGCCGTCTCCATGCTCGGCTGGCTCGTCTCCGTCCTGCTTCACGAAGCGAGCCCCCGGCGCGACCCGTCCGCGCCCGAGCCCGCATGGCTTGCGCCGCTGCGCTTCGGCTCGCTTGCGCTGTTCGGCTTCGGCCTGCTGCTGCTCGGCATGACCGCGATGCAGTCGATCGCGCCGACGGTCGAGCGGACGCGGCTGTTCGCTTTTTTCCTCGATCGGGCGGACGAGAGCGTGCTGTGGGGCATCGCGGCCGGGGCCGTGCTCACCGCCGCCGTCCACAGCAGCGCGGCGGTCATCGGCCTGATGATGGGACTCGCCGCCTTCGGCGCGATGCCGGTGGAGATCGGGATCGCCGCCGTCCTCGGCGCGAATGTCGGCACCTGCTTCACCGCCATGCTCGCCGCTTCCGGCGGATCGCCGGGCGGGCGGTTCGTCGCCTGGTCGCATCTGCTGCTGAATGTCGGCGGCTGCCTGTTGTTCGCGCCGCTCGTCGACGTCCTCGCCTTCGCATCCGGCCGGATTTCCGCTTCACCTGCCGCGCAGATCGCGCACGCGCAGACGATCTTCAATATCGTGTGTTCGCTTCTGGCCCTGCCGCTGTGCTATCTGCCGATCTGGAACCGTCCGCGGCCGGCCCGTCCGAAGGACGGGAACCGGCTTGCGGCGTGACGTCCGCCGGCAGCCCGGCCAGGATCGCGACGCCCGCGCTCGTGCCGAGCCGGTTCGCGCCGGCCGCCAGCAATTGCCGGGCCGTCCGGCCGTCGCGGATGCCGCCCGCCGCCTTGACGCCGATCGTCGGCGAGACGCTCGCCCGCATGAGCCGGACGTGCGCTTCCGTGGCGCCGCCCGGGCCGAAGCCGGTCGACGTCTTGACGTAGTGGGCGCCCGCCGCCTCGGCGACGCGGCACGCCTCCGCGATCTGCGTGTCGTCCAGCAGGCCGGTCTCGAGGATCACCTTCACGATCGCCCGGCCCTCCACCGCCCGCACGACGCCCGCGATGTCGTTCGCGACGACGCCGAACCGGCCCTGCAGCACGTGCCCGACCGACAGCACCATGTCGATCTCGGACGCGCCGTCCTCGACGGCCGCCGCCGCCTCGAACGCCTTCACCCGCGGATCGCTTGCGCCGAGCGGAAAACCGACGACGGCGCTTATCCGGACGGACGAGCCGGCCAGCCGCTCGCGGCAATAGTCGACCCAGACGCCGTTTACGCAGACGCTGTGGAAGCCGTAAACGCGCGCTTCGTCGCACAGCCGCGCGATGTCCGCCTCGGTCGCCCCGGGTTTCAGCAGCGTGTGGTCGATGTATTTCTCGAGCGTCTCGCCTGGTTTCCAGTACTTAATCAAGGCCGTCCACCCCGATACCGAGCAGCCGGAACGCCCCGGCCAGCACCCGGTCGTTGTTGTCGTAGCCTTCCGCCCGCTGCAGCCGCCACGCCTCCCCGGGCGAATGCCAGCCGACGCCGCCGATCTCTTCCTCCTGCGCCCTGAGCGCGCCGCCGACCGCTTCCACCAGATAGTAATGGACTTCCTTCTCCACCGTCTCGTTGTCCCTGCCCGTATAGGTATAGGTTACCCGGTCGATCGGCGCCGCGATCCGGCCGCGGATGCCCGTCTCTTCCTCGATTTCGCGCAGCGCGGTCTGCCAGGTCGTCTCGCCCGGCTCCATCTTGCCCTTCGGCAGCGTCATCCGGCCGAACCGGTCGCGGATGAGCTGAATCTCGATCCGTCCGTCCACGCGCCGATAGACGACGCCTCCAGCGGAGATTTCCTTCATTTCGCTTGCCCCCCGTCCCCTGGGTTGATCGGCCTTGAACATGCGTCGGGGATTCCCCGGCCGGCGGCCGCGGCCGCGAACTCGGGCAATCCCCTCGCAGGTCTTGGGCGCCGGCGGCGGACGATCCGTCAGACAGCCGCCGTCGCGTCGGCTTTCACCAGTTCCCCGCGGCATTCGTTCGCGTCCGCCGCCGTCATGCGGACGCGGCAGATCGAGCCGATCAGATCCGGCTCGCCGCGGAACGTCACCGACAGATAATTGTCACTGTAGCCGGTCAGCAGGCTTTCGCCGGCCGGCCCCTTCGTCTCGCGCTCCGGAATGACGTCCAGCTCGCGGCCGACGAAAATACGCGCGTATTCGAGCTGCATGCGCTCGGACAGCTCAATCAGCCGGTGGACCCGCTCGTGCTTCGTCTGCTCGTCCACCTGGTCCTCCATCCGCGCGGCCGGCGTGCCGGTCCGCTTCGAGTACGGGAACACGTGCATCTCGGCGAACCGCATCCGCTCCATGAAGCGGTAGCCGTTCTCGAACATCTCGTCCGTCTCGCCGGGGAAGCCGGCGATGACGTCCGTCGTGATCGCGACGCCGGGCATCGCCTTGTGCAGCTCCTCGATCTTGCGCGCGTACTCTTCGGTCGTATACTTGCGCCGCATCCGCTTCAGCACCGTGTCGTCCCCCGCCTGCAGCGGGATGTGGAGGTGGCGGCACATTTTGCGCGAGCGGTTGAGGACGTCGATCATCTTGTCGCTGATCTGGCTCGCTTCGATCGAGCTGATGCGGATCCGCTCCAGCCCCTCGACCCGGTCGAGGTCGACGAGCAGATCGGCGAGGTCGTAGTTCTCGAGGTCGTCGCCGTAACCGCCCGTGTGGATGCCGGTCAGCACGATCTCCTTGTAGCCCGACGCGACAAGCTTGCGCGCCTGGGCGATGACGCTCTGCGGATCGCGGCTGCGCGACAGCCCGCGCGCCCAAGGGATGATGCAGAACGTGCAGAAGTTGTTGCAGCCTTCCTGAATCTTCAGGAACGCCCGCGTCCGCTCGGTGAAGGACGGCACGTCCAGTTCCTCGAACTCGCGCGTCTTCATGATGTTGCGCACGGCGTTCACCGGCTTGCGCGTCCGCCGGATTTCTTCGATATAGTCAAGCAGCTTCGACCGGTCCTGCGTGCCGATGACGAGATCGACGCCCGGAATGGCCGCCACTTCGGCCGGCGACGTCTGGGCGTAGCAGCCCGTCACCGCGATGACCGCGTCCGGGTTGCGCCGGATCGCGCGCCGGATGATCTGCCGGCTCTTCTTGTCGCCGGTGTTCGTCACCGTGCAGGTGTTGATCACGTACACGTCGGCCGGTTCGCCGTCGAAGTCGATCTGCTCGTAGCCCGCCTGCCTGAAAAGCTGCCACATCGCTTCCGTGTCGTAGAAATTCACTTTGCAGCCCAGCGTGTAGAATGCGACCGTCGGCATCTATCCGATCCCTCCCATCTCTCCGGATTCGTACATGAGGCAGGCGAGCGCCGCCAGCGCCGCCGTCTCTGTGCGCAGGATGCGGGCGCCGAGCCCGGCCGGCTTCGCCCCCGCCGCCTCGGCCTCCGCCGCTTCCCGCTCGGTGAAGCCGCCTTCCGGCCCGACGACGACGAGCAGCCTGAGCGGCCTGTCCGCCACGCGGCCCATCGTCTCCCGCACGCGCGTCCGGAGGCCCGCCGCCGGCTCCCCGCCCTGCTTCTCGTAACAGAAATAGACATCGTCATAATCGGCGAACGTCCCGAGCAGCTCCCGCCAGGCCGCGACGTCGGCTACTTCCGGCAGCCGGCCGCGATGCGCCTGCTCGGCCGCTTCCTTCGCAATCTTGCGCCAGCGTTCGAGGCGCTTCGCCTCCTGCTTCCCGTCGTACCGGACGATCGCCCGTTCCGAGCGGAACGGCACGAACGCGGCGGCGCCGAGCTCGGTCCCCTTCTGGATGATGAGCTCCATCTTGTCGCCCTTCGGCAGGCTCTGCGCGATGACGACCGTCCACGCCGGCTCGCCCGCCGACGTCCGGAGCTCCTGTTCCGTCTCGGCCTCCGCGCGGCCGGGCTCCACCCGCGTCAGCACGGCCGCCGCTTCGCGCCCGGCGCCGTCACAGACGATGATGCGGTCGCCCGGACGCATCCGCATCACCCGTGCGATATGGAACGCGTCGTCGCCTTCCACGACGACCGTCCGGCCGCGGAAGGCGGCCGGCGGCACGATGTATCGCTGCATGTCGATCTACCAACCTTCATCATACACGTTTTGCAGGGCAGCCGCCACAGGAAATCCGTGCGTCAGTTCGACGAGAACGACAGGCCGAACAGCGAGAACATGCCGAAGACGATCGGCTGTCCCAGGCTGAACAGCGGGTCCAGCGTCACCGCGCGGAGCGGCGGAATGAATACGATGAGCAGGAACACGAACACGCCCCATTGCGCGTAACGGTCCAGCCTCGCCCTGAGCCGGGGCGGCGACAGATCCTCGACGATCCGGAAGCCGTCGAGCGGCGGCAGGGGAATGAGGTTAAAAATAAAGAGCAGGATGTTGATGTTGATCAAATAATTGAGAAACACGCCCACCGCCATCCGCACGCCGATCGAGGAGCCGCCGAGCCAGCCGGTGTGGGCGAACAGCGAATACAGCGCGACGCCGACGAACGCCAGCAGCAGGTTGCTGAGCGGCCCGACGGCGGACACGACGATGCCCATGAGCCGCGGATGCCGGAACCGCGACCGGACGACGGGCACCGGCTTTGCCCAGCCGAAGCCGGCGATCAGCAGCAGGATCGTGCCGAGCGGGTCGAGATGCGCCATCGGGTTCAGCGTCACCCGGCCCTGGTCGCGCGCGGTCGGATCGCCGAACTTGTACGCGCTGTACGCGTGGGCGAATTCGTGCACCGTGAACGCCAGCGCCAGGACGATCAGGATGAACGGAAGATGATCGATCGGATACCAGAGGAATTGCTCGAGAACATCCATCAGCTTCCCTCCGGCTTCCTCGCCGTGAAGGCGATCCAGTCTTCCTGCTCGTCGCGGCTGATGATTTCGAAGCCCGCGGCTTCAAGCCCCTGCCGCACCGCATCTTCTTTGTTGACATAGATGCCGGAGACAATGTACAGCCCGCCCGGCTTGAGCGCCTCGCGGACATCGTCGATGAACCGCAGGATGATCTCGGCGAGAATGTTCGCGATGACGAGATCGACCGGCGGCTTGACGATGAACGGTTGTCCGGCGGACGCTTCGCCGCCCTTGAGCACGCCGAGCAGATCGCTCTCGCGCACGTCGATCCGGTCCTTAAGGCCGTTCAGCTCCGCGTTCGCCTTCGCGCTCGAGACGGCGACCGGGTCGAGGTCGAGCGCGAGCACGCCGCGCGCGCCCAGCTTCACCGCGCCGATCGCGAGGATGCCGGAGCCGGTGCCGACGTCGATCACGTCTTCCCCGCCCCTCACAACCCGGTCAAGGGCGCGCAGGCAAAGCGCCGTCGTCGCGTGGGTGCCGGTGCCGAACGCCATGCCGGGATCGAGGTCGATGACAAGCTCGCCCGGACCGGGCTCGTACGGCTCCCAGGTCGGCCGGATCGTCAGCCGCTCCGACACGCGGATCGGCTTGAAATATTGCTTCCACGACTCCGCCCAGTCCTCTTCGTCGATCAGCGCCTCTTCCAGCGAGATGTCGCCCGGGTCGATGCCGTATGCCGGAAGCTCGCCGATCCGCGAATGCAGGGTGCTTTTCACCATGGACATGTCGGTTCCTTCGGGGAACCAGCCCTTGATCTCGACCCATCCGGCCGGTATCGCATTGAGCGGCCGGTCGTACCATTCGCCGAGCCTCGCCGATTCGGGCTTCCGGTCCTCCCACGACTCCTCGACCGATACGCCGTCCGCCTCGAGTTCATGCAGAAAATTCGTCACCATCTCGACCGCTTCGCTCCGCGTCCGGATGGTCAGCTCATGCCATTTCAACCGATCGAACCTCCCCCGTGAATCGGACACATCCATTGTATAATACCGGAAGCCGCGCGGCAAAAAAAGGCTGTGCGTGCATCCGTCCAAGACGAACGCCCCGGTTCGTTCAGCGAATCCGGGGCGTTCTCCTTCCGTCTGTTCGTCAATGCCATTCCGCCGTTCCGCCATGCGTCTCGATGAGCCGGGTCGCCTGCTCGACGATCGCGTCGTCGACCAGCGCGGTGAGGGAGGCGCCGTCTTCTTCCGGGCGAACGGCGGCGGCCCGCAGCGCTTCGAGCTTGCGCCGCGCTTCGCGAGCCCGCGCGGCGTCGGCGAACGTCGCGTTCAGTTCCGCCATGGCCGCGCCTCACCCGCCGCGCTGGCGGCCGTCCGCCGCCCGCGCCCGCGCCGCCGCTTCGCGGTCCTCGGCGTCCGCCGTCGCCGGATCGACGCGGACATCCTCCGCGCCGCCGGTCGGCAGGTTCCGCTTGCCGCCGCGCTTCTCTCTCGCATCCGTCGGCATGAGTCCATCCTCCTTCGCGTCATGCACGGAAGCTCCCCGCGCCGCATCCGATAGTGTGCGGCGAAGCGCCGAATATGCGGCGTGAGCCCGCGCGCGGCATGCGCCTGCGGCGGGCTTCGGGACGGACGCCGGGCCGGGGCTGTCGCGCTACTCGCCCCGGAACGCCCGCCTCATCCGTTCGAACAGCGTCTCGGAATGGGCATTGTGCGCATAGGCGTTTTCCTGCGACAGACCGGCGAACCGGCGCAGCAGTTCCTTCTGCTCCTCGGTCAAATTCGTCGGCGTTACGACGACCACCTTCACGTGCTGGTCGCCCTGGCCCATGCCGCGCAGCCGCGGCACCCCCTTGCCCTTCAGGCGGAAATAGGTGCCCGTCTGCGTGCCCGCGGGAATCCGCAGCTTCACCTTCTCGGTCAGCGTCGGCACCTCGATCTCGTCGCCGAGCGCCGCCTGCGCGAACGTGAGCGGCACCTCGCAGTAGATGTCGTCGCCTTCGCGCTCGAAGAACTCGTGCGGCTTCACCCGGATGACGATGTACAGGTCGCCGTTCGGACCGCCGCGCGTGCCGGCTTCGCCTTCGCCGGCGAGCCGGATCTGCGCGCCTTCGTCGACGCCCGCCGGGATGCGCACATGGATCGTGCGCTGCCGCTTCACCTTGCCCGTGCCGCGGCAGGCGCCGCACTTGTCGCGGATGATCTTGCCGGTGCCGCCGCACTGCGAGCAGAGCCGACGGTTCACGATCCGCCCGAACGGCGTGTTCGAGACAATCTCCTGCTGCCCGGTGCCGCGGCATGCCGAACACGTCTCCGGTCTTGTCCCCGGACGCGCGCCGCTGCCGTGGCACGTGTCGCAGACTTCGGTGCGCGGGATCGTGATGTCCTTCTCGACGCCGAACACCGCTTCCTTGAACTCGATCGTCATCGTGTACTGCAGGTCGTTGCCCCGCTGCGGCGCGTTCGGATCGCGGCGGCTGCCGCCGCCGAAGAACATGTCGAAGATGTCGCCGAAACCGCCGAAATCCGCCCCGAAGCCGCCGAATCCGCCGCCGCCGAACCCCTGGTTCGGATCGGTATGTCCGTAGCGGTCGTAATGGGCGCGCTTCTGCTCGTCGCTGAGCACGTCATACGCTTCCTTGACTTCCTTGAACCGCTCCTCCGCGTCCGGCGCCTTGTTCACGTCCGGATGCAGCTTGCGGGCAAGATTGCGGTACGCCTTCTTGATCTCTTCCGGGGTCGCGTTCCGGTCAACGCCCAGTACTTCGTAATAGTCCCGTTTTTCCGCCACTCAGCCACCCCCCATTGGGTCCAGCCGCCCGCACCCATGCATAACCGAGGGTCAAAGCCGATTGGACCGACTTTGACCCTCCGCTCGCAGCCGATTCGGGCTCACGGCTTATTTCTTGTCGTCGACGACTTCGTAGTCGGCGTCCACGACGTTGTCCTTGCCCTTCGCCGCGCCGCCTTCCGCGTCCGCCGCACCGGCCGCGCCCTGCTGCGCTCCGGCCTGCTGGTACAGCTTCACGGAAAGCTGCTGCACGACGTTCGACAGTTCTTCGGTCGCCGCCTTGATCGTATTGATGTCGTTCGACTCCATGGCCTGCTTGACTTTGTCCTTCGCCTCGTTCGCCTTCTGGATGTCGGACGCGTCGACCTTGTCCCCGAGATCCTTCAGCGTCTTCTCGACCGTGTACACCAGATGGTCGGCGTTGTTCTTCGCCTCGACGAGCTCGCGGCGCTTGCGGTCTTCCTCCGCGTACTGCTCCGCTTCCTTCCGCATCCGCTCGATCTCCTCCGGCGTCAGACCGCTCGAGGACGTGATCGTAATCTTCTGCGACCGGCCCGTGCCCTTGTCAACCGCGGACACGTTGACGATGCCGTTCGCGTCGATGTCGAACGTGACCTCAATCTGCGGCACGCCGCGCGGCGCCGGCGGAATGTCGCTCAGGATGAACCGTCCGAGCGTCTTGTTGTCGGCCGCCATCGCGCGCTCGCCCTGGAGCACGTGGATCTCGACGCTCGTCTGGTTGTCGGCGTAGGTCGAGAAAATCTGCGATTTGCTCGTCGGAATCGTCGTGTTCCGCTCGATCATCTTCGTGAAGACGCCGCCCGCCGTCTCGATGCCGAGCGACAGCGGCGTGACGTCGAGCAGCACGACGTCCTTCACGTCGCCCGTCAGCACGCCGGCCTGGACGGCCGCGCCGAGCGCGACGACTTCGTCCGGGTTGACGCCCTTGTGCGGCTCCTTGCCGATCAGCTTCTTGATCGCTTCCTGAACCGCCGGAATCCGCGTCGAACCGCCGACCAGCACGACCTTGTCGATGTCGGACGGCGAAAGTCCGGCGTCGGCGAGCGCCTGGCGGGTCGGACCGAGCGTCCGCTCGACGAGATGGGCCGTCAGCTCTTCGAACTTCGCCCGGGTCAGGTTCATTTCGAGGTGTTGCGGCACGCCGTCGACCATCGTGATGAACGGCAGCGAAATCGTCGTCGTCAGCATGCTGGACAGCTCTTTCTTCGCCTTCTCCGCCGCGTCCTTCAGCCGCTGGACGGCCGCCCGGTCTTTCAACAGGTCGACGCCGTGCTCCTTCTTGAACTCCGCGGCGAGCCAGTCCATGATCGCCTGGTCGAAATCGTCGCCGCCGAGGTGGTTGTCGCCGCTCGTCGCCTTGACTTCGAAGAAGCCGTCCCCGAGCTCGAGGATCGACACGTCGAACGTGCCGCCGCCGAGGTCGAAGACGAGGATCGTCTGGTCTTCTTCCTTGTCGAGGCCGTACGCGAGCGCGGCCGCCGTCGGCTCGTTGACGATCCGCAGCACTTCAAGGCCGGCGATCTTGCCGGCATCCTTCGTCGCCTGGCGCTGCGAGTCGTTGAAGTAGGCCGGCACCGTGATGACGGCCTTCGTCACCGGCTGGCCGAGATAAGCTTCCGCGTCGGCCTTCAGCTTCATCAGAATGAACGCCGAAATTTCCTGCGGCGTGTATTCCTTGCCGTCGATCGTGACTTTGTGGTTCGTGCCCATGTGCCGCTTGATCGAAATGATCGTGCGGTCCGGATTCGTGATGGCCTGGCGCTTCGCCGTCTCGCCGACGATCCGCTCGCCGTCCTTCTTGAACCCGACGACGGACGGCGTCGTGCGGCTGCCCTCCGAGTTCGGAATGACGACGGCTTCGCCGCCCTCCATGACGGCGACACAGGAGTTCGTCGTACCGAGGTCGATGCCGATCACTTTGCTCATCGAACGTTCCTCCTTAATGGAATGCCAAAATCACACTGGCCGCTTCAACCGCTGACCTTGACCATGGCCGGACGAATCACGCGGTCCTTCAAAATGTAGCCGCGCTGGAGCTCCTCCACGACGGTCCCTTCCTCGTGTTCGTCGGACTCGACGCGCATGACCGCCTCGTGGTACTCCGGATTGAACGGCTGTCCGACCGTCTCCATCGGCTTCAGCCCTTCCTGTTCGAGCAACTGGAGCAATTGGCGGTGAATCATGTCCACGCCCTTCATCAGCGCCTCGAAATCGCCGGATTCCTTCGACGCGCCGATCGCGCGCTCGAAGTTGTCCAGCACCGGCAGGAGCCGGGTGATGAGCTCCGCGGAGGCGTATTTCGCCAATTCTTCCTTCTCGCGCTGGGTGCGCCGGCGGTAGTTGTCGAAATCGGCCTGCGAGCGGAGCAGCCGGTTCCGGTATTCCTCGAGCTGGCCTTCGAGCTCCGCGATGCGCCTGTCCCGCTCGTCCGCCGCGCCGTTCTCCGCCGCCGGCTCGCCGTCGCCCGCGCCATCCGCCTCGCCTTCGCCGGCTTCCGACGGCTGAGCCTCCGCATTCAGCGTATCGGCCGGCGCTTCCGCAGCCGGCCTGTCGCGTTCGCTATCCGCGTGAGCCGCTTCGCCTCCGTCGGCCGCGGCTTCCTGGTCCAACCGTTCCTCTGCCGTGTGCCTTGCCTCCGTCATTGCTGCATATCCACCTCCCTGATGCCGAAGTCCATCGGCATCACCCGTCAATTGTACCATTTTGCAAGTTCGGCAGCCAAATCCTTGGACAGAATGTCCATCAGCGTGATCGCCTTGGCGTAATCCATGCGCATCGGTCCGAGCAGTCCGATCGTGCCGACCGTCGTGCCGTCCACGACGTAGGTGGCGGTGATGAGGCTGCAATTCTTCAGCGCTTCATCCGCGTTCTCATGGCCGATCCGGACCTGGATGCCCTCCTGCTTCGGGCTGAACGAGCGCACCAGAGCCGGCGTCTCGTCCAGCCACTCGAGGATCGACTTCACCTTGTTCACGTCGCGGAATTCCGGCTGATTCAGCATGTTCGAGGTGCCGGTCGTGAACGGGCGATGCTCGGTCCGCTGCTCGAGCGCCTGCGCCAGCGTGTCGATGATCGATTCGCAATGGCTGACGTAGCGGTTCAGTTCCTCGCTCACTTCGGTGTACAGCTTCGTCTGCAGCCGGTGCAGCGGCACGCCGGCCAGCTTCGCGTTCAGGATCGCGACGACCTTCTCGAGCTCGCCCACGTCGAATCCGGGCGGAATGGAAATCGTCCGGTTCTCGACATGGCCGGTGTTCGTCACGATGATCGCGACGGCCGACTGGTCGTTCAGCGGCACGAGCTGGAAGGCCTTCAGCGAATTGCTGAACACCTCGGGCCCCAGCACGATGCTCGTATAGTTCGTCAGATTGGCCAGTATGGTCGCGGCGTGCTGGATGATTTGCTCCATGCGGGTCATTTTTTTGGCGAAGAACGAACGGACGCGGCGCAAATCCTCCTCATCCACTTCGCCGATGCGGACGAGGTGGTCGACGTAGTAGCGGTAACCCTTCGCCGACGGGATTCGGCCGGCAGACGTGTGCGGCTGTTCCAGAAAACCGAGCTCCTCCAGGTCCGCCATCTCGTTCCGGATCGTGGCGGGACTGTAGCCGACGCCGCTCTTCTTCGAGATGCTGCGCGATCCCACCGGTTCGGCGGACCGAATATAATCGTCAACAATGGCAGTCAGAATCAAACGCTGTCTCTCGGTCAACATCTCCCGAACCCCTCCCGACCGGATGATGACAACCTTCGGACCGCGTTAGCACTCGACGCCCGAGAGTGCTAACCAACAATACAAAAATACCAAACCGGCTCGACGATTGTCAAGTCAGTTCAGTACCCTGAGCACCGCGATTTCGTCGCACGCGTGGCGCTTCGGACAATGGACGCAGTCGGTCCACACCTTCTCCGGAAAGATCTCCTTGTCCACCACTTCAAACCCGTTCTTCCGGAAAAAGTCAACCGCGTACGTGAGCGCCATCACCTTCGGAACGCCCCGTTCGCGGGCCGCGGCCACGAGCATGTCGACCAGCTTCGTGCCGATGCCGAAGCCCTTGTATTCTTCCTTCATGCCGAGCGAGCGGATCTCGACCAGCTCCGGTCCGAGTTGAAACAGCGAGCCGCAGCCGACGATCTCGCCGTCGATCTCCGCCACGATGAAGGAGTCGATGTGGCGGGAAAGCGCCTCCCGCGAGCGCGGCAGCATGATCCCCTTCTCCGCGTAGCTTGCGATCAAGCGGTGCAGCTCTTCCACATCGTCCGTCGTCGCCCATCTGCACACCGCTTCTTTCACCATCATTCGCGCGTTCCTCCTGCGTCCGGCCAGGCCCGGCCCGAAAAACGAATATGAATAAATATACAACAGGGTGAAAAAGATTGCAATCCCGAATTCGCGGAGAAGGGAAACGGGGGAAGTGCGAAGCCATTCTGACGAAACTGACGCGTCCTATTCGAGCCAAACCGCAGGGTTCCGAATTTTTAACAAAACCGAGACACGCCATCGGTTCCGTGACGCCCCAAAATTCGCCCGAAATGGGTCAATCGCGACGCTCCGTTTCGTTAGCGCTTCTCCTTCCCGAACCGTCAAAGGCCGGTACAGCTCCCCCGTCCCCGGCTATTCCTGCAGCACGCCGACGAACGCGCCGAACACTTCATTGCCGAGCGGAATCGCGCGTTCGGTGAGCCGCCAGCCGGCGCCGTCGGGACGGCGCTCGAGCAGGCCGGCCTCCCGGAGCCGGGCGATGACGCCGCCGAACACTTCGTCGATCGTCCGTCCGCCGAACTGGACCGCGAAATCTTCATCGCGTACGCCTTCCCGCAAGCGCAGCCCGACCATCATGAAGTCCTCCATCGCCTCGCGCTCGCTCACCGGCTCTTCGGACAGCCGGGGCAGCCGCTCGCGGGCCGCCTCGATGTACGGCGTCACGCCCTTGATGTTGACGTGGCGCACGCCCCGCGCGTATCCGTGGGCGCCGGCGCCGATGCCGTAATACGGCTCGTTGCGCCAGTATGTCATGTTGTGCCGGCTCTCGTATCCCGGCAGCGCGAAGTTGCTGATTTCGTACTGCCGCCGGCCTGCCGCCTCGAGCCGTTCCATGATGAACAAATACATCCGCAGCTCCTCTTCCTCGGCGGGAAGGGGCAGCTCGCCCCGCTCGTGGAGCACATGGAACAGCGTGTTCTCCTCGATCTTCAGCCCGTACAGCGAATAATGCGGCAAATCGAGCCCGATTGCCCGCTGCACGCTGTCCGCCAGCATCTCCATCGTCTGGCCCGGCAGGCCGAACATGAGGTCGATCGTGATGTTCGTGAACCCCGCGTCCCGCGCGAGCCCGATGCTGCGCCAGGCGTCCTCCGAGTCGTGGATGCGGCCGAGCCGCCGCAGCAGCGCGTCGTCGAACGCCTGCACGCCGAAGCTGATCCGGTTCACGCCGCCCTCCCGCATCGCGGCGAGCAGTTCCGGCCCCGTCGTGCCCGGGTTCGCCTCCACCGTGAATTCCGCGTCAGGCGCGACGGGGAACCGCCGCCGCACGGCGCCCAGAAACCGTTCCATCTGCTCCGGCGTCAGCACCGTCGGCGTCCCGCCGCCGACGAACACGGTGTCGATCCGCTCCGGCGGCAGCACGGCGACCGTCCGCTCCATTTCCAGATCGAGCGCGTCCAGATAGGCGTCGACCGGCTGTCCCTCCAGCACATACGTGTTGAAGTCGCAGTAATGGCACCGGTGGGTGCAGAACGGGATATGGATGTAGAGCGCCTTCGGAGGATGCATCAGCATGTCCCACCCCTCCTTCATACGGGGCTATAAAAATCCGCCGGAACGAAACGATCCGCAACGTCAGGGACGGCAAACCGGAAACCCGCGCGGGGTGCCGCCAACCGCACAATCGCGGCGACCGTCCGGGCGGGCACGCCGACTACCCGTACGGGAGCGTCGCCGAACGCGAAGCCGCGCCTGCCGTCCGCAAGGGTTCACCGGCAGCAGCACGTCATCCAACAATCAAGCCGCCGGGAATCCCCGGCGGCCCGGCGGCCGCGTGCGGCCGTCATTTGTCGATGCGCAGCACCGCCATGAACGCCTCCTGCGGCACTTCCACGCTGCCGACCTGTTTCATCCGTTTCTTGCCTTCCTTCTGTTTCTCTAGCAGCTTCCGCTTCCGCGTGATGTCGCCGCCGTAGCACTTCGCGAGGACGTTTTTCCGCATCGCCTTGACCGTCTCCCGGGCGATGACCCGCGAGCCGATGGAGGCCTGGATCGGTACCTCGAACATCTGGCGCGGAATGAGATCCTTCAGCTTCTCGCAGACGACCCGGCCGCGCTGGTACGCGCGGTCGCGGTGCACGATGACCGACAGCGCGTCCACCACTTCGTTGTTCAGCAGGATGTCCATCTTGACCAGGTTCGACTTCTTGTACCCGGACAGCTCGTAATCGAACGAGGCGTAGCCGCGCGTGCTCGATTTGAGCTGGTCGAAAAAGTCGTACACGATCTCCGACAGCGGGAGCTCGTAAACCAGCGTCACGCGGGACGTGTCGAGGTACTCCATGTTGACGAACTCGCCGCGCCGGTTCTGGCACAGCTCCATGATCGGGCCGACATAGTCGTTCGGCACGATGATCGACGCCTTGACGTACGGCTCCTCAACGTAGTCGATCTTGCCCGATTCCGGATAGTTCGACGGATTGTCGATCTCCAGCGTCTGGCCGTTCGTCAGGTGCACCCGGTAGACGACGCTCGGCGCCGTCGTGATGAGCGGAATGTTGAACTCCCGCTCGATCCGCTCCTGGATGATCTCCATGTGCAGCAATCCGAGGAACCCGCACCGGAATCCGAAGCCGAGCGCGGTGGACGTCTCGGGCTCGTAGCGCAGCGACGCGTCGTTGAGCTCGAGCTTCTCGAGCGCCTCGCGCAGGTCGTTGTAGTCCTGCGTGTCGATCGGGTAGAGCCCGCAGAACACCATCGGATTGATGCGCCGGTATCCCGGAAGCGGCTCGGGCGCCGGATTCTTCGCGTCGGTGATCGTGTCCCCGACCCGCGTGTCCTTGACGTTCTTGATGCCGGCCACGACGAAGCCGACATCGCCGACGGACAGCTCGTCGACGACCGTCATCCGCGGCTTGAACGTGCCGACCTCGATGACCTCGAACTCCGCGCCCGTCGCCATGAACCGGATCTTCTTGCCGGCGCGGATGCTGCCGTCCACGACCCGGACATAGACGACGACGCCCTTGTACGGATCGTAGTGGGAGTCGAAAATGAGCGCCTTCAGCGGAGCGTCCGGATCGCCCTGCGGCGCCGGCACCTTCGTGACGATCTGTTCGAGAATCTCTTTGATGCCGATGCCCGCCTTCGCGGACGCGAGCACCGCCTCGCTCGCGTCGAGCCCGATCACCTCCTCGATCTCCCGCTTGACCCGGTCCGGGTCTGCGCTCGGCAGGTCGATCTTGTTGATGACCGGCAGAATCTCGAGGTTGTTGTCCAGCGCGAGATACACGTTCGCCAGCGTCTGCGCCTCGATCCCCTGCGCCGCGTCGACGACAAGCAGCGCGCCTTCGCACGCGGCCAGGCTGCGCGACACTTCATACGTGAAGTCGACATGGCCGGGCGTGTCGATCAGGTGGAGCGTATACTCCTGGCCGTCGTCGGCCTTGTAGTTCAGACGCACGGCCGTCAGCTTGATCGTAATCCCGCGTTCCCGTTCGAGGTCCATGTTGTCCAGAACCTGCTCCTGCATTTCCCGGTTCGTGAGCGCGCCGGTATATTCGAGAATGCGGTCGGCCAGCGTCGATTTGCCGTGGTCGATGTGCGCGATGATGCAGAAGTTGCGGATGTTCCGCTGCTTCGTCAGAGCGTCCGTCATGCATTTCCTCCAACATGAGCATGAATGCCGTTCGATCTCCTATTATATCAGCAGCGGGAGTCAAGCATCAATGCGCGCGTACGGACGCCGCGGCGACCGTGCGGCACGGATTCAGCGCGCCACGGACTCGAACAGCGACACGACGAAACGAATCCCGCCTTTCGCCAGCGATTGCAGAAGGCCGGCCGTGCCGTCCGCCAGCCTGCTGACGCCGCCTCTTCCCTCCGCGAAGTCATCGTATCCGTATCCTTCCTCGTACCTTGTCGGGCCGTAATCGTCCCATCCCGGATAACTCCCCGGATCCGCATGCTGATCTTGCGGCCGCGCGCCGTAGGAATCCGGCCCCACGGCATCCCGCGCGCCGGCTTGCGCGCCGACTCGTCCGCCGGAAGGGTACGGATCGCCCGCATTCGCAGCGATGCCCGGGACGCTTCGCTCCGTCCGCGGTTCCGCCGGACCGTACACATCCTCCACGCCGTCCGACGCCAGCTCGATGCCGTACAGGACGAAAAACGCGATCGCGGCGCCGAGCAGCGTATATTGCCAGGGTCTGCGCATGCCGACTCCCCCTTCCGAGACTCATTCCGTTCCGGCGGCCGTCTCCGCCGCCGACGACGAAAAATACAGTTCGGCGATCACCTCGGCCAGCGCGTCGGCCGTCCGGTAACACTCCTCCAGCGTGTTCTCGATGCCGCCGATCTCAATGAGCAGGCTGTGCGGCGACAGCGACTGGTTGTACTCCCCGTTGCCGTTCGAGGCGTCCTTGCCCCAGATGCCGCGCGAAATGCCGGGATAGCGTTGTTCCAGAAGGCGATGAAGCTCCACCGCGAACGATTCGTTTTTCCGCCAGTCCGGGTTTCCTTTTCCGATGATGAAGTAGACCTGCGCATAGGTCTTGCCGTCGATCGTCGCCGTCGTGTAGCCGCGCGCCTGCGAGTCCCGGTGGATGTCGAACAGCCAGGTGAGGCCGTCGTGTTCGGCCATCGCCTCCAAGACCGTCTCTTTCGAATATTTATAGGAAAATTCCCAGCGATAGTCCTTGACCGTCGTCGCATAGTCAACCGGGGAGTGGACCGCGCCGACGCCGGCCTCTTCCAGTTTCCGGGCAAGCCGCTTGCCGACCAGCGTGATGTTGATCTCGTCCGACTCGGCGTTCTTCGCGCCGTCGCCGAGCTCCGGCAGCCACGATTCGCGGTTGTGGGAATGGTAGACGAGGACAACCTTCCGCTTCGGCGCCGCGGGCGTGTCGTCCCCGGCATGCTCCTCGCCCGCCGCGGCATCGCCGACGCCCTGAGCGGCGTCTCCTCCGGCCGTTTCGACCGTTCCGGGCGACACGGGAGGGCGCTGCGCCTTGTCGGCCGATCCGGGCGCCGCCGGAATGTCCGGCGCTTCATCCGCCGGTCCGGTCCGCCCGCCGTCGCTTGCCTCATCCTTCCTTTCCGGCAGCGGCGGATGATCCGCCGGCCCGGTGACCTGTTCCCCGACGCTGCCCGGCCTGAGCAGCACGGCGCGCCCGGATTCGAGCCCCGGCAGTTCGCTGGCGAGCAGGCTGCGCGGCTGATGCGGGTTGATGCCGGTCGCGAAACGGAACAGGAACGCCGCCGTTCGCCGCCCGTCGATGCCGCCCGTCCGCTCCGCGGAACGGAACGACGGAAGCTCCATGCCGGCCGCCTGCGCCAGCAAGCCGTCCGGAAGCGAAGCCGCCGCGCCTCCCGCCGGCCAATCCGCCGCCGATGACCGGAACGCCAGCCCCGCCAGCCCGGCCGAGACGACCGCGGCGAACGTGAAGACGGACAGCAGGACGAATGCTCGCCACCCGACAAGCAACCTGCACAGCGCCCCGGCGCTCCGTGTCGAACGACTGACAACCGTGATTCGTTTCATCGACTGCTCCTCCCCACAGGCTGCGGCAATTGCCGGATCTTGCTATCAGTCTATGAAAGAGGAGCGGATTCCAGAACGGAAACGGAGTGAAGAAAATAGAATGGAAGATTTCGGGACGGAGGAAAAAAAGAACCGGCGCTCAGCGGGTGTAAGCGCCGGTGTTTTCCATGGTGACGGCGTCGTGCAGCGCGGCGTTCAGCCCGCTGGCGATGATGTTCGCAATATCCTCGATGAAGGAGTCGACCTCCTTCGGCGTGACGAGCAGATCGTGGCCCATCGGCTGCAGCACTTCCTTCACGAGCTGCAGGCGCTCTTCGTTCGAGATGGAATGGAGCATGCCGAGGATCGGCGCCGCGTTGTCCGTCTGCCTGCGAAAGTGCTCCGCCATCAGCTCGATGCAGTTGTTCACGATGGTGGAAGCGTAGACGACCGTCGGAACGCCGATCGCGACGACCGGCACGCCGAGGATGTCGCGCGTCAGCCCCTTGCGCTTGTTGCCGATGCCGGAACCGGGATGGATGCCCGTGTCGGCGATCTGGATCGTCGTGTTGACCCGTTCGACCGCCTTCGAGGCGAGCGCGTCGATCGCGATGATGAGATCCGGTTTGATCTGCGAAACGATGCCGAACACGATATCGCTCGACTCGATGCCGGTGATGCCGAGCACGCCGGGCGCGACCGCACTGACGGGACGGTAGCCGGGGGCCACCTGGTCCGGCATCAGCTCGAACAGATGGCGGGTGACCAGCGTGTTTTCGACGACGAGCGGGCCGAGGGCGTCGGCGGTCACGTTCCAGTTGCCGAGCCCGACAATCAGCGTCTTCGCGCTGCGGCTGACGCCGACCCGGTCGAGGAACGCCTCGAACTCGCGCGCGAACACTTCGGCGACACGGTCCTGCAGTTCCGTATCGCGGTTCCGCAAGCCCGGCACCTCGATGGTGACGTAACGGCCGACCATTTTGCCGATTGCCCGGGCCCCCTCTTCGTTGTCGACGCTCATGCGTGTGATTGTGATGCCGTCCTCGGTGACCGTCTCCGTCGAGATGCCGTTCAGCCGCCCGTCCTTGCCCGTCTGGGCCATCTCCTTCGCTTCCAGCGCGAGGTCGGTGCGGATGTCGTATTGGCGCAATTCGATGTCGTGCATGGCAGCGCATTCCTCCAATGTTCGGATCAGCCTTATTGTTGGGCGGCGGGCGGCGAATTATGCAGCCCGCTTCCGCTCTTGCAATTTCAGGGTCCGCATGATAGAATACTTCAAGTTGACTCAAGATGAGGAATGGCTTGTTGTCCGGGAGGTGAACCGAGTGCCGAACATCAAATCCGCCATCAAGCGCGTGAAGACGAGCGAGAAGCGCCGCGCCCTGAACGCGTCGCAGAAATCCGCGCTGCGCACGGCCGTCAAGGCTGCCGAGACGGCAATCGCATCCGCTGACATCGAAGCCGCCAAGGCTGCAGTCGCCGCCGCTTCGAAGAAGCTGGACAAGGCTGTCACGAAAGGCCTGATCCACAAGAATAAAGCCGCTCGCAAGAAATCCCGCCTGGCCCAGAAGCTGAACGCGCTGCAAGCGCAGGCCTGAGGCCGGCGTGACCCCAACTGTGAAAAACGGCTGACGCCATCCCAGACGGGTGGCGCAGCCGTTTTTTTCTGTGCGAAGACGATCCCCGGCCCGGAGAAAAGCCGCCGTCCCTTCGGGGGACGGCGGCTTTCGCCGTGATCTATACGCGCGCCTGCGAATTCCGCCATGCGCCGGATTGGAGCAGGTACAGCTCCAACCCGAGCTCCTTGTCGATCAGCCCGGTCTTCATCCGGTAGTCGAGCTCGGCAATCTCGCGGAGCATGGCGGCCAGCCGTTCCTCGCTCCACCTGCGCGCCTTGTCCGCCGCAAGGCGAACCCGGTACGGATGGATGCCGAGCTGCGCCGCGATCTGCTGGTTCGGCCAGGACCGCGCCGCCAGCTCCTTCACCTGCAGCATGATCCGGAGCTGGCTCGCGATCAGCGCCGCGATCCGGATCGGCTCCTCCTTCCGTTCGAGAAGCTGCCGGTACAGGGTGACGGCCCGGCCGGTGTCGCCCCCGGTCAGCGCGTCGATGAGCGCGAACACGTCATCCTCGAGCACAGGCGCCGTCAGCGCCTCCACATGCTCGCGCGTCACGGTGCCCCCCGGTCCGGCATACAGGCACAGCTTGTCCGTTTCCGCGGCGAGCGACTGCAGATGGGTACCCGCCCGGCGGATCAGCGCCTCCGCCGCGTCCTCGCCGATCGTGCGGCCTTGCTGCGAGACGCGCCGCATGATCCAGCGGACGAGGTCCCGGCCTTCGAGCTCGGCAAATTCGATGACCGCGTCCATTTCCTTCAGCAGCTTGACCGCCTTGCGCCGCTCATCCAGCTTGTCGCTGTGCACGACAAGCAGCAGCACGCTCGTCTCGCACGGCTTGCGCAGGTAGGCGATCAGCCGGTCGACGTCGTGCTGCAGCCGGCCTTCCTTGCCGCCCGACGCCAGAACCGTCTCGTCGCGCACGACGACCAGCTTGCGGCTGACGAAGAACGGCATCGCGTCCGCTTCCTCGACCGCGGCTTCCACCGGCGTCTCCGCCGTGTCGAACCGGAACAGGCCGAGCTCCTTTCCGTCTTCGCCGAGCAGCTTGTCCGCCGCATAGTTGACGAATTCCCGCATCCGGTAGCGATCGCGCCCGAACACGGCATAGACGGGGCGAAAATGTCCCGCGTTGATCTCCTTCACTGCTTCGCTCGGATTCATGTGACCTCCGTTTCCCGCCTTGTCGGGCCGCGGGCGGGAGAGGGATGAAGCTTGGCATCAAAAGCCGCGGGGGTTGCCGGCAAAGTCATCCCCCGCGCGCTCCACCCCTCCGCCCTTGATCTATGTGAACACCAGCGGGAAGATCCATGGCTCTCCCCGCGGATGACCGGACCGACCAAACGCTCGGTCCGTCACAACTCATCTTACGCGGCCGGCGGAAAAGATGTGCAATTTGATCCCGCAAGACGCGTTACGGTTGCGCCTGCGTCTCCGTGTCCTCCCGCGTCTCCTTGCCCGAGACGGGATCGACCCGCCAGACCTCGGACGTGCCGTCTTCGCGGCGAAGCTCATACCGGAAATGCGTACCGTCATCCGACCATCCCAACGCGGCGACCGCCCCCGCCCGTTCTTCGCCTTCGAACCACGTATTGCCTTCCCGGTCCCGGATGATGAGGCGGGAATCTTCGAATGCGGCGATCCAGGCGCCGTCGGGCGAAACCGACTCGATCGGTTCCGCGGGCGGCTCGTCGACGAATCCCGCGATGCTCATCATCGGCTCGTTCCCGAGCCGATCCGGCGCCGCTTCTTCCCATTCGGCCACGCCGACGGCGTCGCCCGAGCCCTGCAGGAGATCCGGCGGGGACATGCGGGGCTCGCCCGCACCGGGCGCGGCGGAAGCCGAGCCCGGCGCGTCCCCCGGGCCGGCGCCCTCTTGGACGCCGTCCCCGGTCGGCAAAGACTGTCCGGCCGTTCCGCCGGACGCCGAATCCGCCGCCTGACCGCCCGCCGCCGCGTCGTCGGCCGAGCCGAAGTTCAGGGACTTCTCCAACAGCGGTCCGGATTGATCCGCAGACTCGAGGATTCGGGAGGAGTCCATCGTCAGCATGGGCTTGGCCGACGAGGCCGAAGATGCCGACGACGACATGGCGGACGATCCGGACGAGGCCGACTCCATGCCGAGATTGAGCAAGTCGCCGTTCAACCGATCCTGGTTGTACGTTACGAGGAAAATGCCCGCGGCGATCCCGGCCGCGACAACCCCGCCCAGCATGCGCAGATTGAACCGGCTGATCCGGCGGCGCGGCAGCGCTCCGTTGGCCGGCACGCTGCCGGACGCTCCCGCCGGTCCGGCCGCTCCGGCGTCCGCGCCCGCCGCGGCGGCATTCGCCCGGTCGATCTCGTCAAGTTTCGGCAGGATCGCATCCACGAGGCTGAACGGCGGCGTCACCTTCGGCAGGTTCTCCAGTTCGGCGGACAGCCGCTTGAGACGCTCGTACATGGCCGCGCAATCTGCGCAGTGCCGGATGTGCTCGAGCAGTTTCGCGGACTCGATCTCGCCGAGATCGCCGTCGAGCTCGCGCTGCATATATTCCATCACCTCTTGACAGTTCATCCCCGGACACCGCCTTTCTGATAATCTCGGAGCAGAACCTGAAGCTGCTGTCTGGCCCGGAACAGATACGATTTCACCGTGTTGAGTGGCAGATCCAGCGAATCGGCGATCTCGTTGTACGAGAAATCCTGCAAATATCGCAGCACGACAACCGCACGGTGATGCTCGGGAAGCCGGTCGATCGCATCGCGGATATCCTTGGCGGCATAGTTGGCCATGACTTCGCCCTCGACCGATTCCCTGCCCTCGAACACCATCTCGTGCTCCTCGATGGAAACGGTCGGTTTGTTCCGGCGGAACTTGTCGATGCAGATATTCGTCACGATGCGCTGCACCCAGGTTTTGAACTGCGCTTTCTCCTCATAGGAGCCGATTTTCGTATAAATGCGGATCAAGGCTTCCTGTGCCGCGTCCATCGCATCCTGTTCGTTGCCAACAAGATAAAAGGCCGTTCGGTAGACATGCGTCTCGATTTCGCGCAAAAGCGTGATCAGAGCTTCGCGATCGCCCTCGCGGGCGGCACGGATCAGCGACGGCTCTACCACGAGGATCCCCCTCTCTTGCACCCTCTCAAACGAAACGGCCCGCGAAAATGTTGCAGACCGCCCGCGCAAAAGGGTCTTTTTTTCGTCAGGCTTCCTCCCCCGGCGCATGCCGCAACCGGTCGCCCTTTCGTCCACCTTCAAGCATAGCAGAAATCAGGCGGGGCGTATACCGGAGGCCGCTGTCAGGCCGAATTTGGCAGGGCCGTCCGGACCGAGAGCGCGCCTTCTTCGATCCGGTATTGCGTCTCGCCGTTTGCGTCCGTCCGGCGGACCCGGGCGCCGGCGGCCGCGATCCGGCCGAGCGTGTCGGGATGCGGGTGGCCGTAGACGTTGTTCCGTCCCGCGGAGATGACGGCTTCGAGCGGCCGCCAGTACGCCAGCCAGTCGTCCGCCGTCGAATGGCGGCTGCCGTGGTGCGCGATTTTCATCACGTCGACGGCTGCAGGCTCGTCCGGCAGTCTGTCGAGGATCGCGCGCTCTTCGGGGAAGCCGATGTCGCCCGTGAACAGAAAATCATAACCCCCGACGGTCAGGTTGAGCACGACGCTGCGGCCGTTCTGGTCCTTGAGCGCCGGCAGCCGGCCGTCCGATGTCGCGGAATCGGCGGCCGGCCACAGCACCGCCAGTTCCGTGGCGTCGTCCGGCCGGAACGGTTCGAGACCGGCGCGGGCGGCGATCAGCCTGACCCCGCGCTCGTCCGCCAGCCGGAGCAGCGCCTCGCCGTCCTCCTTGCCGTTCAGCGTGCCGTTCCAGAGCAGCGCCTTCGCCGGGATCTTGTCGAGCACGGCGGCAAGTCCGCCGATATGGTCGGCGTCGAGATGGGTCGCGACGACGAGATCGAGCTTGCGGACGCCGCGCTTCATGAGCAGCGGCACGACCACGTCCTCGCCGACGTCGAACGGGTCGAGGCGCCGGCGCCATTCGTCGCCCGGTTTCTCGAACCGCAGCGTGCCGCCGCCGTCCACGAGGATGTGGCGGCCGGAGGGCGTGCGGATGAGCGCCGCGTCGCCCTGCCCGACGTCGAGGAACGCGACGGTCGCCGTCCGGTCGAACCGGTCGGGGGCCCAGGCGTATGCGAGCAGCAGCGCCGCCGCCAGAGGCAGGATGAGCCGGGCACGCGTGGGGGTGCGCCCGGTTGAGGGCCGATGGTCCGGAAGATCCGGCCATCCGGCGAGGGGCCGCGTCTCCTCCTCCGGTGCGCCGTCCCCGTCTTCCGCCGACCGATCCGGCAGAAGACGGGCGACCAGCAGCAGCGCGCCGTACCAGGCCAGGATCCACCAGAGCGGCGGAGTCGGCCAGATCGTCGCCAGTTCCAGTCTCGCGGCAAGTTTTTCCACCAGCGTGAAGGTCGCGTCGTTCGCCGCCTCCGTTACCCGCGCCAGCAGCCGGCCCGCATCGGGCCAGACGAACGAGACGAGCAGCGCCGCCGTGCCGAACGGCATGACAACGAAGCTGATGAACGGCACGAGGACCGCGTTCGCGGGCAACGACAGCAAATGGAACCGGTTGAAGTAGAAAATGGTGAGCGGAAACGAAACGGCCTGCGCGACGGCGGTCACAACCAGCAGATCGGCGAGCGCCCGGCCCCGCTTGAGCAGAGGCAGCGCGCGCCGGACGGGCGGCACGAGCGCGATCAGGCCGGCCGTCACGGCGAACGAGAGTTGGAACGCGATGTCGGAGAGATAATACGGATCGTATGCCAGCATGGCCAGCGCGGCGGCGGCGAGCAGATTCACGCCGTCCTTCAGCCGGTTCATCCGGGCGGCAACAAGGCCGATCATCGCCATCAGCCCGGCCCGGACGACGGAAGGCGAAGCGCCGGTCAGCAGCACGTAGAACGGAACGGCGGCCGCCGTCAGCTCCAGCGTCGTCTCGCGCGGCAGCCGGAAAAGCCGGAGCAGGGAGCCGACGCCGAGCAGGAAGACGCCGACATGCAGGCCGGATATCGCGAGAATGTGGGTGAGGCCGAGCTCCGCGAATTCGTCGTACAGCTCCGGATCGAGCCCGTCGCGCTCGCCGAGCACCAGGCCGTTCATGTAGCCGGACTGGTCTTCGGGGAACAATTCCGCCATCCGGCCGGCCAGCGCGCCGCGCAGCCGGTCCATGCCGCGCTGAAGGGCCATGGCCGCTCCTCCGCCGCGGCCGAGCGGCTTGAAGCTCTCCGCCGACTCCGCCTCCAGCAGCCAATGGATGCGATGCCGGTACAGATAGGCGCGGTAGTCGAATCCGCCGAAATTGACGGCTTCATTCGGCCGCTCCAGGACGCCGGACAAGGCGGCCCGGTCGCCCCTGCGCCACTTCGCGGCCGTCTCGAGCTCGGCTTCCCGCCCGAGCCGGACGCGCACCTGCACCCGCTCATTGCGCAGCTTGCGCGGTTCTCCGCCGCCGTAAGCGGCCTCTTCGAGCCTGGCGCGAAACATGACGCGGTCGCCGTCGATGCGGGGCACCGTCTCGATGGTCAGAACAGCCTCAACGGCCGCAGGCGGCTCGCCCGCCTCGGCCATGGCGGCCAAATCCGCCAGTTCGGTCACGTTGCGCGCATCGATCCAGGCGCGATGGCCCGCGGCGAACGCGTACGCCAGCACGCAGGCCGCGGCCGTGCGCGGACCGATCCCGCGGGCCAGCGCGATGGCGGCCAGTGCGGCCGTCAACGCCAAGCCGGCCAGCAGGACGCCCTCGCGCGTGAACGTGGCGGCCGACGCGCCGCCCGTGATCCAGCACGCCGCGAACGCGGCAAGCGGCCTTCGGAACATGTTCGTTCCCTCCCCGGTTCGAACAAAAAAACCTCCGCGCATGTCGGCCATGCACGGAGGTGCTTCCTCGCGTCATTATGATCTCCCCCGCGCGCTGTTGCCGCGCACGGAGGGGCTTGCTCCCGTTCCTCATGTCCCCGCCATATCGTCATGCACGGAGGCGATTCCCCGCGCAGTTCTCAATGGTCGATGCCGCCCGCGGCCTGCGCCGGTGGTTCGTACGCATCCAACGCCCGGAAAACGATGCCCTTCTGGCTCATCAGCTTGCTCACCTTTTCCGCATCCTTGCGGTAGGGGCGATGGTAGACGATCTCGGTGACGCCGCTGTTCGCCAGCATGTTGGCGCACGTCCAACACGGCTGGTCGGTGACATAGACCGTCGACCCCTCGCGGTCGATCCGGTCGGTGAACAGGAGCAGATTCTGTTCCGCGTGAATCGTCCGGATGCACCGCTCCTTCTTCACGACCCGCTCCTCGCCGTCGACGACTTCGACCTCGTACTGCTCGGCGATCATGCAGCCCGCTTCCGAGCAGTCCGGCACGCCCATCGGCGCGCCGTTGTACGCGGTGCCGAGCAGTTTCTTGCCCTGCACGAGCACGGCGCCCACCCTGCGCCGCAGGCAGCGCGATCGGGTCGACACCATGTAGGCGATGTCCATGAAATAGGTATCCCAATCCTTGCGCGCGATTTCGGTTTGCGACATCCCAAGCATCTGTCCTTTCGCGAACGGTATCCCGCCATTCGGCTAACATCCGACACCCATTGTCGCATATCCTTCGGATCCCGGCAACAGGCCGGAGCGGAGCGAGCCGCGCCCGACCCAAGGGCTCCATTTTGGTGCATATTTGCACCAAGTAGCGCCGCGCCAATGCCCGAAGCGCGAAACTTGGCGCATTTGTGCACCAAGTTGGGCCGAGCCAATGCCCGAGGCACGAGACTTGGTGCAGATGTGCACCAAGTTGGGCCTCTTTCCTGCGTCAGGCCCCAATTTGCTGCATTTTTGCACTTCATTCAACCACTCGACGTCATAAGGGGCAAATATAGTGCATTTTTGCACTACATTTGGTTGTTCGGCCACATCAGGGCTCAATGTACTGCATTTTTGCATTACATTTGGCTGCACGGCCACGACAGGCCTCTATGTAATGCATTTTTGCATTACATTCGGGCATTCGTCCGTACGGCCGCGCGAGGACGGGTCAGCTTCCCGCCCGGTTGCGCGCTTCAATCGCTTCCCGGAGCCGCTCGAGCAGCTTCGGGCCGATCCCCTTCACCCGCGCGAGATCGTCAATGCTTCGGAACGGCCCGTTCCGCTCCCGGTCCTCGACGATCGCCCGCGCCTTGGAGGGGCCGATGCCCGGCAGCTCGTCCCACTCCGCCTCCGTGGCCCGGTTGATGTCAAAGCCGGCGAAGGAGGAAACGGACGTGGCCCGGTTGATGTCAAAGCTGGCGGAGGGGGGGACGGGCGTCGCGCGGTTGAGGTCAGGACCGGCGGAACCGGACGAAGCGTCGGCCGTCGCGCGGCTGCTGCCCGAGTCGGCGGAACCGGACGAAGCGTCGGCCATCGCGCGGTTGAGGTCAGGACCGGCGGAACCGGACGAAGCGTCGCCCGTCGCGCGGCTGCTGCCCGAGTCGGCGGCACCGGTCGGCGGGGCGGCATCCGAAGCACCGGTTCCGGCCGGGACGCTCGCTCCGCCGGGCGCGGCGGTTCCGGCCGCATCCGGGCGATTCATCGCGCCGGCGCCGTCTCCGCTCGTCGCGGCCAGCCGGCCGTTCACAGGCTGCCAGTCCGGCGGGAGCCGCTCCGGCTTCTCGTGTCCGAACGCGCCCCACAGGAGCCCGGCGGCCAGCAGCAGCAGGCCGGCCGCGGCAAGCAGGCGCGGTTGCAGGAGCGGTGGCATGAAATGATCGACCTCCTCAACTCCGCATGACATAACGGACAATCATGCAGGCATAGGTTGACTAGAGCAGGGTTTTTATCGTCTGGACGGGAGGGTTCCACGGTGAATGTCGGGTTTATCGGAACGGGCAGCATGGGCGGCATGCTGGTGGATGCGTTCATCCGTTCCGGCGCGCTGTCGCCGGATCGCATCGCGGTGGCGAACCGGACCCACGCCAAGGCGGAGCGGCTCGCGCTCCGCCATCCGGGTCTTGCCGCCGTCCGCTCGAACGCGGAGGCCGCCGCCGGGCGCGACATCGTCTTCCTGTGCGTCAAGCCGCTGGACTACAAGACGGTCATCGACGAAATAAGGGCCAGCGTGCAGCCGGAACAGTTGATCGTCTCGATCACCAGTCCAGTGCTTCTGGCCCTTTTGGAAGAGTGGCTTCCCTGCCGGGTCGCCAAGGTGATTCCCAGTATTACGAACATGGCGCTCGGCGGCGTGACGCTCTGCATTTACGGCAGCCGCGTCGAGCCCGGCCAAATGGCGATGCTGGAAGGGCTGCTGTCGCACATCAGCCGGCCGGTCCGCATCGACGAGCGGCACACGCGCATCGCCTCCGACCTGTCAAGCTGCGGCCCCGCCTTCATGGCCTTCATCCTGCAGCGGTTCGTCGAGGCCGCGGCCGAAGAGACGGGCATCGGCCGGGACGAAGCCGAACGGCTCGCCGCCGGCATGCTGCTCGGTACGGGGCGGCTGCTGGCCGACGAGGGACTGTCCGCCGAAGAGCTGATCCGGCGGGTGTCCGTGCCGGGCGGCATCACCGCCGCCGCGCTGAAGCAGCTCGACGCCGAGCTGGACGGCGTCTTCAACCGGCTCATCCGGACGACGCACAAGAAGTTCCGCGAAGATCTGGCGAAGGTCGACCAATCCTTCGCGGTGAAGCATTGACCGGTCCGCTCCGGGCGGTCAGTTCGCGACGATGTTGACAAGCTTGCCCTTGACGACGATGATTTTGCGCACCGTCTTGCCCGACGTGAGCTCCCGCACCCGGCCGCTCTCCTTCGCCAGCCGTTCGAGCTCCTCTTCCGTCGCGTCCGCCGTCACCTTGACCCGGTCGACGATCTTGCCGTTCACCTGGAGCACGATCTCGATCTCCTGATCCACGGTCCAGGCTTCATCGTATTCCGGCCACGGCTCGTAGGTGATCGTGTCGGCATGGCCCATCCGCTCCCACAGCTCTTCCGCGATGTGCGGCGCGATCGGCGAGAGCAGTTGCAGGAAATCGTTCATCGCCTTGCGCGGCAGCTTCTCCGCCTTGTAGGCGTCGTTCACGAAGATCATGAGCTGGCTGATCGCCGTGTTGAAGCGGAGGTTCTCGAAGTCTTCCGTCACCTTCTTGATCGTCCGGTGCCAGGTGCGGATGAACGCTTCGTCTCCGCCCTCGTCGGTGATCTTCGGGTTGAGACGGCCGTCCTCGCCGACATAGAGCCGCCACACGCGCGAGAGGAAGCGGTAGGTGCCCTCGACGCCGTTCGTGTTCCACGGCTTCGTCGCCTCGAGCGGACCCATGAACATCTCGTACATGCGGAGCGTATCGGCGCCGTACTCGCTTACGATGTCGTCCGGGTTGATGACGTTGCCGCGCGATTTGCTCATCTTCTCGTTGTTCGTGCCGAGGATCATGCCCTGGTTCACAAGCTTCCGGAACGGCTCCTTCGTCGACACGACGCCGATGTCGTAGAGCACCTTGTGCCAGAACCGCGCGTAGAGCAGGTGGAGCACCGCGTGCTCGGCGCCGCCGATGTACAGGTCGACCGGCATCCAGTAGCGTTCCTTCTCCTTGTCGACGAGCGCCTTGTCGTTGTGCGGATCGATGTAGCGCAGGTAGTACCAGCAGCTTCCCGCCCATTGCGGCATCGTGTTCGTCTCGCGGCGGGCTTTCATGCCCGTCTCCGGATCGACCGTGTTCACCCAGTCGGTCGCGTTGGCGAGCGGCGATTCGCCCGTGCCGGACGGCTTGATCTCGTCGAGATCCGGCAGGAGCAGCGGCAGATCCTCCTCCGGAACCGGCTTCATCGTGCCGTCCTCGAGATGGAGGATCGGGATCGGCTCTCCCCAGTAGCGCTGGCGGCTGAACAGCCAGTCGCGCAGCCGGTAGGTCGTCTTGGCGCGCCCCACACCCTCCCGTTCGAGCCACTCGATCATCTTCGCCTTCGCTTCTTCGTTGTGCAGGCCGTCCAGCAGGCCGGAATGGACGTGCGGGCCGTCGCCGACGAAGGCCTCCTTCGTCACGTCGCCGCCCTGCACGACTTCGACGATCGGCAGGTCGTACTGCTTCGCGAACTCCCAGTCGCGCTGGTCGTGCGCCGGGACGGCCATGATCGCGCCCGTGCCGTAGCCGGCGAGGACGTAGTCGGCGATCCAGATCGGGAGCTTCGCGCCGTTCACCGGATTGACCGCGTACGCGCCGGTGAAGACGCCGGTCTTCTCCTTCGCGAGATCGGTCCGCTCGAGGTCGCTCTTGCGGGCCGCCGCGTCGATGTAGGCCTGAACGGCCTCGCGCTGCGCGTCCGTGGTGATTTTTCCGACGAGTTCATGCTCCGGGGCCAGCACGCAGTAGGTCGCGCCGAACAGCGTGTCCGGGCGGGTCGTGAACACGGTGAATGTCTCGTCGTGCCCGTCAATCCCGAACGTCACCTCGGCGCCCTGCGACTTGCCGATCCAGTTCCGCTGCATCTCCTTGATGCTCTCGGGCCAGTCGAGCTCCTCGAGATCCTCGAGCAGCCGCTCGGCGTACTCGGTGATCTTCAGCATCCACTGGCGCATCGGCTTGCGGATGACCGGGTGGCCGCCGCGCTCGCTGACGCCGTTGATGACCTCTTCGTTTGCGAGCACCGTGCCGAGCGCCGGACACCAGTTGACCGGCACCTCGGCGACGTAGGCGAGACCCTTCTTGTACAGTTGGAGAAAAATCCACTGCGTCCACTTGTAGTAATCCGGGTCGGTGGTGCTGATCTCGCGGTCCCAGTCGTACGAGAAGCCGAGCGACTTGATCTGCCGGCGGAAGTTCGCGATGTTCAGCTCGGTGAAGCCGCGCGGATGCTCGCCCGTGTTCAGCGCGTGCTGTTCGGCCGGCAGCCCGAACGCGTCCCAGCCCATCGGGTGAAGGACGTTGTAGCCGCGCATCCTTTTGTACCGGGCGATGATGTCGGTGGCCGTGTAGCCTTCCGGATGGCCGACGTGCAGCCCCGCGCCCGAAGGGTACGGGAACATGTCGAGCGCGTAGAACTTCGGCTTGCTCGTGTCGTCGTACGTCTTGAACGTCTTGTTCTTCTCCCAGTACGCCTGCCATTTCGGCTCGATCGTCCGGGGGTCGTAGCCGTGCTGTCTTTCTTCCTTGCCCATCTCGCTTGCGTCTCCTTCCGTCGCTTTCCGCTGTAACTGAAAAAAGCCCCCGTCCATAGCGCAACAGCCAGGGACGAGAGGCTTCTCCCGCGGTACCACCCCAGTTGACAGCCGGCGTGCTTCGCCGCTGTCCACTCAAAGCCCTTAACGCGGGCCGTACGGCATCGCTAGCGGCGCCTTGGCGGACGCCGGTTCGCGGATGCGGCTCCGAGGCGAGTTCGCGCGCCCACCGGTCCGGCTTGCACCGCCCGCCGGCTCTCTCGATCCGGTGCGAATCGCGCTACTGCTCCTCTTCACAGCCAACATCTGGTCATGAAAATGGATATTCCGATTATAGGATAGGGTGCGTTGGCGTGTCAAGTTGGAGCGTCGCGGGAGCGGCGGCGCTTGGCGGGCGGGCTTTGGTTATGGTATAATGGGAACAAATGTTCGTGTATGGATGGGTTGGGGTTCAACATGCGGGTGCAAGTGGAGCCGATGGCCGCGAAAACGATCCTGAACCGCGTGCGCGTTCCCGCCATGCCGTTCGACTGGTCGATCAATCCGTACCGGGGCTGCCAGCACGGGTGCGGCTTCTGCTACGCCCGGAGCACGCACACGTTTCTCGGGGAGAAGGCGGACGACGCGTTTCAGCGGCATATTTTCTGGAAAGAGGGGGCGCCGGACATTCTCCGGGGGCAGTTGGCCCGTCTTGCGCGGCTGGGCAGGCTGCCGGAGCACGCGGCGATCGGCACGGCGACGGATCCCTACCAGCCGCTCGAGGCGAAGGCGAAGCTGACGCGGGGATGCATCGAGGCGCTGGCCGAGTACGGCGTACCGTTCAGCGTGACGACGCGCTCGCCGCTCGTGCTGCGCGACTTGGACCTGCTGCGCCGGGCGCCGGTGCTGTCGGTCAACATCAGCCTGCACACGCTGGACATGCGGGTATGGCGCCGGTTCGAGCCGGGCAGCCCCGCGCCGTGGCGGCGGCTGGAAGCGGTCGGCCGGCTGGCCGACGCGGGCGTGCCGGTAACGGTGTTCGCGGCGCCGATGCTGCCGTATTTGACCGATTCGCGCGAAGCCGCCGAGGAGCTGGCCGAAGCGTGCCGGGGCCGCGGGGCGGACGGCGCGATGGTCGATTTTCTGCGGCTGCAGACGCCGGAGGTGAAACAGTGGTTCTTCGGCGTGCTCGAGCGGCACTATCCGGCGCTCCTGCCGGTGTACGGCAAGCTGTTCCATCTGCGCGCCGGGCTGCCGGACAGCTATCTCCGGCCGGCGCGCGAGCGGGTCGAAGCGGCGTTTCGCCGGCGCGGGCTGACCGGGAGAAGGGACGTCGCGCGGAACGGCGCGGATGCGGCCGATGCGGCGGCAGGAATGCGCGGTTTCGGAGCCGGTTCGGCCGGCGGTGCGGCGGCTTGCGGCGGTTGCGCGCCGGTGCAGTTGACGCTGTTTTGAGGACGGGCGGGGACGGGACGAGGCAGGCCGGAACGGGGACGGTCCGGCCGTTGCGGCCGGGCGCGAAAGCCGGCGCGGCTGCAATCGGGCTTGAAGGCCGGTTCGGTCACGCCCGGGCCGCGAAGAACAGGCGCTCGGCGTCTTCGCCCGGTTCCTCGAATCGGAAGTCGGCGTACATCTCGACCTGCGAGAAGCCGGCCCGGATCAGCGCGCCGCGGATCCATTCCGGCTCGTAGGCGCGCTGGATGTGCGTTTCCTCGAACCGGATGAACTTGCCGTCCTCGCCGTCGCGCGCGAAGATCGTCAGATGATGCTCGATCTCCCGCCGGTCCGGCGCATATTCGCTGGTCCAGATGTAGGCGATGTCGCGCTCGTCGAGCGTGAACGGCTGCTCCTCCGCGTACCGCTCGAGCTGCCGCGGCGCATGGACGTCGAACAGGAACAGGCCGCCGTCCTTCAGCCCGCGCCGCGTCGCGCGGAACGCCGACTCCACGTCTTCTTCTTCCAGCAGATAGTTGATGCAATCGCAGAAGGACAGCACCGTGTCCACCCGTTCGGGCAGCTCCCAGTCGCGCATGTCCTGCTGCAGCCAGCGGATCGAGCCGTCGCCCGTGTAGCGATAGGGGGACGCGTCCCATTTGCTGCGCGCCACGGCCAGCATGTCCGCCGACAGGTCGATGCCGAAGACGCGGAAACCCGACTTGGCGAGCGGAATCGCGATATTTCCCGTGCCGCATCCGAGGTCGACGACCGTCTCCGGCATGCCGGTCCGCTCCCAGCATTGCCGGGCAAACCGGAGCCATTCGGGATACGGCATGTCCTCCATCAGACGGTCATAGACGCTGGCGAATTGTCTGTAGGCCCGCATACAGGCTCCTTCCGGATCAGCGGTGATCCTGCCGATCGTTCAAATAGGTCCAGCCGCCTTCCTGACGCACGGCGCCTTCCTTCATCAGTTTGCCGAGCGCCCGCTTGAAGGCGGCCTTGCTGATGCCGAACTTGCGGCGGATGATGTCGGGCGGCGTCTCGTCGGAATACGGCATCGCGCCCGAATCGCGGCCGCGCAACTCAGCGAGGATGCGTTCGGCGTCCTCCTCGCGCCCGATCTCCTTGCGCGGCCGCATCGACAGGTTGACGCGGCCGTCGTCCCGTACGAAGGTCACGCGCGCTTCCAGCGCTTCGCCGAGCCGGAGCGGCCGCGTCCGCTCGCTCTCCGGGATCAGGCCGAGCACGCCGGCGCGCAGCGTTTCGTCCTCCGCGATCACGAACGCGCCGGGCCCGGCGAGCCGCGTCACCCGGCAGCGGACCGTCCGGTTGAGCCAGGCGGCCGGGGCGGGAACGGCCAGCTTCGCGAGATCGGCCTCCTCCGCCGGCGCGGCGACAAGCCGCCCGGACTTGTCGTGCGCCAAGCGAACGTACAGCTCGTCGCCCGGCCGCGGCCGGAGCTCCCGCTCCCGGGGCAGCTCCGCCATCGGCAGAAGCAGTTGCCGGCCGAGCCCCATTTCGAGGAAGCAGCCGTATCGCGGATGGACATCGGCCACGGACAGCCGGGCGATTTCGCCGAGCCGGATCAGCGGCACGCGCGTCGTCGCGGTCAGCCGGCCATGCGTGTCGTGGAACAGGAACACGTCCACCGCGTCGCCGGGCTTCGGCCGCTCGCCGGCGATCTCGCCGTACGGCAGCAGCACGGTGCGCTCGCCGTCCGACAGGAAGAAGCCGTTCGGCGGCGCCTCGCGCACCGTTTCAAGGCGGACGGTCGCGCCGGCCGTCAGGCTCATGCGAACTCCACGACTTTCGCGTCCGACCAGAGCTTCTCGAGGTTGTAATACTCGCGTTCGTCGCGATGGAAGACGTGCGCGATGACGTCGCCGAGATCGATGAGCACCCAACGGGCGGCGTCCAGCCCTTCGACGCCGCGCACCGGGACGCCCCGCTCCTCCGCCTTCTTGCGGATCTCGCCGGCGATCGCCTGCACCTGCGTGTCCGAGTTGCCGTGACAGATGACGAAATAGTCGGCGACGAGCGAGATGCCCTTCAGCCCCAGCGCGACGATGCGGTGCGCTTTCTTCTCCTCCGCCGCGTCCACGACGAGCTGCATCAGTTCATCGGCTTGCATCAACCGTTATCGGCCTCCTTGTCGAGAAGTCGGATCAGATCATTGCGCGCCAGCACGGTCAGCGGATAGATCGGCCGGCCTTTGGCGAGCAGGAAAGCGATCGTCGAATCGAAGCCGAGGACGAGCGCCCGGTCCAGGCTGCGCTCCGCTTCCTCCCGGATCCGGTCCACGCCCGGAAAATCGCGCCCCGGCTCCATGTAGTCGGCGAGGCAGACCACCTTGTCCAGCGTCGTCATGCCGACGCGCCCGGACGTATGCCAGCGGATCGCGTCCAGCACCTCCGGATCCTCCACGCCGTAATCGCGCCGCGCGAGATACGCGCCGACATGCGCGTGCCAGAGCTGCGGGTCGTAATCCAGCAGGTCGCCGGCTTCGCCGCTCTCGATGAGCGCGCGCCGCTGGTCTTCAATCGTCCAATATTTCGCCACGTCGTGCAGAATGGCGGCGAGTTCGGCCTTCGCCGGATCCGCGCCGTACCGCTCCGCCAGCTTCACCGCCGTCTCCATGACGCCGGCGGTATGCGCCCAGCGCCGCTCGGGCAGCTCTGCCCGGACACGCTCCATGATCGCGTTACGATCCATACAGACCCTTCCCCAGAATAAAATCATGCACGCCGTCGGGCACCAGATACCGGATCGAGCGGCCTTCCCGCCGGCGCGCCCGGATGCCGGAAGACGAGATGTCGAGCTGCGGCATCGGGATGACGCGCACCCGCCCGCGCAGAAATTCCGGCAGCGCGCCGATATCGACAGGATGCCCCGGCCGGCCGACGCCGATAAATTCGACGATTTCCGCCAGCTCCGCGATCCGGTGCCAGCTCGGCAGATCATTCACCCGGTCTCCTCCGATAATATACGAAAAACCACACCCGGGGCAGCGATCCTTCAGTTCCCGCGCCGTGTCGATCGAGTACGACACCCCCGGCCGGCGCAGTTCGAGATCCAGCGCCCGGAAGGCCGGGTTGCCGGCGATCGCAAGACGCACCATCTCCAGCCGGTCCTCGCCCGAAGCGAACGGCTCGCTCTCCTTCAGCGGCGGCGTCCGGCTCGGAATGAACCAGACCTCGTCCAATCCGCACGCCTCCCGGGCCGTCTCCGCGGCCAGCAGATGCCCGAGGTGGATCGGGTCGAACGTGCCGCCCATCAGTCCAATGCGCTTCATCGCTTGTGCGGCTCCTTCGGCCGCCCGTCAGGGCAGCTCGATCCTCTTGTGATCCTTCGATTCCCGGTACAGCACGATCGTCTTGCCGATCACCTGCACCAGCTCGGCGCCGGCCCGTTCCGCGATTTCGGCGCCGAGCTCCTTCGGATCGCCTTCCTGATTGTTCAGCACGGACACCTTGATCAGCTCCCGCGCCTCGAGCGCCTCCGACACATGGCGGATCAAATGGTCGCCCACGCCACCCTTGCCGACCTGGAAGATCGGGTCCAAGTGATGGGCGAGCGAACGGAGATAGCGTTTCTGTTTTCCCGTGAGCATGCAAGTTCAACCCGCTTTCCCAATATGCATGGCGCGCGTGCCGCTACCGTCCGAGCGCGCGGATGACGGTCTTCCGCATGGCCTCCACCGGCGCGGCGAGTCCCGTCCAGTATTCGAAGGCGTACGCGCCCTGGAAAATGAACATGCCAAGACCGTTGTGCACGCGGCATCCCGCCCGTGCGGCCTCCGTGAGGAAACGCGTCCGCATCGGATTGTAAATGATGTCGCTCGCGACGGCGTCCGGCTTCAGCCAGGACGCGTCGATGCCGAGCGGCAGCTCGTCCGTGTTCGGCGACATGCCGGCGGACGTCGTGTTGATGACGATGTCGGCATCCGCGCACGCTTCGCGCAGGTCGTCCGGCCCGAGCGCCGCCCGGGGCACGCCGGCCGGCAGCGACCGCGCCAGTTCCTCCGCGCGCGACACGGTCCGGTTCACGATCGCGACATGCGCCGGCTTCTCCAGCGCCAGGGCGTACAGGATGCCCCGCGCCGCGCCGCCCGCGCCCATGACGACGACGCGCTTCCCCGCGGGCGCCGCGCCCATCTCTTCCTTCAGCGAGCGGACGTAGCCCGGCCCGTCGGTGTTGTAGCCGATCAACCGGTCCTCCCTCAGGACGACCGTGTTGACCGCTCCGGCCGCTTCGGCCGACGGATCGATCTCGTCGAGATGCGCCATGATCGCCGTCTTGTGCGGAATCGTCACGTTGAAGCCGCCCATGCCCATCGCCCGCGCTCCTTCCGCGAAGGCGGCCAGCCGATCCGCCGTGACGCGGAACGCCGCGTAGACCGCGTTGACGCCGGTCTCCCGGAACGCGCGGTTCAGCATGACCGGCGATTTCGAATGGCGGATCGGGTCGCCGATGACGCCGTACAGCACCGTGTGGCTGTCGATGTCGTGTCCCGCTTCCGCCGCCGTTTTTTCACTCATCGCTTGCTACCTCTCCCCGGACTTGCGCGAAAGCGACGCAACCAGGCTCAGATCATCGCTTCGCGCAGGATGACATGCACGCCCTTCGGCGCGTAGACGTCGACAAGCGCGCCCGCCGGACTGTTCGCGCGAATCCAGCCGAGCCCGGAAATGCTGATGTCGGTCCGGCTTCCGGGCGGAATGCGCAGCGAATGCCGCGTCCACGGCGGGATTCGGTCCAGTTCGTCCGCGTCCGGCGGCGAGAGCAGCCCGCCGCGATGCTCCGCGTACACCTCATCCGCCCGCTCGAGCTTCGTCCGGTGGACGTGCATCGAGGGCGAGACATAGAGCGTGAAGGACTGC